>SXGR01013454.1_pt1 | contig 15828 bp, 14 predicted proteins | sample 3174711 | NCBI WGS metagenome assembly SXGR01 (sample SAMN11356860, study PRJNA531348) | freshwater metagenome | isolation source: freshwater sample F1-60 | place: China: Fuxian Lake, Yuxi | collected 2017-12-25
CAACCAACTTTCCGGATTCAGGGCCCTTCGAGGGCCCTGTTTCGTTTTTGAATCCCCCCCTTAGGACCCGAAAGGGGCATGGCCGAGGGGGCTCACGCCTCGCGGTCAAACAGGGCACCTTGGTAGTCACCGATCGGAACCACGGCCCACGCACCCAGGCCCAGAATCGCCTCGCGAACACCGGGGGGCGTCCCGCAAACTCTCGTTGCCGGTCTGATCTGCTCTCCGGCTCACGTCCTCCATGAAGGCCAGAATCATCATCACCCCCAAGAAAGCCGTCCTCGATCCCCAGGGCAAAACCGTCCAGAACGCCCTCGAACACATGGGCCACTCCGGCATCACCGGCGTCCATGTCGGCAAATACATCGAGATCGACCTCGCCCCCGGCACCGACAAGGCCAGCGCCGAGAAGTCCCTCCGCGATGCCGCCCACCGCTTCCTCAGCAATCCCGTCATCGAGGACTTCCGGCTCGAGCTGGTCGACTGACCCTCGCCCCCTTCTCCGTTCTCCCCGCCCGCCATGCACTTCGCCGTCCTCCAGTTCCCCGCCAGCAACTGCGACCAGGATTGCCTCCACGCCCCACGCGTCCTCGGCCACTCCAGCGCCCTGGTCTGGCACAAGTCCACCGCACTGGGGCCTGCCGACGCCGTCATCGTCCCGGGTGGCTTCAGCTATGGTGACTATCTCCGTTGCGGGGCCATCGCTCGCTTCAGCCCCGTCCTCCAGGCCGTCCAGGAATTCGCCGCCCAAGGCGGCCTGGTCCTGGGCATCTGCAATGGCTTCCAGATCCTCTGTGAGGCCGGACTCCTCCCCGGCGCCCTGGTCCGCAACCGCGACCTCCGCTTCCACTGCGAGCAGGTCCACCTCCGGACCGCCAACCCCAACACCCCTTTCACCCGGTCCATCCCCCAGGACACCCCACTTCGCATCCCCATCGCCCACGGCGAGGGCTGCTACTTCGCCGATTCCGATACCCTCTCCCGACTCCAGTCCCACCGGCAGATCCTCTGGCAGTACTGCGATGCCACAGGAACCGTCAGTGACGAGGCCAATCCCAACGGCTCCCTCCTCAACATCGCCGGCATCGCCAACGACCGCTTCAACGTCGCAGGCCTCATGCCCCATCCCGATCGCGCCGCAGAACCCCTCCTCGGTTCCACCGACGGCCAGTGGATCTTCCAGAGCATGATCGAGACGTTGAAGGACCGGTCTGCGAAGGGCTGACGCGACCGGTTGGGTCCGAGGACGAGGCTTGCCGCATCCCACCGCGGCGGTCATTTTCACCTCCCGTAATGAAGCCTCTTTGCGCCGTCCTGACCCTGGGAGCCCTCCTTGCCCTCACCGGCTGCACCCCGGTCTACACGAATCTGACCCCTCGGACCGCGGTTCAGAAGGCGCCGGACGTCTATCATTTCGAAGTCCAATGGGACACGTCCCAACGCGGTGCCAACACGGCCGATGTGAAGGCCTACGTCGTCATCGGGGAGAATTTCTATCCGATGCAGCGCGTCGGGGGCACCCAGGAGCGCTGGGAGGCGGATGTGCCGATCACGGGTGAGAAGACGATCGTGCCGTACCGGTACAAGTTCGACTACACCTTCCCGACGGTGATGCAGCGTCTCCCCGAGAGCAGCTACTCCGCCCCGTACTTCCTGGATCTCCGGAAGGTCGTCTCCGGCAACCCGCCCGCGGGGCGCTAGGCCGAACCTCGGCCCGGTTCAACACCCGAGCCGTTCCAAAGCCTCCAGGCCGCCTGCATCGACGGGAAGGCCAGATCCTCCGGATGCACGGAGGCCGGATCCACCCACTCGAAGCTTTCCACCTCCTCGATCACCCTCGCCTGGGATCCATCCACCGCCCAGGCCGTGAAGAACAGGTCGAGAACCGGATAGGTGACCCCGCCGTAGTGATAGGTATTGGGCTGGGAACACAGGAAGCGGACCTCGCGGATCTCCAGTCCCACCTCCTCGCGGATCTCCCGGGCCGCCGCGGTCTCCGCAGTCTCCCCGTGGTCGATGAAGCCCCCCGGCGGCGCAAGGCGTCCCTTACCTGGATCCTTGGCGCGTCGGATCAGCAGGACAAGGCCGTCATTCCTCCGGACAAACACCGCAGCCGCAACGGCTGGGTTGAAGAAGTACCGGAACTGGCACGACGGACAGGAGAAGGCGTTGGACGTCGGAGGCAGGTGAGGCCCAGTGCCGCAGCGCGGACAGAACAGGAAAAATTCAGAGGGCTTCATGTGGACCGTTGGGCGAACACGATTCCGGGAATCACCACGAAAGACAAACACGTGCACCCCGGGAGTCCGCCCTATCGGAGTCGACGATCCCGCACACGGTCGGCGTGACCGTCCATCTGTAGCCGGTTGCGAAATCCGGGATGTGCCGCGCGCCCGCGGACCGGCTCGGGAATCGAAGTGATCGTCGCCGGGAAATACGGATCCACCACCAGCTCCACCTCTGAAAGTCCCCCACCGGAAACCACGAGAGGATTCCCGGAGGTCAACCAACCCGCCAAGGACTCCTCCACGGTCCGACCCCAGAAGTTGTCGGCGGGCACGGGATCGTCGATGCGGTCGAATCGCCACATCCAGTAGGTGACCTCGGCCGATCGGTTCGTGTCGATTCCACCCCATTGCCGAACCTGATCCAGTCGCGCGATCGGTCCAGCGATCACACCCGGACACTGCCAGACCGGGCTCGAGGCGAGGATCGATCCGAGCACCACCGCCGACCATCCCGCCCTGGGGTCACTCTTCGGCCAGGTTGACCACGGCTGGTAGCCACCGATCAGATCCCGCTTGAGATCCCGTCGGTCCGGGAACCGCTCGCCGTGGTCGCCCAGGTAGAGATGCCAGGCGACACCCACCTGGCGGAGGTTCGAGAGGCAGGCGGCCGAGCGGCCCATCGACTGCGCCCGACCCAGGGCAGGCATCACCAGGGATGCGAGGATCGCGATCACTGCGATGACGACCAGCAATTCGATCAGGGAGAACGCCGCACCGTAGCGCTGCCCCTCGGCGGATGCGTCCGGTCGGACCATGACTCAGCGGGGCAGTGCGAAGGCCACATAGGCATCACCGCTCCGGGTGCCGATCTTCCCGCCACCACAGGCGATGACGAGGAACTGGCGTCCCCCCACCGAGTAGGTCGACGGAGTCGCATACCCCGCCGCCGGAAGCCGGGCCTTCCAGAGTTCCTTTCCGGTCTTCCGATCGAACGCCCGGAGGTGCTCATCCCGGCTTGCTGCGATGAACACCAGCCCCCCCGCCGTCACTACCGGTCCACCGTAGTTCTCAGTGCCTGTCGGCGGGACACCCCGGGCCGACAGTTCCGGCCACTCGCCCAACGGAACCCGCCACCGGTACTCGCCCGTGTTGAGATCGATCGCATTCAGGGTGCCCCACGGCGGTTTGATCGCCGGATACCCATTGGTATCGAGCCATCGGTGATAGCCTGTGGACGTGTAGGGAATCTCCGCGAAGGCACCGACCGGGGATGCGTCGGTGCCCGCTCGGGAACCCGTCGACGCCCCATCCAGCAGGGCATCGGCCAGCACGGATCGCTGGGAGTCGGTGAGGAAGTCGAACGACGGCATCACCCCTTTGCCGGTCTGGAGCAGGGACAGGATCTCGGCTCGGGATCGACGCTCCTTCAGGCCGATCAGGAAGGGAACGTTCTGGGTGGCATTGCCCCTTCGATCGACCCCATGGCATGCCGCGCAGAACTGATTGAAGAGCGTCACCCCATCCGCTGGGCCCTCGGCTCCGGAGCGCGCCGCCTCCACGAGCGTCAGGACCCACGGCATCTCGTTGGCATTGACGTACAGGATTCCGTCGGGATCCACCGCCGCCCCACCCCACTCGGCGCCACCGTCAAATCCAGGCAGAACCACCGTACCCTGACGGCTCGGTGGCCCAAAGGGGACGTGGGGCTTGAGCTTCACGAACCGTTCAAGGACCTCACGATGAGATTCCGGTGAGATGTCGGTGATCTCCGAATGGGTGAACACCTGTCGGGCAAAAGGGGCCGGCTTCTCCGGGAGTGGCTGCGTGGGCCAGGCCGATTCTCCCGGCATGTCGGAGGCGGGAACCGGCACCTCCTTCATCGGGAACAGCGGAGCGCCGGTCTGCCGATCAAAAACAAAGACGTGCCCGGACTTGGTCACCTGGGCCACCGCGGGGATCCGCTTCCCGCCGCGCTTCACCGTGAGGAGATTCGGAGGCGCCGGCAGGTCGCGGTCCCACAGATCGTGGTGGACCAGTTGCTGGTGCCAGATCCTCTGCCCGGTCGCGACATCGATCGCGATCAGGCTATTGGCGAAGAGGTTTTGTCCGATGCGATTGCCACCCCAGAAGTCGAACGCCGCCGACCCGGTCGGGCAGAACACCCAGCCCCGCTCCGCATCGAGCGCGAACCCGGTCCAGACGTTGCCTCCACCCACCTGATGATAGGCCTCGGGTGGCCAAGTCTCGTATCCGAACTCACCCGGACCCGGGATCGTGTTGAAACGCCAGAGGAGACGACCCGTACGGACGTCGTAGGCCCGGATATGACCCGGAGCCGCCGGTGCCGGACCTTCTCCGAGTCGCATCCCGAGGATCAGCCGATCCCCGTGGACGATGCCCGGCGTGGTGGACTGCAGCGACAGCCGGCCGACGTCCCGCCCCAGGCCCTCCTTCAAATCGATCGAACCCTCCTTGCCGAAGGTCGGGATGCGCTTCCCCGTCCGGGCATCCAACGCATGCAGGAAATGGTCGTTCCCGTAGAAGATCCGGGACTCGCCCCCTTCCACCCAATGTACGAGCCCTCGGTTGACCCCGGTCTTGGTCAGTCCAGGCACCGACGCCGGATCAAAGCGCCATCGCTCCACGCCCGTGGCGGCATCCAGGGCGACAACCTGCAGATCCGCCGTCGTGCCATACAGAACGCCGTCGATGACCAGCGGGTTGCATTGGATTTGAGAGCGATTGTTCGGATCGGCACCGCCTCCATGGAACGTCCACGCCACCTGCAGGCGGCCGACATTGCGCGGCGTGATCTGACGCAGGGTGGAGTAATGGCTGCTGGAGGCGTCCCCGAGATAGACCGGCCAGTTGGAATCGGCCCCCCAGGCCAGAAGCGGAGCGCCAACCCATGAAAGGATCCGATGCCATCGTGTTGCCATAAGCGCCCTCCTGGAGTTCAGGGCAGAAAGGGACGCAGGACGTTGCCCGCAACCCGCAGGGCATTCTGACGTCCTTCGAGATCCTTGCCGAAGGTGTCGTCCTCCACCTCGATGCAGACCGGACCTCGGTACCGCGTCTCCATCAGTGCTCCGAGGAACTTCGCCCAATCCATTTCGCCAAACCCGGGAATCCGCGGCTGATGCCACTCGAGGGGATGCGCGAAGACCCCGACTTCATGGATCCGGTCGCGACGGATCTTCACGTCCTTCGCGTGGACGTGAAAGAACTTGTCCTGGAACTCCCTCAGTGGGCTGGTGGGATCCATCTGCTGGAGCACGAAATGGGAGGGGTCGTAGTTGAGTCCAAGGTGCTTCGACGGGATGTCGTGGAAGGCCCGTCGCCAGAGAACGGGCGTCGTGAGCAGATTCTTCCCGCCCGGCCATTCGTCGGCCGTGAACGACATCGGACAGTTCTCGATGCCCACCCGGACCCCGTGGTCCTCGGCAAAGGCGATCAACGGCCGCCAGATCTTGAGGAACCGCGGCCAGTTTTCGTCGACACTGCGCGTCCAATCCCGACCCACGAACGTGTTCACGGTGTCGAGACCGAGGCGACTCGCAGCCCGAATCACCTTGCGCAGGTGGGTCACGGCAGCCTTGGAGACCTCGGGGTTCGGATCGAGGGGATTCGGATAGTAACCCAGCGCGGTGAGGCTGACGCCGTGCTTCTGGCAGGACCCATGGATGTCCTCGATACGACCAGCAGCGAGAGTGTCGACATCGATGTGGGTCACCCCGGCGAAGCGGCGATCGGCCTTGCCGACCGGCCAGCACATGACCTCGACACAGCGGAATTGTTCCCGGGCGGCGAAGGCGAGGACCTGGTCGAGGGTCCATTCGGGCAGGATGGCAGAGACGAAGCCGAGTTTCATGGGATGTGACCCCATGAGGTACCAGCGGGGGACGGTCCGCTCCAAGCACCTTCCGTGTCACGTGGAGAGAAGTCAGAGGGACTCACATGGCGACGCCAAGACGCGGACAACAGCAACGGTAGGGCTGTGCTCCGACACGGCCCCATCTCGATCCGATACACGTCGTGCACCCGTGAAGGGGGATGGGGCCCTCTCACACGTCAGAAGAACCCGGCTAGGCCGACCGGTCCGCCAGACCCTCGCGGAGGAGATGGGGACGCCACGGAGGTCGTCCCTTGAGTGGGCGCTCCCGCGCCCAGTGATGCAGGGCACTGCATCACCCACCCACAAAAGCCATCGGCTTCCGGTCCCGAGCTGCCTCGACACCCATTTCCCTTCCTCCCCTTCTCCCCCTCCGCGTCACCGTGCGAGTCCCCTTCCCGGATCCAAACACTCAGCCAGGAGTGGGGGGCATCGGCTCGATGGACTGGATCCGACCCGCCTCGCTGCGGAGACGGAAGAGCGAACCCGCCTCCTCACGTTTGATCGCCTTGTACAGGGCCTCATCCAGCCGTCGGGGCAGTTCCAATTCCTCGACCCCAGCCTCGGCACAACAGAAGAGTCGTGAGAATCCCTTGTAGATCCGCGGCGTACCCAGCACGCGACTCGGCTCCCCAGGATCGCCCGTCTCGAGAACGGGCTGCTGGCCCCGCTGGAGCACCAGATAGCTGTACGGGACACTCCTCAGGTCGATTCCCATGTGGGCGGCGAACGCCGCCCAATCCGGATCGGCCATCACGCCTTTCGGCGGGGTCGCGAAGAAGTGACACCAGTGGCGCTCCTGCCCGGCAGCGAGAAGTCCACAGCGGATGGCGTGGACGCACGGCGCCACCGGTCGGAACACCCCCAGCAGCTCCTCGCGCATCGCGATCAAGGCCCGGCTGTCGGCATGGGTTCCGGGTTCGACCCAGATCACTGCCGCGGCCGCGGCAAGGGCCGCCGACAGCTGCCGTCGCGCCGCGGGCAGCATCTCGCCCAACACATGGCTGAGGAGCACCGTCGAACCCGCCATCGCCTCCACCACATCGGACGAGCCCACCTCCACCACCCGACTCCTCGGAGCCACCCCACGGAGTCGTGACGCAGCGAACCCGGTGGCGAGAGGGGACTTGTCGAGCAGGCGGATTTCGGGGAACCGATCCGACGACCCACGACCCACGACTCGTCGCGAGGCGATCCCGCTGCCACAGCCAAAGTCGACCAGGGGACCCGTCGGCGGAGACCACCCCAGTCGCCCCAGTTCGTCCAGAACCGCATCCCACTTCCAGCCGATCCGTTCCCCCAGGGTTGCATCGTAGGCCTCGAGATCCTCGCGACAGGTCCAATAGGAGCCGCGGACCGGTTGTCCGGAGAGGAAGATCTCCCGCAACCGTTCCAAGGCAGGCCAGTGCTTGGCATCGATCACCGGAGATCGATCCGTTTCGGCAGAAGGCTGTGGTTCGTTACCCGTGTCGGAGGAGATCATTGGGAAACCGAGGCGGCCGATCCGTCGACGAGCGAAACCCCAAGTCGGTCCGCGAGGCGTTGCTGGCGAATTCCGTAGAGCCCGGCGAGGGCCCGGACCGCCGGGAGTTTTCCCGGATCCGGATCCCCGCGGCGGAGGCAGGCGATCATGAGGTTCTTGGCCGTGTGCTCCGGGGAGATGAACTCGAACACCCGGGTCTCGTAACCCGCCTGCTCCATCAAGGCGGCCCGCAGGGCATCGGTGACAAACTCCGACTGCCGCTCGAGGAAGATCCCATGGGACAGTGCCCCGCGCAGTGCCTCGGGAGCCACCAACCGTGGGCGGAGCTCCCGGTGACAGCACGGCGCCACCATCACCAGACGGGCACCCGAGCGGACGCCCAAGGCAAGGGCCTCATCGGTCGCCATGTCGCAGGCGTGCAGGGCCAGGAGCACGTCCACCGTGCCGGGCTCCAACGCCTCGATCGAACCCACCTCGAAGGCCAATCCCTCGACACCTGCCTCCGCTACCACCCCATTGACACGTCGGACCAGGTCCTCGCGCCGCTCCACCCCACGCGACCGCACCGGTCGACGGACATGACCCTGAAGCGCCTCGTGCGCCGCGAAGGTCAGGTACCCCTTGCCGCATCCGACATCGACACACCGCAGGGGCTCCTGGGTCGACATCGCCTCAGCTGCCTCGAGCCCGGCCGCATCCAGGAGGGGCTCGAGGAGTTCCACAAACCGGTGGATCTGACGGAACTTCGACTCCATTCCCTTGCAGACTGCTCCCTCGGGGGTCGTGACCCCGAGCAAGCGGAGCCAGGGTTTGGCGACCTCGATCCGGCGGACCTTGGAACGGTCGTGTCCCAGGTCCGGCACGGGCGTCGGGCACTCATCCACCCGGAGACGGGCTGGACCACCCGGACGGAGTTGCAGCTGCAAGGATCGAGTCGTGGTGGTGAGGAGGGCGCTTCGGAAGGGATCCCCAAGCTGCTGGGCCACCGATTCGATCCCAGATGAGGGAGGCAGATTCTGGGTCGTGGCCTGGGTGGGGGTCTCCGACACCACCTGGAGCCGATGTTCGCCACGGATTTCCACGGGGCGGATCCGGAGACGTCGGACACTGGAATCAGGCCCCGGGTCAGAGAGAATGACGCGGACCAGGGACCCCGCGTCGATCGCCTCCCTTAGCGCATCGATCCAAAGCTGTGGTTTGTCCCCGGGCACCCCCCGACGTTCCCGGCCTTGCGAGTTTTCAGCAAGCACGCGGGCGGAGACCCACGCCCAGCCAGCAGAAGCCGATGGCTTCCATCGGTGGATGCCGCAGTGCTCTGGGGCACTGGGCACGGGAGCCCCCACAAACCCGAGGCATGACCCGCCACCCCATTTCGCCACCTCCCCGGTCTCACCCGGCTCGGTGGGGCCAGCCCCTACTTCGTTGCCCCATGTCCGTCCGGTGGGTCCACAGAGTGCCCGCAGTGATGCAGGACACGGCATCACCCACCCGCCTGGGTCTGTGGCCCATCCAACAGAACGGGCCTGCGGTCCCAACCCCACAGACGCCTCGACGTGAGCCCCCTCTAGCCTCCTAAGCAGTTGAGGATTGAGCCGGGTGGCCTGTCCTCCGACCCTTGAAGCAGTGATCGGGATCCTGTTCAACCCCACCGCCCAGGGAGAGAAGGCGCTTCGGTTCCGGGACCGGCTCTCGGATCTCGGCTCCGGGGTGCGCGTTCTGCCCACCCGCGGACCCGGGGACGCCCGCGTTCTTGCGGCGCAACTCGCACGGGACGGCTTGGAAACCGTGGTCGCCGCAGGGGGTGACGGCACGGTCAACGAGGTGCTGAACGGCCTGGCCGACGTCCCTGGAGCCCTCGACCACACCCGCCTCGCCCTGATTCCCCTCGGCACGGTCAACGTCCTCGCCAAGGAACTCGGGATCCCACACGACTTCGATGCCGCGTGGGGGGTCATCCAGCAGGGACGCGAACGTCGCATCGATCTTCCCCAGGCAATCTTCGTGGGTGAGGACGGCCGTCCCGAGACGCGCCACTTCGCTCTCCTCGCCGGAGCCGGGCTTTCGACGCGGGCCATCGGCGGTGTCGACTGGGCCCTGAAGAAGCGACACGGACAGTTGGCCTACATCCTCTCCGGGATCCGCGCCATGCGCCCCCCTCATCCGCTGATCACGGTGACCTGTCCGTCATTCTCCACGGCGGGTCCCCTGGTGGAGATCGGATCCGGCCGCTACTTCGGTGGACGACTGGAACTGTTTCCCGGAACCCGGCTCGACGACGGCCGTCTGGGCGTCACGGTCGTCACCCGCCTCACCTGGACCACTGTGATCGGGACCTGGATCCGGATGGCGCTCGGGCGGATCCAAACCTCATCGGTCCGCCAGGTATTCCAGACCGATCAGCTCCATCTCGCCTGCGCGGAGCCGATGGGATTCCATCTCGATGGCGACGCGGTGGGACGCCTCCCAGCCTCGATCACTGTCCGCCCGAGGGCTCTGCGGATCGTGGTGCCGTGAGGGGACCTCGCAGGCTACGGGGAACCGGGGCTAGAAGGAGAGATCGATCCCACACGACACGAGGACGAAGGGGATCACATTGAAAAGGGCATGGGCTGCGATGCTGGAGGCGAGGTTGCCCGTGCGCTGGTAGAGCCAGGCAAAGAAGGCTCCGAGGACGCAGAGCGGCAGGAATGCAGCGACGTTGCCGTGGATGAAGCCGAACACGAGGGAAGTGCCCCACCACGCCAGCCGCTGGAACCCGAGATCCCGCAGCATTGGGAAGAAGATCCCACGGAACAGCAGTTCCTCGACCACCGGGGCGAGGACCACCGCGAAGAACCCGATGACGATCCGATCCTTCCAGTCCGACTCCATGAGCATCCGCACCGGGGCCTGGACATCGGGCTGGATGCCCAGCATCGGCAGGATCTCCCCGACTCCCGCGTGGAGCAGATAGATGCCGGGAGCCACCACCAGCAGGCATCCCACCCCGAAGGTCACGGATCGTCGCCACTGCCGGTCGAAACCAAACGCCTCGGCCCAGGTCCGTCGCTCCTGCCGGAGCAGGAAGGCCACCGCAACCAGGCCAAACCCATGGAAGGCGATGCCGACCACCACCAGGGAGGCCAGCAGCGACAGGGACTGGCCCCTCGATCGCATCGCACTCGAGACTGCGCCCGCGATCAGGATGGAGCCCATCCAGGCGAACAGGATCGCCGTCACCATCCGCACCACCTGCTCTGGGTTCCAGTCCTTCCGCGTCAACACGCCCCCAGTCAACGGACTGGGGGCGCACAGTGGAATCCATTTCCTCCATCGGCGCAGCGCGCGCCGCCGATCACCGCGGGACCATGCCCTTCAACACCGTCGCCTGGAGCAGGACCAGGATCCCCACCAGCACCGCGAGGGCGATGCTGTGCCAGAAGACGGACCGCAGAACCGTGCCGGCATCCGGACTCTCCGGATGTCCTCCCGTCGCCACGCTCGCCACGACGATGCTCTGGGCATCGATCATCTGGCCCATCACACCGCCCGAGCTGTTCGATGCCGCCATCAGGACGGGTGACAGACCCAGCTGCTGCGCGGTGACCTGCTGCAGGTTGCCGAACAGGACGTTCGAGGAGGTGTCGCTCCCGGTGAGCGCCACGCCGAGCCATCCGATGAGAGGCGAAAAGAACGGGAACCAGGCCCCGGTGGCCGCCATCGCCAGACCCATGGTCGTGTCGGTCCCGCTGTACCGGGTGGTGAACCCGAGAGCCAGCATCAGGGCGATGGTCAGCAACGAGATCCGCAGGCTCCAGAGGGTCTCACCGTAGATCCGCAGCAACCGCACCGGTCCCACCCCCAGCACCGTGCCTGCGCACAGGCCCGCCAAGAGCAGGGCGGTCCCGGTGGCTGAAAGCAGATTGAGGGCGAACACCGCCGTCTCAGGCTCCGGATGCGCCACCACCGGGGGCACCTTCATCACCACCTTGTGCAGACCCGGCACCTCGAACGACGGGGACAGGATCCCGTTCAACGCCGTCTTCACGGACGGCAGTCCCCAGACGAAAACGAAGACGGTCAGGAACACCCAGGGAACCCACGCGCGCCAGGCCGGACCGGAGTCGGACTCCTCCGTCGGGGACGATGCCACCTCGGGGACATCCGACGGTCGCCACCAGCGCATGAAGACAACCAGCGACCCCATCGATCCCACGGCGCTGACAATGTCGACGAGCCACGGTCCGTGGAAGTTGGAGACGGCGAACTGGAGCACCGCAAAGCTGAGTCCCGACACGAGGCACGCCGGCCAGACGCCGATCATTCCCCGCCATCCCGCCTGCGCCGCCACCAGCCAGAAGGGAACAATCAGCGAGAACAGCGGTAGCTGGCGTCCCACCATCGCGCTCAGATCCCCAAGATCGAGGTTGGTCACCTTGGCGAGGGTGATCAGGGGCGTGCCCAACGCCCCGTAGGCCACCGGAGCGGTGTTGCCGATCAGCGCCAGCTTGGCCGCCTCAAGCGGGCGGAAACCCAGCCCGATCATCAATGCCCCGGTCACCGCGACAGGCGACCCAAACCCCGCCGCCCCCTCCATGAAGGCGCCGAAGCTGAACGCGATGAGCAGGGCCTGGATCCGATGGTCGGTCGAGACGCCCGCGACCTGACGTTGCAGGACCCGGAACTGTCCGGTCTGGACCGACAGGTTGTAGATGAAGATGGCGTTGAGGATGATCCAGCCGATGGGGAACAGCCCGAAGGCGGCCCCATAGCCCGCGGCGAGGACCGCCAGCTGGAACGGCATGTGGTAGACCCCCACCGCGATCACCGCCGCGGTGGCGAGTCCGGCCAACGCCGCGATCTGCGCCCGCACATGCCAGAAGGCGAGCAGGCCCAGTAGGACCACCACAGGGATCGCCGCCACGAGTGCCGACACCAGAAGGTGCCCGAGCGGGTTGTAGTCATGGGACCAGGTCATGGACGGGAGACAGGAGGACTCAGGGACTCGGGAACACAGGATCCGGGCCGACGATAGGCGTCGCGCAGCAGCTGCAGGGTGTGACAGGCGACGATCGGGGAGCCGAGGCGCTTCAGATGGGACCGGATCTGGGTCAGGCACCCGATGTTGCCGCTCGCGACATGGGTCGCCCCAGAAGCCAGGATGGCCCGGGCTTTTCTCTCTCCCAGCTGGGCTGCGAGCTCGGGCTGGTCGATGTTGTAGGTCCCCGCGCTGCCGCAGCACTGGTCGGCATCCGGAAGGTCGAGCAGTTCCAACCCGGGAATCGACCGCAGGAGATTCCGGGGTGGCTGGCGGACGCCCTGGGCGTTCCCAAGGTGGCAGGCATCCTGGTAGACCACCCGATACGGCAGCTCCGTCGGGGGATTACGGAGGCCCAGCCTCTCAAGGAAGACGCTCACGTCCTGGACCCGTTCCGCAAAGGCCCGGGCCTGTCCCTCGTCGGCAGTTCCCTTGAGGATCAATCCGTACTCGTGGAGGGCTGAACCGCATCCTGCGGCATTGGTCAGGATGGCATCCACATCCCTCGGGAACGCGAGAAGATTACGTCGGGCCAGCGTGCGGGCCGATCCCAGATCCCCGGTGTGCCATGCCAATCCCCCACAGCACCCTTGGGCCTGTGGGGCGACCACCTCGACCCCGTTCTCGGCGAGGACCTCGAGCGTCGCCGTGTTGAGATCTGGATCCAACACCTGCTGCGCGCATCCGAGCAGCAAGGCCACCCGCGCGCGCCGAGTTCCTAGCGCCGGGGTCACCTCCGGCCAGAGCACTTCGGAAGGCACCCGCTCCGGCAGGAGATCCAGCATCGGACGCATCGCGGATGGCACCCAGGGAAGGCGTCGAGCCCAGGTCCCGAGGATCGCCGCCGGACGGAACCGCTCCGGATACGGCAGGGTCATGGACACCAGCTGGCGTCGAAGCCGCTCCTGCCACGTCCGCGGAGCCTGCGAGGAAACCAGGGCCCGGAACGGACTGATCAGATCCCGATACGGCACGCCACTCGGACAGGCCGGTTCGCAGGCGAGGCAACCGAGGCACCGATCAATATGCGGCTGGGCCTCCTCCACGGAGACCTGTCCCTCCAGCACCTCCTTCATCAGAACGATGCGGCCCCGGGGGGAATCCATCTCCTGCCCGAGTTCCCGATAGGTCGGGCACGCCGCGAGACAGAATCCACAATGCACACAGCGCGAGACCGCATCCGCCATGGGTTCGCCCAAGGCGCCAAATCGGTCGGTGGGAATCGAGTGGAGCATCTAGGTGGACAGTCCGGGAAACCGATCGTCGGGGTCGAGGGCCTGTTTCACCGCGGTCCCGATCCGGTGATCGGGTCGGGACCCCCAAAGGAGCGGTGCCGCACCGTCGAGGGTCAGCGCCGTCAATCCCCACCCCGCCACGAGAACAGAAAGACGGTCCAACGCACCCCCAGACGCCGCAGGGGCTGGAAGAGACACGAACGCGACGTTGAATCCGGCGCTCCAGTGGACCCGGGCTCCGGCCTCGCGGAGCGCCGCATTCAAGGGCTCCACGACGCCACGATGACACGGGATCTTGCACAGGACATCCCCATCCGAGTGCCACGCGAACCCGTTGAGCCGCTGCCACAGGCCCGAGGCCACCGCCTCCGGGAGACACTCCCCGGGATGACGTTGGAGCAGATCGGCAACCAGGGCATCCATGGCCGCTTCCGGACCCGCCAACCGCACGAGCAGTCCCCCGTCGTCGGGCAGGACATCGACGGCTTCTGGATCGAAGCGGGATCGTCCCAGCGACCCGGCCAGTTCCACTGCGGCGGACAGCGATGGGACCGCGAGCCGGAGCGTCCGGCATGCCTCCGGTCGAGGGAACACCTTGAAGGTCGCCTCGGCGATCACCCCGAACCGCCCGAGGCTGCCCACGAGGAATTTCGGGACATCGAACCCGGCGGCGTTCTTCACCACCTTGCCCCCGAACCGGAGGAGCCGTCCCGCACCATCGACCATCCGGACACCGAGGATGAAATCCCGGACGCCCCCATAGCGGAGCCGTCCTGGTCCACTGATCCCCGAGGCGATGACCCCGCCCAATGTGGAACCCGCCTCCACCTGCAGAGGGTCGAACGGCAGGTACTGGCCCTTCTCCGCCAACGCAGCGACGACCTCCCGGACAGGGGTGCCGGCCAGCGCGGTGAACGTGAACTCCCCGGGGTCGTATTCCAGGATCCCGCTCAGACGGGTCAGGGTCACTCTGGCGGCATCCGTGGCCACGAGCCGGGCCTTGGTGCCGGCACCTACTGGAAGAAGCCGCGGGATCGACCGCACCGCCTCGGTGAGCGCCTCCAGGGACTCGGGATGGACGACGGCGTTCATTCGCGGGAGAGCAATCCCGCACGTTCCAGCGGATGGGGTCCCCGATGCTGCAGCGCTGGCGCCGTGCCGTCGGGGAACATCTTGCCCGGATTCGCGATCTCCAAGGGATCGAACGCCGCGCGCAGTCGGCGCATGACCTCGATCTCGTCAGCACCAAACATCTCCGGCAGGAAGGCGCTTTTCTCGACTCCGATCCCGTGTTCGCCAGTGATGGAACCGCCCATCTCGAGACACATCCGGAGGATGCGTCCGGCCAGGACCTCCGCACGTTCGAGCGCCCCAGGTTGGCGACCATCGAAGAGGATCAACGGATGCAGGTTGCCATCACCGGCATGGAAGACGTTGGCGATGCGAATGTTGTGGCGCCGGCCGCTCTCCTGAATTTCAGCAAGCGCTGCACCAAGCTGGCTGCGCGGCACCACGCCGTCCTGCACAATGTAATCTGGGCTAATGCGGCCGACGGCCGAGAAGGCACTCTTGCGCCCCTTCCAAATTATCAGGCGCTCTTCTTCCGTTTTGGGCACGCGCACATCGTATGGTCCACTTTCCTCGATGACCTGCATCAGCTGTGCGAACTCTGCCTCTACTTGCAGGGCCTCGCCTTCCAGTTCCACAATCAGCAAGCCTGCTGCCGCGGCGGGATAACCGGCATGCACGGCAGCTTCCGCTGCTTGAATGGCGAGGTTGTCCATGATTTCCATTGCGCCGGGCAAAATGCCGGAGGCAACCACCATGCTCACGGCGTCGCCCGCTGCTTGCAGCGAGTTGTAGGCTGCCAATACGGTGCGGTATAGCTCCGGCTTGGGCAGCAGCCGCAGCGTAATCTCCAGCGCCACACCAAACAATCCCTCTGAGCCCACAAACAAACCCACGAGGTCCGG
>SXGR01603476.1_pt1 | contig 15824 bp, 8 predicted proteins | sample 3174711 | NCBI WGS metagenome assembly SXGR01 (sample SAMN11356860, study PRJNA531348) | freshwater metagenome | isolation source: freshwater sample F1-60 | place: China: Fuxian Lake, Yuxi | collected 2017-12-25
CATCAAAATCGAACAGCCACGTGGCGATAGCAACCGATCTTTGGGAGCAGCCAATAACCCCGGCATGGCAGCGCTCTATCTCACCTGCAATCGTAACAAGCGCAGCATCGTGCTCGACCTGCGCGTAGCTGGCGCGCGCGATGCCGTGCTCGCGCTCATCAAAAACGCCGACGTGTTCATTCACAACAATCGGCCGCAAGTGATGACCAAACTCGGCCTCGATTACGCCGATCTGCGCAAGGTCAACCCGCGTATTATCTATTGCGGTGCCTACGGGTACTCAAAGAAAGGACCCTACGGCAAGCTCGGCGCGCTTGATGACTCGATCCAGGCCGCCAGCGGCATCGCCATGCTCAATGAAATGGTGCTCGGCGAGCCGCGCTACCTGCCCACCATCGTCGCCGACAAGACCACCGCCATCACCGTGGTTTATGGCGTACTCGCGGCACTCTTTCATCGCGAGCGCACGGGCGAGGGGCAGGAGCTCGAGGTGCCGATGTTCGAAACCATGGTCAACTGGGTCATGGCTGAGCATCTTTGGGGCATGACTTTCGATCCGCCGAAGGGCAAGCCCGGCTACGCGCGGCTCATGAGCAAAGATCGCAAGCCCTACAAGACTCGAGACGGCTACATCGCGGTGCTGCCGTATCTCGACGCCCACTGGGTAAAGTTCTGCGAAATCACCGGATATCCGCAATTCATCGACGATGAGCGCTTTCGCACGCTCGCCGATCGGGTGCGCAACATCGACGGCACCAATCAAACCACTGCGATGATCATGTCGACGCGCACCACGAGCGAATGGTTGGCACTCCTCGCGCCATCCGGCATCCCGCACATCGTGGTCAACACGCTCGAGGGTCTCGCCACCGATCCACACCTCGAAGCGACCGGGTTCTGGCAGTCCTTCGATCATCCGACCGAGGGCAAATTGCGACTGCCTTCCTTTCCGGTGAACTTCGGCAGCACGCCCGCCTCGATCCGTCGGCCGGCGCCGCGCCTCGGCGAGCACACGGTCGAGGTCTTGCGCGAAGCAGGGGTGGACGCCGCGACGATCGACTGGCTCACGGCGAGTGGGGCTGCGATGACGGCCGAGCAGGCTGCCAAGTCGGTGGGTCAGGGCGGCGACTGAAGCCAACCTACACTTATACCCGCCGAATTATTTGATCGCGTACAGGCGCAGCGCGTTGTCGCGCAGAAATTTGCGCAGCGGATCAGCACGCAGTCCAAGCGCGAGCACTTCGTCGATCGTGCGCTTAAAACCGAGCACGGGGAAATCGGTGCCGAACAAGACTTTGTCCTGACCGTAGCTATTGATGTAGTGCACGAGCGCCGGCGGCCAATACTTCGGACTGTGGGCATCGGAGCCGATGAAGACGTTTTCGTGCTTCCAGGCCATCGCGATCATCTCGTCGGTCCACGGAATGCCGACGTGAATGCCAATCAGTTTGAGTTCCGGAAAATCGCAAGCGATACCGTCGAGCAGAATCGGTCGACCGACGCTGCGCATCGGTTGCTCCTTGGCGTACACCATCGATTGACCGACCTGCATCTGGATAGGCACGCCGAGTTCGCAGCACTTGGCATAGAACGGGTAGTACTTGGCGTGATCGGGCGGCAGGTCGAACCAGTGCGGATAAAGGTGCGCACCGATGAAGCCCATGTTTTTGACGGCATCTTCGAGTGCGCGCACGCCGCTCATGCCTTCGTACGGATCCAACCCCGCAAGTCCATAAAAACGCCCCGGATGTTTTTCGAGCGCCCGGGCGACGACTTCGTAGGGCAGGTGGAACGAGCCGGGCAGTCCCTTGCGACCAGCTTTGGGTGCAAACAGGAAAGCGCGTTCGATGCCCGCCTCGGCCATGAGTGCGAGCTGGTCGTCGAGCGAGACCCCCTTCATGTCGGTCTTCGACCTCATCTTCCCGGCGAAGAACTGCTCCTGCCAGCCCGGGCGATGGGAGAGGGCTTCCTCGGTCCAGATGCCGCTGACGATGTCGATGGCGGATACGGGTGGGGCGCTGCTCACGGTCGTTTCCTCAGCTCAATTCGGGCGCCCATGATGCCGCAGCCGGCCCGAGAGGGGGTGGCGGATTGTCCGCCCGTCCGACCGGTTTTAGGTTGCCATTTGTTGCGAAATTGCAACAGATAAATCCCGCCCGGCACTTAAATAAACGTTGATTGCCCACGGCGATGCGACATAAACTTCGACGGATTTTAGCTCACTCCCTTTCATGGATCGAACCGGAGGATCAATGTCCCACCGCAATCGCAGGCTCTCGCTGATCGGCGCGAGCGTGATAGCTGCCGTCGCCGCCGCTCAGGCGGGTGCGCAGGAAGCCCAACTCGAAGAGATCGTGGTCACCGCCCGTCAGCGCGCCGAGCGCATCCAGGACGTGCCGGCCACGGTACAGGCTTTCACCGCGACCGAGATCGCCTCCGCAGGCATCGAACGTCCGCAGGACTTCATCGCTCTGACGCCGGGCGTGGCGCAGGTGCAGACCGCCGAGGCCGGCGACATGCAGGTCACCATCCGCGGCATCAACACAGGTCGCGACGCCGAGACCAACTTTGCGTTGGTCGTCGACGGCGTGCTGCAGACCAACCCGAACTCGCTCAACCAAGAGCTTGCGAACGTCTCTCAGATCGAAATCCTCAAAGGCCCCCAGGGCGCGCTCTACGGCCGCAACGCCGTGGCCGGTGCGCTGATCATCACCACGCGGAAGCCTGGCGATACGCTCGAGGCCGACCTCGGTGCGGGTTTCGGCGACTACGGCAGCTACAAGCTGAACGCCTACGTCGGCGGTCCGATCGGCGCTGACTACAAGGGTTCAGTATCGGCTTACACGCGCAAGACCGACGGTGAGTGGAAGAACGATCTCCTCAACTGCGACGACTGTGTCGATTTCTTTGAAGAAACCGGCATCAACGCGCGCTTGATGGGCCCCATAGGCGAGTCGGGCAACTTCGACATCAAGGCGAAGTACTCGAAGATCGACGCGGGCGCCATCAACTTCAACGGCTCGCTGGCGCTGAAGGAAGTCGCCGGTGTGCCGGGGCTCGGACTCTTCCAGGAAGATCCGAACACCCATTCTTTCAAGTACATCAACAACGTCACCCCGCAAAACGAGCAGGAGAACGTCAACCTCTCGTTCAAGGGTGACTGGGAAGTGGCCTCCGGCACGCTGACCGCCGTGGCGGCATTCAACGACCAGACCAACTACTTCCTCACCGACGGCACTAGTGCCGCGTTCTTTCTGTACAGCCTCACGCCGGCCTGCCAGAAGAGCAACGACGCGCGACCGGGCAATCCGTTGCCGGCGCCCTTCGGCCCGTACGTACCGACCAATGGTTTCGTGACAACCTTCTTCCCGCCGTACGGGCCGAGTTTGTGCGACGGCTACCAGTACCAGCAGCGTGACCAGAAGGACACGAGCCTCGAAGTTCGTCTGACCTCGCCGGGCGATCAGCAGCTGCGCTGGGTCGCGGGTACCTACTTCGCCGACATCGCGCGTCGTGTCGTCGTTTCGCAGGGCTCGGACAACGGCCAGGGCTTCCTCGCTCAAGCGCTGGTACGCACCGGCGGTCCGAACCCGACCGACTTGCTGTACGACGACAACTTCGACAGCTCGGTGATCGCGGCTTTCGGTCAGCTCGCGTACGACGTTCGTGACGACATCGAATTGTCGGTCGCGCTGCGCTACGACCGCGAGAAGCGTGACGTCAGCAACAACGTGCCGAAGCTCGCACCGCAGACAACGGGATTTTTTGGCGTGGTCTCGGGCGCCGCAACCTTCATCAACCCGGCGTACTCGACCAACGCGGCGCTCGCGGCTATTCCGGGTCGCTCGCGTACGTTCTCGCAGCTGCAGCCGAAGTTTTCTTTGAAGTGGGATGCGGCTGAGAACGTTTCGTTCTTCACTTCGTACGGCGTGGGCTTCCGCTCGGGTGGCTTCAACTCGACTGGCGTGCGCGCGACGATTGAGAGCACCTACGCGGGTCTCTGCACGGGCACGGCGCCGACGCTGACCTTCCAGGGCGTTGCACAGAACCCGGCGAGCTTGCCGAAGTGCACCGGTACCAACCGCAGCATCCGTAACGTCAACGACAGCTACGAGAAGGAAGTCTCGAAGGCCTTCGAGGCGGGCTTCAAGGCCACCTTGCTCGATGGCGCTTTGGCGACCAACTTCGCCGTGTACTCGACCAAACTCGAGAACATGCAGTTCTTCAACTTCTTCGCCGGCCCCTTCGGCCTGCTGCGTGTCGTGACCAACGCCGAAGAAGCGAAGACCAAGGGCTATGAGTTTGACGCCCGCTGGCGCGCGACCGACTCGGTCACGCTGTTCGCCGGTTACGCCGGCACCGACAGCGAGATCGTGCGTTACGACGGTCGTCCGTACACCGCGGGCAATAAAGTTCCGTACGCACCGAAGTTCACGGGCAATGCGGGCGTCGACTTTAAGACGCCTATCGGTTCGGGCGACTGGACCTTGAACGCACGCGTCGACGCGTCGTTCGTCGGGGAGACCTGGTTCAGCACCGTGCAGAACAATTTGGTGCCGAACATCTTCGGTCTGCTCGCTGGTTACGGTCAGGGAGACTTCTCCAAGCAGAAGCGTGATTCGTTCCACACCGTCAACGCCCGTCTCGGCGTCAGCAACGGCACCATCGGCATCATCGCCTGGGGCCGCAACGTGACGGACGAGGAATACCTCGCCGAAATCATTCCGGCGCCGGAGTTCGGTGGTTCGTTCATCCACGATGCACCAGGCAAGACCTGGGGTGTCGATTTCTCTTACTCGTTCCGCTGATCGCGGTCGCGACATGACAAGGGCCGGAGGGAGCGATCTCTCCGGCCCTTCTCTTTTGGCGGTGTAAACTTCGCGTCGTGAATCGAACTGAGATCGAGTTTCCGGCCAAGCATGCGGCGCTGCGCGACGACGTGCACATGCTCGGAGCGCTGGTGGGCGAAGTGCTGCGCGACCAGAGCGGCGAGGAGCTCTTCAAAGTCGTCGAGGGCGATCGGCGCCTCTCGATCGCACGCCGCGATGGCGATGCAAGCGCCGCCGCAGAGCTTGAGAGTCGCGTCGCTGGCCGCGAACCCGTACTCGCGCGCGATCTCGAACGTGCGTTCTCCACCTGGTTTCAGGTCGTCAATCTTGCCGAGCAGGTGCACCGCATCCGCAGACGGCATGCCTATTTTCAGGACGATGCCGAGCGACCGCAGCCGGGCGGTGTCAGTGATGTCATCGCCAAGCTCAAGGCCCAGGGGCTGACGCTCGCAGAATTGCTGTCGCTGATCGGCTCGTTGCACATCGTGCCCGTGTTCATGGCGCATCCGACCGAGTCGACGCGGCGTACCATCCTGCGTAAACAGTTGCGGCTGGCGCAGCTGCTCTACGACCGATTGAATCCGACGCTCGCGTCTGCCGAACAACGCGCCTCCATGGGTCGCCTGCGCGTCGAACTCACTACGCTCTGGCAGACCGAAGATCATCCGCGGCAGCGGCTCACGGTCGCCGACGAGCGCGAATACGTGCTGTTCTTCCTCGCCGAGGTGCTCTACCGCATCGTCCCGAATTTCTACGAAGAAATCGCTGAGGCGATCGGCAAGTATTACGGGGTCGATCCCGATCAGTTCGAGTTGCCGACCCTCATCCGCTTCGGCAGTTGGGTGGGTGGCGACATGGACGGCAACCCTGATGTGCACGCCAAAAGTTTGCGCGACACGCTGACGCGGCAACAGCAAACCATCGTCAACGCCTACTTCATCGAGGTGCAGGAGCTCGCGCAGCTGCTGTCGCAGAGCGGCAGTCGCAGCGGTGTCAGCGCAGCACTACAGCAACGCAGTGACGACTACGCGATGCGCTTCCCCGGTGCGCGATCCGTCGCCTCACGCCACGACCGTATGCCTTACCGCGGGTTTCTTGGGCAGGTGGCCGAACGGCTGCGGGCGACGTACGAGATGCGTCCGGCGGGCTACGAGAGTCCGGCGCAATTCCAGCGCGACATCGATCTGGTCGCCGAGAGTCTCGCCACGCATCGCGGTCGGCACGCAGGACTTTTTCCATTACGTCGGTTGCAGCGCCGGATTGCGACCTTCGGTTTTCATCTGGCAACACTCGAGGTTCGTCAGCACAGCGGCATTCACCACGCCGTGCTGGCGCAGGCACTCGGCGAGCCCGATTGGCTGGCGATGAGTACTGCGGCGCGGCATGCGCGGCTGAGTGATCTCATCGCGCGCGACATCGGCCCGCGAGTCGAACTCGATGCTGCGGGCAAACGCACGCTCGCCGTCTTCGAGGCCATGCTGCAGTGCCGACGCCGCTATGGTGCTGAGGCGATCGGCAGCTACGTCGTCAACGGCACCGAGGGTGCGGACGACGTGCTCGCCGTGCTCCTGCTTGCACGCTGGGCAGACGCTTTCGACAAGCACAGCAACGAGGTCGACATCGACGTTGTACCGATGTTCGGCTCGCCGCAGGCCCTCGATCGCAGCGGCGACATCGTTGCCGAACTGCTTGCCGATCCGCTCTATCGTGCACATCTCGACACGCGGGGCAAAAGGCAGATCGCGCTCGTCGCCTACTCCGAGAGCAACAAGCACGAAGGGATCGCCGCGTCGCGTTACGCGGTGTATCGCGCGCACGCGGCGATCGCCACCGCGAGTGCCGCAGCCGGTGAGGGTCACCAACTCGTGCATGCGCGCGGCGGCAGCATTCCGCGCGGTGGTGGTCGCATCGATGCCATCGTCACCTCGACGCCGCCGTCGACCGTCAACGGCTGGCTGATACTCACCGAGCAGGGCGAGGGCATCAATCAGCACTACGGTCTCGGCCCGATTGCACTGCGAACGTTGGAGCGCGCCTTCGGCGCCTTGTCGCTCGTCTGCGCGGCGGTGCGCGGCCATCGGGCCGCTGAGCCCGATGCCGAAATGCTTTCGATCGCGACGCGACTCAGCGAGAGCAGCGCCGAGCGCTACCGCGGTTTCGTCAAAAGTTCACCAGCCTTCCAGACGTGGTTCCAGCAGGTTACACCGATCGATGTGATCGAGCACATGCAGATCGGCGGGCGACCGTTGGTTCGCGAGGGTCTCGAGGGATTCGGTGGCCTGCGCGCAGTACCCTGGGTGTTTGCCTGGACGCAGAATCGTATGATGCTGCCCGGCTGGTTCGGTGCGGGCGCCGGCTTGCAGTCCGTCATCGACACGCAGGGTTTGCCGGCGCTGCGTCGGGTGGTGCAGGAGTGGCCTTTCCTGCGCACGCTCATCGACGACATCGAGGTGATGCTGGCGCGCACCGATCTCGACATCGCCGCACACTACGATGCGCTGCGAACCGATGCGCTTCAAACCGATCGACAGGGGGCTGATTTCTTTACCGAAGTCCGCCGCGAGTATCTGCTGACGCGCGAGTTGTTGTTGCGCGTCAAAGAGCAGCAGGACCTGCTCGATGGCGATCGCACGCAACAGCGCGCGCTTGCGTTGCGTAACCCCTACGTCGATCCCATGAATCTCATGCAAGTCGATCTGCTGCGCCGCTGGCGCGCCGGGGGTCGCACCGACCGCGAGCTGCTCGAGGCCTTGCGCGCGAGCGTCAATGGCGTTGCGCAAGGCTTGCAGAGCACGGGCTGATTTTCGCGTTCGATTTCGAGGCAAGGGAGATGCCGATGACGCTCATAAAAAATGGAATTTCCATCCTCGGGTTGCTGGTCTTCGCGATATTCCTCGGGGCGCGATCGGCAGCGGCCGCATCACCTCTGGTGGTCGATCTCGAGTTGCTCGCCGTCTCGCAAAACAAAAATCAGGTGCAGGTGCCGAACACTCTGCAGGGAACGCGTTTTTCCTTGCAGTCGCTCACCGGGAGCGGACCGTACTTCGCGCCGCGCTTGCAGGCCTCATGGGCCGCGGGTGAGCGCTCGGAATGGCGCGTGTTGCTGGCGCCACTCGCGTTGTCCGAGCAGGGGCGCAGCGATCGAGCCATCCGTTTTCAGGGCGCGAGTTTCGCGGCAGGTCCGATCGCGGCGCGCTACCAATTCAATTCCTGGCGGGCGACCTGGCGTTGGCGCTGGATCGATCGCGAAGATCTGATCGTCAAGGTGGGATTCACAGCCAAGATTCGTGACGCCAGCATCCGTTTGCGGCAAGGCGCGATCAGTACCGAAAAAGACAACACCGGCTTCGTGCCCTTGTTGCATGTGTCGGTGGTATGCCCTTTAAACGACAAGTGGTCTTTCGAGGGTGATGTCGATGCGCTCGCGGGCGGTCCAGGCTATGCCATCGATGCGGGCGTGAGACTGTCGCGCGAATTCGCGCCGGGCTGGTCCGTCGGGGCGACGGCGCGTGTGCTCGATGGTGGCGCCGACAACGACGACGTCTACGCGTTCGCGCACTTCACGAGCGTGGGTCTCGCGTTGCATTGGCAGCCGCGGTAGGCGTTTCGGCTCGGATCCGCCGCAGCGTGATCTAGAAAAAACCTGCTACCACCGAGATCAGCGCGATCATCAGCGTACGGAGCGACGCGCCGACTTTCCACGCCTCGTAGATGCCGAACACCACGCCCACCGGCGTGGTCACGAGCAAGACGGGTATGGCGATCCGCACCGCGCGATCTAAGTTCGTTTGCGTCGTCGCCGGGCGCTCGCTAGTCTGCGCACCATGACGCACATCCCCCTGCAAAGAACCGCCATCCTCTCCCTCGTGTCGCTCGCGATCGTCGCCGTCGGCGTCTATGCCTATGCAGCATCGCCGCGCACCTTTACGGCCGAAGACGAAGCGCTGTATCAGCAGCGCTTCGAAAAGCTCGTCGCCGGCATGCGTTACGGGCTTGGACTCGAGACCTACGAGCCTCTCGAGAAGGTCGAGGGTGATCCGCGCAGCCGGCCGTTGGCCGCCGTGACGCCGGGGCAGGGCAGCATCGAAGCGTCCGCACTCGCGCAGGCGCGCGACTACGCACGCAACAACAACTCCATTGCCTTCATGGTCTGGCGCAACGGGCGCGTTGAGAGCGCCGATTACCTCAAAGATTTCAAGCCGGGCGAAACGTTTGCATCACGTTCGCTCGCCAAACCTATGACCGGCGTTGCCGTGGGTCGGGCGATCGCGCTTGGCAAGATTCGCTCGCTCGATCAGCCGGTCGCCGACTTCGTCACCGAATGGCAGGGTGATCCGCGTCGCTCGAAGATCCTGGTGCGGCACCTGCTCGACATGCGTTCTGGTTTTCTGCCGCAGGCGCCAGCGACCACGCAGGAAGACATGCTCAATCGTGCCTACCTGCATCCGCGGCACGACGAGATCATCATCCACGATTACCCGGTGGTCGATGAGCCAGGCACGATCTACGAATACAACAATGCCACCTCTGAACTTGTGGCGGTGCTGATCGAGCGCGCGACCGGCGTGCGTTACGGCGAGTTTCTCTCGAGCGAGGTCCTCAAAAAAATCGGCTCGCCGGGGGGCGAGATCTGGGTCAATCGTCCAGGGGGCGTGGCGCACGCGGGCTGCTGCCTGATGCTGCAGCCCGAGGCGTGGTTGCGGCTCGGTATCCTCTTGATGCAGGACGGTCGTTGGCAGAGAAAGCGTCTGTTGCCCGAGGGCTACGTCAATGAAATGCGTCGCGGCACGGTTCACAACCCGTACTACGGGCTTGGCGTGTACGTGGCCGGACGGTACACGGCCCGTCGTGGGTTCGCGAACCCAGCGCGCGAGCCCGAGGCCAGGCGGGTGCTGCACTCCGAACCTTACCTTGCTGACGATCTCTTCCTGTTTGATGGCAACGCCAACCAGGTGCTCTACGTCATCCCCTCGGAGAATATGGTGGTGCTGCGGGTCGGCAACAACCCGCCGCGAGCGGCGGGGCAGGAGTGGGACAATACGGTCCTGCCCAACACCCTGATGCGTGGCATTCGCCGCGCCGCAGGCGCAATCGCACCGAGGCCGCAACCTCGGAATTGATGCTGTTATAATAATTAACACCCCCACTCGCGCCCCTTCGCGCGGCTCGTTTCTTTGGAATCTCGATGTCCCGAATTTATTTTTCTCAAGTTCCCGGCGGCATCCTCTGGACCGTAGGCGGCATCGCACTGCTCGCGGTTTTTGGTCTGCTGCGCACGTTCATGTTTTCGGGTGTCGATAAGGGCGAGGCGAGTCCGCCACCCTTGGTGTCGGTGGTGACCGTCGAGCCGGTGGAGCTCGCCGACGTGGTCACGTTCTCCGGGGCCATCGCTGCGCGTGACGAGGCGGCGCTCAGTGCCGAGGGCGAGAGCGCGCGGGTCGCGGCACTCTTTGCCGAAGTGGGCGATCGTGTGAAAGCGGGTACGGTGCTCGCGCGGCTCGACACCTCGCTCGTTGCGCCACAGGTAGCGAGCCTCGAGGCCTCGCTGCAGGAATCGAAAGCGAACGCGGCGGTCGCCGGGGCGGAATTTCGGCGCGCGCAGGCCGTGGCGAGCATCGGCGCGTTGTCCTCCCAAGAAATCGAGCGTCGTCAGGCTGCTGCGATCGCGGCAGATGCCCGCGTCAAAGTCGTCTCCTCGCAGCTCACCGAGGCGCAGGCGCGCCTGCGTCGCACCGAGATCCGTGCGCCGTTCGATGGCATCGTGCTCACGCGCGCTGCCGAGGTCGGGCAGTTGGCAGGCCCGGGCGGTGCGCCGCTGTTTCGTATCGGCCGCGCAGGTGGCATTGAGATGCGCGGCAACATCGCCGAGCGCGATCTGCCGCGCGTGAGTGTCGGCCAGGCCGCCAATGTCAGCGTGACCGGCGTCGATCGTCCCTTCGTCGGCAAAGTGCGCTTGATCGGCGCCGTGATCGATGCACAGACGCGGCTCGGCAGCGTGCGCATCGATCTGCCCGCCGACCGCGACCTGCGACCCGGGGCCTTTGCGCGTGGTGAGATCTCGGTGGGCTCTGGTCGTCGTCCCTTGCTGCCGCAGACTGCGGTGATGAGTGACGCTACCGGCAACTACGTGTTCGTCGTCGACGCCGCCAACAAAGTGCAGCGCCGCAGCGTGCGCGTCGAAGGCGCGCGCGCCGAAGGCGTGGTGATCGAGTCGGGCCTCGCGAGCGGTGATCGCGTGGTGAGCACGGCAGGTCCCTATCTGCGCGCGGGCGAGCCGGTCCGAGTCGCCCAATGAAAAACATGTCCGCCTGGGCGATTCGGCATCCGACACTGCCGATCGTTCTCTTCATGGTGCTCACCTTCCTCGGGCTCGTGAGCTTCTCGCGTCTGCCGATCAATCTCGCGCCCGATCTGAGTTTTCCCATCGTTTCGGTGTCGGTATCGCAGCCTGGCGCGGCGCCCTCCGAAATTGAAACCCAGATTACGCAGAAAATCGAAGGCGCGGTACGCAGCGTGGCCGACGTGCGCACCATTAGTTCGCGAGCGCTCGAGGGAGCCTCGGTCACTTCGGTCGAATTCCAGATCGGCACGCCGATCGATCGCGCGCTCAACGACGTACGTGATGCCGTTAGCAAAGTTCGTGCCGATCTGCCCGATGGCGTCGATGAACCGCAGGTCAATCGCATCGAAGTCGAGGGCGGGGCGATCGGTTGGTACGCGGTGTCGACTACGGGAAGATCGCCCGAGCAGCTCAGCTGGTACGTCGACAATACTTTGAGCAAGCGTTTGCTGGCTATTCAAGGCGTGGCGCAGGTCTCGCGTGGTGGTGGCGTGAATCGCGAGATTCGCGTCGAGCTGGACCCGGCGCGCATGCAGGCGCTCGGCCTTACGGCCTCCGAGGTCAACCAGCAGCTGCGCGTGCTCAACGTCAATGCACCGGGCGGCCGCGCCCAGTTGGGCGGCGGCGAGCAATCGATCCGGGTGCTCGGAGCGGCGGCCACCGCGCTCGAACTCGGCGCGACGCGCATTCGTCTGGCGAACGGCACCAATGTGCGCCTGCAGGACATCGCCGAAGTGAGTGACGCCGTGGGCGAGCGGCGCTCGCTCTCGCGCGTCAACGGTCGACAGGCGACGAGTTTCGGCGTGTTCAAGGCTCGCGGCGCTTCCGAAGTCGCCGTAATGGACGCCATCGAGGCTGAGCTCGCTGCGCTCGCCAAAGAATCGCCCGACATCAGCGTCAAGCGAGTGTTCACCACGGTCGAGTACACCCGCGAGACCTACCGCTCGGCGCTGATGGCGATGATCGAGGGCTCGATTCTCGCAGTGCTGGTCGTTTTCATCTTCCTGCGCGATTGGCGTGCCACGATGATCTCGGCGCTCGCCATTCCACTCTCGGCGATCCCGACCTTTGGCTTCATGTACTGGCAGGAATTCACGCTCAACAACATCAGCCTGCTTGCGCTGTCTTTGGTTTCAGGCGTGCTGGTCGACGATGCGATCGTCGAAATCGAAAACATCGTGCGTCACATGCGTATGGGCAAGAGCGGTTACCAGGCTGCGCTCGATGCGGCGGATGAGATCGGTCTTGCGGTGGTCGCCACCTCGGCGACCATCATCGCGGTGTTTTTGCCGGTCAGCTTCATGGGCGGCTTCTCTGGGCAATATTTCAAGCAATTCGGGCTCACGGTTGCCGCCGCGGTGTTCTTTTCTTTGCTGGTGGCACGGCTGATCACGCCGCTGGTCGCGGCCTACACCCTCAAGCCGCACGATGAGATCCGCTCCGCGGATGGCCCGTTGATGAACGGCTATCTCGACGCCTTGCGCTGGTCGCTGGAGCACCGACGCGCCACGCTGATCGGTGGCACGCTGTTTTTCGTGTTCTCAATCGGGTTGCTGATCGCCGTGCCCAAATCTTTGATGCCGTCGCAGGACTCCAGCTTGGCGCAGGTCGACATCGAATTGCCTCCGGGTGTGCGTCTCGAGCAGACGGCTGAGATCTCGGGCAGGGTTCGCGAATTGCTCGCCAAGCAGCCTGAGGTGTCGGACGTCATCGAGGAGATCGGTGGTGGCGACGTGCGCAACGCCCAGCTCTACATCACGTTGGTGCCGCGTGATCAACGGGCGATGTCGCAGAAGGTCTGGCAGGACGGCGTCACGCCGCTCTTCGCCGGGATTCCCGATGCGCGTGTCGCCTTCGCAGCCAACGATGGTCCGGGAGGATTGCCGATCACCCTTTACCTGACGGGTGAAGACCCCGCCAAGCTCGAGGCGACTGCGCGCCGCGCCGTCGCCGCGATGCGCGCCTTGCCCGAGTTGCGCGACCCGCGCATCAACGGCGACCTGCAGCGACCCGAAATTCTGGTCCGCCCGCGTCTCGATCTTGCCGCCGAGCTCGGAGTCTCGGTGGCGGCGATCAGTCAAACCATACGCATTGCCACGCTCGGCGATCTGCCGCAAAACGCCGCGCAGTTCTCCGCAGCAGATCGGCAGGTTCCGATCCGCGTCAGTTTGATCGAGGAGTCGCGACGCGATCTCGGCACCCTCGAGAACCTGCCGGTTCGCACCGCGGCAGGCTCGACCGTACCGCTCAAGGCCGTCGCCGATATCAGTTTCGGCGAAGGTCCTTCGGTCATCCGTCGCTACAACCAGAGTAGGCGCGTGGTGCTCGAGTCCGACCTCGCTAAGGGCGTCGAGCTCGGGCCGGCACTCGCCAAGGTCTATGCGCTATCCGAGATCAAAAACCTGCCCGAGGGCGTGCGGCTCGTCGAGGTTGGTCAGGCCGAGATCCTCAAAGAACTACTTGAGAACTTCGCTTTCGCGATCGCCGCCGGCGTACTACTGGTGTTCGCCGTGCTCGTGATTCTCTTCGCGCGCGTGTTACAGCCGATCACCATTCTCTCCGCCTTACCGCTCTCGGTGGGTGGTGCGGTGATCGCACTGATGCTCGTGGGCATGCCGTTCTCGATGCCGGTCGTCATCGGGTTCCTGATGCTGATGGGGATCGTCGGCAAGAACTCGATCCTGCTGGTGGATTTCGCCATCGAAGAAATGCGCGCCGGCAAACCGCAGCTCGAAGCGCTGGTCGAGGCGGGTCACAAGCGTGCGCGACCGATCATTATGACCACGGTCGCCATGGTCGCCGGCATACTGCCCGTGGCCTTCAGCACGCAGGCCGCCGGATTTCGGGCGCCGATGGGTGTCGCCGTGATCGGCGGACTCATCACCTCGACGCTGCTCACACTCGTGATCGTACCCTCAATGTTTTCTTTGGTGAGCGATATCGAAGGCTGGTTCGAACCGCGCTTGTCGAAGTGGCTGACGTCCTCGGGCGAGACCCAGACTAGGGCTTGATGACCGCTCGCAGCGTCTAAGATTGCCAGAGCAGGGCGAGGGCGAGGGTGCTCGAGGCGATGAATGTAGTCGCCGCGGCACCGAGCGCCAAGGGTTGCCAACCTTGCGCGATCAGCTTGCGGACGTCGGTCTCGAGCCCGACCGCGGCCAGCGCGAGCGCGCGCAGTAGTTGCGCGAGAGTGTTGGCCGATGCGCGTAACTCTGTCGGGATCCATCCCGTGCCCGCGAGCAACACCATCGTCAAAAATCCGAAAACGAACCAAGGCATCGGTACCTTGCCGCGCGCCGCGGGGCTGTCGGAGGAGACCTCTTTGGCCAGACGCCGTCGCATCCAGAGTCCCATGCCGATCACGAGCGGTGCGAGCATCAGCACGCGCGCGAGCTTGGCGATGGTCGCAAACTCTCCGGTCGCTTGACCGCGTGCAAAACCGGCTGCGACGACTTGCGCCACCTCGTGCACCGAGGCGCCGGTCCAGAGACCATACGCGCGCTCATCGAGCGGCAGCATGCCGCCTAGCACCGGGTAGCTGAACATTGCGATGGTGCCGAAGAGGGTCACCGTGGCGAGCGCATAGGCGACGGCTTCTTCGTCGTCCCGTACCACGGTGTTGGCGGCCACGATCGCCGAGGCGCCGCAGATCCCGGTGCCGGTGGCGATCAGCAGCGTGAGCCCACTGCGTACGCCTAGGCGCTCGCCGAGCCACAGCGTGAAGAAAAACGTCCCGAGCAAGGCGAAGCCGAGAATCGCGAGCCCGGCCAGACCGATACCGAGGATCTCGGCAAGCGTCACCTGCAGACCGAGCAAGACGATGCCGGTGCGGAGTGGGGCTCGCAGGCAGAGGGCAATTCCCGTGCGTGCGATCTCGGGTCGACCGAGCAGGTTACGAACCAACATGCCGAGCAAGATGGCGAGCATCAGGGGACTGATGCGCGAGATGCCGGGCAGGCTGACGGCCTTGAGGCCGAAGGCTGCCGCGGCGATTGCGCTCGGGAGCAGCAAGCCCGGCAGCCCCTGGCGCAGCGCAGGGCCGCGGCGCGGGCCAGGGCTGGGATTGGGGCCGGCGCTGGGGTCGGGGACGGTCAAGATTGGATTCCTCAGCGCACTTAAAGTGTTGTTAGCGCACAACGAACAGGCCCTTTTGAGGCGAATGACACTGTAGCGCGCAAAAATATCTGTCGCAGAAAAAACGTAGTGTTAGACTCGCACGGGATCGCTGCCTTTCTGTTTGCATCTCTGGGCGTCCGAACGCCGGTCTGCATTGCTGAATCGACATCGATCGGGAGCCAGTAGGGCGTTCGTTGTCGCAAGGCTCGGCACCCGAACGGCGTTTGTAGTGTGTTATCGGAGAGTGTGTCCAGAGATGGCTAAAATTTATGTAGGTAACCTGCCGTTTACGGCAGACGAGGCGGCGGTTCGCACGCTGTTCTCGCAGCACGGTGCAGTGACTGCGGTCGCTCTGCCCGTTGATCGTGATACCGGTCGTCCCCGCGGTTTCGGCTTCGTCGAAATGGCGCAGGAAGACGCGGCACGCGCCATTCAGGCGTTGAACGGCTATTCCATGGGTGGCCGCCCGCTGCGCGTCAATGAAGCGCAGGATCGTCCGCGCACTGGCGGCGGTGGCCGTCCGGGCGGCGGCGGTGGCG
>SXGR01332784.1_pt1 | contig 15822 bp, 12 predicted proteins | sample 3174711 | NCBI WGS metagenome assembly SXGR01 (sample SAMN11356860, study PRJNA531348) | freshwater metagenome | isolation source: freshwater sample F1-60 | place: China: Fuxian Lake, Yuxi | collected 2017-12-25
AGCTCCCGGTAGAAGGTCAACTGCTCGGTGCCGTCCTTGGCCACGAGATCGGACCACCGCCAGCCAGCGGGGACGGAGCCTTCGGTCCCCGTCTCCTGGGCCATCTTGAGGAAGAGGAGGTAGGTCAGTTCGGTGACGTACGCGTGGTAGGTCACGCCGTCGTCCCGGAGCGTGTGGCACAGGTTCCAGAGGCGGGCGACGATGTCGTTCGTGGTGGTCATTGGCTCCTTAGTTGCTCGGCCAGTAGATCCGGTCCAGAGGCACCAGCGCCCTCGTGTCCAGGTCCATTTTCTCGTAGTGCTCTACGACAAGCTGTCGTAGCTTTGGCATGTTGATGAGCGTGACAGGTACGTCAGCTCTGGCAGCTTCGTACTGGGCTTCCTTGGTGAAGCCCCCGGTGCTGACGTAGAGGCAGCGGTCGCCGGTCCTCCGGCCGCCCAGGAACGAGCGAAGATCCGGCGCCCCCATGGCCTTCCCCTGGTGCTTCACCTCCACGAAGATGCGGGGCTGTTCAAGACCAAGGCCGTCGGGCGAGGCGAAGACGTCTGCTCCCAGGTCCGCACCCTTCGGGCTGACGGCGGTGCGGTAGCCCAGGGCTCGCAGTACGCCCGCGATCAGTTGCTGGACTTCATAGGGATCCAGTGAGGCAATCCGATCCTCGATGAACTGGGCGGCCTTCTCCAGAAAGCTGGTGCGAAGCTCCTCCCACTCAGCTTCCTCCGAAGATGGCAACCTCTGTGGGGCCATCGGTTTTTCGGATTCCGGTGCGTCAAAGGCGATGGCCTTCTCAGCCAGGTCGTCCTGCACCGACTTGTTCAAGTTGAAGAGGGTCAGAGTCGAGCCGAGGGTGTTTCTCGTCGTGATCGAAAGGTCGTCCCGGCTGCAGCGGCGCTCCCAAAGGACTGTCCTGGTCCAGGGATAGCCGGGAACCTTCGTTTCATCCCAGGTGGCGGGCGACTTGATCGTGCCGATGAAGTACCGCCGCAGGTTCGGGTCGTAGGTGACGGCGAGGTCACCCTCGGACACCTCTTGAAGGAATCGGACCATCTGGCTGGCGGCGTTGCCGACCTGGGTGGTCTTCCAGGAGGGGTAGACGTCCTTGTAGAGCTTCAGGATGTGGGCCTTCGTGACGGCCGCATCCACCTTGCCAAACTCGTTTCCGAAGCCGACAGCGACGACGCCTTTGGCAACGAATTCGGCAGCAAATGCGCCGTTCTGGCCCGCTCTGACCATCCAGGCCGCCTTGCTCATGCCGCATCCCTCCAGAGTTCCTCATGAAGCGCGCCGAGCACCTGCTCCAGCTTGCCGTCGAACACCTTGTTCAACCGCGTGAATCCGCCCTCAACCTTGAACTGCCCCCGGTCGAGGGCATCCCGGTCCACGATCACCTCGGCCTTCAACTGTCTGGCGATCCTGTCCAACCACCGGCGCTGCGGCTGCGTCCACGCCTGAGAAGCGAGCACCCGCTGGAGCGCGCGGTCCACCCGCTGGTCATAGGGGACCAGGGCCAGACCCAACGCCTGCTGCCGAATGAACCCGATGATCGAAGCGGCGATGTCCTGGTTGCTGACCTGCGCCCACGCCGTCTGCAATGCCCGCTCGGGGTAGCCCGCCTCGTCGAGCTGGAGCCGCAGCTCTCGCAGCTGCTGCCGGGTCAGGTCGCGTGGGCGCTGTGTGACAACCAGCAGAGCGTCGAGGGCGTTCTTGTTGTCCTCGATGAACGCCTTGAAGCCCGCCAGGTAGTCCTCGGGCCTGGTCGCGGTCCCGTACCCCCGCTCGGTGCCCACGAGCTCGTCCTCGTGTTCCGAGATGAAGAGGTTCCTGCCCTCGTTGGGCCGAAACCTGTCCAGAAAGGGGGCCACGCCGGGCTGGTCCTTGAAGAAGGCGACGGCCTTGGCCACATCCTCGCCCTTGAGGAGGCCGATGACCTGGCCCAGCTCGTGGCCCGCCAGCGTGACGAAGGACTCCAGGTGCTTGCCCTTGAGCCGCTGCTTCTTGGCCTGGAGCTTGGCGAGGATCTCGTCGATGACGGCCTTCTTGTGGGCTTCATCGGGGACGGTCAGAAGCTCCTGGACCAGCTGGGTGAAGGGGATGTTCGGCCGGGTCACCACGGGCTTCATCGCCGTGTACGGCTCCAGGGCCGCGTACAGATCCACCGCGTCGTAGATGCGGAAGAACTCCTTGCCGATGTCGGGGCACAGGCGGGTCGCCCGGCCCATCATCTGCTCGTAGAGGATGCGGCTCTTGACCCGCCGGATGAACACAAGGTCGGTGATCTCGGGCACGTCGATGCCGGTCGTGAGCAGGTCCACCGTGACGGCGACCTTCGGCAACCGCTCGTTCTTGTAGCGACGCAGCATGTCCAGGGGCTTGTCGGAGGCTCCGGTGATCTTCATCACCGTGTCGTCCTCCACGTTTCCATAGAACGCCGTCAGGGCCTCCTTGAGCAAGGTGACCACCAGGTCGGCGTGGGCGTCCGTGGCGCAGAAGATCATCGCCTTCCCGGGCAGGGAGGGGTCGATCTCCCTGGCCAGGAAATCGCAGACGGTGCGGTTGAAGTTCTCGGTGACGACCTGGAGGTTGAAGCCCTCGACCTCGATGTCGATTTCGTCGGGGGCGTTGAACAGTTGAAGCTGGCCCGAGGCGGTGTTGTAGACCCCGACCTGCTCCCCGGTCTTCCAGTGTATACCGTCCTGGTTCAGCCTCGTCTTGATGCGGATCGGAGGCTCGTGATCGATCAGGTGGCCATCGATCACGGCCTGGCGGTAGCCGTATTCGTAGATGGGCGGCCCGAAGATTTCGGTCGTGTGCAAGGCCGGGGTGGCGGTCAGCCCGATCCGCACCGCGTCGAAGTGATCGAGTACACGGCGGTACTTGCTGATGTAGTCGGCCTCGCTGCGGTACTCGACCTGGGAGTCCGACATCTCCTGGTCGAGGGCGTAGCCGCGATGGCACTCGTCCACGATCACGCAGTCGTACCAGTCCACCGGGACGGGATCGGCGTCCTCGGCGGAGAACATCAACCGCTTGACCATCCCCTGGACCGTCGCGACGTGCAGGCGGGTGTCGGGCTCGGGCCGGAGATCCCCCAGGCCCTTGACGTCGTAGATTTCCGTGATCGTCTGGAGGTGTTCGAGCCGCACGTCCTTGAAGGCGTTGTGGGCCTGCTGGCCGAGTGCCGTGCGGTCCACAAGGAAGAGCACGCGGCGGAACCGCCCCGCCTTGATGAGCCGGTAGATGAGGCACAGGGCCAACCGGGTCTTGCCCGTGCCGGTGGCCATTGCCAGCAGGATGTCCTGCCTGCCGCCCGCGATGGCCTCCTCGACGGCCGAGATGGCGGCGTGTTGGTAGTCCCGCAGGGGGAGGTAGTCCGAGGGTTCGGCCTTGAGCTTCGCGTCGGCCTTGGCGCTGTCCTGCTTGAGGAGGTCGAGCAGCCCCTGGGGTGTGTACCAGCCCTCCAGAGGTCGAGGATGGTTGGTCAAGCGCCGTGCGTCCAGGAACCAGATGCCGCTCCTGGTCTTCAGCTGCCGCAAGAACGGCCTGCCGTTCGTCGCGAACAGGAAGGGGACGTTGTAATTGCCCCACGGTGCGCCGTCGGCCAGCGGCTCCCCCGTGGAGTAGTAATCCCGGCTGTACCGCTTCGACTGCTCGATGGCCCCCACCACGTCCTTGGCCTTGCGCTTGGCCTCGACGACGGCGATGGGCACGAGCCCCGCGAACAGAGCGTAGTCGGCGGGACCGGAGGAGGTCGGCCACTCGGCGATGGCGAGGTTCTTCCCCTTTGTGGGGCGCACCCCCGCCTTGTACGAGATGGCCACCGAGTCTGCCTCCCAGCCTGCCTCGCGGAGCTGGGCGTCGATGAGGAGGCGCGTCTCGGACTCGTCCAGGAGAAGCTGGTTGGTGGCCTCCTGGGCCTGCTGGACGGCCGCCTCGACGATCGCCTTGGGGGCGGCGGCGACCTCGGCCTGAAGGACCTGGAGCCTGGCCGAGAACTCGGCCTCCAGCCTCGCGGCCTTGGCCTCGGTCTCGCCAGCGAGGTCGAGCGCGACGGCCAGGTCCTGATAGGCCGCCTTGGCCTGGGCGGCGGCCTGGGCACGAAGCTCGGCCTCCTGCTGGGCGGTCGCTCGCAGGTGGTGAACCTCGGCCTCGTGCTCGGCCAAGGTCTGGCGAAGCTGGGCAAGCTCGGCCTTGAGGGCGTACTCGGCTTCTCGTGGGTCGGGAGGCGGCACGAAGGGGCCGCTCTTGAAGGTCTTGTCCTTGAACGCCAGCTGGAACCAGACCCCGAGCTTCCAGGCGATGCGGAGGCCGTGCAGGGCATCCCGCTGGGTGCCCACGTTCTCGTGGACGGCCGCGTTGCCCGCCTTGCGGAGGGCGTGGAAGAGGTCGGCGACCTCGAAGTCGATGATCCGGGCGTCACGGAGGCGGCGGAGGATGTCCACCTGCGGCTCGTCGGCCGAGGTGAACAGGCCGGTGCTCGCAGCCGCCTCCTGGGCCAGGACTTCGCCGAACTGACGGAGCCGGAACAGGGCGGTGATGGGGTCGTCGAAGACGAACCGTTCGGCCTTGACGCCGAGGAGGGCCAGGAGCGGCACGACCTTCGCCAGATGGGCGAAGTTGGGCGAGGCGAAGCCCGCCGAGTCCTGGGCAGCGGCTTCAGCCACAACCACCGCCCTTGCCCTTGTGCCCCTTGTCGAGGCCAGGCTCGTGGACCAGGGCGGCGAGGTTTACCTTGGCCTTACCGGGAGCCGCGTCGGCCAGCTCCCCACCCTTGGCGATCCAGGCGAGCAACTTGTCCGGGTCCACCCGCCACTTCCCGCTGACCTTGGCCGCGCCCGGTGGCTTGCCCTGGCGCAGCATCTCGTAGACCGCCCGGTCACTGTGCTGGAGGAGCTGGCAAACATCCTCGATGGGCAGCAGTTTGGGCAAGGTGAGGTTCCTCCGGCTTCCACGATCTTCCAGCTCTGTTGTAAACCGTTACGGTCCTGGCTGCAACGGGGCCTTGCCCCGTCTTTCGGGGGGGGTCAGCAGAGAGGGCCTCCGGCCTGTCAAACGTTGAACAAAAAGTGAACGATGTCACCATCTTGCATGACGTAGGCCTTGCCTTCCGAGCGCATCTTGCCCGCCGCGCGGATGGCGACCTCGCTCTTGTGAGCCCGCAGGTCGTTGAGCGTGTAGACGTTGGCCCGGATGAAGCCCCGCTCGAAGTCCGTGTGGATGACGCCGGCGGCCTGGGGCGCCGTGTCGCCGACCTTGATCGTCCAGGCCCTCACCTCCTTCTCGCCAGCCGTGAAGTAGCTCTGGAGCCCCAGCAGCCGGTAACAGGCCCGCACCAGCGCGTTGAGCGCCGGCTCCTTCATCCCATAGGCGGCCAGCAGCTCGGCCAGATCCTCGCCCTCGACCCCGATCAGCTCCTCCTCGATCTTGGCGCAGACCGTCACAACGCCCGAGCCCTCGGCCTCGGCCTTGACGCGCACCCGATCCACGTAGGCGTTCCCCTCGGCCACATCCTCCTCGGCCACATTGCAGGCGTAGAGGACCGGCTTGGCCGACAGCAGGTGCATGGACTTGAGCCAGCGGGCCTCCTCCTCGGTCCCCAGAGCCACGGAGCGCGCGGCCTGGCCCTCGGCCAGCGCGGCGCAGATGCGCTCGACGAAGGCCAGCTCCTGCTTCACGTCGCTCTTGCCGGTCTTGGCCGCGCTCTGGGCCCTCTTGAGCCGCTTCTCCGCCGTCTCCATGTCGGCGAAGATCAACTCCAGCTCGATGACCTCGATGTCGCGCAGCGGATCCACCGAGCCGTCCACGTGGACCACGTTCGGATCGTCAAAGCACCGCACCATCATCAAGATCGCGTCCGTCTCCCGGATGGTCGCCAGAAACTTGTTGCCAAGCCCCTCGCCCTTGGACGCTCCCTTGACCAGGCCGGCGATGTCCACGATGTCCACGACCGCCGGGATGACCTTCTGCGGCGGGATGTAGGTCGTGATCTCCGACAGCCGCACGTCCGGGACCGTCACCACGCCCACGTTCGGGTCGATGGTGCAAAAGGGGTAGTTCGCGCTCTCAGCCGCCGAAGAGGCGGTCAGGGCGTTGAAGAGGGTTGATTTGCCCACGTTGGGCAAGCCTACGATTCCGACGCTCAACGACATGATGATCCGTGGGGTTTGAGTTCGCGCCATGCCCCAGCCCCTTGACGCGCGGCGCGCGTTTTTTGCCCTGGGCCGGGCGGACACTTGATAGCACAAGCCGCCCCGACGCCCAACACAAACACGCCCCCTCAAATCCACCCCCGCCCTCACGGCCTCAAGGCGTCCAGATCCCTCGGCACCGCCCACCCCGACACGCCCAATCAAGCCCCCGACCGCCCTCACGGCCCCAAGACGCCCAGATCCCTCAGCGCCCGACTCGCCAGCGGCGACCAGCCCGCGTTGCCCTGCGGGCTGGCCGGGCTGGGGTGGGGCACCCCGCCGATGATGACCTCGATCCTGGAGCCCTCCAGCACGGCGCGGAGCCGATCCTCCGCGAACCTCCCGACCCCAACCACGAAGCGCGGCTTGAAGTGCTCCACCGTCCTGAACATCGCCCGGTCGCACGCCGCAAAGAGGACCTCCCGCTCGGCTCTGGGCAGCTTCTCCGGGACCCGGTTCGCGCCCGACGCCTCCATGAAGGCCAGCGGGCACCAGGTGGCGACGAAGAAGCGCTCGAAGAAGGCCTCGGCTGTCCCGCTGGTCTCCCTGGCCCAGCCCCACAGGCGAGCGCCGCTGACCTCGCTTCGCTTGCAGGCGAAGCCCTCCACAGGGCGCCTGGGGTGCTCAATCGGGGGCTTGCCCACGGTGGCTTCGACCCCCAACCAGTCGCGGGCGAGGTTGACCTCGCCGAATGGGACCCCCACCTGAGCCATCCCAAAGGGCCCCGGGTTCATGCCCCAAAGGACGACGTCGCGTTGACCCTGGCCGTACTTCTCGCAGTACAGATCCCAGGGCGCGCGGGCGTAGACGAGCGGGTTGTAGACGTGCGTGACCGGCGGGCCGAAGGTCAACCCGTCGAGATCGGCGACGAGATCGTCGGTGATTGACTTGAGCATCCGCTGGCCTGACTCTTCTTGATGGTTAGCTTCAACCGATCCGCGCTCGCCCCCCGAGAGGGTCACGCGGCCATGTGCTTGATTTTCAACCCAATCTGGCGATACAGGGCGGCCCTGGGCGCCAGACCAGGAGGTCTGAGGATGGCTCGAACCGAAAGCAACGCCAAGGCCCTCGTCTCAGAGGCGCTCAAGAAGTCCAAGGACTCCCCCGAGTCGCTGGAGAAAAGCTGGAGCCAGGCCAGCCTGGTCGCGCGCTACGGGAGCGCGCTGTTCAAGCGCGAATATGAGACCATCCCGTGGCGCTCCATCATCCTCGGCGCGCTCGCCTTTGTCTACGTGGTCAACCCGCTCGACCTCGTGCCTGACGCCATCCCGATTCTGGGGTGGCTCGACGACGCGACGGCGATGGGCTTCGTGCTGGCCTCCATCAAGGCCGACCTGACGAAGTTCACGACCTGGGAGTCGGCCAGGGACCAGCAGCCCGAGGCGACCGCCGAGGCCGCAGGCTCAGGCAAGATCATCGACGTCGAGGCCGAATCTGGCGAGATCATCGACGTCGAGGCTGAAGAGAGCAAGGAGTGAGCGCCCCGCTGCGCTCGGGTTGCCGCTCCCCTCGACGACGTGCTCGACGACGCCTGGGGGGCTCCCACGCCGGCCTGCGAGCGCCCCGCTGAGGGCGCTCGGGGTGTCGCTCACCCTTCGCGGGGCGCCCAGCCCCTGAGCGCCCGCCCCATCTGCCTCCCCGCGCGCACCAGCCTCGCGCCGGGGGACGCGATCGATTCCCCCACCTCTCCTGAATCACTCACCAGGGTGAGGATGATTTCGGCGTCTTCGGCGAGCGCTCGGTCAACCGCCGAGCCCGTGGCTTGACCCGCGACGATCCAGACGCGCGCTCGCCCTCTGGAGGCGGAGAGGACGCGGTGGACGATCTTGCCGCGCCAGGTTGTCGCGTCGAGGCGGCCCTCCCCTGTCACGACGAGGTCGGCGCGCTCAAGGGCCTCATCGAGCCCGAGCCTGGACGCCACCTCATCAAAGGCCGGGGTCGCTCGACCGCCGAGGGCCAGGATGGCCGCGGCGATCCCGCCAGCGGCGCCGGCGCCTGGCACCTCTGAGCAGCGTGGGGCGCGGGGCTGGGCTGGTGAGGAGGCCGCGAGGGCGGCCTGATCCAGCAGGAGGGCGGCTCGATCGATGTCGGCGAGCAGGGCCGGGAGGGAGGCTTCAGGGGCGCCCTTCTGGGGGGCGAACTCCAGGGCGCCTCGCGGGCCGGTGAGGATGTTGTCGACGTCGACGGCCGCGACGAGGTTTGCGCCGGCCAGGGCCGCGATGGCGGGGCGCAGATCCAGCGCGGTGAGCTCGGCCAGGGGGGATCTTGGGAGGGGTGACTGGGCCGGGGCGAGCTGCGGGTCATGGGGGGGCGGGGCGGGGTCGAGGGGTGGCGCAGGCGGCCCCCAGGTGAGTTCGGCGCCGAGGGCGCTCAGGAGGCCGAGGCCGAGGTCGAGGGTGGCGGTGCCGCCGCAGCCGACGACGATCTCGCGGGCGCCGCGCTCGACGGCGGCGAGGATGAGCTGCCCGACGCCGAAGGAGGTTCTGCCTGTGAGCGCCGATGAGGAGGCCAGCCCGAGGCCGCAGGCCGAGGCAGCTTCGATCCAGGCCCAGCGGCCGCGCAGCAGGAGGCGACCGAGGGCGGCGCCTCCGTCGGGGCCGCGCACGGGGATCTCGATGGGCTCGGCGTGGCTGGCGAGGGCGTCGAGGGTCCCTTCGCCGCCGTCGCCGATGGGGAGGATCGTGAGGGAATCCGGGGGGATGGCCTCCAGGGTGAGGCCCTGGGCGATGGCCTGGGCGACCTGGGCGCTGGGGAGCGAGCCCTTGAAGGTGTCCAGGACGAGGAGGATGCGGGGGGAGGCGGATCGAGGGGGGATCATCGGCGGCTGGGCGGCTCGAAGGGCGCCCTTGGGGCGGGGACAGGATCCAGGCGTCGATCGGCGGGGACGTTGACGATGAGTTCGCCCTCGGGCAGGGCGATGACGATCTCCTGGCGGGTGCCGTCGTCGAAGATCAGGGTGATGCGGGCGAGCTGCTGTGAGGCGGGCCGGGCGAGGTGAACGGGGGTCAGGCCGATGTAGCGGCCTTCCTCCTGGACTTCGACGCCGGAGGTGGCCGTCAGGAGCTCAAGGCGAGAGAGGGCGCCGGACTTGAGGGGCTTGAGCTTCAGGTCGACGGCGTGGCCGCCGTCGGCGAGGTCTTCCTGGCGGACGACGACGGTGTCGGCCTGGAAGCCCTCCTTGACGATGATGAAGGCGGCAGGCAGGAGGTCGTCCTCTTCGAGGCCGACGGAGATCGGCGTCTCGCCGAGGCGATTGTCAGCGCGCATCACGCGTGCGCCGGGGGGTTCGGAGCGAAGCTCGATGCGGCGCAGGGTCGCAGGCTCGGGGGGGTCCTCGACGGGGGTCGGCTCGGGTTGGGGGTCGACGACCTCCTCGACGACAGGCTCGGGTGCTGGCGCGGGGGCTTCTTCGTCGGGCCAGAAGGCCAGCGCGGCGAAGTAGAGGGCGAGGCCGGTGGCGACGCCGAGGACGATGACGCCGACGACGCCCAGCGCGCCGACGAGGGGCAGCGGGAGGCGAGAGGGTGCGGGCTCCTCGTCGAGGTCGATATCCTGGGGTGGGATGATGATGACCGGAGGGGGCGGCTTGCGCGCGGGGTCCGGCGCCCGCTCGGGCGGCTTGCGCGAGGGGTCAAGCGCCCGCTCGGTCGGCATGTCGACGGGATTGGGAGGTCGAGGGCTTTCGAGCCTGACGGGAGGGGTCTTCGCCACGGGCGGCATCGGCGGGGGGGTGGCCATCGCGGGCCTGGAGGCCGGCGCGTGTCCGGAGGCCGGCGCGGGACTGGAGGCCGGCGTGGGTCCGGAGGCCGACGCGGACCTGGGGGCAAGCGCGGGTCCGGAAGCAGGCGCGGGTCCGGAGGCCGGCGCGGACCTGGAGGCAGGCGCGGGTCCTGAGGCAGGTGCGGACCCGGAGGCAGGCGCGGGCATGGGGGCAGGTGCGGGCCTGGAGGCAGATGAGGACCCGGAGGCAGGCGCGGGCCTGGAGGCAGGCGCGGACCCGGAGGCCGGTGCGGGTCTGGAGGCCGGTGCAGGCCTGGAGGCCGGTGAGGGGGCCGGGGTCTGGGCGCGGCTGGGGATCGCGGGGGCGTCGAACTGGAGCGTGGCGTCTTCGTCGGGATCGGCGTTGGCCAGGGTGTTGGGCCGATCATCTTCGAAGCTGAGGTCGAACGAGGGCCGCGTGGCGGTGGCGTCGTGGGGGTCGACGTTCGTGTCGATGGAGAGGTCGTCGTCGGCCAGCGTGAAGCCGTGGGTGAAGCCGTGGCCCGGGGAGACGTGCAGCCCGGGGGCGGGGATGCGGTCGCGGAAGGAGCCCGGCGCCAGGATCTCGGCAGGCTTGATGGTGGCGGGCAGGAGGTCCATGAGCTGGCGCAGGTTGGACTCGGCCACCGCGGCGTTCATGGGCCTGTCCTGGGGGTCCTTGGCGAGCAGGCGCTCGACGAAGTCGGCCAGGGGCGGCGGGACGTCCGCCGGGCCGACGAGCTGATCGAGGCGGACAGGCGCGCGCTCCATGTGCCCGACGATGATCGAGAAGGGGTTGGGGCCGTCAAAGGGGATATGGCCGCACAGGACCTCGTAGAGGACGCAGCCGAGCGAGTAGAGGTCCGAGCGCCCGTCGACGGGGCGGCCCGAGGCCTGCTCGGGGGACATGTAATGCGGCGTGCCGATCATCTCACCCTGATTGGTGAGCTGGCGCAGGTTGTTGCTGGACGTCTCGGAGGCGATCTTGGCCGTGCCGAAGTCCACGACCCGGACCTGGCTGTGCCCCTCGCGCCAGTCGTCGCCGATGAGGAGGTTGGAGGGCTTGAGGTCGCGGTGGATGATCTTCATGTTGTGGGCCACCTGCATGACCTCACAGACCTCCGCGCCGATCCGGGCGGCGTCCAGCGCGCTCATGCGCCCCTGGGTGTCGAGCAGCTCGCGGAGCGACTCCCCCTGGACGATCTCCATGACCAGGAAGTGCAGGCCGCTGTTGTCGATCCCGTTGTCGAGGATCTTGACGATCCCGGGGTGGTCGATGCGGCCCATCGCCATGGACTCGCGCATGAAGCGGCCCAGGCTGGTGCGGCGCCGCGCCGACTCCCGCTTGAGGATCTTCAGGGCGACGAGGCGATCCTCAAGGAGATCATAGGCTTCGACGACCTCGCCGGCAGCGCCGCGGCCCAGCAGGGACAAGACCCGATAGCGGCCGGCGATGTTGCCGGGCAAGTGCCTGGGGACGGGCTTGCGGCGCTTGCGCGGATCAGGCTGTGGGAGGTCATCGCTCATGGTCGTTGTCGCCAGCCTTCGCGGCCCTTTCGGGCTCAGGGCCCACCTCGAGGATCAGCGCGAGGTCACTTCAAGGTGCTCCTTGACCCGATCAAGGTAGCCATTGACGCCACGGGCGATCTGACGATCGACGATGGGCTTGATGACCTTGGCCAGCAAGCGGTTGACGTCCATGTCGCACTCGATGGTCTCGGTGTAATCCACCCTCGTGGCGCTGCCCTGCCGCGTGAAGGTGGCGCTGCCCTCCGAGGTCATGTTGCCGGTGCCGACCGTCCTCCACGAGAAGCGCTCCCCGGAGCGGGCGTACTGGATGGTGTAGTCGGCCTTGAAGTGGACGCCCTTCTCGGAGATCTCCCGCAGCCGCCAGCGCCACAGGTCGTCGCCGAGGCGCTCTATCGTCTCCAGATCCCCGACCAGCCCCGAGAAGCTCTGCGGGTCGGTCATCGTCTGGACGACGCGCTCGATGTCCGCGCGGATCGTGAACGATCGCTCGCTGGATCCCTTGAACTTCGGCATCCCTCCCCTCCTTGAGCGAAGCTGCGCTGATGGAGGCCGCTGGCCTTGAAGGGCCGCGCGACGATGATCGCGCCCTTCTGTCCCCCTTCGAGGGTCACCCCCGAGGGCTCACCTGAGCGCGCCTGTCCCCGAGGGTTTAGCACGGTCGACCGCGCGGTGCCAGAGCGCCCCGATGCGCCTGACCTCGGGCGGCTGGCCTGGCGGCCCGGCGGCCCAGGGAGTTGCGACGACCATCCTACATCAACCTACACTGCCTTGACAGTGGTGGTATCGGGTGGTAGAGCGGAGGGTGCCAGGCGGCCGGGCTGCACCCCGGTGGTCGATTGTCCGAGCGCGTCACGACCGCAACCTCTTGCGGCGATGATCGACAGATTCTTGAACAAAAACGCATGGTTGAAAAGAGGTGACGCATGCTGCTCTGGCGTCTTCTTATGATCGCGACGCTCCTTGGTGCGGGGAGCGCCACCCTGGTCTCTGGCGCGGCGCAGGCGCAGGCTCAAGGCGTCGAGCGGCCGTCCCATCGACGCGGCCCCAAGCCGAGCGTCCGCAAGATCAAGCGCGAGAAGCTCAAGTACAAGGTGATGCGCGGCGACAGCCTCAAGTCGATCGCGGCTCGCTACAAGATCACCGAAGAGGAGATCAAGCGCTGGAACCCGTCCGTGAGCCGCCAGCTCACCGCAGGTCGGACCCTGATCATCTGGGCCACCCAATCCCCCGGCGTCCAGATCATCAAGGAGCACACCGTCCAGAAGGGTGAGTCGCTCGCCGAGATCGCCAAGAAGTACGGCGTCAAGATGGGAGATCTGAGGAACTGGAACCCGACGATCAAGGCAGGCAGCCTCAAGGCCGGCGCCAAGGTCAAGATCGTCTCCTGGAAGGCGGCCCCCCAGGGCACCTCGCGGGGAGCGGCCAACGGCGGCCGGCTCGACAGCGCCCAGCCGCTGACGAGCGGCAAGGGCTTCTTCGTCCGCAACCCCGACAGGGCCTACGGCACGGAGATCGCGCTCAACACGATCGTCGATTGCATCGGGGAGACGCGGGATCGCTTCCCGAAGGCGCACGATCTCTTCGTCGGGGATCTGTCCTTCAAGGGCGGCGGCTACATGAAGCCCCACAAGTCCCACCAGTCGGGCCGCGACGCGGACATCTCCTACTACATCAAGGGAGGCCCGGACGCGCGGCGCTTCTCCGTGGCGACCCGGCAGACCCTGGACGTCGAGAAGACCTGGGATCTCTTCGAACGCTTTATCGAGAGCGGCAAGGTGGTCTATATCTTCGTGGACTACTCGCTCCAGGAGGTGCTCTACGAGCACGCTCAGAAGAAGGGCAAGAAGCAGGAGTTCCTCGACAAGGTCTTCCAGTACCCGCGCGGACGAGGCCACTCGGTCGGCATCATCCGCTACAGCCGCGGCCACGACGACCACTTCCACATCCGCTTCAAGTGCGACAGCAAGGACGAAAACTGCCGCTGACCTCCCGGTGAAGTCGGCGGACCCCAACCCAAGGAGCCCCGACATGTTCACCGTCTCCCACAAGGAGGGCCCGATCGCCCTCATCGAGCTGACCGACGCCGCCGCTGGCAGCGTCGCGGCCGTGGCCCCTTCGCGCGGGGGCATGGCCACCCGGCTCCTCATCGACGGCCAGGAGATCCTCTTCCTCGACGAGGCCAGCTTCCTCAACGTCCCCGGCAATGTCCGCGGCGGCAACCCCCTCCTCTTCCCCTCACCCGGCAAGCTGACCGACGACGCCTGGTCCAACCAGGGCCGAGGCGGCTCCATGAAGCAGCACGGCTTCGGCCGCAACGCCGCCTGGTCCGTCCACGGCACCGGCACCGAGGGCGCCGCCTCGCTGACCCTGAGGCTGGCCTCCGACGATCAGACCCGCGCCCAGTTCCCCTGGGACTTCGAGGCCCTCTACACCTACACGCTGCGCGGCGACGCCCTGAGGATCGACCAGCAGATCACCAACACGGGCGAAGGCAGGATGCCCTTCGGCCTGGGCTTCCACCCCTACTTCCAGGTCCCCCAGGCCGAGAAGGCCCAGACCCGGATCGAGACGGCCACCACGCGCGTCTACGACAACGCCGCCAAGGCCGAGATCGCCTTCGAAGGCTTCGACCTGTGCGCCGATGAGGTCGACTACCACCTGCTCGACCACGGCTCGACGGTCGGCACCCTGAGCCGCCCCGGCTGGGATCGCCGCATGGTGCTGTCCTGCTCCGAGGCCTTCACCCACTGGGTCGTCTGGACCCTCAAGGGCCGCGACTTCGTCTGCCTGGAGCCCTGGACCTGCCCCGGCGACGCCCTCAACACCGGCGACAGGCTCCTGCACCTCGACGCCGGCCAGTCCATGACCGTCTGGACCGAGATCGCCTACCGCTGATCCCTCCCGCTACAAGATCCGCGCTATCTCCCCCACCGCCAGGGAGAAGATCCCGCCCAGCGCCGCGAAGGCCACGACCCTGCGGCCTCGGTCCGTCCCCCACCTCCCGAGCGCCAGCCCCACAAGCGCCGACAGCCCGACGAGCCCTCCCCGGACGGCCCCCCCGAGCGCCGCCGACCCTTCGAGCGCCAGCCCGCCGTCCCGCGCCATCCCCAGGCCGACGCAGGCCGCCACCAGGACGACCATCCCGGCCGAAAAGCCGTCGATGGGGTGCTCCAGGAGCAAGTGCCTGACGATCAGCGCCGCCACCCCGAGGAGCCCGACGAGGCCGATGACCTCCGCCGTCGGCGGCGTCGCCCCCAGATCCGCCGTCAACCCCAACCCCAGGGCCATGACCACCGAGGCCGCAGCCGCCGCAGCCGCCCGCCGTCGCTCCACGGCCCCCCCCAGCAAGATCAAGGGCAGGAGAAAAAACTCAGCGTGATCAAGAAGATGGCTCCACCGCGAGCGCACCTGCGGGCTCTCCTGGGGCGGCGCAGCCGCTGGCTGGACCTGCGCCGTCTGCGAGCCGGACGCCTTGAACACGAAGCGCGGCGATCGACGCGTCAGCACGGACCGCGTCACCACGCCCTCCTGCTCGAAGGTCCCCATGAGCCGATGGCCGCTCTCGACGAGGAGCGTCTCCACCCGCACGGTGATCTTCTCCCAGTCGTCGGGGCAGCGGTACTTGAGGATGATGTCGAACCACACCCGGCTCGGCGCCGGCTCGAAGCGATCGACGCTGTCGCGCTCGCACAGCCCGCCGGGGACCTCGACGCTGTGGGTCCTGACCAGCAGGTCAAGGACCGCGCCTCGACCCTCGGGGGTCGTCAGCGCGTCCACTCCCCCCGAGCCCCCAGGCAGCGCGGCCTCGACCAGCGACTCGACCTTGAACTTGAGCAGGACGAGGACCTGACCCCCCGGCCCAACCTTCGCCTGAACCACGCCCACCGCGCCCTCGTGGGCCTCGGCGCTACCGGCCATGACCACGACGACGGCGAGGATGGGCAGCCATGAGAGGATCGACAGGCACGAGGGCCCGCTGCGGGGTGTTCCTTCTCTGCGCCGGGACCCCCAGGCGGCCCTTGCGGCGCGATTCTCTCCCCTGGCGCCGATCACCGCATGACCCGAAGTCGCAGCGAGTTGGTCACGACCGACACGGAGCTCATGGCCATGGCGGCGCCCGCCACGACCGGCGAGAGCACGATCCCGAAGGAGGGGTACAGGAGGCCGGCCGCGATGGGGATGCCGATGACGTTGTAGACGAAGGCCCAGAAGAGGTTCTGGCGGATGACGGCCATCGTCTGGCGCGCGATGACCAGCGCCTCGACGACGCCTATGAGGTCGCTGCGCATCAAGGCGATGTCCGAGGCCTCCACGGCGACGTCCGCGCCGGTCCCGATGGCCACGCCCACGTCGGCCTCGGCCAGCGCCG
>SXGR01013455.1_pt1 | contig 15818 bp, 19 predicted proteins | sample 3174711 | NCBI WGS metagenome assembly SXGR01 (sample SAMN11356860, study PRJNA531348) | freshwater metagenome | isolation source: freshwater sample F1-60 | place: China: Fuxian Lake, Yuxi | collected 2017-12-25
CGATCAGAATCATCAACATCGCAAGGAACCGGTGGCCCTCATAGAAAATCTGGCGCTGCTCGCTGGTGAGCGACTCGGCAAAAGACAATTTAGGACGACGCGGCATAGGGCACAGTATAGTCCAGACAAGGAGCGGAATGGAGGCGGTTGATCTCCTATGCTCGCGCAACGCACGACCACCGAAGACCATCGGGCCTCTCCCTCCTTCCCTCTTGACCCCTCTGCGACCGCAGCCTATCCTCTCCATGGCAGGCATGATCGATCAATTCGTGCGATAGAACTCTATGCGTCTGACGATTCTCGGGTCCGGCACGAACATCCACCCGACCCGCGCTGCTGCCGGCTATCTCCTCCACACCGACCAGCCACTCCTGCTCGACTTCGGACCCCGCACCTTGATGAATCTGCTGAAGGCCGGCGTGGATCGCCACAGCATTACCCATATCCTCTTTTCCCATTACCATGCGGACCACTTCGCCGACTTCATCCCGTTTTTCTTCGATGCGGTCTTCTACTCGAATCACCTCGGAACCAGGCCGGACCTGACCCTGATCGGGCCGCGCGGCACCAAGGCACTCTTCCGCACCTTGATCCAGACCCTGCCTGGATTCAACAAGGCCCGCTTCGAGGTGCGCTGTAAAGAGGTATCGAACCGGCCCTTCACGATCGGCCGTACGAAGATTTACCCCAAAACGGTCGTCCATAGTCCCCGCCTGCATTGTGTCGGCTATCGAATCGAATATGGCAACAAGGCCCTGGCCTATTCGGGAGACGCGCAATATTGCGACAGCCTCATCCGCCTCTGCGGCGACGCCGACCTGGCCCTGCTCGATTGCTCGTTCCCCGCCAATAAGCCGGGGCTCGGACATCTCCACGCGGGGGAATGCGGATTGGTGGCGAAGGAAGCAAGCGTCACTCGCCTGGTCCTCTCGCATTTTTATCCGATTGCTGATCGCTATGATGTGAGGGAACAAGCGGGAGAAACGTTCGGGGGGAAGATCCTAGTCGGGAAGGACTTGATGACGATCAAGCTCTAAAGAGCCGTGAAACGTAAAACGTGAGAAGTGAAACTCTGGATTGCTGAGTCCTGTCCCTCGAATGCCTTTTACGTCTGACGTTTCACGTCTAACGTATTACAGCCCACCCTCTTTGTCGCCACCACCCAGGATCCCGATGAATTTCGTGAGGCGGGCTTTCTTGAGGGGCTCATCGAGCTTGGTATAAATGGCCAGGAGATTCTTGACCATGCGGGAGAGAATAGCGCGCACGGAACTGTGCTGCAGATACTTTTCGTCGAATCCGTAGCCGGCTTCCGTAAGGAACCGCTGGCAGTTCTTTTCGGTCAATAACGCTCCGCCATTGAAACAATCAACGAAGATCTTGTACCGGTCCGACTCGTACTTCACGAGGAAATGGCCCGGCATTCCGATCCCATGCACCGGGAGGCCCATCCGCTTCCCGATCAAGAGGTACAGGGTCGAGAGACTGATGGGAATGCCAGTCCGCCGGTCGATCACGCAGTTGAGGTAGCTGTTCTCCAACTCGTAATAGTTCTTCGTATTGCCCTTGAAACCCTGCTCCGTGAAGAGATACCGGTTCAACGTCTTGATCGTTTCCTCGCCTGAGGCCCGCGAACCGAGCCGATCCTGTACTTCCTGCGCCATCTCGTCCAGCTGTCTGGCATAGGAGGAAACCGTGAGGGTGGGATAGGCGTAGCGGGCAATCAGAAAAGCGCCCCGTTCGAGATCCATCGCCCCGTCCGGCAAGGCCGCCAGTTGCGTCAGTTCATCTTCGAGATTGCCGCCGCGGATTTCCTCCAGCACGGAGAGCAAACGGTCGGCCATTTCCGGCTGTTCGATTTCCGCTTCTTGCAGGAGGGGGACGGCAGAGGGGCCGATGTCGATGAGCTTACCGCTGATGGTCCGGACGATCCTCTCGTCTTCGTCGGACAACAGCCGGATCAGAGCCCGGATTTGGCTCTCGTTGACCAGCATGGCGGGACTCCCTGACAAGCCCATTAGCCCATCGCCCGACGGAACGCTTTGGCACTCCCATAGAGGCAGATAGCGTCAAAAATTATCATGACGACCACGACCATCGCGACGTGGGGCAGGGCCTCAGTCCAGCCGGAAAGGATCAACGGCCGCACCGCGTCGATCGCCCAGGTCATCGGATTGAACCGCGCTAAAAATCCCATCCAGGCCGGCATGCCCGCCAAAGGCACCAGGGCCGAGCTCAAGAAAATCATCGGCAGCGACAGGAAGCCCAGCACCGAAAAGAAGTCGCCGTGGCTTTTCACGGAAAAGGCCATAGCCATGGAAATCGCCGTGAGGCCGACTCCGAAAAGCATCCCGATCAGCAAGATGGCCGCGACACCCAGGAGCCCCGTCGCCGGCTGGACGTCGAACAAAAAGGCCACCCCGAGGATCACGAGCACTTGGAGCGAGGTAATCGTCATCACGAAGATGAACCGGCTCAGGATCACCGAGCTCCGGTGGATCGGCGTGGTCATCAGCCGTTCCAGAAACCCGTTCTCCTTGTCGAACAGCAGATCGACGCCGCCCGCCAGCCCGTTGTTCAGCACCGTCATGACGACCACGCCGGCCGTCAGAAAGCTGATGTAGTTCGGGGCCTGCGTCACTTGCACATCCGCGGCCTTCTGAAACAAGTTGCCGAAGAAGATCAGCCAGAACAGCATCGGCTGCACGAGCGTAAACAACATGCTGAATTTCTCGCGGCTGAGCCGCCGGACCCACCGCATCGTCAACGCATGAATTTCTTGCCAGTACTGGGCCACCGTATCTCCTTATGATCCTGCCTGAATGTCTTGAACCGATTCGGTCATGGACCGCCCCGTATGGGCGATGAACACGTCGTCCAGCCGCGGCCGGTGATATTCGATAAACTCTAATCGGCAATCCAGCCGGTTGGCGGACTCGAGGATCGCGGACAGGGCCTTCTCCGGCGAATCGACCCGGATATCCAGTCCGGCCGGCGTGGCCTTGACCGCGCGCATCGCCGGTTGCCCTGTCAACGCAGATACCAACAGAGGAATCTTGCTCTGGTCCTTCAAGGTCAGCGACACGATATCGCCGCCCAGCCCTATTTTCAGCTCGGTCGGCGAGCCGAGCGTCTTGATCTTCCCGCCGTCGATGATGGCCAGGCGATCACAGAGCTGGTCCGCTTCGTCCAAATAGTTCGTCGTCATCACGATCGTCATGCCGCGCCCCTTCAACATCCGCACATAGTCCCAAATGCGGAGGCGGCTCTGCACATCCAGGCCCAGGGTCGGTTCGTCGAGGAACAGAATCTTCGGATTCGGCAGGAGACCGCAGGCAATGTCGAGCTTCCGCTTCATGCCCCCGGAATAGGTTTTCGCCGGGCGATCGGCCGCCTCTTCCAATTCCACGAGCTTCAGCAGCTCGGCGATGCGCTTCGCGGCTTCCGCCTTCGACAAATGGTAGAGGGCCCCGAGGAGTTCGAGATGTTCTCGCCCGGTAAGGAAGCGATCGATGGCCCGCTCCTGCGGCACATAGCCGATCAGTTGCCGGACGACGTCCGCGTCGCGCACCGTATCGTGACCCAAAATGCTGGCGGAGCCGGACGTCGGCGGCAGCAGCGTGATGAGGGTCCTGAGCGTGGTGCTTTTCCCCGCTCCGTTCGGTCCGAGGAGGCCGAAAATCTCGCCTTCATAGACCTGAAACGACAGATCGGCAACGGCGACATGGCCGCCGTCATAGGTTTTGGTGAGCCGGGAGACCTCAATGGCGATTGCGCGATCCATCAGCCCCAGCCCTTCGCACCGGACTGGTCCTGCATCATGAACTCGATAAGGTCGCTGAGACGGCGGGCTTGTTGATGGAGACTGTCTGCCTCCAACAGAAACTGCTTTTCCAAGGGCGTACACTCCAAGTAGGTGGACAAGGTGTTGACGAAAATCTCGTCGCTGACTTCTTTATGGAAAAACTCCTGCCAGGTCGGCATGTCGTCGTGAGACCGGAGATAGGACTCCAAAAGAGCACAAAGACGCTGGCGGACCGCCGGGGCGAGCGCCGTTTCTGCGCCTCGTGGCCTAACGGCAATCGTCGCCTCACGATAGGGCTTGTCGTGCCATTCGCGTTCGATCTCAAACCGCTCTAGCCCTTGCAGGAGGATGTTAGATCGGCCGTCGGCCAGCGGTTGCACGCTCACCAACCGACCAACGCAGCCCATCGGGAACACGGGTGGATGGCCATAATAGTCCGGCTCCCAGCCCTCTTTGAGCAGGGCCATGCCGATACATTGTCCGCTAATCGCGGCATCTGAGACCATGTCACGGTAACGGGGCTCGAAGATATGCAGAGGAAGATAGGTCTTGGGGAAGAGTACGACATTCGGAAGCGGGAACGCCGGGATCCGTCCAGGGATGGGAAACGGCGGCGCGATATCGCGCTGATCGCGCCCCTGCGGTTCTCGCTCGTGATCGGTCTGCATCACTCACGATAGCTGATGGTCGACAAAATTGTCAACGGCGAGAACTGGGCGTCTTCCACCCACAGAGTTGCCGGAAACCATCATCAATACAGGAGATTTGTGCCACCCGCCGAAGCATGTTATAAGCGCGATCGACGAGTCCATCACCTCACGGAGCCTCCGTCACCCATGCGCGAATTGCGGTGTCCCCTCCGACCTATTCTGCTCCTGGCAAGCAGTCTGCTCATGGCCCTGCCTGGGCTCGCGAACGACAGGGCAAAGGAATTCACCATCGCCACGGAAGGCTACCGCTATTCCTTTCCACGCGATCACGGAACGCATGAAGCCTTTCGCACGGAATGGTGGTACTACACGGGGCAGCTCACGGCAAAAGACGGCCGCTCGTTCGGCTATCAACTCACCTTCTTCCGCCGGGGCATGGCGCAACAACAAGTACGAACCCTCCCGTCGCAATGGGCCGTCACCCAACTCTACCTGGCCCATTTCGCCGTGAGCGATCTCGGCCAGGGCCGTTTTCATTATGCGGAAAAAATCAGCCGGGCCGGTTTGGGCAAGGCCGGTGCGAATCCCGATCGCCTCCATGTCTGGGTCGATGGCTGGAGCGCCGAATCGTCGACTGCCAGGCCAGACACCCAGACCCTCCAGGCTGCAGATGGGGACCTCGCCCTTCAGCTTACCCTCGCACCGGAAAAACCGCTCGTTCTGCATGGCACAGAGGGAATCAGCCGCAAAGGCTCTGCCGCGGGCCAAGCCTCCCATTACTATTCCTTTACCAGACTGGCCACGACCGGCCAGCTCACGATCGGCTCAGAATCGTTCGACGTGACCGGCACAAGCTGGATGGACCATGAATTCGGCTCCGCCGATCTCGACAAGGGCCTGGTCGGATGGGACTGGTTCAGCCTGCAACTCGATGACCAAAGAGAACTGATGCTCTATCGGCTCCGCCGTTCCGATGGATCGGCCGATCCCGTCTCCAGCGGAACCCTCATCGACCGGGAGGGACGAGGCCAGCATCTGTCGATCCAAGACTTCACCCTGGAGCCAACCAGTTATTGGACCAGTCCTACGAGCAAAGCCCGCTATCCGCAACGTTGGCGCCTGGCCATTCCCTCGCAGCAACTCTCGCTGGAGCTCGCTCCCCTCATGGCAGAGCAGGAGCTCTCCACCAAGCGCAGTACCCAAGTGACCTATTGGGAAGGAGCCATCGAGGCAACCGGCGCCTCACAGGGAAAGCCAATCAAAGGCCAGGGGTATATGGAACTGACTGGATACGTTGAACGATTCACCAAAAAACTCTAGTCGATTGACTCACTGCTGAATCCTATGGTTAGGTCTCACGCCACAACACCATGCTGACTCGAACGACCTCTCAATTCATTCAACTCGCCACGCTGTTACTCGTGCTGTTCTCGGTCGGCTGCCAGAAGGACAGCGAGGCGATCGTTTCGATCGCGCTCCATCCGACCAACGTCAACATCCTCTATGTGGCGACGAACGACGCAGTCTACAAATCGCGCGACGGAGGCCAACTGTGGGAGCGGTTCCCCAGTTTCAGCGCGCGGCGTGTGACGACCCTTGCCATTGACCCTCAGTTTCCCGCCACGATCTATGCCGGCACCATGGCCGACGCAGTCTATAAGAGTCCGGATGGCGGGCAACATTGGCTCCCCCACAATGTCGGACTCAAAGAACATGTCTCTTTCATCAATGAATTCGTCTTTCATCCGACCGACCACGATCAGATCTACGCAGCCACGACCGTCGGCGCCTTTTACACCAAAGACGGGGGGCGCGAATGGGAAGAGCGGATGGCCGGGATGAAGGAGGTCCACATCGTGGTCTCCATCACCATTCATCCCCGCGATCCCCGCGTCCTCTACGCGGGTACCACGGGGGGAATCTATCGGTCAGACAATGCGGCGATGGGGTGGAAGAAGATCAACAACGGGCTGATTCCCGAACAGGAACTGATGGGGGGGATGGCGCTGGGGGTCAATGCGATCGTCTTCGATGTGATCAATCCGGACATCGTCTATGCCGGCACCACGAAGGGCCTCTTCCGCACCGATACGCGCGGCGAGCAATGGGAGCGGATCGGGCAATCGCTCCCCGATCCGTTCGTGAGCAGCATCCTCATCGACCCGATCGAGCCCAAAACCCTCTATATCGGAGGACCGGGAGGAGTTTGGAAGAGCCCCGACAGCGGGCAGACCTGGACCGCGATCAACAACGGACTGGGCTCGCTGAATATTCGCACCCTCGCGATGAGCCAGCGCGACCCGCACATCCTCTATGTCGGCACGAACGGCAGCGGTCTCTACCGCTCGACCGACGCCGGTGCGACCTGGACTCCGATCCCTCTCAAGGCCGCACCGGCCACTGCTCAATAACCGCTCTTGGGCGACGACTCGCTATGCCGATACCGGCTGCTGTAGGACAACATCTGGTCCGACAGGGCCTTCCATTCGTCCCCCGTCATCAGGTCCTTCATCTTGAAACGGAGCGAGAGGATCTTCGCGGCCGACTGCATCCGTTGATTGCTCGCGTCATCCAACGCCTTGGTGAACTCCTCCGGGGTCGCCGCATAGTTCGCGTTCAACTCATACAGCCGGCGATGGGACGCGCGCGCTTGTTCGCGGCTCGACCGCAATTCCGCGACCACATCGTCCACGATCGCCTTCACTTGCTGGGCCTTCGCCGGATCCTTGACGGTGCGATCGATCAAGGCCGCCATGTCCTGCTGACCCTTCTGCCAATAGCTCTCCCCTTTCCCTTCACCGCCCATCCCATGATGATGATGCCCTGAACAACCGGCCAAGGCCAACACTGCCACGAGTCCAAGCACATAACACTGAATGTGTTTCATGCAACCCTCCCTGAAATATGAATGTGCGATGCCGAACATAAGCTTGTTGTCACAACGACTGCTCTTCCCGTATCATCGTGCCACCGACTATGCCTGAACCGACTACGACCTCACCCGATTATACCCTGACGCTCCGGGAGGAGTTCCGCCATCACCTCGAAACCTTCTATGCCCAGCTCAAACTGGCGCCTCCCTATGAGAGCGTCGAGAAGGCCATTCGAGCCCTCACCACTTCTGTCCATTCGTTGTCGTCAGGGGAGCGTGCCAAACTAGAGACCGACGCCACAGCCAGATGGCAACATTTCCGCCAAGCCTTTGAAACGTCCGGCCTCAGCAAAAAACATCGCGGCATCATCGCCGGCCTTGCCCGCAACCGCTCCAGCCTGAATCTTCCGGCCGAGTATGATCAGTTCCTGAGCCTCTACTCATAGCAGGAAGCTGAAAAAGTCGCTTCCATGAAAAGTGAAAGGTAAAACGTGAACCGCAGGATTGCGGACATTGTCCATCCGGAACGGTTCACGTTTTACCTTTCACTTTTCACGAACGACCAGTCGCCCTGAAGCACCCTTCTCCAACCAGCCAATTCAAGAGGGCGATCTAGTCCCCTCGAGCGCCTCTCTCAATTCTTGATAGACCACCGTCAGCCTGGCGTTCTCCAGCCGGTAGGCGAACACCACTGTAATCGCCCCGGATAGTACAAAAACAAGCCCCAACCCGACAATCCCAAAAGCCAACACGACTCCACCGGCTGAGCTCAGTTCGCCTTCAAGAAACAAAGCAATCAGAGCCCCCACTGTGCCTACCAACACCAGCACGAACCAGATACCGGTGAACAGAGCCGACGACCAAGGCGTGAGCTTTCGATAGAGCACCGAGATTTCGTCGCCTTCGGGAGCGAGGGAAATCAACCCTTTTAACGGCCACAAAGTTCGGAACCCGATTGCGAAGAGCCGGTATTTCTGCCGAATCACAATCTGGTTGAGGGACGGAAAGAACCGCGCGGTCCCATGCGGCAAGATCAAGAGACCGCCTGCATCGAACCGATCGGCCAGCTGCGCCATCGTCATCCGGGTGAATCGATCCTGCGTGCGGGCCACTCCGCAACCGTACCGGCTCGCGTCCGGCGTGAGCCTCACGAAGTAAAACCAGTCTCCCAAAATGAGGCCGAGACATAAAACACCGGCGAAGAACCCAGCGAGAATCATGCTCCTACCTATCCCATAGGGGCCCGGGCTGAATCAAGTCACCGAACCGAGGGTATCTGTTGACTCACCACAGCGAGTTGGCTACAGTAGCGCGGTTTGCTAATCGGGCGGGGCTCCTCGCTCCAGTCAGATGCTCTGCCATACAAATCCCCCCCCGCTGGAGCTGCGATCTTCGCGTCATCTCTGCTTCGGTTGGGCTTTATAAGTCGTATCAGCCGTGGAGTCGGAGGTGAGATGGATTTAGCAAAAGTTGAACGAGTCTATACGTCCTACGCCGGGATCTACGATCGGATTTTCGGCAAAGTGTTCCACGAGGGACGCGAATCGGTCATCCGGAATTTAGACGTCCAGCCTGATGAAAAAATCCTTGAAGTGGGAGTCGGCACCGGGTTGGCCCTGCCGATGTACCCGCGCCACTGCCACATCGTCGGCATCGATTTCTCGGAAGGCATGTTGGAAAAAGCACGGCAACGGACGGCGGAACACCGGATGGACCATGTGCAGCTCCACCGGATGGATGCCGGCGCCATGGATTTCGCCGACGACAGCTTCGACACCGTCGTGGCAGCCTATGTCGTCACCGCCGTTCCCGACTACCGCAAGCTGATCAATGAAATGATCCGTGTCTGTAGGCCGGGCGGGCGCATCATCATGCTCAACCACTTCAGCACCGACAATAAGGTCATCGCCGCGATGGAGCGAGTCATCTCTCCCGTCACGAAACATTTGGGATGGCGGACGGACCTCTCCCTTCAGACGGTGCTCGAGGGCACATCGCTGCACGTCGCCCGGAAGCAAAGCGTGAACCCCTTGCGGTTCTGGGTCTTAGTGGAATGTGTGAACGAGAAGAACGGGACGGCCCACGTCAGTGCCGTGAAGAACGGAAACGGCGCCGCCTATGCCCACAGCAACGGCACGCGCCTGTCAGAACATACCAACGGAGAAGCCCTCGCGTAACGGACGGCTAAAACAAGGGCTGCTGCTGCTTGAGCCCTTCGACCTCGCGCACTAATTCTTCTACGCGATCCTGCAACCGGACATTCTCGCGCCGCAGCGGGTCCAAACGATCCAGCAACTGCTCCTGCTGGATTGCCGTCCACTGCAGCGTGCGTTTCAGCCCGTCCAGCTCCAACTGGATCTGATCACGATCATCTGACGGGAATGCCATCGCTCCTCCACCTCGCCGGCTGTTGAAAAAGTCCGCCGGCCCTGCGCCCAGTATAAAACCAGAAACCGCGGGCGTCCATCACGACCTTTGAGACGATGTTCGTCGCAAAGTCCCAGCTTGAAGTCCCCACCCGAATCGGGTATCTCTCGGACCCATCGCCACCAAAGCCTAATTCGACGGATCCAAGGTGTCAATGCGCGCAGTCTGCCTCCAACATGTCCCCTTTGAAGGCCCTGGCGCCTTTGCTGCCGCCCTCGCCAAACGTGGCGTCACGATCGAGTCCTATCTGGTTCCCTTGCAAGGGCTGCCTCAGGATGCGGGAGACCTCCTGATCGTCATGGGCGGGCCCCTGTCAGTGAACGATCCCCAGCCCTGGATTGCGGAAGAAACCTCGTTTATTCGGTCGGCGCTCCTGGCAGGCCAGCCGGTGCTCGGCATCTGTCTGGGCAGTCAGTTCATGGCGAAGGCTCTGGGAGCAACAGTGCGGGCCGGCAGGGAACTGGAAATCGGGATGACGCCAATCCATCTGACCGAGGAAGGCAAGCAAGACCCAGTGTTCGGCTCATGTCCTACGCCTTTCGATGTCTTCGAGTGGCACGGGGAAATCTTCGACCTGCCGAACGATTGCGTCCCGCTGGCCGGCTCTGCTATTGCCCCGCTGCAGGCCTTTCGCTATGGCTTTCGCGCCTATGGGCTTCTGTTCCATCTGGAGATGGAAGAAAGCGGAATCGAATCGTTATGCCGAGAATGTGCGCCGGATCTCACGAAGGCGCGCGTGACGGCCCACGAAGTCATGGCGACGGCGCTGCCGCACCTTCCTGCCCTGCATCGGACAGCGGACCGGCTCATCAGCCACCTCCTCGCTTCTTAACGTTGATTGCAGCCTCATTCCTGCTGTAGTCTTACCCCCTAATTATCGAACGTTCGAACGTCACGAAGTCGAAAGTCTGCGGAGTCCCACCCCGACTTGAAGACGTGACGACCTGACGACTGTAGGCCGATAGATTCACGAAAGGAGTCTGTGAGCATGTCCGGTTTTCCCATTGAAGTCGCCACCCGAATCAAGACCCTGCCTCCCTACCTGTTTGCCGCCATCGACAAGATGAAGCAGGCAGCCATTGCGAAAGGCGTGGACATCATCAACCTCGGCATCGGCGATCCCGACCTGCCAACGCCAGCCCCGATCATCGACAGCCTGGCGCAGGCCGCCAAGAACCCGAAGCACCATCAATATCCCTCCTATGAAGGCATGTTGTCGTTCAGGACCGCGGTGGCGGACTGGTACAAGCGCCGGTTCAACGTGACGCTGAATCCTGCCGACGAAGTGCTGACGCTGATCGGCTCGAAGGAAGGGATCGGCCACATCCACCTGGCCTTCGTCGACCCCGGCGATATCGTCTTGGTCCCAAGCCCCGGCTATCCGGTCTATCCGGTCGGCACCGGGTTCTGCGGCGGCATCTCGCATCTCATGCCCCTCACCAAGGCCAACGGGTTTCTGCCGGATCTTGACGCGATCCCGAAGGACGTGGCGAAAAAGGCCAAGCTGATGTGGCTGAACTCGCCGAACAATCCCACGTCGGTCATCATGAGCAAGGACTACTTCAAGCGCGTCGTCGCCTTCGCCCAGGAGAACCAGATCATCGTCTGCCACGACGCGGCCTACTCGGAAATTTATTACGACGGCAAGCCCCCCGCGAGCTTCATGGAAGTCGATGGGGCCAAAGAAGTCGGCGTGGAGTTCCATTCACTCTCCAAGACTTACAACATGACGGGCTGGCGTCTCGGATTCGTCGTCGGCAACAAGGACGTGCTGGCCGGGCTGGGCAAGGTGAAAAGCCAGCTGGACTCCGGCGTATTCGAAGCGGTCCAGGCAGCAGGGATCACGGCGCTGGGATTGGATGACTCGGTCACGGACGGCCTGCGCAAGATCTATCAGGAGCGGCGCGACACCCTGGTGCCGGGGCTGAAGAAACTGGGGCTTGAAGTCGATCCGCCGCCGGCCGCCTTCTACATCTGGGTTACGGTGCCCAAGGGCTATACCTCCGCCTCCTGCACCGCTCATTTGCTGGAGAAAGCGGGAATCGTCACGACGCCTGGCAACGGCTTCGGAGCGCCGGGCGAAGGCTATATCCGGATGACCGTATGCACGACGAAAGAACGTTTGGCGGAAGCAGTGGAGCGGATTAAAAAGGCAGGGTTCTAGGCTGGGGGCGAGATGCCGAGGCGAAGGCTTGCTCGCGGAACGCGCACGATCAGAATGTGCTCGTTCGACGCGCGCAATCGCCTCTCGCCCCGGCACCTCGCCTCACCGCGCACCACGATCATCCTTCAGGAGAGAGTAAGAAAAGATGGAACGCGAGACGGTGTTCATCGGCTTTGGCTCCAATGTCGGCGATCGGCAGGATTTCTGCGATCGGGCCGTGACGTTGCTGAGCCTCTTGCCCCACTCCCAGCTCCTGGGCGTATCGCTGCTCTATGAAACAGAACCGGTCAATGACCATGCCCAGCCGGGAGACGGATGGTTCCTAAACGGCGTTGTCCAGATCGAGACGGATATCACGCCGAACAGCCTTTTAACGATTCTGCGAGAGATCGAGCGGGCGCTCGGACGGGATGAGGAAAATCGATCGGGCCCCAGGACCATTGACCTGGACATTTTATTCTACGGCCAGCGGATCATCGACGAGCCGGATCTCATGGTGCCGCATCCCCGCATGCACCAACGCCGGTTCGTCCTCATGCCCTTGAACGAACTCGATCCGCTGTTCCTGCATCCCTCACTTCAATGCACCGTCAGCCAATTGCTCGCCGAGGCGGGGGAACAGCCGGAAGTCCGGCTCCTCTTTCCGCAACCCTCCACCCGCTATGGCTCACGCCCCGCTTGCATCCAGTCCCCAGGCTCATGAAGATCCTTCGCACCCCACGATCCATGGCCGCCTGGAGCGAACGACTCCGCAAGGAAGGCGTGACGATCGGGTTCGTCCCCACGATGGGCGCGCTGCATGACGGCCATCGTTCCCTGATCCGGGCCGCACGACTGCGCTGCGATGCGCTTGTCGTGAGCATCTTCGTAAACCCGACTCAGTTCGGCCCGACCGAAGACTTAACCAAGTATCCGCGTCCGATCACCCACGACCGCGCGCTCTGCCGCGCAGAAGGGGTGGATGTCTGTTTTGAACCGACACCGGAAGCCATGTATCCCGAAGGCTTTCAAACCGTCGTGACGGTTCCGGACATTGCGCGGCGATGGGAGGGAGAGGCCAGGCCCCATCACTTCGCCGGCGTCGCCACGGTCGTGACGAAACTCTTCGGAATCGTGCGGCCCCATCTAGCCCTGTTCGGCCAGAAAGATTACCAGCAGGCAACGCTGATCAAGAGGCTCGTGGCCGATCTCAATATGGGAGTGGCCATCGACATCAAGCCGACGATACGGGAGGAGGACGGACTCGCGATGAGTTCCCGCAACCGGTACCTCCCCCCCAACGACCGCCGCGCCGCCGCCATCCTCTACCGCGCCTTCCAGGCTGGACGCCAAGCGATCGAGAAAGGGACAAGGGCCGCTGCGACAGTCGAGTGCATCATGAGGGAAACGGTCGCGCAGGAGCCGACAGCCCACATCGAGTACCTCGCCCTCTGCGATCCGGAAAGTTTGGAGCCGCTCACGCAGGTTGAGCGCCGCACGCTGCTCCTCGGCGCGATTCGAATCGGCAAGGTTCGCCTGATCGATAATATGTTGGTCAAACGCTGAACGGTACGTGATGGGCGATGCGTGATGAGGAAAACGATGACCGGTTCAGCGTTCAGCTAGTTACTCGTGAGAGTTGAGGTAGGAACGTTGGCTGACCAGGAGGCCGAGGACGACTTGGCCCAGGCGCTGTCGATATTCCTGCGGGACACTCAAAAACTTGATCCCAATCGAGCCTGGGAGGACGGAACAGACCAGCGCCCGTTCGGTACGGATCGTGTACTCCTCCACCGCTGGTTTCAACAGCAATTCGACAACGGCCCCCTGCGTAAGTCCTGTCGCCTGCAGGGTACAGCCATCCATTGAAATGTCAGTGATTTGATTGGGTGCAGCCGGCTCATGACGGTCAAGGACCCGGGCCTCGATAGAGGCAGCCAATCAAGCATATTGGCGTCGATCGGATGCCTGCGTTTCGCGGCGCGCGCCTGGCGAGAAGGACCGGAAATGATTCGTGCAGAGCTGACAGCGAAACGACACTACATTCACGAAGCCTAACAGGCGCTCGACCCTGCCAGCCTGGGACACCACACGCACGAAGGGGGCTCCGCAACTGGGACAATGCAGCTCCTTCATGAGCTGAACGGGACATCACGTTGCGCCAAACCCTGCTCCGCAAGAATCGGCTCGATGCGAGCCGGCGAGTAACTGGCCGGTTTCACCCATTTCCCATCTTCGCGCTTGTGCCCGCCGACTTTGCTCATATTGGAGCGATGGACCTCCCGAAAGACCGGATCCATATCGATGCCATAGGACACAGCCGTGCCGTAGACGACGTAGAGGAGGTCCGCCATCTCCTTGGCAATAGACGGCAGATCGCCCGAGTCCAGCGCCTCTTTCAACTCGTCGAATTCTTCCTGAATCAGTTTGACCCGCAGTTCGCGGGTCCGCCCGTCGACGACCGTCGGAGCGGGACTGACGACAATATCGAATGCCCGGTGGAAGTCATCCACCATTGCCTGCTCGTCGATCATACGAACTCCTTATTCACTCTCAAAGGGCAAGGCCTTGCGTGAAACAAACTCAACCGGGTCTAACCGTGGAATCTCTTTCTCCGACGAGACACCCAACTCCTTGAACCGGCGGGCGGCCGGCAAGATTCTGGTTTCAAGCGACCCGACCGCCTTGTTATAGGAGAGAACACTCTTCCCCAGCGCCTGTCCGACGTCGTTCAAATGTTCCGTCAACACGGCCATCCGCTCGTAGAGGTCCTTCCCCAACCGCCCGGCCTCCTCGGCATGCTCGGTCATCTTCTCCTGCCGCCATCCGTAGGCGACCGCCCGCAGGAGCGCCATCAGCGTCGTCGGGGTGGCCAGAACCACGCTCCGAAGAAATCCATCTTCGATCAGTCGAGGGTCATGCTCGAGCGCGGCGCCCAGAAACTGTTCGCCCGGCAAGAAGAGCACGACAAACTCCGGCGCCTGCGCGAATTGATTCCAGTAGGCCTTCAAGCTCAACTCGTCCATACGGGACCGAACTTGAGCCGCGTGACGGCGCATCCCTTCGAGGCGCAGCTCTTCGTTCGAGGCTTCGTGTGCATCCAGGTAACCGGCCAGCACGGTCTTGGCATCCACGATGATCTGACGCCCGCCCGGCAACTGGACCACCATGTCGGGACGGAGCCGGCTGCCATCGACCGTGACGGATTCCTGCTCGAAAAAATCGCAATGGGCCACCATGCCGGACAACTCGGCCACGCGCTTGAGCGTAATCTCGCCCCATTGACCGCGCACAGCCGGCGCGCGCAGCGCCTTCACGAGGTTGCCGGTCTCCGACTGCAGCTTCTGCTGCGATTCTGCCAGGAGCTTGAGGTGCTGGTCGAGACCTCCATAGGCCGCTTGCCGCGACTGTTCCAACTGCCGGAGCTGGTCGTCGTATCGATGCAGCGAGTCTTGCAGGGGTTTGACCAAACTGTCGATCGCCTGTTGCCGCTGGGCGAGATCGCCCTTGGCCTCGGCTTGGAGCGTTTCGAATGAGCTGCGCGCGAGATTCAGGAAGGCTTCGTTGTTCTGCTTGAGGGCTTCGCCGGAAAGGGCCTGGAAGGTCTCGGCCAATTCCAGCCTCGCCTGGCCCAGCAGCGTCTTTTGTTCGTTGAGATGGAGCGCCGCCTCCGCCGCCCTGGTCTCCGCCACGGCACGGGCCCGGGAAGCCTCCGCGAGACTCTGTCTTACCTGATCGAGATCGAGACGATCTTGTGCCGATTGACGGCGCAATTCCTCCGCCACCGACTCGGCCCGCTGCGCCCGTTCGCCGGTCGTCAGCAGTTGCCCCTGCCATGTCGCGCGGACGCGGGCCGCCACCCAAAACCCGGCGAGCAACGCGCCGAGGAGACTTCCGACAAGAGCCCCGAGGCTAACGGCC
>SXGR01264653.1_pt1 | contig 15813 bp, 11 predicted proteins | sample 3174711 | NCBI WGS metagenome assembly SXGR01 (sample SAMN11356860, study PRJNA531348) | freshwater metagenome | isolation source: freshwater sample F1-60 | place: China: Fuxian Lake, Yuxi | collected 2017-12-25
CGGTAGCTACGGCCAGAAGCGCTTCACCACGCCCCACCTCGATCGACTTGCCGCCGACGGGATGCGATTCACCCAACACTACAGCGGCGCCACCGTGTGCGCCCCGTCGCGCTCCGCATTTCTTACCGGTCTGCACACCGGCCACACCCCCATTCGCGGCAACAAAGAGGTCCAGCCCGAGGGCCAGCACCCACTGCCCGCCGACACTCGCACGCTCGCAAAGCTCCTCCAACGCGCCGGCTATGCCACCGGCGTCTTCGGCAAATGGGGTCTTGGCTTCCCCGGCTCCGAAGGCACCCCGCGACGTCAGGGTTTTGACCGCTTCTACGGTTTCAACTGCCAGCGTCTCGGCCACCACTACTATCCGGACCACCTCTGGGACGACGACACCAAGGTCCCGCTCGCCGGCAACACCCAAGGCCGCAACGGCGACTACGCTCCGTCGCTCATTCACGAAAAAACTCTCGGCTTCATCGAGGCCAACCGCGACCGCCCCTTCTTCTGTTTTGTCGCCACGATCATTCCCCACGCCGAACTCATCGCGCCCGAGGCCTACCTCGCGCGCCACCGGGGAAAATACGGCCCGGAAAAACCGTATCGGGGTATCGACGACGGCCCGACCTTCCGCCAAGGCCCCTACATCTCCCAACCCGAACCGCACGCGGCCTACGCCGCGATGATCAACCTGCTCGACGATCAAGTGGGCGAAATTGTCGCCACCGTCCGCCGCCTCGGCCTCGCCGAAAACACCCTCATCGTCTTCACGTCCGACAACGGTCCTTCCGTTGAAGGCGGCTCCGATCCCGCGTATTTCAATAGCAGTGGCGGCCTGCGCGGCGTGAAACGCGATCTCTATGAAGGCGGCATCCGCGTGCCCATGATCGCCCATTGGCCGGGCACCGTTGCCCGTGGCGCGGTTTCGACGCACCCCTCCGCTTTTTGGGATTGGCTGCCCACCTTCGCCACCCTCGCCGGCCAGCCCGCTCCCACCGAGATCGACGGCCTGTCCCTTGCTCCGACCCTCACCGGCCGCGGCCGCCAAGCCCAGCACGACTACCTCTACTGGGAGTTTCACGAAGGCGGCGGCCGCGTCGCTCTGCGCCAAGGCGACTGGAAAGTCGTGCGCTACGAAGTGCTCAAAGCTCCCGATGGCCCGCTCGCGTTGTTTAATCTCGCCACAGATCCGCGCGAAACCACCGATCTCGCCGCTCGCCACCCCGACCGCGTAAAAGCCCTCGACGCCCTCCTCCGCGCTGCCCGCACCGATTCCCCGCTCTTCCGCTTCGGCCAAACCGGCTACCTGCAGGCGCGCTGACGGCCGCCTCAGGCCGGATGTTTCATGGGGACGCGACGCCCTCGTCGCGTTTCATTCGCAAACCAAAAATCGCGGCGCTGTGCCTTCGACTCCGCCTGCCCCTAGACGAAGCTTCATCGATTTGGACCTGGTCCCATCATAAAATAACTTCTTCGTCCGGTTTTTACCCGAAAATCCACTCGACACCCACCTGGTCGAGGCAGATTCAAACACTGTGAACCTCCGGCCTCTCGGAGGCGCAACCCCCCATGTCTTCCGCTGAACAGGCCCGCTGGTTTTCCGAGCACGTGCATCCGCACGAGCCCGCCCTCCGCGCCTACCTCTCGAAGCGCTTCCCTTCACTCCCCGACCACGACGACCTCGTGCAGGAAACTTACGTTCGCGTCTTGCGCGTCGCAGACCCCGCGCGGCTCACCCACCCGAAAGCCTTTCTCTTCACGACCGCGCGCAACGCCGCCATCGATCTCTTCCGCCGTCGCAACATTCACCCCCACGAATCCCTCACGGACCACGAGGACCTCATTGAGCTTCCCCTCCTCGACGCCCCACCCACCGTCGTCGAGACCATGGAGCGTCGCCAGCGCCGCGAAACCCTCACCGAGGCATTACGCGCCCTCCCCGAACGCTGCCGCGAGGTGATGCTCCTCCGCTACCTCGACGGCTGCTCCGGCAAAGAACTCTCCGAGCGCCTCAACATTTCCCTCGGCACCGTCAAAGGCCACTTGCTCAAAGGCGTCCGCGACTGCGCCCGGTTTTTCGAAGCCCGCGGCCTCGTCGACGCCGCACCTGAAATGAAGGAGCCCTCTTGAAAACCAATCCTTCCTCCGCCGTCATCGAAGACGCCGCCATCGCCTGGCTCACCGAGCGCGACGACGGCTTTTCGCCCGCCCGCGAGCGCGAGTTCGCCCAATGGCTCCGCGCCGATCCGCGCCACGCCGCCACCGTCATCCGCCTCGAGCAAACCCTCGATCTCCTCGGAGAACTCCCGGAGTTTCGCAGCGAGATCAACACCGCCTTTGACCGCGCCGCACCCGTCGTGGCGTTTTCACCTGCGACCGCCGAACAATCCACTCTGGCGCCAGCGCCCCGACGTTGGTCGCGCGCCTTCGTCTGGGCCGGACTCGCCGCCGTGCTCGCGCTCGGCTCCTTCGTCGGCTGGCGCGCGTTCCAGCCTCCGCCTGAAACCCGCTTCACGACCACCGCTTCCGGCTACGAGCGCGCGCGCCTCGACGATGGCTCCACCCTCGAGCTCAACGCCGCGAGCGCCGTGCGCGTGCAGTTCACCGCCGCCGAGCGCCGCGTGCAACTCGAGTCCGGCGAAGCCCACTTCGCCGTCGCCCATGATTCCACGCGCCCCTTTATTGTGAGCGCCGGCCCCATTGCCGTCCGCGCCGTCGGCACCGCCTTCAATGTCCGCTACACTTCCGACGGCGGCGTCGAGGTCACCGTCACCGAGGGCAAGGTCCGCATCGGCCAATCCGGCCCCGCGTCCTCCTCCGCCGAATCCGCGCCCCTCCTCTCCGCCGGCCAGCGCATCTTTCTGCCAAAACACGCCCCGCTCCCTGCCGTCGAGCACGTCGAACCCGCCGCCATGCGCGCCGCCTTCGCCTGGCAAAGCCGCCTGGCCGATTTCGCCGACGCCCCGCTCGCCGACGTTATCGCGCGCTTCAACGCCCGCAGCCGCGTCCAACTCATTCTCGCCGACGAATCGCTCGCCGACCGCCGCATCGGCGGCACCTTCGCGCTCGACGAAGCCGAGGCCTTCGTGCGCCTACTTGAGCGCGACGGCGAAATTGTCGGCGAGCGCCGCGGCGAAACCGAGATTCACCTGCGTCGGCGCTAAAGGCTGACATGAACTATTCCGAAGGTAGCGGCGCGACCTCCGGGCGCGCTGGATTCGTAGGGCGTGCTACGGCGGGCCCGGAGGTCCCGCCGCCACCTTCGGCCGGTAGTGCGGCAAAGAAAATCTTCGCCGTGCGACCATGCCCTTTCGTCCGGCGCTGCGTTACTGGAGTAGTTCTGCTGCTCCGCATGTCTTCGCCCCTCGTTCCCGCTCCCCACGCTGTCGCCGCACTTTGCTGTGCGATGACGGCCGCGGTGTCGGCGGCGGGAGCGACGGCTGAGGCGGGGAAGCGGAGCTTCAACCTCCCCCGCGGCGACGCCGCGACGACGCTCAAGAAATTCGCCGCCACTGCCGGCACGCCGATCGTCTATCTGGTCGATCGCGTCCGCGGCGCCACCACCAACGCCGTCAGCGGTGACTTCGCTCCGCGCGACGCACTCGACCGCATGCTCGCCGGCTCGGCCCTCGAAGCCGCCCAGGACTCCGCGACCGGGGCGCTCGCCGTGCGAAAAATCCAGTTTCCTATCATTAATCAGAAGAAACCAACTACCCTACGTGCTTGGCTCGCGGCTCTCCTATTGAGCGCTGGGCATAATGCACTACCCGCCCAGACCACAATTCCTGAAACGGATAGCGATAACAAATCCGATGCGTTGCAGCTTTCTCCTTTTACAGTGAGCGCCTCGACCAACACCGGCTATGGCTCTCTCATGGGTACTTCCGGTAGGATGGCAGTGGCCTACATTGATACTCCGCAAGCGTCGTCTATCGTGACAAGCAAGTTGCTTCAGCAGGCGAATTTGTTCGGCTCAAACGAAGCACTGACGTATGTGCCGTCAGTAAGGAATACGTCGATGATTAATGGCACGCAAAATCTCCGCGGCTTGAGCACCGGCAGTTCCTACACCGATGGCTTCGTGAACACCGCAACAAATTCTTTTGATACATACTTTACCGACCGCATCGAAGTCATCAAAGGCCCGAGTTCAACGTCGTTTGGGCGCGGCGATCCGGCAGGCTTTATCAATTATATTTCAAAGCGACCGCAATTCAGGCAAGGAGGTGAAGTCGGTATCCTCGTTGGAACGGGCAATGACAGGCAAGATACCTATCGCGGTACTTTGGATTACAATGGGTTTCTGACGGCAGACCGTCGGACTGCCTACCGTTTTGTGTCACTATACACTGAGGGAGCGCAATCAAACGATAACTCCGAGTACCGGGGGGGCGGGGCGCAGCTGGCCGTCACGCGCCGCTTCGCTGATGCCAAGGGTAGCGTGGATGTCATCGGCACCTTGAGGCGGTCGACAACTCCCGGCCATGCATATCAAGCCCAGTTGTCCAACCAACACTACCTCGACTTTACCAATTGGGCCACCCTTACCCTGAATGGGCTTCGTACCACTCCCGCTAACTTTGAGCCTTTAGACCCCGACTATGCTCCAGGGCATGACCTAATGGGCATGCATCGCATCGATTTTCGATTGACGGCGATTCTGGATTACAAGCTGTCCGAACATTGGAGAACTCGCCAAGCAGCAAGCCTGCTAAGCTTCAATCTTGATGGCAACTACCGCGCCAACCTTTCCGGCATCAGCCAGGCCGCGGATGGAACTTGGATGCACAATCTGCGACTGTTTGCGTGGCAACAAGACCGCAAGCAGTTGTCCTATCAATCCGACTTGTTGGGAGCATATGAATTCGATCGGATCGGTGGAAAAATGTCGTTACTCGCCGGTGCCGATATCAACTCCATGGACTTCGTTGATTCCACTTTGAGGACGACAAGGACACCGGTCATTCAGCCCTTGTTTGCTTCGAATCGGCAAGTTCACGTGGGGCCCTTTTTGAGAGATCCATCTGAACTTGCGTTGGCAACGACCGGCAGAAATTGGAGCGCTTACGCCCAAGGACAGATTAAGCTCCTGCAGGACAAGGTGCAACTAAGTGGAGCGGTAAGAAGGATTTGGCAAGATACGAGGACGCTGAACCGGGGAAGCGGTGCGGTGACGTCGAACGACCAGCACACGCCCCTGCTTCCAGCATACTCACTTCTGATTAAGCCGAACGAATGGATGTCGATTTTCGTGAGCAGATCCGAACACCTTGAACCTGTGACGGTTGCTAACAAGTTTCTCTTTCTCCCTGACGGCGATCCGCGCCTGACCGAGACGCTGGTCAATCAGCCCAAAACCCAACTCGACGAGGTTGGAGCAAAAGCCACTCTCGTTGGCGGACGCCTGACCCTTTCGGTAGTCCATTATAAGGTCCAGACTGCAGGTGGCCTTTCTTCATTCCGCCAGTTAATACAAAACCCTGACGGCACGACCGTTGGTTACAATGAGTTTTATGTCAGAAGCGCTCAAGTTAAGGGTTGGGAGGTGGAGGCTTTTGGGCAGATCAACCGGCGATTGACGTTTATGCTGGGGGGCAATTTCGGAACCACCTCTTCTCAAATGGTGACGTGGCTTGGTCGACAAATTGACGCGCAGCTTGGGCAGATCGGCGATTCGGCGTATGGCTACGCTACGTACACTTTCGGAGAGAGCCGCTCTGATGGGTTAAGCATCACTGCAGGCTGGAAGACATATTTCTCCGGGTGGTCAATGTCTATTAGCGGAGCGCCTCGCGGAAAGGGAGTTTATCCCGACAATCTCACGACAGTGGATTTGGGTCTCTCCTATGGCTTCAAGAGGAAGTACGAATTGTTTATTAATGGTAAGAACCTTTTCCACAAAAAGTCGTTACCGCTGGGAGACCAGGCGAATCAGTCTGGTCGGCAGATATTCGCTGGAATAAACGCACGTTTATAAGCCCGTTACTCGACGTGATTCCCATCGATCCTAATTCGGATTTGGTGGGAACCTAATCTGTGTTAGACAGATGAATTTAGACCCTCCGTTATTTATATACATGCACATCAATTGGGGCAGCCTCAGTAATTGCGCGACCCTTCCATGATGGCCAATTTTCGATCAATACGATCGACGGTCATAGGCTGCTATGAGAGTCCCCATAAGCAGCAAACATCGGGCAAGAAAATAATCTCAAAAATCTACCAATTCTCATGAACCGTCGTCATTTTTTACATTCAGCAGTCGCTGGCGGCGCTGCCGTCCTGTCTCCTGCTCGGGTTTCCGCGCGCGTCATCACCGAGGGCAATCAACTGAGCGAGCCATCTCGGGAAACGCAGATTATCGAGGACGTGGACGTGGTTGTCTGCGGCGCAGGCCCTGCAGGCGTCACGGCAGCCATCATGGCCGCTCGCGCTGGCTCAAGGGTGAGATTGCTTGAGGTTCATGGCTGCCTCGGAGGCGTCTGGACTGCAGGCCTGCTTTCCCTCGTGCTCGACATGGACAAGCCGGGTTTCAACCAGGAACTTAAGCGCCGGTTGGCCGAACGGGCTCCATTGCATAGCTCCACCCGCAACTATTTTTATGATCCGGAGGAGATGAAGCTTTTGCTGGAGGAACTTTGCGTTCAGGCGGGGGTGAAGGTACAGCTCTTTACGCGCGTGGTTGCGGTGCAGAAAGACGGCTTTAACCGGCTCACTGCTGTAATCACCGAATCGAAGGCTGGCCGCGAGGCCTGGCGGGCACGGGTGTTCATCGATGCCACCGGCGACGGTGATGTCGGGGCGCTTGCCGGCTGCCGCTGGGAGGTAGGCCAGGCTGAGGCCTGTCCGTGCCAGCCGATGACCCTGATGGCCATGGTCGCGATACCGAATCCGGCCGAGCTGAGAAAGTTTGCGACGAGCTCCGATAAAAACTCGAGTTGGCAGACGGTTACAAGAGACGAGTTCCGGAGCGAGCTTGGCCGCGCGGGGATCGAGCCCAGCTACGGGTTGCCGTCCCTGTTTCACGTACGAGAGCGGCTTTTCAATCTGATGATCAACCACGAGTACGCCATTCTTCCCTATGATGCGGATGCTGTGACGCAGGCCACGATGCGCGCGCGCGCCGAAGTGCATCGGGTAGTCCGAGGACTACGCTCACTCGGCGGACATTGGGATGGACTGCAGCTGGTGGCGACGGCGGAACAGATTGGAATCCGCGATGGCAGGCGTATTCGCGGTCGTTATCGGGTAACGCGGGAAGATCTGGTCGCTGGGCGCCGATTGCCCGATGCCGTGACCCGTCCGACTTTTCCGGTGGATATCCACGCTGCGACTCCGGAAGAGAACCGGATTGCTGGTGCCACTCTGAACAAGGACATCACGATGAAGCCTTACGACATTCCGTTGCGTGCCCTGATCGCCGCCGACGTCGACGGCCTGATGATGGCCGGACGATGCATCAGCGGCGACTTCGTTGCGCACGCAAGCTATCGAGTGACCGGAAACGCCGTGGCGATGGGCGAGGCGGCGGGCGTGGTGGCGGCGCTAGCCGCCACAAGCGGGCGGCTGCCGCAAGAGATTCCCTGGGAAGAGGGCGTTTCCCTGCGATCGAAACTGTGGTCGAGCGCAGGTGGAGCCGGCGGATAGTGGTCGTGCGACCACGGATTACAGGTAACCGTGCAGTACTCGAGTGGAAGCTGTGAAAGGGCATTCAGCTCCCTCGTCCGACACGGCCAAAAAAACACCACGATCTAGATCAATACACGATCCACGGCAGCAGCTACTCCACAGGAATCAATTCCTATGAGCTCCATCCCCGCCATCCTTACCACGCTCGGGGCGGCGCTTTCTGCATTATCGATGCAGGTTTACGCTGCTGCTACTCCGAAGCCCAATGTGCTGTTCATCGCCGTGGACGACCTCAACACACGAGTCGGCTGTTACGGCGATCCGATGGTCAAGACACCCAACCTTGACGGTTTGGCGCGCCGCGGCGTCCGCTTTGAGCGCGCCTATTGCCAGTTCCCCCTGTGTGGTCCTTCGCGCGCATCGCTCCTGCTTGGGCGGTATCCGACCACGACAAAAACGATCGACTTCGCTCGGCCTGCATTACTGGAACGCGATTGGGTCACACTCACCGAATATTTCAGGCTCAGCGGTTATCAGGTGGATTTACGTGGCAAGATTTATCATCACTCTGAACCTGCGCCTTGGTCTGCGGGTGAGGAGGCGGTCCACCGGGAACAGGAAGCACATCGTAAGATGACCAGTGACTCGCTGAGCTGGGGGCCATTCCGTTCACTTGCTCCACCGCCAACAGGTACAGTAAAGAGGTTCCTTACCTGGGCGGGCAAATTTGGTGCCGTGCCTGATTCCGAGATGGTTGGTGCCGAGGCGAACGCCAAGGCCTACGAGTGGACTGCCGATGTGAAGAATGCCAGCCAAGCTATCGAGCTGATGCAGCAAAACGCAAAATCAAACCAACCCTTCTTTCTCGCACTCGGTTTCTACAAACCCCACGTGCCTTTTGTGGCACCCAAGCGTTTCTTTGATCTCTATCCGCCGGAGAAGATTCCCTTGCCGGAGGACTTTGCGCCCACTCCCACGGCTGCTGATAACGTCCCGCGCTATGCCCTGCGTTACAATTTAAGCAATTTCTTTCAGGAGCATGTGACGCCAGAGCGGGCACGTGAAGCCATTGCAGCCTACTACGCCTGCACCACATTTATGGACGAGCAACTGGGCCGGGTCCTGGATGAACTGGATCGGCTGGGCCTGCGTGAGAACACGATTATCGTGCTCTTCGGTGATCATGGCTTTCATCTGGGTGAGAAAGGTATGTGGTCCAAGGGCACGCTGTTCGACGTGTCGGCCCGTGCTCCGCTTATCATCGTTGATCCAAGAAAGGAAACGGCCGGTCAGACATCCCCCCGCACAGTTGAGTTCGTGGACATTTATCCAACTCTGGTCGAACTATGCGGGTTGTCAAAACCGCCGGGATTGGAGGGCACGAGCCTCGTTCCGTTGCTTGATAATCCTCAAGTCGCCTGTGGGCGGCCCGCCTATACAGTGGTGGCTCGCGAAGATTGGCTCGGACGTTCAGTGCGCACGGAACGCTGGAGCTATATTGAATGGGATTATGGCCACCGTGGCGCGGAACTCTACGATTTGCATGCCGATCCAGGGGAGTCTAACAACTTGGCGCAAGAGCCGCGGTACGCAACTGACATCGCCGTCTTGCACAGGCTTCTGCGCGATGGGCCCATTTCAGGGGAGTCCCCATTCCGAACAGCGATAAGGAACTTGGACGGAGAAAGAGATGCCGTCAGCCGTGAGTAACTTAAACGGAGCACGAGTTGCAGGTCACCATCATAACGTCACAGACAATAACTAGTTATAAAATCGTAAATTTACTATGAGTCCTAAACATACTACCATGGGTTACGATGGATTCTCACCCGATTGCCCATGCTGCAGCAGCCGCCGAAAATTTATACAGCTTACCGCGTTCAGTGCTTTGGCTAGAATGGCCGCAAAATCTGTTATCGCATTATCAGGTACCGAGGGAAAGTCGGCACCGCTCCTCGATCAGAAGGGATCTTTCCCCTATTTTCAGACCACGCCCGTATCATATCTGCGGGAGGACGACCCGACGGAGTCAGTCCGTGAATTGTTAGCCCGCTGCAGTGATCGCCGCTCTTTGATCTACTCGAAATTGGGGTTTGGGGGGCTCGCTTCCTAAAGCCGGGCGCGCCGACCTGTCGCGATGGCTCGACGACTGCGCATTCAGTTTCCCGGCGCCCGGTATCACGTGATCAACCGCGGCAATCTACGGCACGACATTTTCGCCACGGCCGGAGCCCGCCGTTCTTTTGCCGGCGTCACGGGCGAAGCGTGCGAGAAATTCGGTTGGCGAATGCACGCCTACATTGTCATGCGAAATCACTTCCATTTTGCGCTTGAGACGCCGGAGCCAAACGTGGTCGCGGGGATGCACTGGCTGCAGTCGACCTTCGCCGTCCGGCTGCTGCGGTTTCACGGTCAGCACGGCCATGTCTTCCAGGAAAGCGGCCGATTCCGAGCGGAACTGACGTCGGCCCCGAAGAGCGCGCCATGGAAGCGAGCGTTGGCGCGCACGCTCTGCGATGTGGTCGCTCCTCCTTACCGCTGCCTCGCCGAGAAAAAACTAGGCATGGGCAAGCCGGGTTCTGTCCGCGGAGCGCGGCGTGAAGCTGGAGGCGGGCGAGGCGCATTTTGCGGTGGCGCCCGATGCCGCGCGACCGTTTGTCGTCCGCGTCGGCGGCGTCGCGGTGCGCGCGGTCGGCACCGCGTTCAACGTCCGTTACGCGGCCGACGGCGCGGTGGAGGTCACGGTGATATAGGGGAAGGTGCGCGTGGTGCGCGTGGTGCGCGTGGTGCGCGTCGTCCGCGACGGGGCCGACGCCGACGCGGCAAGCGCCACGCCGTTGGTGACGGCCGGCGAACGCATGCTGGTTCCGTCGGTGTCACCGACGCCTGTCGTCGAGAAACTCCCGCCCGCCGCGTTGCGCGAATCGCTCGCGTGGCAAAGCCGATTGACGGATTTTGCCGACGCCCCGCTCGCCGATGTGATCGTGCGGTTCAACGCCCGCAGCCACCTCCAGCTCGTCCTTGCCGACGCTGATCTTGGGGCGCGCCGCATCCGCGGGACGTTCGCGCTCGACGAAGCCGAGGCCTTCGTGCGCCTACTTGAGCGCGACGGCGAAATTGTCGGCGAGCGCCGCGGCGAAACCGAGATTCACCTGCGTCGGCGCTAAAGGCTGACATGAACTATTCCGAAAGTAGCGGCGCGACCTCCGGGCGCGCTGGAGTCGTAGGGCGTGCTACGGCGGGCCCGGAGGTCCCGCCGCCACCTTCGGCCGGTAGTGCGGCAAAGAAAATCTTCGCCGTGCGACCATGCCCTTTCGTCCGGCGGTGCGTTACTGGAGTAGTTCTGCTGCTCCGCATGTCGTTGCCCCACGTCCCCGCTCCCCACGCCGTCGCCGCGCTTTGCTGTGCGTTGACGGCCACGGTGTCGGCGGCGGGAGCGACGGCTGACGTGGGGAAGCGGAGCTTCAACCTCCCCCGCGGCGACGCTGCCGTCACGCTCAAGCAATTCGCGGCCGCCGCCGGCCCGCCGATTGTCTACCTCGTCGATCGCGTCCGCGGCGCCACCACCAACGCCGTCAGCGGTGACTTCGCTCCGCGCGACGCACTCGACCGCATGCTCGCCGGCTCGGCGCTCGAAGCCGCGCAGGATGCCGCCACCGGCGCCCTCGTCGTCAGCCGCAAGCGTCCGGCCGAAGTCGCGCCGCGCAACGGGGAGACCGGACCGATTCTTAACCCGCCTTCCGCCCCCAACTCCGCCGTGAAAAAATCCCCCCGTTCGCTCCTCGCCGCCGTCGCCGGCTGGCTCGCCGTCGGCACCGCAGCCGATGCGCAGACCGCGCCCGCCGGCTCCGCCGCCAAGCCGGCCTCCACCGTCGTGACCCTTAGTCCGTTCGAGGTGAAGGACGACGCCCGCGACACCTACGACGCCACCAACACCAACTCCGTCACCGGCACCAACACCGCCCTCAACAAGACCCCGCTCGACGCCAAGATCTTCAACCGCCAGTTGCTCGACGACATGGGCACCGTCGATATGACCGACATGCTCTGGAAAATCGGCGGCCTCGGCGCCGCCGTCATAGGCGCCGGCGAAAACGTCCGCGGCATGGTCGACGGCGATCGCCAGGACCCGAAGTCCATGACGATGCGCGGACTCCAGATCAGCAACCCGCGCCGTGACGGTTTCCTCCGCTCCGACACCACGCTGCTCGACACCTTCGACATCGATCGCGTCGAGGCCATTGGCGGCTCCAACTCACTCCTTTTTGGCTCCGGCGACGCCGGCGGGGTCATCACCTCCGCCTCGAAGCGCGCCTACCTCAACCGCCGTCCCACGATGACTTGGAGCGCCACCGGCGACTCCGAAGGCTCCCGCCGCTACGCCGTCGATGCGCAATTCGGCGAAAAGTATTTTGCCGTCCGCTTCAACGGCGTGAAGGACGACACCAAGTATTCGCGCCCCGGCCTCGGCCGCTACGCCGAGGGCTACCACATCGCCGCCACGATCCAGCCGTGGAAGCGCCTCCAAATCCGCGGCGAATATCGCTACTACAACCGCGACACCATCTTTGCCCAGACCGCCATCGTGAGCGCCCCGACAACCTGGCGGCTCAACAACGGCGTGCTCGTCGATAACCAGAACGCCCGCTACCTCGTCGCCTTCCCCGAGATCGTGCAGATGACCGGCGGCGTGATCGACCTCGACAAGGTCGACTCCTTCGCCGGCCCCTACAACCGCGACGTCTATCTCAACCGCATTAAGTCCGTCGTCGCCGAGGCCACAATCATCGAGGGCCTCGCCATCCAGCTCCGCTACGGCCACGACGCGCGCGTCAACGAGGCCCCGCGCGCCAGCACCGTCACGGTCTTCGCCCCCGGCGCGACCGGCAACAACTACGTCGATCCTGTCACGGGCCAGATCGGGCAGAAGTGGGCGTTCAACACCTCGCTCATCGCCACTCCGGCTTTCACCGGGGCCCGCGGCTACCGCGGCGCGCTCGCCTACCAGAAGAATCTCGGCCGCTGGTTCGGCCGCCATCAGGCCAGCGTGTTTCGGCAGGACATGGAATCGTGGATAAACAATTACACGTCGCGTTTCTACGAGACCGACGCCTCCGGCAACATCATCCAGAACCTCGCCAACCTCACCAACGCCGATTCCGGCCGCAACCCGATGCCCGCCGTCTGGATTCCTATCTTCCCCGACACGATCCTCGGTGGCCAAGACTGGCCCACGCGGACCATCAAGCACCCCAACGGCCGCACCTATTCCTACGCCTCGCAAGTTTACTCCGGCGCCGTGCCCGCCACCGCCACAAACCCAATGGGCATGTCCGGCGTGCCCAGTGCGACTGCTCAAGGCAACGGCTCCTACATCATGGACGACACGAACGAAAAGAGCTGGGGCGCCAGCCTCTTCTCCGAATGGTGGGGCGGCCGCATCGATACCATGGCCGGCATCCGCAAGGAAGAGGCCACCGGCATCCGCAAGGCCACCGGCATCCGGCGCGGCCCCATCTCCTACGACGGCCTCAACCTCGGCACCGTCTTCGACACCCCGATCAAGGACCTGCGCATGTCGCTCAGCTACTCGTCGAACGGCAAAATCAATTTCGACACCACCCGCGACCTTTTCAACAACCCGCTCCCCGCCGGCAAAGGCGTCAGCAAGGACATCGGCTTCAAGCTCGACCTCTGGGAGCGCCGCCTCTCCGGCAGCATCAACTACTACCAGTCCGAGGCGCAGAACTTTACCGCCACCTTCGGCAACCGCGACGACATCGATCCCAACGGCATCAACGGCCGCCACGGCGGCAACGCCTACACCTACAGCAAAACGTCCGACGGCTACAACATCACCCTCTCCGCCAAGCCGCTCCGCGGCTGGGAAATGCGGATCAACTTCGCCACGGCCAACGGCTCCGAGCGCAGCAACGTCACGGTCCCGCAATTCTACAACGACCAGTTCAACACCACGACCGTCGGCGGCCAGCAGGTCGTCGGCATCAAAGCCAACGCCACCGCCGCCGTCGCGCCGTTCATGGTGCCCGCCGATCCCACCGATCCTAACTCCACCCAGATTCCCCTCTCACTCGCGATGCTGCGCGACCCGAACAGCCCCTACTTCGCGCAAATCGACACCGAGGGTGGCCAGATTCTCAACGCCCAGAACCTCGGCCTCCTCACCCCCGGCGTCGGCACCGGCGTAAACGGCCTGCCCATCACTGACCACCAGCTCGGCTTCACCTCGCCATCGGGCGGCACCTTCATCGTGCGCCGCGCCGGAGAGCAGACCGCCGGCTATGCCGAGCGCGCCTACAGCCTCGTCAACGCCTACACATTTGCCGAGGGCCGCCTGCGCGGCCTGCGTGTCGGCCTCACGTCGAGTTTCCAGCAGAACCACCGCGCCTACATGTATACCGACGCGGCCGACGGCAGGAAACGGAAGATGTTCTACTATCCCAATCGCTTCACCAACGACTTCTTCGCCTCCTACGGCTTCCGGGTGAACCGCTTTGTGCGCGCCTCCGTGCAGGTCAACGTGACCAACCTCCTCGACGCACAGGAAGTGCTCTACCAGATCCGCAGCACCAACGGCACGCTCCGCTTCGCCGGCTGGTTCAACACTCCTCGCCGACTCGCGATCACTACCCGCCTCACCTACTGAGTGCTATTTTCCAAAGGCGAGCGAATGGGGTCAGCTTGGGGTTTGGGGTCAATCGGTGAACGCGTCCCACATTTTCCGTCACCCGATCACTCCCGCACTCCCCGTTGGACTACGCCGCCCATCCGCGAATCCGCACGTGACCCTTTCCTCGGTTCATCATCTGCGCCCGCTCAAGGAATCCCATCACAGTCGCTACCGTCAGAACACCTCGATCAGGGGCTCGCCTGCTTGGAACCTCCCCACGAGTTCCGGCAACAGCGGGACGAGTTTGGCCCGCAGCTCGACCTTCTTGAGATTGCCGATCCGGAGCCAAAGCACTGCGGGTGCGGGCTCACGCAGCCGCGCCCACTCGGCGAAGTCTTCGTCTTTCGTCACAAGCACAAAGCCGGAATCGAGCGCGATTCGCCAAATCACCGTATCCCGCAAAGTGACCGCTCTGACCTGGCACGGACTCGAAATAGAACCATGAAAAAATCAACCATCTCTCGTGCTCCATATGCCTTGCCATCAGACCCCCTCACACCCCGTCCCCGCGCCATGTCCACGGCCAACCCGGCCCGGCACCCGAAAAGCAATTTCCCATCAGAATCAGAAAAACACCATGAACCAACCAAATCGCCGCCATTTCCTCACCACGCTGGCCGCCGCATCGGTAGCTTTCTCCACGAAAGTCTTTTCCGCTGAGCGTTCGCAAGCATCCTCGGATCTGTTTCATGAGGTTGCTCGTGATCTCCCGCTCAACACGGACGCCGATGTCATCGTTTGCGGTGCCGGGCCTGCCGGCGTCACAGCCGCGATCACAGCCGCACGCGCCGGGGCGAAGGTGCGTTTGTTCGAGGTTCACGGATCTCTCGAAATCCAGTTTCCTATCAGCCGCCGCCCCAGAATCGGATTCTGGCCGTGACAGCAAGAAACCGCTGGCGCGCGGTCGCGGATTGATTCACCACCAGATGACTTTGAGCCCCGAATTCCCGTTCGTTTCCGAGCATTTCTCAACCCCTGGTTGGCCGCCTCCCCAAAATGCCCGATCGCAGATCATGAACACTTTGCAGAAGCTGTTTCTTAGGAGCAACGGCAATTCCGACGGCGGCGGCTGGGAGGTCGAACTCACTGCCAATCCCACGTCCCGCTGGCGCGTCTCGCTCAACTACGGTCGCGCCGACCTGGAGCTGGCCAACGTCGGACAGCGCATGGCCGCGTTCCTCGCGGCCGAGATGCCCGTCTGGCAGCGCAACGCCGCCGTGCCCTACCTCACGCGGAACGGCAACCTCGAGACCTTCATCCGCACCCGCGACGGCACGCCCCAACGCGACTTTGCGACCAACCCCGCGCGCGTCAGCGATGCGGGCCAGTTTGCGCTGGATATCATCAACACGAACAACCAGCAGGGAGCGATCCGAGAGGGTCAGGTTTTAACTCTTTCAGTCAAACTGCTCGCGGCAGGCTCGGCGAGGGAGGCTTGATGCTGGCTGGCATGAAACCGCCCCTGATTGCCCGAATACTCAGATGCGTCGGCATCACCC
>SXGR01192852.1_pt1 | contig 15812 bp, 13 predicted proteins | sample 3174711 | NCBI WGS metagenome assembly SXGR01 (sample SAMN11356860, study PRJNA531348) | freshwater metagenome | isolation source: freshwater sample F1-60 | place: China: Fuxian Lake, Yuxi | collected 2017-12-25
CTGAAAATTTCCTCCTGACATGCGCATGATATTTCCGATTCTCTGGCTGACCGGAAATTCCGGTGCGGGCAAAACAACACTGGCGGAAGCCTTCGAGAAACACTGGAACGATCGTCCTGCGGACAGCCATCCGCTCAGCCGGCGCGTGCTGGTACTCGACGGAGATGAAATGCGATCGACGATCTCGGAACGGGACTCTCTCTCGGCCGAAGACCGCCGAACGCACAATTTAAGAGTTGCAAGACTCGCCCGGCTGATGCAGCGGAAAGGATTCCTCGTTGTGGTTGCCGTCATCGCACCATTTGCCGATGTAAGGGAGGAAATTTCACAGCTTTGCAAGCCACTCTGGATTTACATCAAACGAAGCGGGCTCTCCGCTCCCGATCGCCCGTATGAAATACCAACACATCCTGCATACACGATCGACAACGACATGCTCACGAAAGAAGAAGGTCTTCTGGAGCTCCTTGCATTCATGAAAGGCTACGAAACAGGAACGCTTATGAAGAGACGGAAAACCGTAGAAGCAAAGCCTTGATTTCTGGCTTTGAGACGCAATGAATAAAGAAATATCCGCAGAGATTTCTCGCTGGGATAATATTGACAAAAGCACAAAAATATATATAATAAACATCCTTTATGTCCCTGCGAACTCCCTTGCTGGCGATATCCGTACTGGGATGCCTTATAGGCCTCTCCCAGAGGGTTTCAGCGCAAAATCTTGCAATCTACGGTCAATACGTTTCAAGTCTGCAACGCGACGGGATTATTCAGAAGGGGCCTCTGGTCGACCTACGACTCTCCGAGGGCATCAATCGTGCCGAAGCCCTGAAAGTGATTCTCAGATCGCAGCCCCGCTATGCCTCGAGCCTTCGAAGTATCACCGATGCGATGCCTCCGCTCTCACTCTTTCCGGATGTCGACCAATTGGCCTGGTACGCGCCGTTCATCGAAGTTGGTTTCCAGTCGAAGCTCGTAACGGGATACCCAGACGGACTCTTCAGGCCAGAACGGGGTGTGAAAGTGGAAGAAGCGGCAGCCATACTAGTTCGAGCATTCGGAGGGCAAGCCGAATCGACGCCTTTCATGAGCAGCACGGGGCTTCGAAATGACGAAGGACGATGGTACACAAACTCGCTGAGTATTCTGAACTCGCGCGGAGCAGCAGTGCCGGGCACCACACTTCGTGCGGGCATGTATCTGACACGCGGAGCATTCTTCACGTTGGCCGAGCAGTTGCGTAGCTCGAATGGAATCCAGCCGACGCAGCTTTCCGTCGTTCCCTCACAGTCTCAACCGAAAGAACAAATCTTCATCGGAGGAGACTCAGGAGCAATGGAAAATGTGCAAATCGTCGATGATTCCGCTGCGTTGCAGTACGCTTCCAAGAAATCGTTTGCGATTTCCATTCCAAGCCTTTCGATCACCGATCTGACGATCACGCATCCCAAAGACGCATTCAGTCAGGACGGCGTGCTCGAGATCCTCAAGAACGGAGTAGGGCATCTGTTCGCCTATCCGGGTGAAGGCAGCAAGATCATGATCTACGGACACAGCAGCGGTTACCCATGGGATCTTTCGAAGTACACGAAAATATTCAGGACCATCAACAAGATCTCCATCGGCTCACGCGTGTACGTCACGCACCTCGGGAAAGTATTCGTCTACCAGGTGATCGAGAAGAAGACCATTCCGGCAAAAGATCGATCAATCTTCGAATCGGGTGACAAGAAAGAAGAACTGATTCTCTACACCTGCTGGCCGCCCGACAGTATTGCGGAGCGTTACATTGTGCGTGCGGTTCCGGTCGAAACAATTGCATTGAAATAAGTTATTGCAGCCGTTCCCACCAACTCTCCCCGACTGAGCGATTTTCTTTCGACGCTTTCTTCGGAGCATCGACGGGGACGGTTTCCTTCTCCAAAACCGCTCCGAGGAATTCGATCAGCATTTTGCGAGTAAGAGGAAGGGTTCGAAGCATCGAACTGCTGCCACGTTCCAGATCAGGCGTGCCGAGGAAATATCTCGCAAAATGAAGCGTGAGACCCTCGGCCATGATCTCGGCATCCTGCGGGGTGATGAGACTCTCGTGTACGGCAAGATTCAAAAGACCCGACGCAAGCAGCGCCGATCCGTCGCCGACACTGAGAGGAGAATCGGGGTCCCGCGTCTCACCCGTCAGTAAATCCGGGGAGAATTTCAGGAGCGAAAGATCGAATTCCCTCTCATGATCCTGCGCTCTATAGAAGACTCTGGAGACGAAGCTCAGATCACGTTGCAGCCCTGAAAGCCTGTCTCTGGGAACCCGACTCTCGAGCGATCCTTCCGGCGTTCTCTCGGAGGAGAGAACGAATTCTTTTGCACTCAGAGGCGGGAGACAGCGCAGAACGAGAAGTGTGCGAAGCCCCTCGAAGAGAGAAACCGGCTGATCGAGATCGATCGTAGGTGTTCCTTTCGTCACTCCGAATTCCGTGGGCTTCTTGTTTGCAGGAAGCAACCAGAGAGTTTTATCATCTCCGTTTTTCGTCCCGCGACTGAGAATATCTCTGAGCACTGGCTCGAGCACATCCCCGGGAAGGATGTCGCTGAAACTGACTTTTTTCGGTCGCTCCGTATCGGTGAGGAGACATTCCCGAACAGGGAGATCGGGGAAATCTTCAGGGAGATGCAACGTCTCGACTTCCTCGGGCGCTGCGGCATGTCCGCTCCTGTCGAAGACGATCGGCAAGAGACCGATGTGTCCGGCTTGGAAAGAAGCTCTCGTGAGAAGCGACGCCGTTTCCGTGGCGTCCATCCCCTGCTCCGCTCCAAGCAGAGACAGGAAGTTCTGCGGGAGAATCCCAAGCGAACGGAGGGTGAGGAAGTCTGAGAGAATCGGATCCTGCGGCAGAAGATCGGATGGCAGATCGGTCGCAGTGGATACCCGCTTGTCCTCCGGGATGTTCATGGCGGCGGCGAGCATGGATAGAGCTTCCCTGCGTGTCAGCGGTGCAGAGAGATCCGCTGCAGGACCCTTGGGGGTCAAGCGTGCAACCGGAAGCTCCTGTCCCAGAAGCGAATACACGAGAATGGCAAACGTCGTTGGGGGAGTGGGTGGAAGATCGATCAAGATGTTTTTTCTTCCCTTCCGACTGTACGCCACAGGCGTTTGCTCCAGCGGAATGCACTGGGTACGCGCAAGCAGTGTAAGGAAATTCGCCCTCGTCACCAATCCTGCGCCGAGAGTGACGCCGTCCGTGATGCGACGGGAGAAAGCGTCCTCCAGTCTTCCAAGCAGAATGAGTGCATCCCCCTTGCCCCTATCCTGCGAAGCCGCCGAGGCAACGGTCAGACAGGGTTTGTAATCGAGCAAGGTCACTCTTCGAAATGCGAAAGCGACGGACTGCATCGTCCCCTCTCGCACGATCACGGGGTCGGAGACGATCTTGCCTGTTGCTTCAAAACCTTCCAGCTCTTTAGAAGAAGGGTCGACAAGCATCGAGTAGCCTCTCGCATCGCTTTGCTCGAGCTCGAACACTGCTTCTCCCATCGAAGAAAGATTCAAAGTCTTGCGTACGGTCACTCCGGAAGCCGTCGATCCGGATGCAGTAAGCGTAAGACCCTGAAAGGTATTCTCCTCCCGAAGATCCTTCACTCCATTGCCATTGATGTCCTCAAACGCTGAAACGGCAATGTGTCCGATGATGACTCTCGGAGGTGCCTGTTCAATCACAATTCTGCGAAGGCTGCCTCCCGCAGGGCCCGCAGTACCGCTGCTGCTGCTTCCTCCTCCGCCTCCTGCGCCTCCGCTGAAGCCGCAAGCGGCACTCAACGTGAATGTTTGTTCGCTGCTGCGCGTGGACATGAAGCCGGAATCCACTGCGGCAACACTCCAATAGAACGACTGTCCGCATGGAAGATTACGAAGCAGCGTCGTCCTGCTCTGGCCGTTCGGGACGACCCTCGTCACCCAGTTCGGAGTCGACGTGAGAGATGAGTAAATATTGTTGAGAGCGCTTCCCGTACCGATTTTCAGCTGATACTGAAGCATCTTCGTTGACGTGATCGTATCCGAGCCCGAACCCCACGTGAGACGGATATCGCGCATGTTGTAGTAAACAGTGATGCGGATATGGTCCACGAATGCCGTAGCTCCGCCTGCTCCTGCATCCTGTGCCACCATCGCAAAACCGAAATCAGAAGCGTTGATCTGAGCAGGAGTCCACGTGGTACCCCACAAATCTGAGCCACTTCCATACGTACTCGTGGTATCGGCAATAAGCCAAGAGCCTGCGGCACTTCTATCGGTCGTTCCGACCGCACCACCTTTGATGAGACGAACTGCATAATCGATCACTCCTACACCTTGTTTTTTTTCCACTTCTGCTTTGATACCAAGAATCGTCGCGCCCGTCGGAATGGTAAACCCAAAATCGGTTGCCGTAAGATAATTGCTGATCCCACTTGGTGCGGTGAAACTGGCAGTTGCATACGCATCATCGCTTGCATAGACATTTGTAGCATTGGACCATGCAATCGTACCGATACCAAGATCGTTTGCCGCAGCCCTCGGATTTCTGGGAGTCGGAGAAACAAGTGTTCCTGTCAGTGTCGAAAGTGTGGGTGCGGTAGGTACCGTATTAGCTGTCGTAGCTGCCTGATCACTCTTGTAGTGACGGTTCACTCTCGCCGTTCCGAAATAATCCTGATTGCCTCGGATATAATCCAGATCACCATCACCATCGATATCACCGATGATGCTCCTTTTCACGCAGTCGGCCCCCTCAGTCACAGCACCAAGTGCAGAGTAGACCCCGGAACCATTGTTCAAAAAAATCTCCGCTCCACCGCTTAATCCGATGTCGCACCCACTCAGAATGAAATCAATATCACCATCGTTATCGATGTCACCGGTGGAAATGCTATTTGTCGCTACTATGGTCCCGTAATTGCTGCCAAGCGTGAATGTGCCCCCACCACTGTTGAAGAATGTGTACGCATTGCCGTTGCCTGCTGCGATCAGATCGATATCGCCGTCATTGTCGATGTCTGCAGGCGCAAAATATGCAAGATTGGCAGGAGGATTCGCAAACGATGATAGTTGAACGAACGATCCTGTTCCGGAGTTTCGGAACACCTGACCGGCGGTTGCAGCAGTGGAAGAAAAAACCAGATCCAGATACCCGTCCGTGTCGAAGTCCGCCACACCGATCGCGCTCTGCGAAAGCGGCAAATTTGATGCAACTTCGGTGAACACTCCATGACCGTCGTTCAGAAAAAGCGGATTGATCATGGTACTGCCCTTCAGAAAAAGAAGATCGAGATCGGCGTCGTTATCGGCGTCGAAGAGCGTCATGATCGTTCCACCCGCCATCAGCGTCGGCGCACTGACGGAACGGAATGAACCCGTGCCACTGTTTAAGTAAACACCAACCGAAGAACTTCCCAGGGAAATAAGCTCGATTATATCGAGGTAGCCGTCTCCGTTGATGTCGCCTGTCACCATATCGACCATGTTGGTTGATAATCCGAACATCGAATTCCACGTGAAGGTTCCTGTTCCGTCATTTTTGTAAAAATCCAATTGCTCGCTCGCTCCCGTATTTCCTGCAATGTAGTCAAGGTCTCCGTCACCATCGTAATCTCCCATGACGACTCTCGCCGTCACTTTGGACTCAATCGTTGAACTGCTTAGGGTGAATGCCATCGCATAGACCGTTGCAATGAACTGAACGAAGAGAATGAGTGCGGCAACCGTGAGAATGCTTGCAATCATCACCTCGGTCTTCGGCGGCAATCTCGGATGATCGGACTCCACACTTGCAAGCGGCATTCTGTTGACCCGAACGTGATTGTAAATTTCGGACCATTCCACCGCCATCGCAATGAGCATGACCGCGATGCCGATCGAAAGACTAAAGAATGCCCCGACATTGCCGAAGGCACCGAGCATACATCCGATATCATTCGGGCCGACCGGTACGCGGTGATACCCAATGGCGAGACCAACCAGAATTGCAGAGAGCACGCCGAGAATGATCACGAGGGAGCGTCGCAGAGTTGGAGTTGGTATTTCTCTTTATTATAACACAAAAAAATGAAATTTGGAATATCTTCATCATGCAAAATACATGACACAAAAAAACACTGCGATGCGTGGCTTATTTTGAAGCCGCTCCCTTCGCAAGGAGTCCTTCAACCATCGTAAGCAATGACTTGATCGTCATATCCTTCTTCACAAAGTAATCGTCGATTCCGAGAGCAGCTCCCCTGTCCCTGTTCGCCTGATCTTCGAAATTCGTCAGCATCACAATCGGAAACGACCTTTCGGGCTTTGGCAGTTTTTCGAGCACACCAAAACCGTCCAGAACCGGCATATTGATATCGAGAAGCACCAGATCCGGCTTGTCCTTTGCAATGAGATCGAGCGCTTCCTGACCATTGGAAGCAGTCCTGACATCATAGGTGTCAGTGGCAAACTTCCGAAGGTACAAATCGCGGAGCACCGTGTCATCCTCCGCAATGATGATGTTACGCTTCGCCATAAGACACATTGTACTCTCTTTCTCCGAGAATCACAATAACGGTCTTACGCAAAGGAAACGCGGACATAGGAAACGACGTCAGCAGAACCGAGCATCTTTCCGACTGTCTGGCTTGGATCCTTCGCGAACGGTTGAGTGAGAAGCGCATTCTCCTCCCTGAACTTCTTCTCCTTGCCGAGCATGATCTTCTCGAGGATCTCAGGCGGCTTCTTCTCGTTTTTCATCTGATCCTTCCAAATCTCTTTTTCCTTCAGCACGCTCTCTCCAGTCACTTCCTCGGGTCTCACGTAGAGAGGATTCATCGCGGCGGCATGCATGGCCGCATCGGTTGCCTGCTCTTTCGTTCCGGCGGAAATTCCCACCACGACGCCGATTTTGCGATTGCTATGAACGTAGAAACCGACAACCGGAGCACTGATCTCCTTCGTGTCGGCGACCCCGATATTCTCCCCAAGCTCGAGCACGGCAGCGGGTACCTTTTCAGCGGCGAAGGCATCGAATCCTGCCTTACCCTTGGCAAGGAGCGTGTCGGCTAGCGATTGTCCGAATTTCAGGAAAACCTCGGAACGACCGACGAAGTCCGTCTCGCAACGCACCTGAACGAGCGCTGCTTTCTTTCCATCGCTGGCAATGAAGATGGCCCCCTCGGTCTGCTCACGATCCGCCTTCTTGACTGCCTGCGCCTTGCCCTTCTTGCGAAGAATATCGATGGCTAGGTCCGGATTACCCTTCGCTTCTTCAAGCGCATTCTTGGCATCGAGAATACCGACGCCGGTTCTGGCTCGGAGGGCGGCAACGTCGGAGGCGGAGATGGGAGACATAGGGATGAGGGTTAGGGTTAAAGTCAAAAATCATAACTACTTTGCATTCGAGTCTTTCTCGTCTTTCGCTCCGGAAAGCTCCGCTTCAACCGTGCTCAGAATGAGATCGATGGACTTGAGAGCGTCGTCGTTGCATGGAATGAAGACCTTAAAATTATCCGGATCGGCATTACTGTCGCAAATCCCGTACACGGGGATACTGAGCTTTCTCGCCTCGAGAACGGCAACGTGATCGCGAACGGCATCGATGACAAACAGAGCATCGGGCAGGCCCTTCATGGTCGATACTCCCGAGAAACCGGCATCAAGCTTCGCCAATTCCTTTCGAAGCGCCGTCTGCTCCTTCTTCGTGTATTTCTCGATTTCCCCCGTCTTGAAGGACTGCTGAAGATCCAAGTAGTAGCGGATGCGGTTCTTGATGGTCGACCAGTTCGTGAGGAGTCCCGGCACCCACTTCTTCGTGACCACGGGCTGCCCGAGTGCCTTGCTGACACGCTCGATCGGCTGCAAGCTCTGGAGCTTCGTGCTGACGAAGAGGATCGTCTTGCCGGATTTCTGGAGTGCCCTCAGCTGCTCGCATGCCTTCTTCAGAGCCTCGTGTGTCTTCTCAAGATCGAAGATATGAACGCCGCGTCGAACACCGAACAGCATTTTCTTCATCTTCGGGTTCCACTTCTCCTTTCGGTGACCGAAGTGACAAGCGGCATCGATCAGATCTTTTGGGGATGGGATGGACATGGGGATAGGGTTAGGGATGGGGGGTTAGGAAAGAGAAAATTCTATACAGAGATATCTCAGGAAAAAAACTTGGATCAAGGTGATGGAACTTCCTTGGGGTCTGCTCCCTGACGTCTTCTCGCACCTTGCGGAGGATTTCGGCTGAGTGGTGGACCATCCTTCGATGCGCCCCGCTATGGGGCTTACTCAGGATGATCGCGCCTCAGCGCGACCAGGACCGCGCGATCGGTCGGGGAGGAAATTGCTGCGATGCAGCGGGATATGTATACAGGTTCATTGTGACTCATGCAACACATTCTTGACTTCCCTGAAGACCATACTAGAATCCGCGCCTACCTTTTCCTCACACCTATGTCTCTTGAGCATTCTCCGGATCTCGGCCAATTCACACCGCGATTCTCACGTCCGCAACATCTCAGGCATTCTGCTTCCGTGGTTGAGCGCGGAAACGGAGCTAAACTCTCGAGGGAAAAGAATGGATTTCATCAGACAAATACCGTCAAAAAACTGTCGGCTGAACAGAGAATGTCACTGATGGAACTTCTGCATACAGTACCATCGATGGCTCCCGTCATCGCGATGATGATCGACCATGCTCCTGATACAGGAAGAACGATTCGCTATCCGGAAGGAATGGACACTATTGGACGGAACCAACCATGCGAGACAACCGGAGTGAAAGCAAAACATTGCACGTGCGAAGCCTGCATCAATGATTTCGGCGACAGTGATGAGAAACAGAACAAATTTGACGATCGTCTGATCGATGCACAGCTTCCTCTGGTTATGGCAGAAGAATTGCATGGTCTACTCATACAAATCCAGAGTCAGCTCCAAGAACTTGCTCGGAGAATCGAAGAAGAAACACCGACGGAAGATGAGGCGAGGGCAGAAAACGAACCGGATGTTCAGGCGGTTGGCGGATGAAGATGCTTCAGTAAATCTGCAATCGTCAACCTCTCCTGCTTGAGCGTATCTCGATCTCGAATCGTCACAGTATCCTTCTCGCCTTGAGCCGTATCTTCGCCGAGCGTTCCAAAATCGACGGTGATGCACTTCGGAGTGCCGATTTCATCCTGACGACGGTAACGCTTACCGATGCTTCCTGTAACGTCGAAGTCTACATGGAGCCCCGAAGATTGAACAATTTTTTTATACAACTCTTCGGCCTTGGCGATGAGGTGCTCCTTCTTCGAAAGCGGCAAAATGGCGAGGTCATACGGAGAAACAATCGGCTTGAGATGAAGCACGGTACGTGTGTCGTCCTCCTTCAACTTCTCATCCTCATACGCCTCCAGAAGAATCGCAAGCACGGTGCGTGTCAGACCGAAGGTCGGCTCGATGACGTACGGCAAAAATTTCTTCGTCGGATCATCCGGATCCGTATAGGTCATTTCCTGACCGCTGAACTTCTGATGCTGCGACAGGTCGAAATCCGAACGATTGGCCAGGCCATAGAGCTCGCCCCAACCCCACGGATACTTGTACTCGATATCAATCGTGCGTGAAGAGTAGTGAGAGAGTTCTTCCTTGGTGTGCTCACGAATACGGAGTCTCTCAGGCGCGAGGCCGATATCCAGACACCACTGCCACATATCGTCCTTCCACTGCTCGAAGATCGGACCCTCGGTGCCGGGAGCGACGAAGTACTCGATCTCCATCTGCTGAAACTCGCGCGTGCGGAACGTGAAATTGCCGGGGGTGATCTCGTTCCTGAAGACCGTTCCCGTCTGCGCAATCCCGAACGGAAGACGCTTGCGCATGCTCTGTTGAACATTTCTGAAATTCACGAACATCCCCTGCGCCGTCTCAGGCCGAAGGTAGATATCGGCGCCCTCTCCTTCGATGACTCCCTGTTGCGTTCGAAACATCAGATTGAACTTCTTGGCGATCGCCCAATCGAGTCCTCCGCACGACGGACATTTGATCTTCTCGGCAAGGAGCATCGGCTGCACCTGCTCGAGTGTCAGCACCGCCGCTCCCTCGACGCCGATTTTTTCCTCCAACAGTTTATCGCCGCGAAAGCGCTGCTTGCACTTCTTGCAGTCCACGAGCGGATCTCCGAAGTTCGAAACGTGACCGCTCGCCTCCCATACTTTGGGATTCATGAGAATACCGCTCTCGAGACCCACCATATCCCTGCGCTGCGACACGAATCGCTTCCACCACTCGTGCTGCACACGATTCTTGAGCTCGATGCCAAGCGGTCCGTAATCCCACGTATTGGCAAGTCCTCCGTAAATTTCCGATCCCGGAAAAATGAACCCGCGACGTTTGCAGAGGGAGACGAGGGCGTCGAGGGTGGGAGCGGACATACACGAAGTGTAGGGAAGGTTGGGTAGGTTTGGTAGGTTGGGTACAAACTGAAATACATTGCTTTTTTAAATTTCACAAAATTTCTGATGCCTTCATAACAGACCCTACCAAACCTTCCAAACGTTCCCAACCTACCAAACCTAGTCATTTTCTGCTATAATCAGAGGATTCTCTCTATGCAGATTCTCCTCGTCATCGGGTCGATCGTGGCTGCCGTCATCCTCATCAGGATTTGGACCGGTGCCATGAACACGAAACTCATCGAGGAGGAATCCTTGGCCTCGGTGGAGAAACGTCATCCGTACCTCCCAAAGATCGGAGCCATCCTGGTATCGGTCATCGTGGCAGGGGGACTGTTCTTCCTCTCGCTCAAGTACGGAAAGAACACGTCTCTCGCATCGCTGAAAGGCAGCACGGCACTCTACCGAACGCTCTTCGTTTTCGGGGCGATCGTCGCATTCGGACTGTTCGACCAAAGACGCTGGCGCGGCGGCAAAGACCGCTATCAGTACTTCTTCGCCTTCGTGCTCGGCACCATCGTGACGTGGATCCTGATCGCATTCAAACGTGCCTTCTTCGAAACGGGCATCCAAGAAGACCCCTTCGTGATGGCGCTCGGGATGACGTGCGTCGTGATCGGCTGGCGATTCCTGTTCGGACCGTGGAAAGCATCCATCAAGGCCACGGTACTCGGAGCATTTTTGTTCTGGGTGAGCTACGCGATCCTCAGGTTCAAGACACAGGAAGAGTTGGTTGCAACAGGCATCGCCGCAGTCGTCGCGATGATTCCGGTGCTCATCTGGTGCAGACTCTTTTTGAATTATCACAAAGAAAGAATCAGCGTTGTGCTCCTCGCATTCTTCGCAGGAATGCTGTCGACCGTCCCGATTCTTTTCTACAGCGAGCTGACTTCTCGGAGCATCGTCCTCAACTTCTTCGTGTTTAAAATCATTCCGGTCAACTTCGGCGCTTCGTCATCCGAATTCGTCTCCGGAAGCGTTGGCTCCGCGGGAACCGAATCGATCGTGCTGACGACATTGGTCACCTACCTGATGGTCGGCGTCATCGAGGAAATCAGCAAGACGTGGGTTCTCCGGCATTCCAGCAAAGAATTCTTCCGGTCCATCGATGATGCGTTGCAACTTGCGATCGTCGTTGCCATCGGTTTCGCATTCGCAGAGAACCTCGTCAACCCCTCGTACTTCGTCGGATTCGTGCGCAATTACCTCATCACGCCGGAGAGCCCGCACTGGGCTGCATTCATCAGCAGCGTCGTCGGACGCGGAGTGCTGACAAACATGGTGCACATCGTTTCGACGGGAGTCGCCGGCTACTACTTCGGACTTGCCTTCTTCGCTTCTCCGCTGATTCGCGATCAATTCACTCAAGGGAAAGCACATCCGATCATCCGGATGATCCACCAGATGCTCTCCATCAAATCCGAGGCGATTTACGCGAGAACGCAGACGGCTCTCGGCCTCTTCTTCGCCATCGTCTTGCATGGCATCTTCGACTTCTCCGTGAGCCTCTCCGACGTGCTTCCCGGTCACCCCGCGACGGTGGGAGCGCTTCTCGGCAAGAGTCCGGACTCTTTTCTCAGCAACATTTCCATCGTGCTGATTCCATCGGTCCTCTATGTTGTGGGAGGTTTCTGGCTTCTTGTGACGCTCTTCGAGCGTAAAGAAGACATGAAGGAATTTGGAGCCATAGTCGAGACGCAAACGTTTGTCTCCTGAGGCAACGAAAGTGTACGATACCCTCCACAGTTCCCCCGATCATCACATGAGTATCCGCATGCGTTTCTTGAGCTGCATCACCGCAGCCTCACTCCTGATCCCCTCATTCGTTTCGGCTCGTCCGATCAGCGAAATCGTGAACCCGAATGCGCCCACGATCTCTAGATCCACGTTCCTGTCGTGGTCCTTCGAAGCCCTCAGCCTGAGCAAAGGCGCAGGCGATTGCAAGCTGCCGTTCACGCGCTTCCCGAGAGGACTGAAGGCCACGCTGTGTGAAGCACAGAGCCAAGGGGCACTCGGCCTCTTCATCTCCGGAAAGCGCTACACGCTCGGGTCTTCCATCAGCCGCGGAGAAGCGCTGCAAGTGGTCACGGCACTGCTGAATGAGCAGGAAACCGCAGATGTATCGGGGTTTAAGGACGTAAAGACCGATGCTGAGAAAGATGCTGTCATGAATGCCATCGCCTTGAAATGGATGACGCCTGCGAGGTCGAACATGTTCGGACTACATCGTCCGCTCACCGGTGCGGAAGCGCTGACGCTTCTGTCGACTGCATCCGGCAAAGAGGCGGCTTCGGAGCAGATTCAAACGATCACGATCGATCTGTCCGGAGGAAGCCAAGGGGAGCTCCCGAGACAGGATCTCTTCAACGCCGTGTGGCAACTTCTCAATCGCGACTACCTTCGCAGGGACAAAATCGATGGAACGGAAGCCGCGTACAAAGCAATCGAAGCGCTCGTGGATTCGCTGAAAGATCCATACACCAATTTCTTCCGCCCGGCTTCCGCGAGCGACTTCCAGTCGCAGATCAAGGGCGAACTCAGCGGCATCGGAGCAACCATCGAAGATATCGACGGGATCATCACCGTCGTGTCACCCATCACCGGCTCTCCCGCCGAAAAGGCCGGCATCCAGCCAGGAGATCAAGTGCTCGAGGCGAATGGTGTCCTCCTCACCGGACTAGGTGTCGATAAAGCGGTGACGCATATTCGAGGCGAGGTCGGTTCCTCCGTGACGTTGAAACTCCGAAGAAATAGCGTAGAAATCAGCGTAACTGTTGTCAGAAATCTTATTTCGATTCCCGAAATTCAGGTGAAGTGGCAGGGAGACATCGGTGTGGTGCAGCTTGCGCAATTCGGAGAAACAACCGATAAGCAGATCCGATCCGTCTTCATCAACATCGCGAAGCAGAACCCAAAGGGCATCATCCTCGATCTTCGGAACAACGGAGGAGGACTGTTGTCAGCAGCAGACAGCGTCCTCAGTAATTTCCTGCCCAAAGGAACGATCGTGGCAAAAGTGCAGAGCATGACCGAAACAACGCAGGAAACCACGCTCGATGAACCGACGCTGGATGCAAGCCTGAAAATTGTCGTTCTGGTGAACAAAGGTTCTGCAAGCGCTTCCGAAATCGTTGCAGGAGCATTGCAGGACCATAAGCGTGCGACGATCGTGGGAGTGCAGACATTCGGCAAAGGAACGGTGCAGGAAGTCATCGGGTTCCGAAGCGGCGAAGCGTTGAAGATCACCATCGCTGAGTGGCTCACTCCACTCGGACGTAAGCTTGACGGGGTCGGGGTGAAGCCCGACATCATCACGGATAAGACCAGTGAACGTGATGATCAGATGCAACGTGCGCTGGAGATACTTCGATAAAAGTGGCTAGAAGTTATTAGTGATTAGTAGTTCTGCTTTTCTAACCACTAGCCACTAATCACTACCCACTTGTCCGCATGTCTCGCCTCATCCTCGCCTCCGCCAGTCCTCAACGAAAAACTCTCCTCGAGGGTCTCGGTCTCGCGTTTGAAATCATTCCCAGTGGCATCGAAGAGGACGATCATCCGGAATCTGATCCGGTACAACGCTCGAAAGATCTTGCACGACTAAAAGCACTCGATATCCATCGAAAAAATCCACATGCCATTGTTATGGGATGCGACACGCTTGTTGTTGCAGAGAGCGGTACGCTCCTCGAGAAACCGAACGATGAAACGGATGCACGCAGAATGCTCATGCTGCAGAGTGGCAGAACTTCTCTTGTTCACTCCGCACTCTGCATCGTCGATACTTCGGGAAAAACACATGAGGGCATTTCGTCCTCGAGCGTCACCTTCAAGGAACTCAGCGAAAAAGAAATCGGCTGGTGGATAGCCACAAAACTCTGGCAGGGACGATCGGGGGGTTTTCAAATCGATGGGCTCGGTCAACTGATGATCGAGTCGATCACGGGAGACTGGACGGGGATTGTAGGGCTTCCGGTGTTTCTGGTTGGGAAGTTACTGAAAGAAGCTAAAAGCAAACTGCTACATCTATAAAAGAAGCCTCCTGCTAGGAGGAGGCTTGTGTGAATCTGATAGTGGCAAGCACAATCAAACTCAGGTAGAACAATACATCAACCCATCGGGTCGATTTCATTCGCCTGGTAAGCGCTGGGCGAATGAAAAGCATGTATCCAATCGCGTATACAATCAGATACGAACCGATAAACGATGAGAGCATGAAAGCCCTCCTTTCGTAGTTAGAGGATGAGAATGATCTACTTGATATTATATATTATTTTTATATTTTGTCAAACTAACGGTTTAAAATTACCGATCAGGAAAGGAAATTAGAAAGGAAAACCAAAATCTTCCTTTCGTTCATTACCTGTTGGAATAAAACTTATTCTTTCTGTTCTCAGCCCTGTATCCCTCACGCTTCAGTGCGCGGATACGCTGGAGACGCTTCGTGCGCTTCTTCTTATGCGTCCTTCGCTCACGCAACACCTTCACCAAACGTGTCTTCTGCGCCTGCTGCTTGAATCTCGTCTGCAGACGGTCATTGCTTTCGTCGCCTTTCTTGATTGCGTAAATAGCCATAGAGCTGGAATAGGGTAAGCGAGAACAGCTGCACGCGCAAGCGAATCTATTCGCCGACCAAGGTGATCTCTTCATCCACCATTCCCGCCTTCCGGAAAGCGTCCCATGTCTTCGGTCCGCCTTCGACGAGAATAGAAGAGATGCCATAGAACAAATCCTTGGGCGTAATGAGCAATCTCCAGAGTGCTGAAAAATCAAAGAATCCATCATGCATGGGACATTCCACGATCTGCACTCCTCTCGATCGTAACTCCGACTTCGTTGCTGACTCTGCTTCCGGCGCGCAGACGATGATCGTTCTTGTGACATGATCATCAACCACGACTCTCGCAGTGAATGGAATACGAAGCATTGGGTCCAGAACAATGCGGTAGGGCCCCCAACCCAACCCCTCCCCCGATGGGGGAGGGGCTACTCGCACCGTCAGCCTTGAATCATCGGTCAGTATCGTCCCGACTCCGACAAGAATCGCATCATGACGGGCGCGCAGAAACTCGTGCGACCATGCATTCTGCCGATTGCTCGTGATCTTCATCATCGAACCGTCATCGTGCGCGACCTTGCCCGTACGTGTGCGGGCAATCTTGAGCGTGATCCATGGTCGACGGCTCTCTTGAAGGGACAGAAAGCCCCTGTTGAGCCTTCGACATTCATCCTCAAGAACAGGACCGATGACTTCTATTCCTGATGCCCTCAGTACCCCTAGACCTCTGCCGGATACGTTTGGATTCGGATCACGCATACCGAAAACAAGATGCTTCACACCTGATTGAATCAGGAGTTCCGTGCAGGGCGGCGTTTTCTTTTCGGTGTGGCAG
>SXGR01561888.1_pt1 | contig 15802 bp, 10 predicted proteins | sample 3174711 | NCBI WGS metagenome assembly SXGR01 (sample SAMN11356860, study PRJNA531348) | freshwater metagenome | isolation source: freshwater sample F1-60 | place: China: Fuxian Lake, Yuxi | collected 2017-12-25
AGCGGCGGCGGAGCCACGTCCGTCGGGCGGTCGAAGGGCCGAAGGATCGCGACCCACGCGGCCAAGGCAGCGAGCCACAGCGCCGCGATCCCCGCGAGCCGCGCCGGCGCGAGGCCGAGACGCCACAGCCTGTCCGTCGTCACCAAGCTGCCATACCGCCGCCCCGGCGCGCGTCAAGCGCGAGCGTCAATCTTCCGCGATTCTGCAAGGGCTTTCCGCCGCGATGCGCGAGCGGCCGCGTGTTAGCGTTGCGCCGGCGTCGGCTCGGAGCGACCGGCTGGGGGGCAAAGAAAATCATGGCAAGAAAACGAGGCAGCCAGCGACCCACGAGCGACTCCAAAGACGCGCGCCACGCAGCGCTCGAAGGCGCGCTGGCCGCGGCCGAGGCGTCGCCCGGCGACATGGCCGCGTGGGATCGGCTCGAGGACCTCGCGGCCGCGGTCGAAGAGCCCGACGGCGTAGGCGCGCTCTACGCGCGGATGCTCGATGCGTCGCTCCCGAAGGTGACGGCGGCTCAGCTCACCGAGCGCAGCGTCCGATTTTACGACGAGTGGTTCGGCGACACGCCGGCGAAGGTGAGCGGGCTGCTCGGGCGGATCTACGAGCTCGACGCGAGCGCGGCGTGGGCGTTCGAGCGGCTCGTGATGCTGCTCACGTCCCAGGGGCAGTGGGACGAGCTGCTCGGCGTGTACGATCGGCGGCTCGCGACGACCGACGACGTCGCGGTTCGGCGGCGCTTGCTCGAAGATGCCGCGCAAGTCGCGAAGGACTTCGCGGAAGACGGTGACCGCGCCGCCCGCTACGTCCAGGCGGAGCTCGCGCTCGAGCCGGACAATGCGCAGCTCGCGGGCTCGCTCGAGCGGCTGCTCGAACGGCAGGGAAGGCACGCGGAGCTCGTCCTTCATTGGGCCTCGCGGCTCGAGCGGCTCGGCACCGAGGACGCGCGCGAGCTGCGCCTCAGGATGGCGGCGACGCAGCGCGAGAAGCTCGACCAGCCCGAGCGCGCGGTCGCGACGCTCGAGGTCGTTCTTGCCGAAAGCCCAGGCCATCGCGCCGCATGCACCGAGCTCGAGCGGATCCTCACGTCCGAAAAGGCCGCGCTCGAGGTTCGCCGCGGCGCGCTCGGACTTCTCCGACAGGCGCACGTCGCGGCGGCGCGGAGCGATGAGCTCATCCGTGTGCTCGAGTGCGCGCTCGGGTTCGTGGTCGACGACGGCGAGCGGCGCGCGTTGAACCGTGAGCTCGCGATGCGACTCGCGGTCGCGGGCCGCGAGCTCGACGCGCTGAACCAATACCGCGAGCTCGTGACGGGCGATCCCCACGACGCGGATGCGCGACGGCAGCTCCGTACGCTCGCGGCGCGGGCGCGGCGGCCCGACGTGCTCGCCGATGCGCTCGAGGCCGCGGCCAACGCGTGCAGCGACGCCGAGGTCGCGATGACGACGCGGCTCGAGGCCGCGGAGGTGCGCCACCGGCAGCTCGAAGACGTCGACGGAGCCGCCGCCCTTTACGCTCGCGTCGTCGCCGACGAGGCCCGCTCACCTTCGCACGCGCTGTCGGCCGCGCACCGCCTCCGTGAGCTCTACGCGAGCGCCGGCGAAGAAGAAAAGCAGCTCGAAGTGCTCGAGCACCTCGCGCGCCTCGAGCCGTCGGCGTTCGTGCGGCGCAACGTCGAGACCCAGGCGGCGCGCCTGTCCGATCGGCTCGGCGACGTGGATCGGGCGCTGTTGCGATGGCGTGACGTCCTCGCGCTGGAGCCGACCGATTTCGAGGCGCGCACCGCGATCGTCGGGTTGCTCGAGCGCGCCCGGCGGTGGCCGGAGCTCGCGAGCGCGCTGCAAGAATGCGCCGACCTGACCGAAGACCGCACGGCAAGGCGCGCGTACCTCGTGCGACTCGCGAAGCTAGAAGACGAGCGCCTCGGCGCGCACGCGAAGGCAGCCGAGACCTGGACGCGCGTCGGCAACGAGCTCGGCTTCGACCGCGAGACCATCGCCGCGGTCGACCGGCTCCTGTCGCAGCTCGGTCGCCACGAAGAGCTCGCGCGTCTGCTCGACGCGACCGCGGAGCGAGAGCAGCGTGAGGCGGCGGCGCTCGTGGCACGGCTCGGCGCGGTGCACGCCACGGTCGGAAATCACGCGGCGGCGCTGAAGTGGTATCGGCACGTGCTCGCGTTCGAGCCGACGTCCGCCGAGGCGCGCGCTGGGCTCAGTCTCCTCTTGTCGCACGCCGAGCACGGAGCCTCCGCGTGTCACGCGCTCGCCGTCGCGTACGAGCACTGCGGCGACGCCCGAGAGCTCCTCTCGCTACTCGAGCAGCGGCTCGCTACGACCGACGATCGCCACGCGCGTGCGCGGATCCTGAGTGAGGCTTCGCGGCTTCACGCACGGATCGGTAGCCCCACGGCCTCGTCGATCGAGTGTCTGGCTCGCGCGCTCGGCGCGACCCCCGAAGACCGCGAGCTCGAGGCCCAGCTCGTGCGCTTCGCCGAGACCACCGGAACCCAAGCGGAGGCTGCGGTCGCGCTCGCTGCCGCGTGCTCGGGGATCTCCGACCCGGCGCGCAAATCCGAGCTCTTTCGCCGGGCCGGCGCCTGGTTCGAAGCGTCGCTCGATGGAAGGTCCGCGCTCAATGCCTTCGAAGCCGCCGTGCTCGCGACACCAGACGACACCGAGCCCCTGCGGAGCGTCGCGCGCCTCGCCTCGCTGAGCGGCGATTTACCGCGTGCGGCGTCGGCGAGTGTCGCCGTGATGGGCTCTCGTGCGGAGCTCGATCGCGACATCGTGCGCCTCCTCGAAGACGCGGCCGCTGCGCGCGCCAACGGGTTTCTCGAGCTGGCGGCGGCGATGGAAGCCGCGCTCTCGACGGCCAGCGTGTCGGACGAGCTCGCCCACCAGCTCGAGCTCGTGATCGCGAGCTGGTATCTCGAGCGTGCCGCGGACCGCGAAGGCGCGAGCAGGCTCCTCTCGCGCGCGCTCGCGCGGCGGCCCAGCGACCGCGAAGTGCTGCGGGCGCTCGTCGCCATCGAGCGTGGCGCCGGGGGTCGCGTCTCGGTCGAGACGCTGCTGGCGCTCGATGCCCTCGAGCCGCGGGGGCTCGACGCGCTCTTCGAGGCCGCTGAGCTCGGTGCCGCGCGAGGGGAAGCCGCCGCCGCATCGCTCGCCGAGCGCCTCTTCTACAAGGCGTGCGAGCTCGCCACGACCGCGGCAAAGCCGACGGGGGAGCGGTCGTGCGAGGCCGCGCTCGAGTGGGCCCTCGAGCGGCTCGTCGCGCATTTCATCGCGGCAGCCCAGCCGGAGCGCGCCACCGGCGTGCTGCTCGACGGGGCGCGCCATGCTGGGGACGCGGCGCGCGCGGTCGCCCTGCGCCGTCGTGCCGCCGAGATGCTCGCCGAGGCGGGCTTTGCCGCGCTCGCCCTCGATGCGTATCGCGCGGTCCTCGACGCGTGCCCGCAGGATCGCGAGCTCTTCGTGCGCGTCGCGGCGCTGAGCGAGGGCCACGGACGGCTCGCCGACGCCCTCGCGCTGCGCGAGCGGGCGCGGACACTCACGACCGATGTCGACGCACGACTCGCGCTCGGGCTCGCGTGCGCGCGCCTGGGCCAGAAGCTCGAGGCCGACGGAGGCCCCGTTGCCACGTTGCTCGACAACCTCACGTTGTGCCCGGGCCACGCGGACACGATCTCCCTTCTGCGCTCGCTCCTCGTGAGCCGCGGCCGACATCGCGACCTCGCCCACGTGCTCCGCGGTCAGGCCGAGGCGCTCGAGGCGAGCGAGCAACGCGGCCAAGCGGCGGTGCTCTATGCGGAGGTAGGGCGCATGGCGCAGACCGTCCTCGGCGATCGGGAGCTCAGCCTCGCCGCACACGCGCGCGTCGTCGAGCTCGATCCGTCGGCGCTCGACTCCGTCGACCAGCTCGCGAGCCTCACCGCCGACCTCGGTGACTTCGCTGCCGCCGCACGGTGGCTCGAGCTTCGCCTCGCGCAGGCCAGCGCGGCCGAGCGCGTCGCGGTGCTGTTGCGACTCGCGCGCGCCCAGCAGCGAGCGGATCAGGCGGACCTCGCGATGGCGACGCTCGAGCGCGCGTTCGACGAGGCGCCACGCAACAGCGAGGCGCGCAAGCTGCTGTTTCAACGCTACCGCACCGAGGCGCGCTGGGAGGAGCTCGCCCGCGCTCTGTCGCGCGCAGCGCTCGCGGTCGGCGACGAGGCCACCGTTGTCGGCTATGCCCGGGACGCGGCCGCGATTTATTTCGAGAAGCTCGACCTCCCCGCCGAGGCCGTGCCGGTGCTGCGCCGGGCGCTCGAGCTCGACGCCAAGGACCGCAGGCTCGCGAGCATGCTCGCCGAGGGGCTGATTCGCTCCGGCGAGCACGAAGAGGCGGCGACGCTGCTCAGAAAGTGCATCGACGACTTCGGTCGGCGGCGTTCGGCCGAGCGGGCGCAGAGCCACCACATGCTCTCGCGGGCGCTGCAGAGCCAGGGCCTCGTCGCCGAGGCGATCGCCGAGCTCGAGACCGCGTCCCAGATGGATACCGGCAACCTCGCTATCCTCGTGGCGCTCGCGGATCTCGCACAAACCACGGGAGATTTCGATCGCGCGGAGCGTGCGCTGCGAACCCTTCTCATCACCGTCAAGCGCGAGCAGAAGCCCGATGCGCTGCCGATCGGCGCCACCGAGATCCTGTTCGAGCTCGCGCACCTCGCGGACAAGCGAGGCCAAGCCGGCAAGGCGAAGGAGCTGGCCGAGTCGGCCTTCGAGGCGCTCACCCCGTACGACCTCGAGTCAGGACGGCTCGAACCGCGGCTCCTCGCTCGCGAGCAGCATGAGCTCCATGCGCGGCTGATCGATCTGATGCTCGCGCGGGTCTCCCAGCCACACCGGCGCGCGCGCCTCTTCGCGCAAAAGGCGAATGTCCTCGACGTGTTGGCCGGACGGCAAGCGGAGGCGCTCGACTATCGCCTGCGCGCGGTGGAGTCAGATCCGGGCTCGCCGGTGCACCAACAAGCGGCGTTCGCTGCGGCGCAGCAAGCAGGAGAGCTCGACCGCTACGTTTCCGTCGTCGAGGCCCTCTTGAGCGACGAGCGCGCAGACGCGAGCTCCCTCGTCCGCTGCGAGCTCCTTCTGCGGCTCGGCGAGGTGCTGGAGAAAGCGCGCGGCGACAACGCGCACGCGGTCCAGATCTACGAGAAAGCCCGCGGCACCGGCGTGCGCCGCGCCGATGTATGTCGCGCGCAGGCAAGGGTCGCCCTGGCACGCGGCGACGAAGAGGAGCACCTTCGCTTGCTCTCCGAGCTCGCGAGCTTCGGCGAAAATGAGGCCGAGACGCGCGTCGATGCGCTCTATCGCATGGCCGAGGTGCACCTCGCGACCGCGGACACCATCAACGAGGGCCTCGAGGCGCTCGGCCGCGCGACGAAAGAGGCGTTCCGCGCCGAGCGTGCGGCGGAGATCGTACGCGGGGCCTGCGTCGCGCACCCTGAAATCCCGGAGCTCCTCGAGGCGTACGAACGCATCGCGCGGCGCGCCGAAAACCCGGGCGTCCTCTTGGGGTTCCTCGAGCACCGCGCGCAGAAAACGCGCGTGTCGGTGCCCGAGGTCGAGGAGGCGACTCAGCTGGCCGAACGGCTCGGGCGGCCCGACATCGCAGAGGCCTTGATGTCGCGCGCCGCTGAGCTCGGGTCGGCGGGCGGACCGGAGTCGCAGCGCGGCGCAGATTGGGCGTTTTTTGGGCTCGCCGAGGGCTGCCTCGCACGCGGCGAGCTCGGTCGCGCGGCGGCCTGGCTCGCGGACGTCGCCGAGCACGCGGACGAGGCGAGGCTCTTCGCCCTGGCCAAGCGCATCGCCGAACAGGCCGCGCCGACCGGTGACGGCGCGGCGCTCACGGCCAAGCTCTACGAGCGGCTCCTCGAGCGGGCGCCCACGGCGCGCGACGCCTGGCTCCCGCTCGGCGAAGCGTACGTACGTCTCGGTGAGCGCGAGAAGCTCGTGCGCATGGTCGACGGCACGCTGGATGCGATGCAGGACAGCGACGAGCGCAACGAGCTGCGGATGCTCATGGCACGCGCGCTCTTGCCGAGTGACGAGGGCGCAAGCTCTGCGGTCAGCGCCCTCGAGGCGGTGCTCCTCGAAGCGCCCGAGCATGCGGAGGCGCGAGGCCTTCTCGCTGCGTACTTCGAGCGCACGGGCAACAGCACCGAGCTCGTCGAGCTCCTCGCTCGGCAGCTCGACGTGGCCGAGGAGCACGGCGACACGCCGCTCGTAAGGGCGACGGCGATGAAGCTTGGTGCGTGCCTCGTCGGCACCGACCGCGAGCGCGCTCTCGACGTGTATCGCCGCGCGCTCGTGTCGGTGCCCGACGACGCCGAGCTCGTCGAGACGCTTCACGCGACGCTTGGCACGGACGCGCCGACCGAAGAGCGCGCCGAGCTCCTCGAATTGCTGATCCGGATTGCGCCGCCGCCGCGCGCCGCCAGATGCGCCCTCGAGGTCGCGGGGCTCTACGACGAGCTCGGCAACAGCGGGGCGGCCACGAGCGCGTTGCGGCGCGCCTCCGAGCGCGCTCCTGAGGAGAGCTACCTGACGACAGAGCTCACGCGCCGTTTCCGCGAGGCGAACGACCACGCCGGCCTCGCGGGCACGCTCATGACGGCAGCCGAGCGGGCAACAGGAGAATCCCAGGTCGCCCTCTGGCTCGAGGCGGCGCTCGTGTACCGCGACAACCTCGGCGACGCGCCGCGCGCGCGTGAGCTCCTGGCTCGAGTCGCCAGCTCGAGTTCATCCGACTTCGAGCTCACCATCGAGGTCGCCGTCGCCCTCGGTGAGTCGGGGGACTACAACGCCGCGGTCGCCGGCGTCGCAACCGCGCTCGCCGCCACGAACGATCCGGAGTGGCGCCTGCGCTTGTTGAGCACGCGCGCGAAGCTCTACGACGACTGCGGGGAGCAGGAGCTGGCGCTCCTCGACGCTTCGAGCGCGTTCGACATCGATCCGGCGAGCGCAGCGCAGGACCTGGAACTGAGGCTCGAGGAGCGTCGCACCGCAGCAGCGGTCGCAGAGGACCGCGAGGCCGAGAGCCGCCACACGAAGCGCTCGATCGAGGTGCTCTCGTTCCAGAGCAAGCACGACGCCGCGGCAGAGCTCTTGCGGCAGTGGACGGTGCGCGCCCCCGACGACCTCGATGGCTTGCGCCGGCTCTCAGAATTCGACCGGCGCGCGGGGCGCTGGCGCGAGGTCGTGACGAGCTGCGAGCGGTTGCTCGACGCGGCGCTTGGCGGAGAGCGAATCGATGCCGTGCTCGCGCTGACGAATGCGCATCGGGAGCTCGGCACGCTCGAGCATGTGCGCGCGGCACTCGAGACCGTGAGCGCCGAGCACCCCGCCGAGCCGCGCCTTCGCGCCGAGCTCGCGGCGATCTATGAGGCTCTCGGTGACAATCAGAAACTCGCGTCCGTCTTGGCCGCGGACGCACAAGCCACGGAGGACGTGCCCGCACGCGCCGCCCTGCTCCTGCGCGCCGGACGCCTATACACCGCCGCCGGCGACGCGGCGTCGGCCGTGTCCGTGCTCGCCACGGCCGTACAGAACGCCCCCGAAAACGCCGACGCCGTCGTCGCGCTCTCGGACGCTTACACGCTCGGCGGCTGGCTCGACGACTCGAACGCGCTGCTCGACGCCGCGATCGAGGCCACGAAAGGCAAGCGGACCGCGGAGGTGGGGCTCTTCTTCCACCGTAAGGCGCACCTCGCGGACGTGACCGGCGACTACCGCACGCAGCTCGCCTGGCTCGTCGAGGCGCACGCGTGCGCCAAGCGCAATGGCTACATCGCCTGCGAGCTCGCGAACCTCGCCGAGCACCTTCAGGACTGGGAGCTCGCGGCCAAGACGCTGCGCGCCGTGAGCTTGCTCGAGACCGACTGCCCGATCACCAAGGCCGAGGCGTTCTATCGGCAGGGTCGCATCGCCCACTACCAGGGCGACGAAAAGAACGCGCGCATGTGGGCGCGCCGCGCTCGCCGCGAGGACGCAGTTTCGCCCGCCATCGAGGCGTTTTTGGTCGAGCTCGGCGAACCGCTCACGGGTCAACAGCCGGCAAAGAAATAGTCGGCGCCGGCTCTCGTTCGCATCCCTCCGACGCGACGGCACCCGCGGCGAGGAGCACGTCGCGCACTCGCGCCTCGGCGCCCGCGAGCATGCAAATCGGCGTTCGCCCTGCGGCGTTCCGCGCGCCCACCGGGTTTCCAGCGCGGAGCAGCGCTTCCACGATCGCGACGGCGGGCGGCCCGCCTTCAACACCCACGAGGTGAAGCGGAAAGTTCCCGTCGAGGTCCGCGACGTTGGCTGGCGCGCCGGCAGCGAGCAGCGCGCCGACGAGCGCCACCGAGTTCTCGCTGGCCGCATAGTGAACGACCGTGCGGCCGCGCGCGTCGCGGAGGTCGAGCCCCGCCTTTCGCTGGATGAGGAGCGCCGCGACCTCGACGCTGCCCGAGCGCGCCGCGAGCATCAGCGGAGTCATCCGCGCCGAGTCGCGAGCATCGATGTGGGCCCCCGCGTCGAGCAGCGCCGCGGCGACCTCCGCCCGCTCGGTGCGCATGAGCGCCGTCGAACCGTTGCTCGCTCCATCGACGCGGGCCCCGCGCGCGAGCAGCAAGCGCACCATGTCGAGGCGCCCGTACCTCGCGGCGAGAGCGAGCCCCGTCAGGCCGTCTTCATCGCGGTCATCGACACCCGCGCCGTCGGCCAGAGCTCGCTCGGCGCGCGCTACATCGCCACGTGCGACGGCGTCGTGCAAGGCATGCCCGCCGCACGCCCCGAGCGCGAGGGAGAGCGAGAGCGCCGTCCGTTTCGTCGTCAGCAGCCGCACGAGCCGAAGGTCTTCGCCTCGTCGACGCACTGCGCGTCCCATTCGGTGCTGCAGCAGTACGGATCGGAGCCGCAGACGTCGGTCGTGCAGGTGCTGCAACCCTTCGTCAACTTGCCACCCGCCGAGCACTCGTCGTGCGCGCAGCTGCCGCCACCACCGCCGCCGCCGCCGTTGCCGCACGCCTGAGTCGGGTTGGCGCAGGGGGCGCACACGCCGTAGCCGGCAGCCACGGGCTGACAGAAGAAGTTGAGGTCGTGGTCGGGCGTGTCGCCGTAGAGCATGTCGACGAGCACCGAGCCCGCGATCTGCGCCAGCGCATCGCCCTGGAAGAGTTTGCCTACGAGGCCGTCGACCGAGATCGGCTTGCAGTCGCTGTCGGTCTCGCACGGCACGCAGACGCCGCAGCTGATCGACTCGGTCAGCTCGATGTCGGCACACTTCGGCATGTCGTAGTTGACGTTTGCGTCCTGGATCTTGACCTTCTTGAACCCGAGGTCGATCTCGTCGTCGCCGATCGCGTCGCGGATGAGCTTGCCAACGTTGTAGACGATGCCCGCGCCCGCGCAGTCGTTGTCGCTCGAGCAGGTGTTGGTCACCGCGCCCCACGGCTCCGGCAGCACCGCGACACCCTTGCCCAGATCCGAACACCCCTGCGCCTGGGGCACGCAGCTGCCGTGATCGGTCGGGTCGTTCGCGTTGAGCGCCTTCTTGCAGACCCAGCCGTCGGCCGCGTTGCCGCCGCCGCAGTACTGGCAATCTTCGTCCGCCGTGCAGTCGCCGCTCACGGGCGCGCCCGCGATCCCGCAGCCGGGGACGCACGCGCCGCTCTGGCACTCGAGGCCCTCGGGACACTTGAAGGTGTCCGAGCACTCGGCGCACTTGTGATTGTTGCAAGCGTGCGCCTCGTTGCCGGGGCCGCCGCACTGGCCGCAGTCGCCGTCGCCCGCGCAGCTCGACGGGCACTTCGGAGCGCAATCGCCGTCAACGCAGACGTCGGCGGCGAGGCAGTGGGTCTTGTTGCTCGCCGTGCACGCCTGGCACTTGCCGGCTGCGGTGTCGCAGACCTGGTGCATCGGGCTGCACGCCTTGCAGTCCGCGTCCGCCTTGCAGCTGATCGTCGGCTCGCCGTGGTCATCGGTCGTGCACACCTGGCCCTCCGGCGCGCAGATCCCGAAGGGCGAGCACGCCTCTCCATCCGGGCAGCCGAGGCCGCTCACCGGGTCGCAGGCGACACAGCGATTCTCTGCGACGAGGCACGTGACGCGGCCGTCCTCGCACCCACCGCACTCCTCGTCGCTCTTGCAGTTGTTGAGCAAGCAGATCCCGCCCGAGGGATCGGTGTCGACGGGGCCGGCGTCATCGTCGCCGAGCGCGGCGTCGTTCGGCGACGGCGTCGCGCAGGCCTGGAACACGACGACTGGCGCGACCGAGGTCAACGCCGCCAAGACTACGTTTCGAATCCAGCTGTGGTTCATGGTGGTGCCCGCGGCCCCGGAAAGCACACTGCGTGCCACCATGTAGGTCACCGGATTACAGTGCTAACTAGTTGAATTAAATAAGGCATGGCGCGGCAAGGGCGCAATTTTCGGACGCGGATGGACGCTGCTACGACCACGCGTGGGTATTGAAATATCCAGTTGGCGACTATCATGGCGCCATGCCGCATCACCGACGCGCGTGCGCGACCTCGCTCGGCCGCGGCATGCTCTCCGCAACGCTCGCAGCCCTCGCCGCCGCAGCGAGCGCCGCGTGCACGAACGAGGACGCCGCTCCGCCGGTCGAGCCGGTCCCCGATCCGCTCGACAGCGAGGTGACTACGGACGGGCCGTTCGCGGCGGGCTACCGGACGATCGAGACGAGCTACGAGTCGCCGGGCGGCCTCGGCGAGCGCACCCTCACGCTCAACCTTTGGTACCCGACCGAAGAGCCCGGCGGCCCGACCCCCGTCTACTCGAAGCTCTTCGTCGACGACGACGTGTTCGTGGACGCGCCGCTCGCGCGCCCAGCCTATCCGGACGGCTTTCCGGTGCTCGCTCACTCGCACGGCTTCCGCGGCTACGGGGGCAACAGCGCCGAATTGATGCGGCATTTCGCGACGCACGGCTGGGTCGTCGTCGCGCCGGATCACAAGGACAACACCCTGCTCGACGCGCTCGATCCGTTGCCGCTGTCTCATTACTTCCACCGCCCGCTCGACATTCGCGCGTCGCTCGATGCGATTGCCACGTTGCCCGAGCACGATCCGCTGGCCGGAGGCGTCGACCTCACGCGCGTCGCGATGAGCGGCCACAGCTTCGGGACGTTCACGACGTGGGCGTGCGCCGGCGCGACGTTCGCTCGCGCCAGCATCGAGGCCGCGTGCAAGAGCGGCGGCAAGCTCGCGGACGCGGGCTGCACCGACGCGCTCGTGGACGTGTTCGAGACGGAGCTGAGCGAGCCGCGGGTGCGCGCGGCGATCCCGATGGCCGGCGGGGCGCGGCCCGATTTCTTCGCGAACGGCGGCTACGACTCGGTCGGCGTGCCGGTGCTCCTGATGACGGGCGGCGACGACACGGTCGACGGCAAGGCACTCTTCGAGCAGGTCGGCGAGCAGCTCGACTTCACGTGGGTCGACGTCGCGGGCGGGTGCCACCAGCTCTTTGGTTTCGGCGACTGCGAGAACATCGCGAACGACGTGGGCTTCCCCATCGTGAGCGGCTTCGCGCTCGCGTTCGCGCGCCGTCACGTGCTCGGCGACGACGATGCGCGCGTCGCGGCGATCGTCGACGGCACCGACACCGTGAGCGACCTCGTCAGTTTCGCGAAGAAGTGACTCTCGCGCGCGAGATCAGATCGAGCTGCTCGGCGATGCGCAGCCGGTCGACCGCGTCGAGCGCCATGAACGAGACCGCGTAGCGAGCGCCCGCATGCCAGACGGTGCGGGCGAGGCAGCGCAGCTCGACACCGTGACCAAAGCGGATCTGCACGGTGTGGATCGGCGGCGGCTTCACGCCCGTGCCAGCGCGAAGCTGGATGCGAGCGCCGGAGCACGACAAGTCGAGCACGCGAGCCGACGCGCGCCGCGTCCCTGCGAGCAGGCTGAGCGGCAAATCGACGTCGAGCCGCGGCTCGCGACGCCGCTCAGCGCCACTTTCCGCGGGCGGAGAATGTTCGATGGGCACGCATGCGATGTAGGCGCGACGGCGACCGCAACAACGTCGACGCCAGCGCTGCTGCGGTGGTTAGCGCTCCCGCTGCTGCGTCGCTACAACGCGCGATGGCCGCGAGTCCGCGCATTTTCGCACATGCCGCCAGGTCAGTCCGCGACGCTGCACAAGAGCTCGCCGATTTGCGCCTCGGTGCTGCGCTGCTGCGGGATCAGGCGCCGCGAGACGAGCTCGTACGGCGGGCCGCTCAGCACCTCGACCTCCTCGAGATAGACCCGCAGGCCGAGCAGCTCGCCTTCGTGCAGAGCACGCAGCGCCGCGTGAATACCGAGCAGCGCCGCGCCACCTTCGACGAGCCGCGCGAGCCAGCCCCACGGCCCGGCGGTCAACGAAGGGCGACGGCCGAGCGACTCGAGCTGGTGCGCGAGCAGCCACGCGCGTTCCCGATGGGAACCGCGGCACCGCAAGAGGACGCCACGGTGCGCTGGATCCCGCACCCGCGCGAGCCCGAGATCGTAGCTGGCGAGCGCCGCGAGCTCGCCCCGCAAGAGTTTGTCGAGCACGTCGCCGTTGTTCCACGTGCTCTCGGAGCCAAGGAGCGTGTCGGTGGTGTCCATCGTCCCCGCGTCGCGCGAGCGTCCGCGCGCCGCCGATCGAGGCTGCAAGCTCGATGCCGCACTCTCCCGCTCGCGCGTGGTCGTGGAGGCGCGCAACGTCCAGCGCTGAGGTGCCGTGCGTGACGTGCGTCATGTGCATGATTTTTCAAACTGAGGCGCGACTCTGGCAGACTGACGCGGCTCATGCCCGACGCGCCGCCGCACATCTTGATCGTCGAGGACGAACACGACCTGCGCGACCTCGTCCTCGAGGGACTCGAGCTGCACGGTTTCTCTGCGTGCGGCGCGGACAACGTCGACGCCGCCATGGCGCTATTGCGAGAGGTCGACGCCGTCGTGGCAGACGTGAACATCGCCGGCGAGTCGGGACTCGACCTGTGCCGCCGAATGCGCGCGGCGCGTCCGGACCTGCCCGTCCTGATCATGAGCGGAGACGCGGACGCACGCGGCCCGGCGCTCGAGGAAGGGGCGCGCACGTTCATCCTCAAGCCGCTCCACCTCGGGCAGCTCGCACGCACGCTGCGCAAGGTCACGAGCCAGCGCGAGTAGCGCCGCGAGGTCCGACGGTGCCGCTCACGCGGCGCTCTTCGAGCGGGCAGCCGCCTCGAGCAGGCGCGCGCGGATGGTGCTGGGCGGAACCTCGAGATCCGCGAGGTGCAGTCCGTCGAGGCGCGCCAAGGTCGCAGCCGGGACGCCATGCGCGAGCACGCGCTCGAGCTTGCGCGCGAGATCCTCGATGAACACGTCCGCGTCCGAGGCCGCCTCGAGCACCACCAGGAGCTGCTCGAGCTCCTCGGTGCGCTGTCCCTCCAGCACGCCGACGAGGAGCGCATCGCCGCGTGCCGCCTCGATGCGGCGGTCGTACCAGGTGACCGAGTCGACGAGCTCGTCAATGGTGACCCCAAGCCAAGCTTCATCGATCCCGCTGCGCGTCGTCATGTGGCCCCCTCGGTGTTGCCTCGTGACCGTTCGCAAGGTCCGGGCCATGCCCTCGGTCACGTCGCTTCGCGGAGATGGGCCCCGCTGGTCGTGGTGCTTCGCCCCAGCGTCGCCTCCGCGCCTCGCGCAGTCGAGTCACGTCACCGCTGTGCGATCCTGACTCGGCGCAGCCCTAGCCTGGTCCTCGATGCTAGTGAATCGAGGCACGCGCAGGCCGCTCGAGCTCGTCTTCGAGCCGCCGGAGCCGCTGCTCGAGCCAGCGCAGCCGCAGCGTCGTCGGCGACAGCTCCCACTCCCGGTGAAAGAGCTCGCGCTCGACGAGGCTCAGCTCCTCTCGGATCACGTCGAGGGCCTCGCTGCGGCAACGCGAGAACACGGCGCCGCGCTCGGGAGCGGCCGCGGGCTCGGCGTCCTTCGCGCGTGGAGCGAGCTTCGGACGCCCCTCGAGGGCGCGCAGCACCTGCTCCCGCGCACGCCACATCGCCTCGAACCTTGCCTCGAGCAGCCCAAGCTGCCGCTCGAGCTCGGCGCGCGCATCACGCTCGGCTGTCCCCGCGGTAGGCAGCGCCGCGGCATCACGCTGCGACGGTGCGCCGGGGCGCGCCGCCGCTCCGGGCGACTGCGCTCCGGCACAGGCGACAAGGAACAGACCTCCGAACGCGAGCGCTACGCGTGGCATCGGCCCAAGCAATCGCAAGCGGCGTACCACGCCCATGCAACGCACGTCGGCGAGCCGCGGCACGCGAACGAACAACGGCGAGCGAGCCCGCTCTGCCCACGTGAGTGAGACAGCGGCCCGCCCGCCACCGCGCGACTCCGCCGCTCACTCAGGAGCGACCGAGCGCGCCTCGCACGAACTCACGACGCGGCCTTCTTACCGTGCTCCTTGAGCGCGATCTTGCGCGATTTCGTCGCCAGCTTCTTCGGCACGAGCACGCTCAACACGCCCTCCTCGAGCGACGCGGTGATGTGCTCGAACACCGCGTCTTCGGGCAGCGTGAAGGTGCGCGTGAAGGCGCCTTCGGAGCGCTCGCACTCGTAGTAGGTCTCGCTCGCCTCGCGATGCACCTCGGCGCGCTTGCCGCTGACGCACAGGCGGTTGCCCGCCAGCGAGATCTCGAGATCCGACTCCTTCACACCCGGAAGATCGCCCTCGACGATGTACGCGTCGCTCCGTTCCTTCACGTTGAAGGCCGGGGAGTACACGCCCGCCGGCAAGAGGCGACGTCCGAGATCCGGACGCATCCACGCGCGCTCGAACCACGGCATGATCGGCCGGAACGACTCGAACACGTCCTGCATGATCTTGTTGAACGGGTCATAGAGGTCACCACGCTTGGCCAGCGTCGTGCCCTCGCCTTCGCGAACCTTGAGCTCCGCCATGACCATCCTCCTTCAGCTCGGGCGCGTCGACGTCGGCTCTCCCGAGTGCGGTCGGCGAGCGCGCCCTCGACACGTGGCCACGCCTCCCGGCACAACCACGAGTAAACCCACCCCGACATGGAATAGCGTGCATCGCGCGTGCCGCGGCTCATGATCGAGGTCGGGGCGCCCGACGAAGCGACGAGCCGAATCCCGCACAATTTGCGGCAACTTCGAGCAGCTCCCAGCCTCCTTGGCGCGCATGCGCGGCGAAGCGACGCACCGTGGCAAGCCGCCACGCTCTTCGTGGCACGAGCGCTGCAGCGCCATGAGAGACGATGCTCGAGCGGATCCTCATTGCCACCGATTTGACCGAGAGCTCGCGCAGCGCCGTGAGGTTCGGCTCGCAAGTCGCGACCTCGTTCGGGGCGAGCGTCGTGCTCCTCCACGTGCTCTACCCGTCGGTGCTGCCGATCGGCTCACCGTACTACCTTGCCGCGCGGGACTCCGGGACGCGGGACGAGCACGCGCGCGACCACGCCTTCGTCGAGCTCACCCGCCTTCGCCGCGAGCTCTGCGCGGACGTCGCCGACGTCGAGCTCGTCGTCCCCCGTCAGCGTGACACCGCCGCGGCGATCCATCATCACGCCGAGAGCAGCGGCGCGACGCTGATCGTGGTGGGCTCGCGTTCCGCCGTCGGTCTCGCGCGGCTGGCTCGCGCGAGCGTGGCCGAGCACCTCGTGCGCCTCGCGCGCTGTCCCGTGCTCGTCGTGCCCGCCCGTGCGCGCTGCGAGCTCCGCGCCGGGCGCATTCTCGTCGCGACCGACGTGCGCTCGGGCGCGTGCGAGCGTGCCCTCGATCTGGGCGCCGCGTGGG
>SXGR01316185.1_pt1 | contig 15797 bp, 10 predicted proteins | sample 3174711 | NCBI WGS metagenome assembly SXGR01 (sample SAMN11356860, study PRJNA531348) | freshwater metagenome | isolation source: freshwater sample F1-60 | place: China: Fuxian Lake, Yuxi | collected 2017-12-25
GCCCGGGCGAGGCCGCGCTGCTGCTGCGGGCCGCCCTCGCGCTGGCCGAGGACGCCAGCGCGCGAGGCCACCGCCTGCTCGTCGTCCTCGACGACCCCATCGACGCCCTGCTGGCCTGGAAGCTCACCGAGGCCCGAGGCGCCGCCCTGGCCGCCCCCATGGCCCTCCAGCACCTCCAGGACGCGCTGGCCGCCCTGTCCAGGCACCCGCAGCGCGCCCTCGTCGCCCTCTTCCACGACGACCCGCTGCGCCTCGGCCAGCTCGCCCCTCGCTTTGATCCCGCCGCGTACTTCGACGCCGCCGCCTGCTTCGAAGGCCGACGCCTGCTCCCCCTCGAAGCCCGCACCAGCCTGACCCCACACCTCGACGACGACCTCCGACGCGCCGCCGAGCGCTGCCGCGCCCTGCTCGTCCCCCTGACCGCCCTCGACGACCACGCCAGCGTCTTCGGCGAGGACGAGCTCGACGACCACCTGCGCGACGATCTCGGCCGCCAACGCCGCCTCCTCGACCTCCTCTCCTCCCCCCCCGAGCGCCCCACCGACCTGACCTCGCTCGCCGAACTGGGCCTCTAGATCGCAGCCTGGTCTGACTCCGGTCGGCCCCTCAAACCCATCAGCGCTCCAGCCGAGTGGACTCCACGTCGGGGAGCCGTCATCCTGAAAGGAGAGACAGAAGCGGGGCCGGGGGCGGGAGAGACCAGGGGCTCGCGCGACGGCCGGGCCTGAAGCGCGCCGCGAGGACTCCAGTGACGATCACGAGAAGGTTCTTCTTGCAGGGCAGCCTCGGCGCGGGGCTGGCGATGATGCTCGGCTGCGCCGATGAAGAGGGCGCCCCGGGACTCGGCGACGGCGGCCTCGACGGCGAGGACATCGGGGCGCCCGACGGCGGCGCGGGCGAGGTCGGGGCGCCTGATTCTGGCGAGGACGAGCCTGAGGATCTGCCGCCCGCCGAGTGCGGGGACCCCTTCGCGGGCGGGCGCTTCGTGGCCCTGGCGGCCTTCGTCAACGAGTTCGAGGGCGACTTCAGCGCCAGGAGGAGCGCCGGGCACGACGGGCGGCTCAACACGGATCTGAGGCAGATCGAGCCTGGGCAGCTGTCGATTCCCAATGATCGCTACTACATCCGCACCTTCTACCCGGACAAGCTCGATCCCGATCTCCCCTGGCAGATCCGCGTCCACGGGCGCGTCGCTGCGGAGGTCACCTTGACGATGGATGACCTGCTGCCGCGGTCAAGGCCCATGGGCAACCACGTCATGGAGTGCTCGGGCAACACCTTCCACAACAGCTTCGGCCTGATGAGCGCCGCCGATTGGAGCGGGGTCCCGCTCCTGGAGGTCCTGGAGGGTGTGGAGTTGCTGCCTGGGGGCACGCGGGTCCTCGTCGCTGGCTTCGACGAGCACACCCACGTCTCGACCCACTCCACCCTCGGGGCGAGCTGGATCTTCACCCTCGACGACATCCGGCAGGCGGGCGGCTTCCTGGCCACCCACATGAACGGCGCCTTGCTGCCCCCCGATCACGGCCAGCCCGTCCGGCTTTACATGCCCAACTGGTACGGTTGCAGCTGCATCAAGTGGGTCAACGAGATCAAGATCGTCGGCGAGGATGAGCCGGCGACCGCGCAGATGAGGGAGTTCGCCCAACGGACGCACCAACGCGGGGAGCCCGAGATGGCCCGCGACTACCGCCCCGCCACGATGGATCAGGCCGCCATGCCCATCCGCGTCGAGCGCTGGATCGACGCCGCCGGTGAGACCCTCCACAGGATCATCGGCATCATGTGGGGGGGCTACGAGGTCACCGGCGCGCTGCAGATCAGCACCGACGACGACGGCCTCTGGGAGCCGGTGGACGTCTGCCCGGCCCAGGCTGGAAACAAGAGCTGGACCTTCTGGACCCACGCCTGGAGCCCCGGCGCACCCGGCGATTACACGATCATGCTGCGCGTCGACGACCCTGACGTCCCGACAAGGCGCCTCGACGTCGGCCACTACGCCCGCACGGTGCGCGTCGATCAAGCTTGATCGACGCCCGAACGGTGCGCGTCGATCAAGCTTGGGCGACACACGAACGGTGCGCGTCGATCAAGCCTGCTTGATGCCAGCGCGGTGCGCGTCGATCAAGCCTGATGGATCTCCAGCCCCTGCGTCTGGCGGCCCCTTGGCTGCCCCTGGCCTTCGCGCCGAGCGGCCGCTCCCTGGCCGAAGTCGCAGCGGGCAAGGCGCGCCGCAGCGGGCTTGGAGCTAACGGGGGCGGCCGGCCCAGTGGAGGTAGTTCTCCAGGTTGGTGTAGCCGTCGCGGTCGGCGTCTCCGTTGTTGTCGGCTTGATCGGGGTTGGTGCCGTTGTCGCGCTCCCAGTCGTCGGGCATGCCGTCGCCGTCGGCGTCCCGGACGCGCGTCCCGGCCGCGATGGAGCCCCAGCCGCCGACGTCATCCTGGGAGTCGATGCGCCGCCCGGTGCCCTGCTGAACGTCGCGCACCACGCGAAGATCGACGCCGTCGCGGCCCCAGGGCCGCGCGCCTGCGTCGGCGAGGACCGCCTCCAGGGCGTCCTCAGGGCTCTGGGTGGTGATCGGGCGCAGTTCGAAGGCGGACGACGCGCGGCTGAAGTCGCCGCCCATGGCCGACCAGCCCCTGTCGGTGCCGTCGAAGCGCCCATTGCGCGCTGTGTCGAGGCGGTTGTCGCGCTGGTAGAGGGCGACCTCCACGCCGCCGCTGTTGCCGGTGAAGAGGTGCGAGTTCTGGCCGGTGGGGCCGTCGATGCCGTAGTTGCCGATGTAGTTGACCTGCGCCTCGCCGCCGCCGCCGCTGACGTAGCCGTTGTTGTTGCAGTTGTAGATGACGTTGTTGCGGATGTCGGCCTTGATGCTCTGACCGTCGGTGTAGACGCCGACGGCCGGGTTCCGGTTGTTGTTGTGCGCGAAGAGGTTGTGGTGGAGGCTGACCTCGCCATTGCCCACGCTGGGCTTGAAGAGGCCGCCCATGCTGTGACCCTGGTGATCGGCGTCGTACTCGCCGTGGAAGAGGCGAGTGCGGTGGAGGCCCTCGGAGATGATGCTGTACTGGACGGTGAGGTTGGTGATCTCGGCGCCCGCGCTGAGGCACTCGTCGATCCCCCAGGAGGCCGAGACGTGGTCGACGATGATGTTCGATCCCGTGACGGTCAAGCTGTCCTCGGTGAAGCCGTCGCGGTTCTGCGTCTTCTTGCGGATGTCGCCGGCGCGAAAGCGGATGTGCTGGATGATCAGGTTGTTGCCCCGGATCTCGGTCTGGTAGCCGCGCACGACGATGCCATCGCCTGGGGCCGTCTGGCCGGCGATGGTCAGGTTGTCGCGGGTGATCCGCAGCGGCGAGGTCAGGTCGATGATCCCGCCGACCTCGAAGACGATGGTCAGCGGCCCGGAGCCAGCGCCAGCGCACTCTCGCAGCGAGCCCACGCCGGAGTTGTTCGTATGGGTCACCCGGCACACCGTGCCACCCCGGCCGCCTCTCGAGAGCATGCCCTCACCTTCAGCGCCTGGGAAGGCCGGACACAGCGCCTCGGTGCAAGCGGGCTCCGGCGCCGGGTCGGGCTCGGGTTCAGGCTCAGGGATCGGCTCAGGATCGGGATCGGGGTCGGGGTCATCGCCGCGGACGCAGCGGCAGTAATCGGACTGGTGACCGGAGGGCGTCGCGCAGCTGAGCGCGGGCCGCTGACTGTCCGGGCCGCACTCCCCCTCCAGATTCTCGAACACCTCCCCGCACACCAGCCCCGCCGCAGCGCAGACCCTCGCGCAGCCCGCGCCGTCCTCAAAGACCACCCCGCAGCTCTGGGAGTCGGCCAGACACAACCTCCAGCCGGCCTGCCCCTCCAGCGGCGAGCAGTCCACGGGGGCAGGCTCGGGATCGGGGTCCACGCCAGGCTCAGGTTCGGGGGTCGGCTCAGGCTCAGAGCTCGGCTCAGGCTCGGGCTCAGGGCTCGGCCCAGGCTCGGGGTTCGACTCAGGCTCAGGGCTCGGCTCAGGGAGCGGTTCGGGGCTCGGCTCGGCCTCAGGGCTCGGCTCGGGGGTCGCGTCGGGGGTCGGCTCGGCCTCGGGCGTGTCGGGGTTGTCGCCGACGGCCTCGGGATCGCGGCAGATGCGCGCGACGCACAGCGCCGATGCGCAGTCGCTGGCCGTCTCGCACTCGGCGCCCACGCCCCCCACCGCCCCCGGCTGCGGCGCGTCCACGCAGCCCATCAGGCCCGCCAGGGCCAGAACGCCCAGCCGCAATTGGGTCCGTCTTGCTCGATACATCTTCCATCCCTTCGGCGTGGACAGCCAGTCGTCCCAACAATCTACAGAGCGGAGGCGCCACAGGACAAGAGGCTCGGGCGGCTCCTCAAGGCGCGACCTTCTCGTGGGCGGCGAAGAACTCCAGCGAGGTGTCAACGAAAGCCCCGGTGAAGGCGGGGATGTGCGGGCCGCCCTCCAGGGTGAAGAGCGCGACCTCCGCGCCCTCCCGGCAGCCAGTCCAACGCTGAACCTGGGTCTCCTCACCAGGAACATTAATCGTGAAATCAAGCAGTTGCGGATCAACCTCGGGCATATCCGAGCAGCCGTTGAAGCCCGCCCAGATCTGCGCGCTCTCGATGGCCGAGGGGTAATCCTGGGCATTGCCCTCCTTGAGGCCTTCAAAAAAGATGGTCTCGTCTGCGGTCCCGTGGACGTGCATCACCGAGACGACGCTCGACGGCTCGCAGGGGTCGGCCTCCCCGAGCGCGGCGCCAGCCAGGACCACGATCGACGAGATGAGGTCCCCGCGATCGCAGGCCATCCGGTAGGCCATGAACCCGCCGTTGGAGTGCCCCAGCAGGACCACGCGGTTGGGGTCGACCGAGAGTTTTTCGGTGGCCTCCTCGATGAGCCCTGAGAGGTAGGCCACGTCATCAGGGCCGTTGCCCTCATAGTCGCAGCACGCCTGAGTGGCGTTCCAGAAGCGATCCCCCATGGCGTTCGGGGTGCCGTCGGGCAGCAGGACGATGAAGCCCGCCGGGGCCGCCTTGGGGCTCAACCCCAGGTAGATGTCCTGGATCGAGCCCGAGACGCCGAAGCCGTGGAGCAGGATCAGCAGCGGCCACGATTGCTCCTCATTGTAACCCATCGGCAGGATCACCTGCGCAGGCCGCTCGCCGCCAAGCTCCTCGGGCGGCTCGACAGGATCCTCCGCGACCTCCTCATCCTCGGGAGCCGCCCCGTCGGGCTGCTCGCCCGCGTCTGACGCAGGGCCGTCGCTGGCGTCGTCCGCGCCAGCGTCGAGGTCGTCGTCGACCTGCGGCGCGGGGGGATCGGCCGCGTCTTCACCGCACCCGGCGGCGCAGAGCGCAACGCCCATCAGCGCGACCACGGCAAGCGTCGGCCCTCGCCTGAGCCGCACACTGATCAATCTGGGAGCCTGTTTGAGAGAGAGAGCGGCGCGCTTGAGGACCATGTTTCTTCCGTCCGTGGCAGGGCGCGTCGCGCGCCCATTGTCATGTGTTCACAATAACTTATAACACCCGACCGATCCCTCGTGCAGCAACAGGAGCGCCGCGCCCGAGGTCTGGCCGAAGCCCGGCGTTGACGCCCTGGAGCCGAGGGTGAAGAAGACCTCCCCGCCCTGGCCTCCCGCCGCGACGCCGCCGCCCGGCAGGCCAGCCACGCTCTTGAGCGGCTGACCGCCTCGCGCCGCCACCGGACAAAGGTGGGTCGCCACAAGCTCCAGCATCACTCCCGCTCCAGCCTGTACCCCGAGAACATCATCGATCCGTCATCCTCGGCCCGCACCACCATCCCCAGATCGCGCCCCCGGCCCGCCACACGAGCGTGCCGATCATCCGCGATCTCCAGCGCGTAATCCAGGTGGCCCGCCTCGCCGAAGCCCGCCCGCAAGATCAGCGCGCCGTCGCTGGCGACGAGCAGCTCGAAACCCTCGTAGAGCGGATCGTCCTCGTTCTGGATCGACCACTTGCCCACCCGCGCCCTCCAGGGCTCGCTGACCGGCGCGCTTCGCACGCGAAACCCGCCCGTGACCGCCGACCCCCCGCGCAGGTTGATCAGGACGTCCTCGCCTGCAATGCGCGCGAAGGTGTAGCGCTGCCCCTTGAAGATGCCGGGCTGATACGACACCAACCCCAGCAGCAAGACCGAAGGCTCATAGCCGCCCTCCTCGACCTCGGCCAGCTCCACCGTGTAGCCGCCGAACTCGGCGCTCAGGACGCCGTCTGAGTCGGCTTCGAGCACGAGGGAGCCGAAGTCCCCGGCCTGCCAGCGCCCGGCCAGCCCCGCCGCGTCGACCGGCGCGACGGCGGGCTCACGAAAGGGCTTGCCTGCGGCTGCGGCCAGCACGCGCATCGCCGCCGCGCTGGTGTCGACGACCCCGGCGGCCACGACCGCCACAACCAGATCGTGCTCCGGCGCCACGAGCAGCGTCGCGCGGGCCTGGAGCGTCGCGCCGTTGTGCCCCCAGACCTCCCCGACGTCGAGCGGCGCGTCGAAGCGATACCACCCCAAGCCCTGGCGGAAGCCGCCGTCGATGGGCAGCTCCGTCTGCACCCGCCACATCTCGGCGCGCTGCGCCTCGGCGCGCTGCGCCTCGGCGATCTGCGCCTCGGCGATCTGCGCCTCGGCGATCTGCGCCTCGGCGAGCTGCGGCGCAGCGATCTGCCCCTCGGCGATCTGCGCTTCGGTGATCTGCCCCTCGGCGCGCTGCGCCTCTGCGCGCTGCGCCTTGGCGATCTGCGCTTCGGTGATCTGCCCCTCGGCGCGCTGCGCCTTGGCGCGCTGCGCCTCTGCGCGCTGCGCCTCGGCGCGCTGCGCCTTGGCGCGCTGCGGCACGGTGGAGAGCGCGCCATCGAGGAAGGCGCGCCCGAAGCGGGCGACGTCATCGGCCGTCGCCCAGAGCCCGCCGGCCGGGATCACGGCCAGATCCAGGAGCGCCGCGTCGTCGGGCAATGGGGCGAGCCGAGCCCGCGCCTCTCCCCCCAGCGCGAAGCCGGAGTCGCTCATCCCGGCCGGGCCGAGCACGGCGTCCTGCATGTACTCGGCGAAGGGCCGGCCTGCGGCGCGCTCGACCACCAGCCCGAGCAGCGTGTACCCGATGTTCGAGTAGGTGGTGATCTCCCCGGGTCTGGACACGAGGTGTTCGCCCGCAAGGGCTTGCAGATACTCATGAAAGTCGTAGCGACCTGGCCCGACGAGGCGGTGGTAGTGGTCGGATGGGAAGCCGGCGTGGTGGTGGAGGACCTGGCGGACGGTGATGGAGGCGGCTTGATCGTCGGGATCACCGGGCACGGGCCGGATGCGAAGCTCAGGCAGGTAGCGGATCAGGGGGGCGTCGAGATCGACGGTGCCCTCGGCGACCTGCTGCATCACGGCGGTCGCGGTGAGCAGCTTGGACACCGAGCCCACGGTGTAGAGCGTGCGCGCGTCGGGTCGGGCGCCTCCGGCGACCTCTCCGAAGCTGACCTCGGCGAGTCGCTCGTCGCCCTTGAGGACGACGATTCGGGCAGAGCGGGCGCCGTCGAGGAGTCGGGCCTCCTGGGCGGCCAGCACCGAGGCGAGGTCGGGTCGGGTCGACCCGGCGCACGCTGTCGATCCAAGCGCGGCGCCTGCGAGCAGGCATATGAGCAGGCGCATCGGCCCTCCTTGGACAGTGACTCTGAAGGGCGAGCGCTCGCCTCGATCAAGGCGACCTGCCGTCTTGAGCCGTCGAGATAGCACCGTGTCGTATTGAGCGCGGAGGATCAAGGCGCGCGTGTGGAGTACGCAGCGATGGCCGGTCTTGAGCCGACCTGTTCCTGTCTCAGGTTTGCTCAGTGAAGCCTGAAGTCCTGCCGCGCTCGCCGATCGCCCCACGCTCCTCGCACCGCCCCCGTTGGGGACGGGCTCGTCGGGTGGGGCTTGGAGGCGCGGGCAGGCTGCGCCCGTTGGGCGCAGGCCGGCGGGCGGGCCAGGGCGGATCGCGGGGCCGGATCAGCGCGTCGAAGTGGGCCTATGGATTGGGGTTTTCACGCCCCCTGGTGTCGACCTGGGTCGTGCGCTGGCCTGCGACCGACAGGGCGCAGCCCACCCTGAGCTTGTAGCCCCACCCGACGAGCCCGTCCCCAACGGGGGCGGTGCGAGGAGCGTGGGGCGATACGCCGTCGGCACGATCGTGGCGTGGGATGCCGTGGCGTCGCGGCCCTTGGAACCTTCACTGAACAAACCCGCAGTCGAGAGGCGCGGGCTCACCGGACGGAAGCCGGCAGGAGGGCGCGATGGCGATCAGGGACGAGGTCGCCGAAGGCGCAGGCGAGGCCGGGGCGTTGCCTCTCTCGGGGCGGCCTGCTAAGGACAACCGGGCGGCCCTGAGGGCCGCCGCCCCGGTCGAGCGGCGAGGATCGCCGCTGGCGCCGCCGACGATCCGCGACGCACAAGCCGAGCAGGAGGCGCCCTTGCCCTCGACGTCGCCCGAAGCCCTTGAAACAAATCGACAAATTAAGATCCGCGCGCGCGCCTGCGCGCTCTCGCTGGCGGCCGCCGCGCTCCTGATCGCGGCCAGCGCGCGGGCCGACGAGCGCCCGGTCTACTGGCGCGCGGCCTTCGGCGGCGAGTTCAACGAGGACTCCCACGCCGTGCTCGACCTGGGCGTCAGCACCGGTGGCCTGACGCTCCAGCTCCAGACCGACACGCTGGACGCGCGCTGGTCCCCCTCCTGGGGCTGGGGCAAGGGTTGGGTCGGGGCGCGCGGCGAGGCCGCCTTCGCGGGGATCCTCTTCGCGCCCTGGGAGCGCGGGGCGCTGGTCAAGGAGGAGGGCCTGCTGGCCTCCTACGCGGGGCTGGACGCGGGGATGCTCGTCTACCTGCCCGAGGGCTTCTACGCGGGCGCCTCGGCGGACGGGAGGCTCTACGACTTCGGCCCGCTGCCTGAGACGACGGCCCCGATCCCGGCGGCGCGGGGGGTGTTCAGCCCGACCGGGACGCTGGGCTGGTGGCGCCGCGACGCCCAGGCCGAGGTGCGCCTCGGGGCCGACCTTCAGTCGAGCGGGAGCGCGCCGCGGATCGCCGGGCGGCTGCGGATCGCGCCAGAGTGGACGCTGGGGCCGCTGATCGAGATCCAGGCAGGGGCGGCACGCGGGCAGGACTTCCTGACCCTGACGCGGCTCGGCGGGCTCAACCCCTACGTCGTGCCGATGGCCGGCGCGGCTTGGGCCGAGTTCCGGGTCCAGAGCTTCGCCACCGCGCGCCTCGGGCCGCGCGTCGTCGGCGAGTCGGGCCACCTCGCCGTCGTCACGGATCTGGCCGCCTTCGACGGCCAGAGCGCCTTCGGGATCGCCGCCCTGGGGCGCTACACCTGGGGCGCCCGCTTCGTCGAGGCCTCGGCGGGCTTCGCCCCGGCGCTCCGCCGCCAGAGCGGCCTGCCGGCCCTCTCCGTCTGGCTCCTCGGCGGCGTCGACTGGAGCGCCTGGTGAGCGCCCTCAGTCCGTGGCCATCTTCACGGTCTGGAAGGCGCTGCAGCCAGCCTCGACGCTGAAGGGCGCGGGGCGCGCGGGGCCGCGCAGCGGGCCGGAGCGCGCGGTGAGGATGAAGACCCCGTCGCCCGGCAGCGCGCTTGCGGGGAAGGAGAAGCGCCCCTCGGCGTCCGCCTGGGTGGAGGCCACCTCGAACTGAAGCTCGTTGAACAGGGTGACGTCGGCGAAGAAGACCGGGTCGGAGCAGCTCGCCACCATCACCTGCCCCTGGACGCCCGAGCGCTGACCCCCCGCGCAGGCCCCCTCGACCTCCTCCTCTTCAGCGCAGCCGCCCAGCGCCGCGATCACCAGCCCGAACCCCATCCCGACGACAAAGACCGTGTGTTTCACGTGAAACCTCCGGGCTTGAAGCGCTCCAGCGCGCCAAAGAGCCGCTCTAGATCGCGCGCGCCGTTGTAGAGGTGTGGGGAGACGCGGATCGCGTCGCCGCGCACGCTGACGAAGACCTTCGCCTCGACGAGGTGGCGGGCCAGCCCCTCGGGCAACCCGCCCGGCGCACGCAGGCCGAGCATGTGCGGCGCGCGGGCCTCGCAGACCTCCAGGCCCAGGACCGCGGCGCGCGCGGCGATCTCCCCCGTCAGCGCGCCGAGCGTCTCGGCGATGGCCTCCACGCCCCAGGCCTGGATCTGATCCAGGGCCGCCGCGATCATGGGCAGCGTGACGAAGTTGCTCCGCTGGCCGACGTCGTAGCGCCGCGCCCCAGGGGCGAAGCCCTCGCGGTAGCGCACGAGCTGCGCGAAGTCCTCGCTCCCCTCCCGGTTGATCCAGCCGAACTCGAGGGGCACGCCGCCGAGGTGCCGGGGCGCGGCGTACATGAAGGCCAGCCCGTAAGGCCCCAGGAGCCACTTGTAGGCCGCCGCGACGACAAAGTCCGGCTGCACGCCCTCCAGATCAAAGGGGCACGCCCCGAGCGACTGGGTCAGGTCCAGGGACAGCGCGGCGCCGACCTCCCGGCAGCGCCGGGAGACGGCCACCAGATCGACGGTCGTCCCGTCGGTCCAGTGGCAGGCCGGCACGGCCACGACGGCCGTACGCTCGTCGATGAGCGACAGCAGCGGCGCCGTCCACGCGTCCGCGCCGCCCGCGTCGCGGGCCGCGAAGACGACCTCCGCCCCCGTCGCCTCGGCGCGGGCGAGCCACGGGTAGACGTTGGACGGGAACTGCTCCTCCAGCAGCACCACCCGCCGACCCGGCCCCATCGGCAGGTTCGCCGCCGCCACCCCCACGCCGTAGCTCACCGAGGGGGCGATCGAGACGCACCCCGGATCGCAGCCCAGCAGCCGCGCGAAACCCGACCGCGCCGCCTCCGACCCCGTGAAGAAGTCCTCGGCGACGATCTCCCAGGGCGCCGCCTTGCGCCGCAACCCCGCGACCCCGGCCTCGGACACGGCCTTCATCAAGGGCGACAGGTAGGCGCAGTTGAGGTAGCTGACCTCCTCGGGGATCTCGAAGAGGTGCCGCTGGCAAGGCAGGATCATGAAGTCCACGCTCCGATCATCGCGCATCCACCAAAGGGGGGTCACCATCGCCAGGGTGCCAAGAAAGAGCGCCGCGAGCAAGGCCCGCGACAGCTCAAGAACGCGCGACCTCCCCGCCTCCGGCGCTCTCCGCGCGCCACTCCTCGCCCCGCCTCACCGATGACCTCCGCGCGGGGCCCTCTTGCCCAACCCGGGACCCCTCAGCCGGGCGGCAGCGCCGCCCTGTTCTCTTGATACCAGCGCCGCGCCCGGTCGACGGCCTCCACCAAGGCCTCCTCTCGCTTCGCGGGCGCGGGGACCGCCGCCCCGAAGCGGCGCTCGCCCATGTCGTAGCTCAACAGCACCAGCGCCTCCAGCGCCGCCCCGTTGACCCGCTGCCACCCCGATCCCGCGTGCACCACCGAGGCGTCCTCGCCCGTCAACAGCCGCCCCCCCTTGCTCGTATAGCCGTCCGGCGCCCGGTCGTTGATCAACAAGATCATCTTATGAATCGATGACTTGCGCCCCATCAACGCGAGCGCCGCCGCCGCCCGCGAGCGCACATGCGGGTGCGGATCAGACAGCCTCGCCTCGATCGCGCTACCCAGACGCTCCGCGTCGAGACGCTCGGCGTCGAGACGCTCGGCGTCGAGACGCTCGGCGTCGAGGCGCGCAGCATCCCCTGGATCGTCTGCGGGCGGCTCGGCCTGAGGTGTCGGCGCGCTCGGGTCAGCCATGGCGCTTCGGAACAGCGCGGCGGCGAGCATCATCGCGGCGGCTCGGACACCTGGGTCAGCGTGTTCCATCAGCGCGCGGGCGCGGGCCGCGAAGTCGCCGGGCGAGCCCAGGTCGTAGGCGGAGGGGCGCAGGTGGAGCAGGGCGACGGAGACGACGCGGTCCTCATCGTCGTCCAGCGCCTTGAGCAGCGCGGCGGTGACGGCCGGGTCCTTCTGGAAGTCGCGGGCGCGGCACAGGGCCAGGGCGGCGCTCTGGCGGGCGGCGGGGGCCTCGTGCTCGGTGGCGATCCGGGCCAGCGCGGCGACGAGGGCCGGGTCGGGCTGCTCGCCGGAGATCGCCAGCGTCGCGGCCTCGATGGCGCGGCCGAGGACGGCGGGGTCCGCGTGGGAGAGGCGGGCGCGGACGACGGCGCGGAAGTCCTCGTCAACGATGCGTTTTTCAGGCTCGCCGGGGGTCGAAGTCCAGCAGCGGGACATGGCCTCCAGCGCCGCGGCGGTCAGCGCGGGGTTCTTGTCGACGGCGGCCATCGTCAGGAAGATGGGGGCGTTTCGGGCGGCATTGCGATCGGCCCAGGGGAAGGCGCCGCGCGCGATCTTGCCTTCGAGGGCATCGGCGGCGGCCTGCTGCTCTGGGTCCAGGCGCGTCTTGATGGGCACGGCGCTGGCCGGGAGCGGCGTGGGGATCGAGCCCTGGGCGTCGGATGCGGCCGTCGGGGCGGCGTCGGGGGCGGCGTCGGGGGGCGGGTCGCCGCACTGGCAGCCTGCGATCAGGGCCAGCGGCAGCGCGGCGGCGAGCGCAATGGCCCAGCGGCGTCGGGTCTTTTCCATGGTCTGTCCTCCGGGCGCGTCGGTGCGCTCTCGGGGGACACTTTACCCGATCGGGGCGCACCTGCTACAAGCCTGACGAGCGCGACGCGCTGATGAGCGACTCAACGCTCGGGGCGCGCCGCACCCGATCCAACGATCCTGACCCCGACGCCGCGGGGTCACAGCGCGACGCTGACCCCGTGATCCCCATGTCCATGATCGACCATCTCAAAGCGGGCCTGCGCCCTGCCTTCTTGTTTCCCAGGGCGCGCCTGATCGCGCTGATCGGCGTGATCGCCGTCGTCGGGTGGTCCTCGCTGCGCGGCGGCGGCGCCGTCGAGCCCGGCGCCGAGGAGCTCGGCGCGGAGGGCGCGCTGGCGCTCTTTCTGGAGCAGCGCGAGGGGCTGATCGCCTCCAGGGGGGGGCTGATCTTCCTGAGCGACCCGATCGAGCGGCCCTGGTCGCAGGGTCGCGACTACGTCCCCGCGCTGGCCACGCTCAAGCCCGTCGACGCCGTCGAGGGCGAGGTCGAGGACCTCTATTATCTGGAGGTGAGGGCGACGCGGGACGGCACGCCGGTGGGCGTGCGTCGGCTGACCAACCTGACCAGCACGCCCTCGGCGCGCGAGCGGGTGCTGGCGCGCAGCGGCGAGTCGGCGCTGCTGGCCGTGGAGGTCTTCGGGCAGACGCAGTCGCTGTTGATGGTCGACACGGGGAAGGACGAGCGGGACATCTCTGCGATCAAGACGGGGGCGGAGCGCTGGCGTCATCGGCTGACGAACCTGCAGCAGACGGGGCGGCTCGACGGCGTCGGGATGCGGATCTACGGGCTCGATCCGCCGCCGAGCGGGGTCGAGGTGTCCGTCGAGGGCGAGGTCTTCAAGGTGGTCCTGCGCGACGTCGGCGGAGCGGCCGACGCCCCCAAGGCTCCCAGCACACCGGATTTATTGCGTATTTCGATGGTCACGGGCGAGATCGATGGATCGCGGGCGACCTACCAGCCGCGCTACTTCGCGTCGAAGTCGACGGTGCCGTGGGTGGTGGACACGATCCGCGACATGCCCTGGATGGGGGAGCGCAAGGTGGCCTTGCTGGAGCAGTTCGTCTTCGGGTGGAAGGACACGCTCAAGCGAGAGGCCTTCGAGGCGGGCTTTGTGGCGGAGGAGGGCAACCTGGCCGAGGAGCTGGGGATCGACCCTTCGCTGGGGGCGAAGGTCGGGGAGCCCATCGAGCGGATCGGGGACTGGCCGCCGGCGGACGTCAAGCCGGGGATCGCGGACCCGGCGCCCGGCGAGGGGCGGTGGTCGCCGGTGACGCTGGAGTGGCTGCGCAGCTTGCCGGGGGCGCCGCCGGCCTTCTTCAAGACCGCCGTGCGGATGGACCCGGACAGGCCCTACGACAACATCGTGTTGATCGCGATGGACATGCACCAGCTGGACCTGGGGATGGTGGCCGGGACGGTGACGCCGGAGTCGAGCTTTGGCAACCGCGGCGACGGCCTGATGCCGCGCGATCCTGCGGTCGTCGATCGGCTGGTGGCCGCCTTCAACGGGGGCTTCAAGACCGCCCACGGCGCCTTCGGGATGATGGTCAACGAGGTGACGATCATGCCGGCGATGCCCTTCGCCGCCACCATCGCCGTCGACGACCGGGGCCGCGTCCTGATGGGGAGCTGGAACAACACCATGACCCCGCCGCAGGGGGTGCGGTCCTTTCGACAGAATTTGCCGCCGCTGATCGCCGACGGCAAGTTCAACCCCACCGGCAAGCGCAAGTGGGGCGGCACCGCCAGCGACCTGGACGGCCTCCACACCACCCGCAGCGGCGTGGCCGTGCGCGGCGAGCGCGCCCTGATCTTCGCCTGGTGCAAGTCCTGCTCGGCCGACGCGCTCGGGCAGGCCATGATCGCGGCCGGCTGCGATTACGGCATGCACCTGGACATGAACCCCACCCACACCGGCTTCTCCTACTACCGCGCCGACACCGCCGACCTGGACAAGCGCGGCGAGCTGACCCGCTTCGAGGTCGAGCGCGGCAGCCCCGCCATGGACTTCCGCGCCGACCGCTACATCCAGCGCGACGTCAAGGACTTCTTCTACCTGACGCTGCGGCGCCCCTTCGCAGAGACCTTGCCCGCGCCCCCCGAGGGCTTCGCCGCCTGGGACGGCGCCCACTCCCCCAACGGGCACGACGGCCTGATGCCGCTGGCCGCTGTCTCCAAGGGCCTGGCCGAGGGCGACCTGCTGATCGCGGTGGAGCTGCCCAGGCTCGGGGCCAGGATGCGACGGGGCGACGCCGAGCCCGACCCCACCCGAGAGCTGGGCCAGGACGCCCGCGCCGGGGAGATCGTCCTGAAGGACCCCGCGATGCTCATCGACCTGGGCGTCATCGAGCCTGGGACCCCCTCGGGCTTCTTCGCCGAGGGCCGCGTCGTCGCCCCCCTCGTCGCCACCCAGCCCGTCATGGCCCTCGACGCCCAGGGCCTCTTGCGCTTCGTGTCCCCCGACGAGGCCGACGACCTCGCGCCTGGGGCCGTCGACCACCTGCGCGGCGGCGCCCCCATCATCCTCGACGGCCAGCCCGCCACCCCCGCGCGCGCCCCCTCGGGCCGGGTCCACGCCCTCGGCGTCGACGCCGCCGGCCGCCTCTTCGTCACCAGCGCCAGGAACCTGGACGCCGCCCGCGCCAGCCTCCTGCACCTCGGCGTCACCTCGGCCATCCTCCTGCCCGGATCACCCAACAACGCGCCGCGCTTCAGCTTTCTGGAGGTCGAAGGCCAGTCGCTCGTCGAGATCGACCCGCTCACCGGCCAGCGCACCCCGGCCTCTACCACGCGCGGCGCCTCGACCCATCTTTATCTCGAGCGGCGGCCCGACCCCGCCCGTGTCGCCCGGCTCCTGCTCGAAGACGTCACCCTCTCTGAAGACGAGGCCAAACGGCAGAAGCGCCTCCAGACCCAGATCCTGGCCCTGCGCGAGGAGATGCGGCTGGTCGAGAACGCCAAGTATCGAGCCTTCCAGGACAAGCTCAAGGAGCGCCGCGAGACCCCGCAGGAATGACCCAGGATGAGCCCCAAGCCATGCACAGCGACCTGATCCACCCCACCCATTACGACGCCGTCGTCATCGGCGGCGGCCACGCCGGCTGCGAGGCCGCCCACGCTCTGGCCCGCATGGGGCAGCGCACCCTCATGCTGACGATGAACATCGACACCATCGGCCACATGAGCTGCAACCCCGCCGTCGGCGGCCTCGCCAAGGGCACCCTCGTCAAGGAGATCGAC
>SXGR01216896.1_pt1 | contig 15789 bp, 16 predicted proteins | sample 3174711 | NCBI WGS metagenome assembly SXGR01 (sample SAMN11356860, study PRJNA531348) | freshwater metagenome | isolation source: freshwater sample F1-60 | place: China: Fuxian Lake, Yuxi | collected 2017-12-25
GCCTTAACCGAGCCGCTGACGGTAACTCGCCGGATCATTATGCAAAAGGCACGCCGTCACGCATTGCTGTTGCCAGCCATAGCGCTCCGACCGCTTGTAGGCACATGGTTTCAGGTTCACATTCCTCCCCTAACAGGGGTTCTTCTCATCTTTCACTCGCGTTACTAGTTCACTATCGGTCATCAGGGAGTATTTAGCCTTACGGGATGGTCCCCGTCGATTCAGTCGAGATTCCACGTGGCTCGACCTACTCAGGGTACCCTCCAGAGACAATCACTTTTCGCGTACGGGTCTGTCACCCTCTGTGGACGTCCTTTCCAGAACGTTCCGCTAAGCGATTGTTTGATAACTCCGGTGGAGGGCCCTACAACCCCGAGGTGGAAACCACCTCGGTTTGGGCTGTTTCCCTTTCGCTCGCCGCTACTGAGGAAATCGATTTTTCTTTCTGTTCCTGCGGGTACTGAGATGTTTCAGTTCTCCGCGTTAGCTACCGTGACCTATGTATTCAGCCACGGTCTGTTCGGGAATCCCGGGATCATCACCTGTTTGACGGTTACCCCAGGCTTATCGCAGTCTTCCGCGCCCTTCAAAGCCTCCTGATGCCTAGACATCCCCCATGCGCCCTTTCTAGCTTGACCACCCGAATCGAGTGCTCGCGAACGAGCAACTGATTGGGTGAGCTAAGTTGCCGGACCATCTGATTGCCGACCGCGGATGCGGTGGCTCGGTCCAACACAACGATTCTCGCTCTTTTCAAAGGCATCGACCTGGCAAACGCCTTGCGACGCTCGCCCTGCCAACACCATTGAGCCTTGGGAGAACGCCTCTGCTGAACCGCTTGAGACGGTTCAACATCGACATTCTTTCAAGATGCCAATTACCACGACCAAATTGTCAAAGAACAAAAACGGGCCACGGTTGGCTTTCGCCGCCAGGCCCGCATGCGGCAAACGACCCTTAGGGATCGGCCGCGGCAGAACGAAAACTTAGCGGCGTTCTGGCCCAGCGTCAAGCGGCTGAAAAAATCACGCTCAAATATGCCGGATTTCCGCTTTATTCCCGGGGCTATCACGTTTCTTCATGGATCGGCTGCCGCCACTTGCGGCCGGTAGTCGGCGATGTCGGCCCGCCGCGTCGTCATCCAATAACCGACCGAAAGACCGGGCCAGAGCGCCGTGTTTCGGCCCCGGGCATCGACATACCAGCTCATGCAGGGGAGCTGCCAGGCGGAGCCCGGCCGGTCGCGCCAGACCGTCCGCTCAAAGCGTTTTTGGAGCCCCTCGTTGTACCTTTGCTGCACATCATCGCGGACCTCGACCTGATCGAGCCGGCCGCTGTCGATCCACCGCAGGCACTGCATGACATACCGCACCTGCGCCTCGATCATGAACACGATGGAGTTGTGCCCCAGCCCTGAATTGGGCCCCATAAGCATGAAATAGTTGGGGTATCCGGCCACTGCCACGCCGCGGAAGGCCTGCGGACCTTCCCGCCAGTCATCCGCCAGAAGCCTGCCACCACGGCCCCGGATCGTGACGCCCGCCGCGGGATTGAAGGCCGCAAACCCGGTGGCGTGGATGATCACGTCGCAGGCATGCTCGCCGCCATCGGCGGTGACGATCGACCGCGGCCGCACCTCACGGATCGCCTGCGTGACCAGGGCGACATTGGGGAGGGTCATCGTGGCGTAGAAGTCGTCGGAGAGCAGCACCCGCTTGCAGCCCATGGTGTAGAAGGGGTTGAGTTTCAGGCGGAGCGCCGGATCCTGGATCTCCCGCTCCTTGAACCGGGCAGACCTCTTCTGTCCGCGGCCCATCAACTTCGGCTTGTAGGCGAGGCCGAGGGCGACGAGTTCGGCCCGCCAATACTGCACCGCCCGCCAGAGGCCCAGCAGACCGGGCACGAGGGCGAGCATCGTCCGCATCGCGGCCGATATCCGCCTGTCGGCCCTCGGCAGGACCCACGGCGGCGAACGCTGAAAGACCGTCAGCCCGCCGACGACGGGGGCGATCTCGGGGATGAACTGGACCGCGCTCGCTCCGGTGCCGATCACGGCGACCTGCTTGCCGGCGAGATCGAGGTCGTGCCGCCACTGGGCGGAGTGGAAGACGGGCCCCTCGAATGCATCGAGGCCGGGCAGATCCGGCCGCTTCGGCACGTGCAGCGCACCGACGGCTGAGACGACGACGCGGGCGGTGAATCGGCGACCGTCGTGGGCGGTGAGCCGCCACCGACGGGAGGATTCGTCCCAGACGATCGCCTCGATCGGCGTTTCAAAGGAGATCTGCCGGTCGATGGCGTGCTTGGCGGCCACCCGGCGGAGATAGGCGAGAATCTCGGGCTGCGATGCGTAGGTCCGCGACCAGTCGGGGTTTTGCTCGAACGAATAGGAATAGAGGTGCGACGGCACGTCGCAGGCGCATCCCGGGTAGGTGTTGTCCCGCCAGGTGCCACCGAGCGACGGCGCCTTTTCGAAGATTCGAAAATCCCCCCGCCCCTGCTCCTTCAACTTGATCGCCATGCAGATGCCGGCGAACCCCGCGCCGATGATGGCGACGCCGATGTCGGGCTCGCCGGGCGGCGGATGAGCGGACTGAGGCCGGGATGCCATGGCAGGGAAAAGTACCCCCCCTCGGCGCGGGGAATCAAGGGCGGTTTTCGTCGTCTGCTGCGGGCTCCCCCGGCCCCCGCGGCTTCAGCCGGCGACCCGCAGCATCCACACGGCGAGGACCGCCCGCGCGGTCCACGCCAGAGTGCGAAACCAGTTGCCGCGCACAAGCGCGGCGACGAGTTGGGACCGGTGCCCTTCTCGCGCCAGCCGCGCATGCAGCGGCATCTGCACCACGAGCGTCGATGCCCAGATCGCGATCACCAGCAGCATGCCGCTGACGGCGGCCGCACGGCCCACGCCCGGCGGGGGGGCGATGGCGATCAGTGCCGCCGTGGCCATCTCGACGAGCATGAAGGGCAGGACGACCCATGTCGTCCGCCGCTGGTTTTCCAGGGCGTAGCCCGGTGCGTCATCACCCGTCGTGATCGCAAAGAGCGGGTAGTGGACGACCTGCACGAACCAGATCAGCCCGCACATCGCCCCCGATGAGACGGCCTGGGCCGCCAGGATCGAGTCGAGCATCGTCCATTGCACGGCGTCAGTCACGATGCGAACGTGCCCTCCAGGCATGCATGAGAATCATGCCGAACGGAATCCACCACAGGAGATCGTTGGTGGGGATCGTCACGCCGAAAGCCGGCGGCACCTCACCCCGCAGCACCCCGGAAACGTAACCGAGCGGTCCGAAGATCTTGCCGAGAAACCCGACCAACACGATCGGCCAGTGCCGAACCGGATCCGGGGCCGCGGCCAGATAGCCGACGCCGTAGACGCCCACGATCATGCCCACGCACTGCCAGATGAACGGGTAGTTGGGGGCCGCCATGCCCGTGAGGTCGAAGAGCCAGCCCGGCATGAGGACCGTGAGCGCACCCCACGCGAGGTTGTAGATGCCGGCTGCGACGAGCCAGCGGCGCATCCAAGTCGGTGTGTCGGCCATGCTCGCGGCGCTCGCCAATGATTGGGGGAAAAGTCGCGGGTTGGGGGAAGTCGCGGAGTGAAGCCGGGCCGCTCGCCCAGTCCGCGAACGGACGCTGACAGGATAGCCGTCTGGCGGACCGGGAAACACTCCACGACCTGACGCTCACACGGGCCGCTCGTCTTCGGGGAGCGGTTCGATTCTGGGAGTGCCGCCGCTCGTCCTGCTCGAGACCCGGTAATACTCCCAGCACGACTCCCGGTAGAAGTTGAAGCCCACGAAGACACCGATCACGTTGACACCGTCTGAAATCGCCTGGTCGACGAGCACGGAGAGGCCGGTCACGGCCGCTCTCGCCCGCCGGGGGGCCAGAGCGTTGTGCCTGGGCCGAATACCCTGTTCCCAGAGCCCCGAATTGCGGCAGTAGTCGTCCGCCTCGTCATGGGTGCGAAACAGGGGCAGAAACTGGAACGGATCACCGGTGGCCTGCCGTTGGGAGCCGATCATCTGGGGGTGACCAGAACGGACGAGATGCCAATCGGCGGCGGACATCGGCACTTCTCCGGCGAACCATGATCCGGCTCGTGGTCATGATAGGACCTTGCCGCAGCTCACCCAGCGACCGGGCTGAAGGGCGTGCGCAGACCGTGGAAGAAGTCGGCTCGAGCTGGCTGCGAAGATCGTCGTCCGGAGCGCCCCCCCCGACGTTTCCACCGCTCGATCCAGTGGACAAAGCTCATGGATGGCTTTGTCCACAAAAAGCTAGAATCTGACGACCCAGGTTACCATTTCGGCTTACCATTTCGGCTCACGCTTCCGTCCCGTCCTGCGACCCCCACCCCCCTCGAGGCTTCATGAACGACGCAGCCTGCCCGCCGGTTATCGCCGGAGAAACGGTCGCGGTGACCGGGGCCACAGGCTATGTCGGGGGTCGGCTCGTGCCGGCGCTCCTGGAGAAGGGATACCGGGTCCGCTGTCTGGTGCGGGAGCCACGGAAGCTCGACGCCCGGCCTTGGCGGCACCACGAGAATGTCGAGGTGATCGCGGGCGATCTCGCCGACACCGTGGCGGTGGCCACGGCCCTGCGGGGCTGCCGCGCGGCCTACTACCTCGTGCACTCGATGGTGGCGACCGGCGGCACGTATGCGGATCGCGACCGGGAACTCGCCGCCGGCTTCGCCCGAGCAGCCCGGGATGCCGGCCTGTCACGGATCATCTACCTCGGCGGCCTCGGCGAGATGGGGCCGGACCTCAGTGAACACCTCCGGTCGCGGCGGCAGGTCGAGCAGGAACTCGCCTCGTGCGGCGTGCCGGTGACCACCTTCCGGGCGGCGATGATCATCGGGGCCGGCTCGGCCTCGTTCGAGATCCTCCGCTACCTGGTCGAGCGGCTGCCGATCATGGTGACACCCAAGTGGGTGACCACCGAATGCCAACCGGTGGCGATCACCGACGTGCTGCACTGGCTCGTGCACTGCCTCGAGGTGCCCGAGACCGCCGGCAAGACTCTCGAGATCGGCGGCCCCGACGTGATGCCCTACCGGGAACTGATGCGGGTGATGGCCGAGGAGCTCGGCCTCCGTCGGCGGATCATCCTGCCGGTGCCCGTGCTGACTCCGCGGCTCAGCTCGCTCTGGATCAACCTCGTCACCCCGGTTTCCTATCGAATCGCCCGGCCGCTGGCGGAGGGACTGAAAAACCGCGTGGTCGTCACCGACGACACCACCCAGCGGCTCATGCCTCACCAGGCCCTCGGCGTGCGGGAGGCGATTCACCGCGCGAAGGTGAAGATCGATCAGCATGCCGTGGAGACCCACTGGAGCGTCGCAGGGCCGGTGCCTGGAGATCCGTCCTGGGCGGGTGGCACCGTCTTCACCGACAAACGCGTCGTCGATATCGAGGCCGATCCCGCGAGCGTCTATGCGGCGGTCTGCCGAATCGGAGGGGGCAACGGCTGGTACGCCGGCGACGTGCTCTGGCAGCTGCGTGGCTGGCTCGACAAGCTCGTGGGCGGCCCGGGGTTGCGGCGGGGTCGGCGACATCCGGAGATGGTGGAGTTTGGCGAGGCGCTCGACTTCTGGCGGGTGGTGGGCATCGACCGCGATCGGTCGCTGTCGCTGAGAGCGGAGATGAAGCTTCCGGGCGAGGCCCAGCTGGACTTCGCAATCGAGGAGAGCGAAGCCCGCTCGGAGCCGCCGCTCACCCGGCTGGTCATGACGGCCCGCTTTCGTCCCCGAGGGCTCCTCGGCCTCCTCTATTGGTATGCCGTCGTGCCGCTCCACGAACTGGTCTTCGGCGGCATGCTCCGGGGAATCCAGAAGACGGCCGAGGCGATGCATCGCTCGAAACTCATGACGGGTGGCGAGCCCAAGTTGCAGGAGGCCGCCCCGGGCTACGGCCGCGCCCGCCTCTGGCTGGGGATGAGCGGTGTGGGCACGCTGGTCGTGCTGGCTTCAGTGGGGCTCACGCTCGGACTGCCGGCCCGGATCCTGCCCGTTGCGGACGGGCCGCTCCAGAGCCAACTCGCGGGGCTCGCCGCCTTCGTGCTCTCCTACGCGGCCATCCACGTCCCCTTCGATCTCTTCGGTGGTTACCTCTTGCCGCGGTGGTATGGACGGCGGCATCCGCCGCTGGGCCTGTTCTTCGCGAGGCTGGCCCGGGGGGTGGCCGTTCACGCCGCGGTGTTGTTCACGACGGCGGCCGTGCTGCTCCTCGCAGGGAGGGCCGGCGGAGCGCTGGGGGTGATCGTGGCGGGGGCGGCGGTGGTGCTCGCGTTGCTCTGGGGGCGAATCCCGCTGGCGACCGCCATGGCCCGGCTCGAACTCACGCCGAGCCTGCCAATCCTCGAAGAACCGATCCAGAAGGACGCGGCGGTGACGACGATGCTGCCGACCTACATGGGCGAATCCGACGACGAGGGCTTCACCGGCGCGGTCGTGGGTGTGCTGCAGCCGCGGTTTCACCTGCTGCCGATGCGGTGGCGAGAGGGGCTCGATCCCCAGGCCTTCACCGTGGCGGTGCGGCGGCGGCAGATGGCCGTGCAGACCGGGGAATGGTGGCGGGGCCGGATGCTGGCGATCGGCTTCACGCTCCTCGGTATCGCCCTGACGGCACTCATCATCGGAGATCGGCGGCTGGCCACGGCCGAGGGGATCGTGAGCTACAGCCTCGTGTTCACGCTCTGGTCTTTCCTGGGACTGCTGACCCTTCCCACGCCCAGCCGCCGCGGCGTGGCCGTGGTGGACCAGAGCCTGCTGGCGGCCGGCTGCCGTCGTGATGCGATGGCGCGGACCATCGAAATGCTCGACGACCTGCAAGACCGCGAGCGGCAGCGGAGTTCCCTCGTCGAGACGATCTTTCATCCGGTGCCGAGCGTTCAGTCGCGGCTCCGTGGCCCACGTGCCGCCGGCACGACGGGCTCCTGGGATGCCGCCCGCTCCGCGGTGTACTTGAGCGCATCCGGCCTGGGTCTCCTGGGCAGGGCGGTTCATTGCAACTGCGGCCGCCCGTCTCTCTGGACTTTCTTGCCGATCGACTGAGCCCCGACGGGGTCGGAATTCCTCGGCGTGTCGGCGTGTCGCGGTTGCCCCCAGCCGTGGGCCGGGCCGTCACGGCCGGATCGCCGTCCCGAGAACCCGCCAGACTTCGCCGGGGCTCGTGCGTCCCTCGAGCACGAGTGATCCCGCCTGCACGAAGAGCGGTGTCATGCCGTTGTCGATGCCGATCCTGTAGAGCTCGCGACTGTCGGCCTTCCGCAGGATCGCCCGCCCGACATGGTCGCCGCGCACGTCGAGAAACTCGCTGATCATCGCCCTGCCCCGGTAGCCGGTGCCGTTGCACTGCGGGCAGCCAACCGGGACACGGACGCGGTCGAACTCCATGCCGTGCATGTCGGCGGGATCGGCCGACTCGCGGGCGCAGCGGCCGCAGAGCGTCCGCAGAAGCCGCTGCGTCAGCACCGTCGTCAGCCCGCTGCGGACGAGAAAAGGCTCGATGCCCATCTCGATCAGTCGCGTGACCGCGCTGGCGGCGGTGTCGGAGTGGAACGTCGCCAGCAGCAGTTGGCCGGTGAGCGAGGCCTGGATCGCGAATTCCGCGGTGTCACGGTCGCGGATCTCGCCAACCATGATCACTTCCGGATCCTGTCGCATCAGCGACCGCAGGCCCGTCTTGAGGTCGAACCCCGACGCCTGATCGACCTGACTCTGGGCGACGCCCGCGACGGGCACCTCGATCGGGTCTTCGATCGAGACGACGCTGCGCGAGCCGTTGGTGGAGGTGACGATGTGCCGCAGGCAGGCGTAGAGGGTCGTCGACTTTCCACTGCCGGCGGGGCCCGAGATCAGCATCGCCCCGCTGGTCTCGACGAGCGCGTCGCGAATACGACCGGTCAGTTGTGGTGGATTCCCCAGCTCCTCGAGCGTGGACAGGTCGCGATGATGGCCGAAGAAGCGGAGCACGGTCCGCTCCCCGTGCATGGTGGGAAACGTGCTCACGCGGATTTCGCGGCCGTGCTTCGGCTTGGCGATGCGGCCCTCCTGGGGCACGTCGCTCTGGTAGGTGAGCAGGTCGGCAAGGATCTTGAGCCGGGACGTGATGGACGAGGCAACGCCCGGGGCGACGACGGCGACGGGCTGCAGCATGCCGTCGTGCCGGAAGCGGACGTCGAGGCCCGCCTCGCAGGGCTGGATGTGGACGTCGCTCGTGCCGACGTCGTGGGCGAATTCCAGCAGCGTATCGACGGCCCCCGTGGCGTAGGCGGGGAGCATGGGGTTCATCGACGCGAGCCGCCGCCGGGCCGTTTCGAGGGCCGCGGTGAGATCGCCGTGGGCGGCTGGAGGGCCGTGAACCGCCGCCACGGCGGTCGGACCAGGCATGCCGTGGCCGACGGGCGAGATCTCGGTCATGCGCCCGGCCCCCGGAGCATCTGGTCGATCGCCTCGGGTCGGAGCTTGGAAACGTAGGTGTTGAACAGCCGGAAGATCATCATCACCAGCAACGCGGCCACGGCGATCCACACGATCGAGGACACGATCTGCGTGATCATCGACATCGCGAACTTCACCTTCATCCGCATGACGCGGAAATGCTTCTCGAGCGTCTCGGCGAGCCGCCCCGACTCCTCGCCGAGATGCACGGCTTCGACGGTGTCGAACGAGAAGAGGCCGGTGTCACGGAGCACTTCGTGCAGCTCGCGACCCTGAAGCACCGCCTCGCGGGCCCCGTCGGCCTTCGCCTTGAAAGCCCGCGACGCGGAACTCTTGAAGCTCAGCGCGATGGCACCGGCGGCCGGCACCCCCGACTCGACGGCGAGTGCGAGCGACTGCACGAACGTGGCCTCGTCGAACGTGAGGAGCGTCCGCCCCAGCACCGGCACGCGCACGAGCAGATCGCCCAGGAACGCGAGTTGGCCGTTGCGGATGAGGATCCACAGCGACACGCCCACCGCCGCCGCCGTCAGCACCCAGCCCCAGAAGATGGCCAGGCCCCGGGCTCCGGCGAGGCCGATCCCCAGCAGGTCGGCGGCCTCGGGCGTTTCGGAAGCCACCACCGACGGGACATAGATCAGCACCGACACCACGACGAGCGCCAGTCCCAACTGGATCATCGGCCAGATGATCGATCCACGGAAGGTGTCCTGCAGTTCGGCGACCTCCTTGTAGTAGACGGCCATCCTTTCGAGCACCGTCTCGAGCCGCCCCGACTCCTCGCCCACCTCGATCAACCGGTGGAAATTCGGGGGGAAGTAGTTGCCCTGCTCCCTGACCGCTTCCGTCAGCGAGGCCCCCTGGCGGATGCGCTCGGCGACCGACCGCATGTGGCGGCCGTGCCGCGACCCCGCATCGGCCGCCTCGCGTTCGAAAATCCGGAACGGATCGTGGCCGACGTCGAACGCCACCCCGACCCGCTCGCACAGCAGCCCCAGGTCACGATTGCCGATGCGGGTGATCATGTCCGCGGATTTCGCCGGAGGAGCGGGGCACTTCCGCAGAATGTACGGAGCGGTGTTTGGGGAATGTGACCGGCGGATGAGAAACTCGTGAGCGGGTGCCCGGGGGGCGGTCGCTACATTGGGGCCGTCGTGGCGGCAGGCGCGAACAGGCGAGGTGGTCGTGGCGGTCGGTCTTTCCTTCACGCAGTTCGGATCGGGCGAGCCGCTCGTCATCCTCCACGGCCTGTTCGGCTCCAAGCGGAACTGGGCCTCCGTGGCCGCGAAACTTGCCGCGGACCGTCGGGTGATCGTGGTTGACATGCGGAACCACGGCGAGAGCCCGCGGCACGACCGCCACGACTACCCGGCGCTGGCCGCCGACGTGGCCGCCCTGATCGACCGGGAGGTGGGGGGGGCCGCCGCGGTGCTCGGCCACAGCATGGGCGGAAAGGCCGCCATGGTCCTGGCGGTCATGCAGCCGGAACTGGTCGAGCGGCTCGTGGTCGTGGACATCGCCCCGGTGCGGTCGAGCGGCACGCTGATCGACGTGGTGCGGGCCCTGCGCGACGTGCCGCTCGCCGACTACTCCCGCCGCGCCGAGGTGGAGGCGGCACTCGCCGGGGCGATCCCGGATCCCGCCGTGCGCGGGTTCCTGATGCTCAACCTCGCCAGCGGCCCCGACGGCCTCGCCTGGACCGTGAATCTCGAGGCCCTCGAGCGAAACTTCGACGACATCCTGGGCTTCCCCGCGCTGCCCGCGGGCCGACGATTCGTCGGACCGACGCTGTTCGTGGTGGGCGGGCGTTCCGATTACGTCCGACCGGATCACCACGCCGAGATCGAGCGGCTGTTTCCGGCGGCCGTGATCGATACGCTCCCGGGGGCGGGGCACTGGGTGCATGCCGATGCCCCCGGGCCGTTCGTCGGGGCCGTGAGGCGGTTTCTGACGAGCGGCGCGGCGGGGTGATGCGGTCGGCTATTCGCCGATGTCCTCGGCCCAGAGCTCCGGATGGGCGGCCATGAACCGCCGCATGAGCTCGATGCAGCGTTCATCCTGCACGACCGTGAGCTGCACTCCCCGCTCCGCCAGCAGTTTCTCCTCGCCCATGAAGGAGCGATTCTCCCCGATGACGACCCGTGGAATCCCGTAAAGCAGGATCGCGCCGCTGCACATCGGGCAAGGCGAGAGCGTGGTGTAGAGCGTGCACTCCCGATAAAACGCCGCGGACCGCCGGCCCGCCCGCTCGAGCGCGTCCATCTCCCCGTGGAGAATGGTGCTGCCCTGCTGCACGCGGCGATTGTGGCCGCGGCCCGCGATCACGCCGTCGTGCACGACCACCGAGCCGATCGGGATGCCCCCCTCGGCGAGCCCCTGCTCCGCTTCATCGATCGCCGCCTGCAAGAACGCGTCCATGGCGTCGGATCATACCGACTCCGACACCATGGCGTCCATGTTCACGCGCGGCGGGACTCGGCCCCGACGCCACCGCCGAATGATTGTCACGACCGTCCCGAGAACCGTGGCGAGACCGAGCAGGTTGCCCGGCTCGGGCACCGCGGAGGTGAGCACGAGATTGTCGAGCGCCGGCGAGGCCACGGTCGTGGCCGTCGGCGAGACGATCTGCGTGGTGCGCTCGACGACCAGGGCCGCGATGCCGGGCGTGTTGAACGTGAACGTGGCGGCTGCCACTGGCACGTATTCCGCGTAGTTGGGTTCGCCCACCTGCCCGAGCGTGTTGCCGTTCGAATCGAGGGCTCGCGCCGTCCACTCCGCGGCGATCATTCCGGTCAGCGACTGCTCGGGATCCATCGCGATGCGTGTGAATGACAGGCTGGTCAGCGGCTGGGCGAACGTCAGCCGGTAGCCGGCCGGCGCAGCCGACGCGGATTGCTGCAGGAAGTTGAACGCCGAGGGGGGGCCGAAAAAATTCGGATAGAGAAAGACATTGGTCGTCGCATTGGCCGCCACGGGCCCCGGGGCCCCGACCACGTTGGAGACCGTGATGCCGTAACCGGCGAGATAGGTCGCGAGCGTCGCTCCGCCGACCGGACCACCCGCGGCATTCAGGGAGTCGAAGTTGACGAGCACGGTGGATGCTCTGGCGGCCACGGGGGCCCCGATGAGCATGACGACGAACACGAGCCATCGGACATGGCGACGGAGGAAGGTGGCACGGGGCATGGAAGGGCCTCCAAAGGAAGCCACAGGCTCGCACGATCACGGGGGCACACGACTTCCTCGGAAGTGATGCCGACGGCCCTGACGATCATGGCTGTGACTCTGGGGACTGCTGGAAGCGATCCCTGCACGGGGAACGCGCCGCATCCCGCTGGCGCAGCGAACCTGAACGCGGTGCCGCACGGTGCGACACTCGCGCATCGGCCTACGCTGCGCCGGGGCTTCGCACGTCGGCGAGGCGCCCAGCAACTCGTCTTCCGAAATCACCCACCCGGCGAGCCACTGCGGGCCAGACACCCGCGCACCTCTCCGGGCACGTCAAACCCTTCGAACCCGCGGGCTGCGAGGCAAGCGCGGCCCGCACATCAGCCATCGGGCAGGTGTTTTGCGGGCGACAACCCCGGCAGGACACCCTCATTCCGCCGGCCGTCGCGGCCTTGAGCGGCCGCACCCGCCCCGCTACCGTTTCCCCCTCCCCGGAGGCCCCGGCCATGCCCTTCGCCCGTCGCTCACCGCTGCTCCCGCTCGCGGCGCTGCTCCTCGCCGCCCTGCTGCGGCCCCACGCCGCTCCCGCCGCGGGGCCGCAGGCCACGATCGAGGGCCATCCCGCCCTCGCCCGTGCCCCTCGATGCACCACGACCAAGCAGGGCCGGCAGGGCGACCCGGTCAACATCGCGTTCGTCGGCACCGAGGAGGAACTCCACCACACGCTCGCGCGGGCCCGCTGGTATGCATCCGATCCGATCACGCTCCAGACCTCGCTGCGGATCGCGGCCGACGTGGTGCTGAAGAAGCCCTACGAGCACGCCCCGGTGAGCGACCTCTTCCTCTGGGGTCGCCGCCAGGACGTGGCCTTCGAGCAGCCGGTCGGTGACAGCCCCAAGCAGCGTCACCACGTGCGCTTTTGGAGGTCGCGCGAGCTCGATGCCGGCGGCGAGCCGCTCTGGCTGGGGGCCGCCACATTCGACGAGCGGGTCGAGCTCAGCCGCACGACCGGGGGCATCACGCACAAGATCGCCCCCGACGTCGATCGCGAACGCAACAAGCTCGTCCTCGATGCCCGCGCCAGCGGCGTGCTCGACGGCCATTACTGGGTCGACGGCTTCCATCGCGATCGCCAAGGTCGTAACGGCGGCGGTGATCCCTACTTCACCGACGGCAGGCTCGCCGTCGGCGTGCTCGATTTCCGCCGCTGATCGACGTCACCGCGGCCGCAGCACGGAGGTGTGCAGCCGGTCGTATTCGGCGGCATGCTTCTCGAGCCGGCTGGCGTAGAGCAGGACCTTCGAAACCGTCATCTGCCCCGCGTTCCCGACGGCGACACCGGCGAGGTGCGCCGCGATGCTCCCGCCGTCGGCCCCCTGCCCTTGATGCCGGGTGTGCTTGAACCGGCCGATCGTCAGGTGGGGCCGGTATCCGCGGGCCTCGGGGGGAAATCCGAGGGGCTCGAGCCGTGCGGCCAGCGCGTCGTAGAGCGACCCGAGGGCTTCGGCCCCCTCCTCGATGCCGAGCCAGACGACCCGTGGTTTTTTCGGGTCGGGAAAGCAGCCGACGCCGCCGAACGCGACCTCGAAGGGCGGCACCTCCCTGCATGCCGCGTCCATCGCGACGCAGATCCCGTGCAGGTCGGTCTCATCGACATCGTTGCCGAGGAAGTGCAGGGTGAGGTGCATGTGGGCCGGATCGACCCAGGCGGCTTCGACGCCCGCGCGTCGCAGCCGGTCGATGATCCGCGCGGCCACCGTGGCCGTCTCGCGCGGCGGATCGATGGCGATGAAGAGCCGAAGACGCGGTGGCATGCGGATCACGCTCGGGGAGACACGGGGTCGGGCACGGCACGTGCATCGTGCCGGCACAGCCGGCCGAAAGACCTCCCGCTCCCGGCGATTGTAGCCAGCGACGCGGCAGAAGCCTGCCGCTCACAGGCAGCCTTTCCAAAGGGGCTCGATCGGTGGCAGACTCCGAGCCTCGTTCGACACGACGACGTGCACAGCCGCTTTTCACCCGGAGGCGCCGATGACGGACCCCTTGCTCCACACCTGGAATCTCAATCTCGGCTACGCGAAACGCCTCGTGGCCGATATCCCCGACGACAAGATGACCCTCCAGCCGGCCCCGGACATGAACCACGCCGCATGGGTGCTGGGGCATCTGGCCTGCACCGCGGACATGCTTGCAGACATGATCGGCGCGCGGCCCGTGTGCCCGGCCGGCTGGGTTTCGCTTTTCGACTGGAACTCGAGCCCGTCGAGCGAGCCGAGCGCCTACCCGTCGAAGGCCACGTTGCTCAGGGCCCTGGAGGACGCCCACGCCGGAGTCGCCGCGGCCCTGCCCCTCGTCCCCGAGTCTCGCTGGCCTGAAACGACGCCGCTGGAGGCGGTGAGAAGTTTTCTGCCGACCCTCGGTGATTGCCTCGTGTTCGTGATGGCCGCCCACGAGAACATGCACCTGGGTCAGCTTTCGGCCTGGCGGCGGGTTCAGCGGATGGGGCGGGTCTGATCATGACCGCTGAAGAATCCATGCCGACACCGCCCTTGCCCGACTCGTATTTCGAGAACGGCCTCCTCGTCTACACGGCGGCCTATCACCTGAAACGGGGCTCGTGCTGCGGCTCCGGCTGCCGCCACTGCCCGTATGAGCCCCGGCATGTCGAGGGCGCCGAGCAGACCCGCGGCTGACCGCCGTTTCGCGGCGTTGCCTGCGCGGGGTTCAAAGCCCCTCAGCCCGCCACCGCGCTTCAACCATGTCCGCCATTTCGCGGGCTTGGTCCTCGAGTTCCTGGAGGAGCTCGTGGTTGTCGTCGTCTTCTGCCCGGCGGGCGAGCGTGAGCAGATAAGCCGCCTCGTTTCGCCACGCCTTCAGCCAGTCCGGACGTTTCCAGACAGGCCGGTAGATCAGGCTTTCGAGCCGCAGGAATTCATCGCCGGAGAGGGTCATGAACGTCGAGTGTAGCTCGGCTCCGGCGGCGGGCGCGGGCGTGCCAACTCCCGGCTGGCGACAGCAGGTGCTGGGCTCACGCACGGCGTTGATCCAAGAGCTGCCGGGGCCGTTCACGAGCCGGACGGAGGCGTTGGGGGCCGCGGAGGTGGCTTGCCCACCGGTCAATGGACTGGGCGGAGGGCTCGGGAAAAATCCCGGCCACTCCGCCCAGCCGCGACGCCGACCTCTTGGATTGGACGCGGATGCTCCTGCCCGCTATCTCACCGCAGTCCGGCAGCCATCCCACGAGCGGCCTGCAGCATGCTCACCAGCACGGCCGCGCGGGGCGACAGAATGGTGAGGCCGTACATCATCCGCGCCTGCCGGGTTTTCGGCGGGGTGCTGACGAGGGCGGCGATGGGACTCACGCGCGGCGAAACGACGCCGAGGCCGCTGAGTCGTCCAGCGGGCGTGCGGAGGCCGCCCTTTTGGAACAGCAGCGCGGCGTTGCTCAACCGCGGGGCGATCAGGCCGAGCGGGCTTGCCGTGGGCATTCCCGGAAGGGTAGCCATTCCGGGGATGATCGGCTTGTTGAGGCGGGCCAACAGGCCGTTCGCTGCCTGGGCCGGGCTGACGGATGACGCAACCACGACCGTGGCGACGAGGCTGAAGACGATGGACCGTTTGAGAAGCATGAGAGACTCCAAAAAATAACCCGAGCAAGCGACGGCAGACGACGCGGACGCTTTGCCCACCGAGCGTTTTTGCTCATTCGTGGGATGCGTCCGGCTGCACGTCGGCCGAGATTCATTGCCTCGCTGCCGAAGTCAATCTGAAGCGTCGGGTTTCCCATGCATGCCGGCGATCAGATGCATGCATATCCCTTCCAGCCGTCACAAACCGATCGCTCCTGCGGCATCGCCGACGACCTCCCCCAGCGGCTCGAGGCCGCCAGCCACGAGTGGAGTTCGCCAAGGCGATGCCCCAGATTCACCGCTGGTACAGGCTGAGCCGCAAGGCCCGATCCAGTGAAATCGATGGCGTTGGACCAAGGACATGCCTCGGCCGTGCTCAAATGCTCGGCTCAAGTCGGTTGATCCGCCCTGAGAACTTCCCAGACCATTGGCACCCCAGACCCGCCTGCTCCCCTATTCCGGGGGCATTAGGGAGCGTAGTTTGGTGCCTGAAACCAAATCGTTATCCGCCGCGCAGAAACGCCATGCCCGACC
>SXGR01081883.1_pt1 | contig 15785 bp, 19 predicted proteins | sample 3174711 | NCBI WGS metagenome assembly SXGR01 (sample SAMN11356860, study PRJNA531348) | freshwater metagenome | isolation source: freshwater sample F1-60 | place: China: Fuxian Lake, Yuxi | collected 2017-12-25
ACTGCGGCCAACTTTTAAGATCTAAAGCCGATTAGGTAAAATACCAGCATGGCTCTTCCCAAGGTAATTCTTTACTATATATTCACGCCATTATCCGATCCGACTGCGATAAAGATTTGGCAGAAAAACCTTTGCCAATCATTAAATCTAAAGGGACGAATAATTATCTCCCCTCATGGAATTAATGGCACATTAGGCGGGGAAATGAATGATCTGAAAAAATATGTTCGCCAAACAAGATCATATGAGGGCTTTTCCAAAATTAAATTTAAGTGGTCTGATGGAACTGGTAATGATTTTCCAAAGTTAAGTGTGAAGATAAAGCCTGAATTAGTTGCCTTTGGCCATCCGGATGAGATTAAAGTAGATGAAAATGGGGTTGTCGGTGGTGGTAAACATTTAAGTCCCACTGAGGTTGATGAATTGGTGGCAAAACGTGGTGATGATGTGGTCTTTTTCGATGGCCGTAACGCATTTGAGGCTCAGGTCGGGCGATTTAAGAATGCGATAGTGCCACAGGTAGAGACAACTCGAGATTTTGTAAATGAGATTAATAGTGGCAAGTATGACCATCTAAAAGATAAGCCAATTATTACCTACTGCACCGGTGGAATTAGATGTGAGGTTTTATCCTCTGTCATGAAGACGCGTGGATTTAGAGAGGTTTACCAGATTGAGGGTGGCATCTTTACCTACGGTAAAGAGCTTGGTGATGATGGTTTATGGGAGGGCGCTCTTTTCACCTTTGATAATCGAATGTCGATCGAGTTTAGTCAGAAATCAAAATTAATTGCTAACTGTGAAAAATGTGATTCGCCAGCTAATCGTTTTTATGATTGCCCAAAACCACCATGTAATTCTCTGAATTTATTGTGCTCTGATTGTGCTGAAAAAATGAATAATGAGATCTGCAAACACCCACAACGAAAGTACTCTAAGGCTGAATTAATCGGCTAACAACTGATTTGTGTGATCCCTTGGGTGATTTATATAGGATGAAAACCACTTTTTAAGATCATAAGCACCAGATTCAGTGTGGATTCCAGCATTTGATAATTGTGCAACCTCTAATCTCTTAATGATGTCAAAGCTTGCTGCCCTAGATGCTTTATAGAAAGCTAAGGAGTTTTCAATTGGTAGCACGGTGTAACCCAAAGTGGTGTTTTGTGCCCAGATATTTTCATCATAGCCTTGAATCATTGAGCCTGGCTCTGCGATTAATCTTTTCAATCGAGCGCAAGATTGGGATTCAGAGTCTGCTAAGTGGTGGATTACCTGCCTAGCATTCCAGCCATCTTTTTTAGGTTTATCTAAATCAGCCAGATTGATCTTTTTTACCGCCTCTAAAAACAGATTTGTGGCCGCCTCATACTCAGCAGCTAATTTTTCAATCTCAGGATGACTCATTTACTTATCCTACTAGCGGCGCAGGAAGGAGCGAAGTGCCATAAGTACTCTTCGATATAAATTACTTGTCTGCTTAACTGGGGATAGGCCAATTACCATGGCGCTAGTTGGCTCACCAGGTGTTGTCACCGAGTGCAAGGCTGGTGAGCTCTCATCTAATGAGTTAGCGATAATTTTCATTTGCGAGACGATTGCAATGCATCTAACAAATTGGCTTCGTGGCAACTTGTCAGCCATTGCAATTAACTCCTCAGTTAAGTTATCAGCTGCTTGCCGTAAATCTCTGGCGATATTGTCAATGATTCGCTCTCGATTTGATGATTGCAATAACTCTAGCTTTTCAGTAATTGCAGTTGAGGTGGCAGAAAGAGCGTAGGCAATCTGGCGATCAACAGTCTCTTTTCGATTTGGATCAGAGGTTGAATCAAATAAAGCTCTTGCCATTCCTCTTATTTGAACCACCATATGTTCAATTGCTACTCCTTGAATATATAAAGACTCAGCCTCATCAACTTCAGCAAGTGGTGACCATTTGGCATAACGCTTTGCTTCAATAGATTGTGATCTTAAGGTTGGAATCTCCTCCACTAATAATCGGGCGCTAGATAACCAGGCACCGGCCTGCCTTTGGGTGAAGCCACCTGCCACTCCCTCTGCCATATCACTGATTAACTCAGCTCCTCTTTTACCCAACCTTGTTATTTGATTAACTGTTCGACCTGCTGGGGTGTTTGGATGTGAGAAGTAGGAGAAAACAATTGCAACTGCTGCGCCAATTAATGTGGACACTAATCTGTGTTCTGCGGTTGAGCCTGAGATGCCAGGGCCAATAACAATCAATGCCGTCACTGGCACGTTCACCGATGCCACCTCACCCAACCTGAGACCTCTAGCAACTACTGAGCATAAAAATACGGTGGTGCCGATTGCAATCACCCCAAAGCTAAAGTAATGAACTGTTAATAGGGCAACACCTGCGCCAATTGCGGTTCCAACAATTTGTCCCAATCCTTCTCTAACTGATTTGTAAAGTGAGATTCGAATACTTAAAGCACAAACAATTGCTGCAACTAGGCCGCCTTTAAAAACTAAAGCATCTCCAATTACCCAAGCTGTTGCTGAGGCAAGGGCAGCCACCGTAATTTGGCGAACCCAAATTCTTCGATTAGTAAATAATCTTATAAACCAAAGACAAAATACTCTCATGGACGAAACTTAATTTTTTTAGCATTCATTAATACTTTAAGCCTTGCAACCGCAGATTTTCCCATGCCCTGTAAGCCTTCTAATTCAGCCAGTGAAATCTTGCGAAGATCTGAGACCTTATACAACTTGGCATCAACTAATGCCCGTCTTGCTGGGGCTGCGATCTTGTATTCACGCCACTCTTGATCTAATTTCTCATACCGATCTAGCTCTGATTGTGGGATATCAACTAACTGTTTTGGCTTAACTGCTTTTCCCATGAGCTAATCTTACAACTTTACTTACCTTTTCTTTTGACCATTATCTGCACCATTCGCTGCGTCATCAGTTTTCTCACCAAAGTTTTAGGAAGTGGTGCATCAAAGTGCAAGGCACTTTTAGTTTGCTTATAAATGACTAAATCTTTATTCAAGGCGGCTAGTACTGAGCCACTAAATGGATAAAAGGAGCAACCAGTACGCCGGGCTGCAATTCCACAAACAACATCTTTATCTAATTTAAAGGCGAGGATCCCATAGGAGATCCCCTGCTTTAGTGCGGGCTCAATCTCTAAAATAATTGCTCGCATCGCCCTCAGATTGCTCTTATTGGGCTCACTCTGCTGGGCAATGTATTGATCAACCTCGCGTTTGCTCACTGCATCATTTTATTGATGCAGTGCAATATTAAGCGAGTTGAAATTGCGCCAAACCAGCAGAATTTTTACTCCGCTTAATCTTTTGATAAGACTCAAGCACCTCAAGGTGTCCTAAGACTGGATAAGCCAAGTATTTATAGGCTGGATCGACCCAAACACCCATCCGATCATGTGCAATTTCAATTAGCTCCATCATCGTTAATGCTTTCCCAGCCCTCTTTAAAGTGTCTAAGCAGATTTGCTCAATTAGATCTGTGTAATTTAAAGATAGATCAAGAAAATCAGTTCCTGCCTGCCCTACATATCTTGGATAGTGGGAGGTGAGAATCTCACTTGCCTGATATCCCTTTAACAATCTAATTGTTGAACGGTATGCCTCAACAAATCGATAGGTTGGTGGAAATGCTGGTTGGCCATCAGCTAGCAATACTGAGTTACCTAATACTGCATCTCCAATAATGATTGCCCGGCTTTTCTCATCCAAGATAGAAACATGTCCCCAGGAGTGTCCTGGTGTATGCAAAATTTCAACATATCTGCCACCTAAATCAATTCGCTCATTGCCTGCAAAACCAATATCAACATTGGTTTCAAATGCAACAGTCATCATGAAATCTTTAGCGTCCTTTGATTCAGCAAAGCCATGATCTTTTTCAAACTCGTTATAGCGATCAAAGAACATGCTATTTAAGTTTTCAATCATTGGCCGATCTCGCTCTCCAGCACAGATCAAGGCATTTGGCATTAACTCTCGCACTGCCTTATTGCCACCTGTGTGGTCATAATCTGAGTGGGTATTAATCACATACCGAACAGCATCAAGAGATAATTTTTTCTCTTTAAAGTAATTAACAACTGTGGTTCTAATCGAATCATCAAATCCGGTGTCTACTAATAAGGTGTATTTGCTACCGACAATTGCATAAACGGCAACATATCTTGGCCCAATTGGGCACTCAATGCGGTGTAACCCTGGACTTAGCTCCATACTTTTCTCCTTTTATTTGTTATTTGCCCTTGAAGCTAGGTTTGCGTTTTTCAACAAACGCTTGCCTGCCTTCATTGCTATCTTCAGTGGTGAAGCAGTAGGCAAAAGTGTCATTTTCATATTGCAAACCAATATCTATTGCAGTTGATTGAGAAACGCGAACCAAGTGCTTTGCTAACTCAGCAGCAATTGGTGCATTATCTGCAATGCGAGCGGCCAAGTTTTCAACCGCTGCATCAAGCTCTGCATCTGTTAGTAGTTGATCAACTAATCCATATTGCTCAGCTTTTTGAGCCGAGATTAAATCTCCAGTTAATAACATCTCCAAAGCTTTTCCAGTTGATAGCACTCGTGGCAGTAATTGTGTATTTCCTGCCCCCCCATGCCAACCTAATTTGATTTCACCTGCACCAAATTGGGCATTATCTGCTGCATAACGGATATCACCCATCAATGCCATCTCAAGACCGCCGCCGATGCAATAGCCACGAATCTTTGCAATTACCGGCTTTCTAATCGCCCAAATTCCTCTTGCATAATCAACGCGATTTCGAAGCTGCCAATTAGATCCATATTGATCCAAAACCTTCACATCACTTCCAGCTGAAAAAGCTTTACTGCCGCTACCAGTTAAAATCACAACTCGAATATCATCATTGCCATTTATGTATGGCACCAATTCAAGTAATGCTTTACCCATATCAGGGGTCATAGTGTTTAATTTTTCAGGTCTATTTAAGGTAATTGTGGCAACCTTATTGTTGAGTGAAAATTTAAACTCAGCTGGAAACTGCGGTAGCTTCATCGTGATTTGTACTTTCTTGCTGACTGGGATGCTTGCGCTGCTGTTTCAAGCAATGCCTTCATTGCAATCTCAGCACCATCTGGATCTTCATCGATCACAGCATCCAAAACTGCTTGATGTTGAACAATGAAATCAGCATCCTCAACAACATGTCTGACCATGTCATCTCGAATTTTTAGTAATGGAATAAACAACTTTCCGATTCGCTTCATCAACTCATTTTGAGTTGCAGCAAGTAACGCCTCATGGAAGGCAATATCTGCCTCACCAATGATTGGCGATGTTGGACCTTGATCATAAAAAGCATCTGTCATTTTCTTTAAAGCATTGGTTAGATCTGCTACATCTTTTGTACCACGCCTCTTAGCTGCAATTCTTGCCACCCATGGTTCATAACTTGCTCTTACCTCTTCAAGATCTCTAACTAATTCAGGACTTAAGCCTGAGACCTGCAGCCATGAGATCACATCTGGATCAAGAAGATTCCACTGCGAGCGCTCAAGCACAATCGTGCCAGTCTTAGTTCTTGCTTTAGTTAAGCCCTTATCGTGCAAAACTTTTAAAGCCTCACGCACCACAGTGCGGCTAACTTTAAATTTCTCCTCCAATATATATGAGGTAAGAATTGTTTCAGGACTTATTTCGCCATGGACAATTTTGCTCCCAATATCATGCACAATTTGGGTTGGAAGATTACGAGCTATTTTAGTTTTCATATTTGCCTATACCAACTCATATGTGTCATAGATAGCAAGGGCTAGTGGGCCTTGCCCCCATGGAACTGAGAAGCCACGGGGTGTAAATTCATAATGTGATTTTCTAGTTGATGCCATAACAGCTGCGGTCACATTTTGAAGTTCACCATCTTTATCAGCATCTGCAATAACTCCATTTAAAGCTTTAATCATCGCAGGCTTAACAATGTTTTGATCAACAATGCCAAGCTTTATAGCCCGGGCAAATCCTGCTGCCATAAATCCGGCAGTTGATCCCTCTTCACCAGATCGCTCACTATCAACCACACACCACCAACGACCATCCTCTCGCTGTAGTTTGATCATTGCATAGATGAGTTTTTCGGTAGCCTCTTTAATCTTGTTATAACCTGAATGATTTTTAGGAATTTGGTGCAGCACATCAAGCATGCCAAGAAGTGCCCAACCTTGGCCTCTTCCCCAACCTTGGCCCCAAGTTCCTGGTACGCCATTTAGAAAGAAGTGATCAAAGATTCCACTCTCTAATTGCAAGGCATCTATATATGCAATTGCTTGCTGCACGCCAATATCGGTATAGGCAGGATTATTTAATGCCTTACCAAGACCGGTAAAAAACGGTGGATCAAAATGTAAACAATCAACACATGTTCCACCTGGTGGATTAGCTAGTAATTCAGCCTCAAACTTAGGCAGCTCCTCACCGCCATATGGTGGAATTAAACAAAGAGATTCCCAAGTATCAAAAATATCTCGGTCCTTGGTGCGTGAGCTTAAGTAACCTGCAAGAAGTACTAGTGAATCAAAGATCTCCTTGCTCTTAATCTCTTGCGCAACCTCAATCATTGCAACACCAGGAGCGGTGCAATCTAATCGTTGAAATGGTGTTGGCCGGCTTGCCCAAGCCTTAAACCAGCCTTCAGCAAAGGCGAAGTACTTTGGATCCTTAAGTAATTTTCCAGTAACTAAAATTCCTTCAAAGCCAGTTGAATCGCCAAAGTTCCAGGACTTGTATGGCATCTTTAATAAGCTCTTACCAACTTTTTCCAATAACTCTAGTCTTTGCTCTTTACTCGTTGCTACCTTTACATCGCTCATATTTATCGCCCCTTAAACTGTGGTTTACGTTTTTCAGCAAATGCTCGCTGACCCTCTGCTGCATCCTCAGTTGTCATGCAGTAGCTGAAAGAGTCATTTTCATATAACAAACCAACCTCAAGTGGAATGCTTTGCGCCATGCGAACCATATGTTTGGTCATCTGAGCTGCAATCGGTGCTTTTTCAGCAATTGATTCGGCAATTTCAATTGCTCGCTTTAATACATCCTCTCTTGGCACAATCTCTTGGATTAATCCCATTCGAAGCGCTGCATCTGCCTCAACCTTTTCACCATGCAATAAAAATAGATTTGCGTTTCCTGGTCCAACTGTGTGAGTTAACAATTGAGTTTGACCTGAGCCACCATGCCAGCCCCAACGAATCTCACCAGCTAAAAACTTTGAATCTGGTGTGCCAATTCGAATATCAGAGGCGCATGTCATCTCAAGGCCGCCGCCTACCACCCAACCGTGAACTGCTGCAACAACTGGTTTTTTAATTAACCAGATTGCCCGGGCGTAATCAAGATTTCGATCAAAGCGATTTCGATACTCCCAGTTAGTTCCATAATCGCCTAAATCTGTTAAATCACTTCCGGCACAAAATCCTTTTTCGCCTTTGCCGTAGAGGACAACCGATCTGATCTCTAAATTATTATTAATTTCATAGATGTAGGAGTTAATCTCCTCATCCATCTTCACCGTCATCGCATTTAACTTCTCTGGTCGGTTAAGTATTAGGTGTGCAGTATTGCCATGTATTTCAAGATCAACTGATCCACTTAGTTGAGTCATTTTTATTGCTCCTTTGTTTTAGATACTGCACCGGCATTTACTAATTCATTGATTTTTCCATCAGAAAATCCAAGCAATCCCTGCAAAATCTCTTGAGTGTGCTCACCTAAGGCAGGTGCTCCTCTTCGAATTGTTGGTGGAGTTTGATCCATTCGAATTGGCGGTCTTACTGTTTTAGCACTTGTGCCCCTAAATTGAGGTTGCTCCACAATATAATTAGTTTCTTTAATATGTTTGTCATTTACTAGATCTTTGTAGTTATAAACCGGTCCACACCAAGCCCCTGCCTCATCACAGATCTTTATCCAATCTTCTGTGGTTTTATCTAGGAAGCGGTGTCTAATCTTCTTATAAACCTCATTGCGATGCTTATGACCATCGTTATAGTGAACCAAAGTCTTTAGCCAATCATCATTTAAAATTTCACCCAGGATTGGTAGTGGCACCATTGCAAAGGTTAACCAAGCATCCTTAGTTTTATAAACACCATATGGTGCAGGAATTGATCCATGGGCAGATCTCTCTTCCATTCGACGTGGCATAGGGCCAGCATTTAAGAAAGTTACCAACTCTTGTAATTGGCAATCCATAACCACAGACAACATATCAACCTCAACATGTTGACCAACTCCAGTGTGATGGCGAGATTCAACCGCTGCAAGAATTCCAATCACAGCTTGATAACCTGTCATTACATCTGCACCCCAAAGTGCACTAGGTGTTGGGTCATCACCGGATGCACCAACACTAAACATTGATCCGCTATATCCCTGAACAACTAAATCTTGACCTGGACGATCTCGATATGGACCAAATGAACCATAACCTGAGATGGAGCAGTAAATAATTCTTGGATTTATCTTCTTTAGATCCTCATAACCAATTCCAAGGCGATCAGCTGTTCCATATCTAAAGTTTTGCAAGAAGACATCTGATTTTTTAACCAACTCATAAATTACCTCTTTGCCACCTGCACTCTTTAAATCAATTGCAAGTGATCTTTTGTTTCGGTTAACCGCTAAGAAGGTTGTCATCTCGCCATTACTCATCTGATCTTCAAAACCACGAGTGCGGTTAAACTCACCATTTGTTGGTGGCTCAACCTTTATGACATCAGCACCTAAATCACCCAATCTGGTGCCAGCAATTGGGCCAGCTAACATTTGGGTTGCATCAATTACCCTTAAACTTGAAAGGGCTCCTTTTGAATCATCTGCTTTTTTTGAAGTATCCATGAAAAGATACTTTCGTATGAAGAATAGGGTGTCAAGCCCTAAATCCCATCAATTTCTTAATAAAGCAGCTGCTCTTTAAGCAAAACGAGCGTGTAGACCACCATCAACAATCCAGTCAGCTCCATTTACAAAGGACGCATCATCAGAGAGCAGGAATGAGACCACCTTTGCAATCTCAGATGGTTGAGCCATTCTGCCCATTACCTGAACAGCTAAAGATTCAGCTCGCTTTTCTGGAAGTTGAGTAAACCACTTCTCCAAAATATCAGTCAGTGTGTAACCAGGAGAGACTGCATTTGTTCTAATGTTATGAATTCCCTCATCCAATGCAAGATTGTGTGTTAATCCAATAACTCCTGCTTTAGCTGCTGCATAGGGAAAGTATTTTGGATAACTCATTCGGGCATGGATAGATGCGATATTAACGATTGAACCCTTTTTAGCTTTACGCATTGCTGGTAGAACCAACTTTGCAGTGTGCCAAACGCTCTTCAAATCCACATTCATAAACCTATTCCACTCAGCATCTGTCATCTGAACAGGATCAGCATTTGAATTAACGCCAGCATTATTTACTGCGCCATTAATATCGCCAAACTTCGCCACAATTGCTTTGTGAGCTTTCTCTAATGATTCAAATTGACCAACATCAGCCTCATGAAACATCGCTTGGAAACCTTTTGAATTTAACTCTGCCTCATAAGCCTTGCCGCCTTCAACATTGATATCACAGAAGGAGACCTTGGCGCCCTCTTGCGCCGCATCTAAAACAATGGCAGCACCAATACCTGCTGCGCCACCAGTTACAAATATATGTTGACCCTTTAGTTTCATTTTTTTGATCTCCTTTTTCTTTACCAGTCGGCTACTGAGCCGTCTGAGTGGAACCATTGCACTGGCGCTCCGCCAGTAAATGGATGTTTAAGCGCCTCTTTCTCATCTATCTCCACACCAATACCAGCTTTTTCAGGTGGATAGATATATCCATCCTTAATATCTGGTACGCCATGGAAAACCTCATTTCGCCAACTTACATCTGATCTCATCACCTCTTGAATTAAGAAGTTTGGTGTTGTTAACCCTAAGTGCACATTAACCATCGTTGCAATAGGTCCAAGTGGATTATGCGGTGCCATCGAGACGCCATAGCTTTCACAAAGTGCTGAAATTCTTCTTATTTCAGTAATACCTCCAGCATGACAAACATCGGGTTGGGCCACATCAATTAACCCTGCTTGTAAATATGGCAAAAACTCGGTGCGATGTAGCCAGCGCTCACCGGCAGCAATTGGCACATTAATTCCAGCCCTTGCCACCTTTAGAGATTCAATCTGATCAGGTGGGACAACCTCTTCTAAGAACAATGGTTTAAATGGTTCTAAAACCTTTGCATACTTAATTGCCATTGCTGCGCTGGTGCGACCATGAAAATCAATCATGATATCTATATCTGGGCCAGCAGCCTTTCGAGCTGACTCCATCAAATCATGCGCATGCTTTAGTTTTTCTTCTTCACCAAGTGGGGCACTTTGTGGCACAGCCAATATTTTTACAGCAGTAAATCCATCTTTAACACTTTGTTTCATTTTCTCTGAGAAAGATGAAACAGTGTCAGAGTTATAAACTGCGTCAGAGCTTCCACCACCTAGGTGGTCATACATTCTGATTCGATCTCGAGCCAAGCCACCTAGTAATCGCCAAAGTGGCACATTTAAATCCTTTGCAGAAATATCCCAAAGTGCTTGATCAATTCCGCTAAGTGCTGACATCATCGTCACGCCACCTTTAAAGAATGGATGGCGATACATAATCTGCCAATTTCTTTCAATATCTCTTGGATCTCGGCCAATTAATGTTGGTGCTAAATCCTCAACTGCGCCAACTACTGCCCGTGCTTGATACTCAACAGTTGCCTCACCAATACCAATTAAGCCAGGTACATCGGTATATACCTGCACTACAACCCAGTTGCGCATCTTGGCATTTACAACCAAGGTTGTAATTTTGGTAATTTTCATTTCACTCCTTAGATGCTTAGTGCAGATAGGTTATCTGCTAAATCAATTAATACCTTGGCTTGATCTTTAACCTTTTGAGATACTTCAACTGTTGGTGCCCGGCAGTAATCACTTTCAATAATCCCTCGAGCAGCTAATACATATTTCTCAGCTGCAACCAACTCCTCAACAGTTGCAATCCACTCAGTAATTGTTGGTAAAAACTTACCTAATCTCGATTCAAACTCGACTAGATCATTACTTAGTAATGCCTGCTCTGCCCAAAGGTATAGATCAGTCAGACTGCATCCTGGTTGAATTCCCTTAGCCCCTGCTTGTGCACCAGATTTCCAATGAATACCACCCCAGCCAATTAAGGTTTCAACCTTATTGCTACTTAACTCAGTAACACGCTTAATGGATTCATCTGGTGGGTTTGCCTCGCACTTAATCATCTTCAAATTACTAAATTTGTTACTCATCCCAACAAGATCGCCAACATCATTGACTCCCCCACCTTGTGGCAGGTGCTGCACAATCACTGGCAATTTAACGCTAGAGAGTATTGATGAGATGTGGTGGTTTATCTGGGCAGTTGTTGGGTTAAAAAAAGTAGGTGGCAATATGTTTATGAAATCAACACCCATTTTTTCATAATCTTTAGCCCGCTTAACCGCAAGCTCTGCTGAATGATCCGCCACACTGGCAATTACCTTCATGCCAGAGTCAGATCTTTGGGTTAATAAAATCTCTAATAATTTATAACGTTCATCATCTGATAATTTGATATTTTCACTTGCCACCCCAAAAAACAAAACTGATTTTGTGCCAAGGGAGGTAATCCAACTGACTAGGCTTTTGAAGCTTTGGTAATCAACCTCACCGCTTTTATGAAATGGAACAGATAAAACCGGGCAAACTCCTTGAATGTTCACCCGGCTATCCTTAATTATTAGCGCTTAATTCTCTTTGAAATAACCGCCTGCATAATCACTGACAAGATGATTACAAGGCCAAAGAAAACCTGAGTAAAGAATGCGTTGATGCCTGAAGCAACAATTCCAGCATTGATAGCTCCAATAATAAATGAGCCAACAAATGTTCCAGTTACAGTTCCAACACCACCAAATACCGATGTTCCGCCTAGGAATACTGCTGCGATTGAGTTCATCAATAATCCTTCTCCCAATGTTGGCCAGAAGTAAGAAACTTCAAAGGAGGCAACAAGACCTGCAAATGCTGCGAAGAAGCCCATGATCGCAAAAGTTCTTCGCTTAACTCGGTTCACATTCACACCCATTAACTGAGCAGAGGTTTTGTTATCACCAGTTAAGAAAACATGTGCTCCAAATTGAGTTCTATTTAATATAAACCATAGAACTAGTGTTGCCAGAATTGTCCACCAGAATTGATTTGCAATTCCGAAGAAAGATCTGCCGACTAAGAGATTAGCAACTCCTAACAGCTTGTCATCAGTTAATCCGACTCCTGAACCATTCATCCAAGCTAATTCAATTCCACGGAATAAAAAACTTGTACCGATGGTGATAACCAAAGATGGAATACCAAACCAGGTTACAAGCCAGCCATTGAAATATCCACAAAGAGTTCCCACTACTAATGCTGCAATGAATCCAACCCAGATATTTCCAGTTCCAGAATAGATCTTGGCAAAGGTTGCAGTTGCAAGTGCCATGACCGCTGGAAATGAAAGATCAATTTCACCAGTAATGACAATTAAAGTTAATGGAATCGCCATTAATGCAAATAGCGGGGTACTGGAGGCAAAAGCAAGGTAGATATCTTTTGAAGTAAATGCTTCAGATGCTGTGACTACGAAAATCAGCCACATGAAGATACCTACTGACCAAATTCCAAATTGCATACCGAATCTGCGCCAAAATGATGGCGGACGAGCTGCGTTATTTTTAACCTTTGAATCTTTATTTTCGCTCATAATCGCATTACTCCTTTATTGATCCGGTGCGAGCAACTCGATACATGCTCTCGATTAGTTCATCCATTGTGATATCACTCTTCTTATAGTTACCAGCAACCTTGCCTCGATCTAGCACGATCATTCGATCAACGGCTGGGTAAATATGGAAGATATTGTGATCAATAAAGATTGCAGATCTACCTGATTTTTTGATGTTCTGAATGAAATCCAAAGTTTTCTTTGTTTCAGATAAAGACAAACCAACGGTTGGCTCATCAAGAATTACCAGTTCAGCATCAAAATACAACGCTCTTGTAATTGCAACGCCCTGCTTTTCTCCACCTGACATCGTCAATACCGCATTGTCTGGGTGAACAGCGGTTGAAGTAAAGCCCATGTGCTCACTCATTAATCGAGTAGCCTCGCTTTTCATTCTCTTTACGTCCAAGCGGCCAAACTTGTTCTTAATCTCTCGGCCCATAAACATATTGCGCCAAATTGGTTGTTGCTCACATAGGGCTCGCTCTTGATAAATAGTTTCGATTCCAAGCTCTCGAGCTTTTGCCACATTCCAATCGGTGATTTTCTCGCCTTTAAACCAAATCTCACCACCTTCATCCGGACGGTGGAATCCCATAATTGTTTTTACTAGTGTTGATTTACCAGCACCATTATCGCCAAGTAAACCAACAATTTCACCTGGGTAAATTTCGATATTTACCTCAGAAAGAGAGCGAACCTCTCCAAAAGTCTTGGATACATTTTTTAATTGAATTACAGGAGTTTTGCTATTCACAGATTCCTCACTTTGTTATAAAAGTTTCGGTTGGAGTATTTAACTCCAACCGAAACTTTTTACTTTCCAGCTAGTTTATTAACTTAGCGGATTTCTTTAATTGCCAATGGCTTCGCGATAGCTACGTTGGTCTTATCAACGAATCCACCTGAAGTGTTAACTGAAAGACCTGAGAAACCAAATTTCTTGGTCAAGCAGATCTGAAGAATTGGCAAATAGCCTTGTAGGAATGGTTGCTGATCGATGATCAGATTTAGGTAACCACTCTCGATAGCTGTTACAGCAGCAGGAGACAAATCGAAACCAGCGAAATAAACATCGCCAGGCTTCTGGTTTGCTGCCTTCATGTATGTGGCTGCAGTAGCAGTTAAGCCACCGTGATCAGTAACTACAGCTTTAACGCTGGAGTTCTTAGCCATCAAACCTGCATATGTAGGTCCGCCTGAAGCAGGTGTTGTGTTAGTTGCTTGATCAATTTCTTGGTAAACAACCTTTAGACCAGCTTTTTCAAAGCCGTCAATTACACCAACTGTGCGTTGTGCGCGATCTCCCGCAGCACCCTTTAGACCCCATACAAATACTGAGTCACCGCTCTTTAGGCTTGCATTTGAAATAACTTTATTAGCTAAATCATTTCCAGCCTTATAAAGCTCTGCACCAACATAACCAAAGCCACGAGCTGCATACTTAGATTGAAGTGCAGATAGCTCTGAGTTAAGGCTGGTCACAATGATGCCCTTCTTATATGCATCATCAACGATTGGAGTTGTAGCTTCTGGGCCACCAAATCCGTAGATCGCCATTCCGTGAGGCTTAGTTGCAACAGCCTCTTTCATTTGGGTAATTAATTTTGCTGAATCCCAATCTGAGAAGTAGTACTTCATAGTTGGACCAAGGTCTCTAGCTGCTTGCACATAACCGTTATAAACGTTGTTAGCAAACACTCCACCTTGTGGTCCACCAGGGAATGCGGCGATCTTTACGCCTTTGCACCACTGGCTTGTCGCTGCTGCGTTAGCTGTAGTTGCACTAGTGATTGCAACAAATGAAGATGCTGCAATAACAAGAGCTGCAAAGCCAACTTTAGCTTTCTTGATTGACATTTATTCCTCCTAGGATTGATCGAACTTCGATCTGGGGGTACTTTATAGCGCTGCTGGAAAAGGCGGTAGGGGTGGGCCAAATTCCCGCATAACGGTTTGGTAAAGCCACCCTTAGAGTCCGTAATTGGAGCCCTTAAATACTGGTCAATTTTGAGCCTAGGGCGGTGATTGTTTGGTACTAATGCAGATTAATAAAGAACTAATAGGCCAACAATTCTCAACTAATCCTCAACTATTTTTGAATTAACCGCCGATACATCGGCTGATACATCTGATCAGGAATGGATCGACTTGGAATCAAATCTTTTCCAGAAACAAAACCTAACTTTATGTATGCGGTAACTGCTCGTTTGTTCTCTGGCCAAACACCTAAGCCTTGATGTAGCCAATTATTTTTTAAACAGAATTTATCTAACTCATCCAACATTAATTTAACAACACCTTGGCCTCGATATGGCTGGGCAATCCACCAACCAAATATCCAACAATCACTTATCCGATCAGCTCCTGCTTTTTCAACACCGATTAATCCAATATCTTCTTCATCAATGGATGCAAAAAACCAATTGGAAATTTCAAGTGATTCTTGCCAAAAAGATATTGGCTTATCTTTATCAACCTCATACTTTGCTCCATATGCATAAGGTGCATCTTTAAGGGCAGCAAGCCTTAGTGCGCGAAGTCTTTGCGCCTCAGATTTTGCCGCTGGCTGAATTAAAACTTGCATACAATTTTATTAGCGCTTGAAAAGCTTACTAAAAAAACCAGGTTGTTTAGCTTCACCTGCATGGCCTTGGCAACGATCTGCTACAGCGATTCCGTAAAGTGCCTCTTCAATATGTTCACCACAACCACTCCAAGTTGGCTTCTTGCATTTTCTGCAGATCACCTTGCTACACATTACTTAGCTCCTTCCTGCTTTGAAACTTTCCCAAATATCAATAAAAGAGTTCCAATTACGGCAGATAATACCGCGGCAAGTAGTAATCCGGATTTGGCTTGATTGAGTAAAAAATCTTGAGTAAAGCTTAAATTTGCAATCATGATTGATACTGCCAAGCCCATTC
>SXGR01380453.1_pt1 | contig 15781 bp, 14 predicted proteins | sample 3174711 | NCBI WGS metagenome assembly SXGR01 (sample SAMN11356860, study PRJNA531348) | freshwater metagenome | isolation source: freshwater sample F1-60 | place: China: Fuxian Lake, Yuxi | collected 2017-12-25
TGCTGCCTTCGAGGGTGCTGATCTCGTTGCCGTCCACCGAAAATAGCGAGACGTCGTTGAGGAGGAGATTGCCGCCGTTGATGGTGACGTTGGAACCGCCCAGGGTGACGGAGGCGTTGTCGTTGAGGGTGAGACTCCCGCCGTTGATCGCAATGGTGGAGTTGCCGAAGCCGAAATGAGCGTTGTCGTGCAGGTCGAAGTTTCCGTCGTCGATCAAAAGCACCGAAGCTTCGCTTTGGAAGGTGGCATTGATGTCCAGCGAGAGGTCGCCGCCGCTGACATTGAGGAAGGAGCCAGAGGACGAGACCGTACCGTCGAAAACGACGTCGCCCTGGACAGTGATGTCGGACTTCGTCATGGAGAAGGCGGTATTGTCGTTGAGTTCGAGGTTGCCGTCGTTCACATTGAAGGAAGAGTCCACGACACTGAGGACGGACTTGTCGGCGAGAACGAGGTCTCCGCCGTTGATGGTGATGGAGGAACTTGAGAAGGAGGGGTCGACCGAGCCGGAAAACAGGACGCTTCCATCTTGTACGGTGAGATCGGACGCCTTGGAGTAAAAGGCCGATTGGTCAGCCAGGATGAAGTCGCCGCCCTTCACGCGCAGCGAGGAATCCGCGAAAGTGAGTGTGGCGTCGTCCAGGACGTACATGTTCCCGTCTTTGATCACCCCCGACGTGTTCGAAAACGAAGGGGAGACGGACTCGGAGAACTGCACATTGCCGTCGTTGACGGTGAATGAGGAATCCTCGGAGCTGAAACCCGATTTGCCGGACAGGAGCAAGTCGCCGCCTTTCACGGTGAAGCTGGAGTCCTTGAACAGGCTTTGGGAGGCGTCGTTAAAGCTCAACGAGCCGCCATTGACCAGGAGATCGCTGCTGGAGAGGGTCACGTTGGCGTTGTCGTTGAGGTCGAGATTGCCGCCTTTGACTTCAAAAACAGAGTTGTCGGCGAAAATGGCGGACGCGCCATCGCTGTTGACGTTGCCGTTCTTGACCTGGAAGTCGCTGTCGACCATCGACCAGGAGGCGCTGTCCATCAGGTTGAGATTTCCGCCATTGATCCGGCCGTACATTCCGGACTGGTGCGTCGCTGAGGTGTTGCGCACGATGACGCTGCCGATGGATACGTCAAAGCGTCCCTTTTGGAGGCTGTACAGCCCGCCTCCGTTGAAATCGGCGACCCCGTCCTTCGTGCCCTTGATCTGGAAGTTCACGCCGTCCATGGAGAGCCACCCATTGCGCGGCGTTCCGAAGCTCAACACGTTGGTGGCGTCGGGCTTCACCGTCAGATCGCCACCGACAAGCCCGGTGTCCGTTACCGTGCCGGTGTACTTCACGTCCCCCGCCTTGAGCCCAAGGATCGACAGGTCAAAGGATTGTTTGGCCGCGAAAGCTGCAGATGAACCAAACAAAGCGATGAGGACCAGGGACCGTTTCATAGGGAGACTCCATGTTCAGAACGCGGCGATGTACCGCAAACCGGGCGCGGTCGCCACGAGAATAAACGGCGTGAAGGGCGTGGCATGAGTTTACGTCCGTTAGGGGGGGAAATCGCCGATTGAGGTCGTTGAGAAACCTCACGACCGGTGTTGAGACTGCCCGGAACCCAAAACCGCAACAATCGAGCAGAGGCGTGCGGGGGGGGGGGGCCCGGATCCAGACAGAATGTTGCAGCTTGTAGTGAGATTGCTCCGACGTTCTGGACCTAGACAGTGGCGGTTATTTGGTGCCTACTCCGGGCGAAAATGAACCCGCTCAGTTGGGGGGACAAGTGAAGGCACGTTGGTTGGTCGGCGGTACGACGGCTCTGTGGCTTTTGGGGTGTGGGTTTCTAAAAAAAGATGAGCCGGAGGCATCGGACGAGGAGCTTCCTTCTGAGGAAACCGAAGACACCAGCGAGCCCGACGACACCAGCGAGCCCGAAGACACCAGCGAGCCCGAAGATACCAGCGAACCCGACGAAATGGTGCCCGCTTTCCTTGAGATCAGTGGGTACTTTGCCTGGAATCCGAACAACGATTCCGTGATTCCCTACTCGGTGGACGGTGATGTCCAAAATCCGGTGGTCATTCTGACGTTGATCGATGAGGGTGACGAGAGTTGCGACATCTGGCTCACCGCAGAAGGCGACGACATCGACACCGTCGTGTGGGAACAGACCGAGGAGGGTTTCGACGGTGAGTCGTACGATATCGTACACGTGGGCTTCTATTTAACGCCAGAAAACTACACTATGACCACCGACTGCGACCTCAGTTCCGGAAGCCTGGATGAGCTGTTGGGCGACGGCGGGTGGGGCGTGGGCGTGGGCAACCTTCGCGGCGACATCGCGGACGTTTGGGTCGACGAATTGGAAAGCAATCCGGACTTACAAGAGGCTTACGACCAGCTGCTTGGCGCCGGCGCCAAGACGTCGATCGGGTATGCTGGGTTCAACACGGCCTTTGTGTACGAGCTCACCGGTGACGATGAGGTGGTCTTTGACGCCGACGGCGCCCCGGTCCCCCTCGAACCCGAGGGCCACGGCGACCTGCCGCTGCCGCACGGTGTCTATGAGGTGTCGGCTTGGGGCCGGCTGGTGTTTAACTAGTTGGGGTTTGGCCGGCCTTGAACCGATCGGAGGGGGCATCGACGGCCAGCAAAACGTGTCGGCGAGCAGATCGTCAACCTCCTTGACGATCTGCCGGCTCGCGCTACACCGCGCTGACGAATGTGGACGGGCTCGCCGGCTTGGTGTCCGTTTCCTTCTCGTCCCTGCGGATCAGCAGCAACGACGACCTGACGAACCTGGACGGGCTTGCCGGACTGACGTCGGTTGGGACCCTGTCCATTTGGAGAAACGATGCGTTGACGGATGTCGACGGGCTGGCGCACATCACGTCGAATGGCACCATCACCATTCAGGGCAACGACAACCTGGCGAACCTGGACGGACTGGCAGGAGTGACGACGATCCAGGGCTACCTGTCGATCTATAACAACGACGCATTGACCGACCTCGATGGGCTTGTCGGATTGACTTCAGTCAGTGGGAATGTGGGGATCGGCAAGAACGATGCCTTGACGAACGTGGACGGGCTCGGTGGGGTGACCTACATCGGCGGTAACCTGAAGATCAAGGACAATCCCAACCTTCCGACGGCGTTTGCTCAAGCGTTGGCGATCACCATCGACACCATTGTGGGTACGGTCACCGTGGAGAACAATGGGCCGTAGGGGCTGGAAGTTGCCGCGCGCGTCGAGCGTACGAGAAGGTGCTGACGCCGGACGAACCTGTGTGCCTGAGGAGGTCGTGGATGACATCGATCGAGGCAACACTGGGGCCGATCATCTCGTCGGTTGAACCAATGGTATGGCTTGCGCGCGCCAAGCCTCAGCGCTGCGAAGCGGTGGCACGGTATCGGGTAGGCCCACCAGATAGGTCTGCACACTGATCCGTTGGCCATCGGTCATCGCTGTGACATCGCCGACGAAGGACAGCCCCATCACGCGCCGGCATTCGCCGCAGGTGACCTTGTGCACCAAAAGCCGGTTGTGCTCCAGCGCGACGTAGGAAGTTGTGCTCCAATATTCGGCGGTCTTGGGCTCTGAGAGCACCGTCGAGGTACTCGGTGGGTCATGCAACGCATCCGCCATTTGGTAGACGCCCACCACGGTTCCGGTTGGGGAGCAGAGGATCGTTCCCGGCATGGCCAGCGTCGCGGGCTGATCCGCCGTCGCCGCGGGATCACATGGCCCACCCAGAGCTTGAAACCCCGCAGGTAACGGCGAGTAGGAGACGCGGGCGGCGTCCTCAACGGCGACCACCGCGCTGTCGGCGCCCACGCACTCCCGGAGGGCCGTAGCGCAGGCCTCCGGGCACACGTTGCAGCCATTTCCGGGCGCATCGCCACTGCAGAAGTGGTCGCATTCCGTCAGGCATTCCTCGTTTTTTTCACCGCAATTCGCGAGCGGCGTCGCCATGTCGCCCAGCGCCAGCGGCCCTAAGCCCAGGCATTCCAGGTGGTCGCGATCCGTCTCGGCGTTGATCCTCCACCTTCCTCCGACTTTCCGAAGCGCAACCACGGTCTCGCCTACCCCTTGCTCGATGGGCTCGGCAGACCGGCGAAGGTAAGCGTGGTCGGACGGACTGCCTTGGGGCGGCGATCTCCACCATATTCCTCGGTCGACCAACACCACGTGGTTTTCGGTTGCGTAAATCGGCTGAAGCTCGGCAATGAATACCCCCGCGGAGCCATTCATCACCGGCTCGCGTGCCGAGCGCAGCTGCGCCAGGGAGAAGTTGGGGGCCCCGTGAAAGCAAGCCAGAGTTTCGGTGTAAGTACCGAAATAGGTCGCCGGGTCCCCTGAGTTGTAGGCGCGGATCGCCTCGCGATAGGCGGCCATGGCTTCTGTTGCCTCGATCTCACCGGGTTTACCAGCCGCCGACCCGGGTTGTACGCACCCGGCGATGATCCAGAGCCCCCAGACGACCGCTTGAGTTCTGTTCGCCATGAGTACGTCTCCCTCCGTCTGTGTCAGCGCTGAATGTTCGCCCCGAGCCCTACCGTTCCATAGACACGTCGCCGGCCATCTTTCCTCCCTTCAAGCTCGGAATCCGAGCGAGCACTTTGGCTTTTTCGTCCGGCGTTAGCTTTACTTCGGCGACCACGCGTCGCGCCTCGTCTTGGAGCCTTGCATCGGGCATCGGCGCTTCCGTCTCAACGTCGCAGTACGCAAATCGCGGTTGGTCTTCGAGCAGCACGGCCAGGGCGTCGCGCCGGATGACCGCAATCTCGGGCGCAAACGCGTCCCCCGCATCCCGCGCAACGTCGGTTTTCTTCAGCGTTTCCACGACTACGCCCGTGCCCAGGCCGCTACAGCCGCCGTAATCCCAGGTGCGCTGCTCCCAGACTGCCCACCCCACGTTTTGCGCGCTACCGTACACCGACACCATCAGCTCGATGAACCGGTCGTCCGCCGGCTCTGGCGTGAGTTTCGCCTTCGCCATCCAAGGTTCCGAGCTCAGCTGGAGGACGAGGCGCGTGCCCTCTCCAGTTTCGGTCTGCTCCAGACCCGGGAGGACCGGTGTGAGCCAGGCGAGGTCAAGGTCGCCATCCTGCCTTTCAAAGCTGGTCTGAAACGCGGCTTCGAGCATGGGGCCCAACGCAACGGCGTCGTGCCACGCCTGCGCAAAGGACGCGACGTCGGAGATCGCGTCGTACTCGCCTTTGACGAGGACGATCTGCTCTACGAGCGCGGGTTCGAGTTGGACTCGCCCGGACGGGTCAGCCGGCACCGAGACCGGGACAATCGGCGGCGGAGGTACCAACGGAACGGCCTCAGGGGCTACCGAGGGACCCCCCGGCGGGCTCGGTTCGGGCGTGGGGGCGCCGGTACAACCGACGGCAGCAAACATCAACAATGTGGTCTTCATGGGCATCCGCCGGATTTGAGCCGTCCGTTCGGCAAGGGATTCGTCGGAAAACCGTTCATCCTGGACAAAGGTACTGTCCAGACGCTGCGTCGAAGTAGAGCGCGGCATTCGGCATTTGAACCCGCGTCGCTCCGGCCTCTTCCAGGCCGCGATCGGTCAGTCGGTACCAGGTGGTGGTGCTCCAAGCGCAATCTCCGTCCTCCACTCCCACGCGCCCGTCCCCGGGAACTTCAAGTTTTCCCCGGCTGTACCCCTGGGCGCTCAGGATTTTCACCGACAGTTTCTCGGGGGAGTAAAAAGCGAGAAGGTTCTCGTCGGAAGGATCTTCGCCTTGGGCAGCCTTCTGCCGTATGAGGACCTGCTTTTTCTTGCTGGTGGGATCGATCGCGATCGTTCGGAATTCCTTCACCCCTTCGACGCCCTCGAACCAGTTGAACGTCAGAGGTACGGTTTTGGTGCCGATGGCCAGGGTGGCTTTCAGGTCCCCTCCGGACCCCAACCCCGGAGCCATCAACCGCGCATCGTGCGCGATCACGTAAATCGACTCTGCCGCGCCATCTCCGTCGAGATCCTCCTGTTGACTCCAAAGCACACCTTTGGATTCCTCCCAGGCTTGAATGAGGCCGATGCACTCCCGATCGCGGGTGCTCAGATCCTTATGTCTGGCGTAAACGACCTCTTTCTCGAGAGCCAACGCCGCCTTTTCCATCGTCGGAAGGGTTTCCGGGCGACAGGGGGCATATTCTCCGGCGTCGGCTGCGAACACCGCAACGCTAAGTAGGAACCACATCGAAATTTCCTCGTTGTGATGGAATGTCGTCCGACGAACACCACTGCAGGGTGTAGAATTCCCAATCCAAACGCTGCAACCGCCACCGTGAGCCTGAGCGACCAAACGCTGCAAGCGCTAAGAAAGGGCCGTACGCGCCAAGCGATAGCGGCCCTTCAACCCAAGGGATGGTCCGAAGCATCAGGCCGGTCACTCGGGGATCACGACCTCCGGGTACCCGGGCAACAGGGTAGCGACCAGCCCTACGTTAAAGATGTCGCAGCTCGCGACTGCGGTTGAATACACCTCGATCGCGGCGGTGTACGTGCCGGCGCTGGGAAGGTCGGCGATCAAATGAAGGGGAACGGTGTCCCGGCCATAATCCGCAACAACGCTCTCGCTCGTGGCCTCCCAAGCGCTATTGAAATGGCGGATACGAATTCGGTAGAACCTCGTGCAGGAGGTGGCGGTGCTGCCGGACAGCACCACGGCTCCCGCATGCTCCGCGGTGATATCGATCGTCACCGCTGTGTCTTGCCAGCCTGCAGCAGTCAGAGTCTGAGGGATGTCGGTGGCTCCCGTGTACTGCCACACTTGGTACCCGGGCGTTGCCTCAAGCACCGTTACCGCGTCCCAGAGCCCCGAAACGTCCCCCTGGAGATCCGTTACAGACTCGCCTACCCCCGCAACCTGGTCCTGCAGCCCGGTCCCTTCACCCTCGACCACCTCCAATCGGCCTGAGAGGTCCTCGGTATTCGATGTTTCCAGCGCGTGAGTCAAATCTTCCACGCGTGTGGTCAGCGCGTCGATCTGCCCTTGGTAGTCAGCGTCGTCTTCGGGTTCAGCGCTCGCACACGCGCTCAACAGGCCTGCCATCCCAAACGAAAACCACTTCATCGTGCCGGCTCGCATCATCGTTGCCCCCGTGCCAAACGTTTGGCGCACCCTAGCCTATCCGTCGTCACGGGGTCCAGTTGTTGCAGGGTGTAGCGCGTTCGTTTGGAGGCCTTCGATATCGTCAACCGCTTGACTATCCGAGTAGCGCCAGCCGCGGTCTGCTTAGGGCTGCCAGAGCGTCGCGCCGCGATCTTCGGGCGAAGCAAACTCGCGGGAATAGAACCAGACGATGCCGTCACCCGCTTCGGCAAGGAAGAACGCGAGGACCTCACCGATCGTCGCCGCCAGGTGTTGCGAGCCATCGATGCCCATCTCAAATTCAACGACGTGCCGGGCCGCGCGGATATGGGCGCGGACCCGTGCCGCACCCGCCTCGTTTGAATCCGGAAGGTGCTCCAGAGTCTCCTCGATCTCCCCAGCCAGGGGCGGCCCGCTGCGGATCTGGATCGGTCGCTGCGTTGCGTGCCAGTGGATTTGGACGCCGTCAATCGACGTCCCATGCGCCTCCAGGCGGTACTGTGTCCACATCGCTTTGACGGCGCTCACTTCGCCTTCGGGCAGGTCAAGGCTCTCGGCGAGCGTCATCAGGTCCGCCTGCTTGAGCACCGCGGTGAGCATTGCAGGTGTGACGTGATCAACGGAGTTTGTACAGTGGACGACGATACGCGCTGGCATGCCGCGAAGGTATCCGAAAACGCCTTGAACCTCAACGCAGGCCTTCCAGGGGTAGTTGTATTCGCGATTGGTGCGGCGGGATTGGAAACGACGCCGAACGATGGCTTACCGCGTGATTCGGCTCGGAGTGAAGCCGAAAACGGCGTGGCGCAACCTTCATGAGGGGCGAAAGTCCCTTTGGGCGTTAAGCCACTGCCCGGCGGTGGATCGAGTCCCTCGTTCGGATGGTCAACTCAGTTGACTATCGACCCGCGCCACCGGAACCCGTGTGGACGCTTCCAACGTCACCCTTTCGTACAGCTCGTCGACCGAGAACGAGGCTTCCAACGAAGGCAGAACCGCCTGACTGCCCGGTCCGTAATCGGTGAGCAGCCAACGGCCTTCGGGTTGCCGCTGATAGACCTCGACCTTTTGCCGCGTGGACGAAATCAGCACGTATTCGCGGAGCTCGGGGATCTGTTTGTAGAAATCGAACTTTTCGCCGCGGTCGTAGGTTTCGGTGGACGGGGAGAGAACTTCGATGATCACCGTGGCCGAGAGGGTCGCATTTCGATCGTCGGGTGACAACCGGAGTTCCCCGCATTGAACCAGAGCGTCGGGGTATATGGAAACCTCGCCGATGTGGACTTTCAAATCGGCGCTGTACAGGTCACAGGGGCGTCCTTTTAGGGCTTGGCCGAGGAGGATGCAGATTTTTGCGCCCAGCTTCGCATGATTGGGCGTACCGCCGGCCATGGCGAAGATCTGGCCCGCCAGAAACTCATGCCGAATGCCAGTATCGGCTTCGATCTGCAGGTATTCGGCATAGGTGTAGTGTGGAGTCTGAATGTGTGGCCTCGCCATGGCTTCTCCCGAGTCTAACCCAAGCGGATCCGATTCGCCGGGAGAGTACGGTAGCCGACGGTTCCGGCCGGCGGAGAGCATGGGGCTCAGACTTCCGCCTACGGCCAGATCTTCTCCGCCAATTCCGCGATCGAGCCGGACGCTTCCCAACCCGGAATGCGGATCTGCGCTTTCGGATAGCTGTACCTGTGCAGGAGCAGCAGCGTCATCCAACGCTGGCGTTGTTCATTGGAAACTTGGGCTCCGACCCCGTAGGTTTGCATCCATGCACGAACGAGTTCGGAGTTTCCCGCGCACAGGAAAGTGCTCGGACCAAGGAAATCGTATTCGGGCGGACCGATCATGGCGTCGCCGAAGTCGATCATCCCGCTGTGTTCCCACCAGCCGTTGTGTTCTTGAACCAATAGGTTGAACGGGGTGTATTCCCCGGTGAGGATCACCGGTCGAAATGCGGTCGGGATCAACGGCGCGCCTTCTCGGACATAGTCCACAAGTTCTCGAAGCAGGAACTCCGGCGAACCCAGGCGGGTATGGCGCGCCAGGCAACCGGCGATCTGCCCTTCGAGGAACGGAGCCCACTGGGGTGGAAGATCCGCCAACGAGCCGACCAACTCCCTGTGAACGCACGCCATCATCCGTCCGATCCCACCCATCAGCGCCACCCGGTTGGGGTGGGGAATGCGGGCCCAGACCGATTCCAGGGTGACCCCGGGCAGGCGCTCGATCACCAAAAACATCCATCCGCGCTCGAATTCCCCTTGGGCGTACAGGCGCGGCAGCAAGCACCTCAGCGTCGGCGCGCAACCCTTGCAGGCGGGCGAGCACGCGAACTTCGCTCTCCCATTGATGGCGGTGGAACGGCGGGAAGATCTTGATCACCCGGTCGCCCATGGCGGCAACCAGGTTGGAGCCGTCGGGGAAGGCTTCGATCGGAGCGGGGGAAACGCCGGTGCGAACGGCAACCGCGAGGGTGGCGTCTTCCCACCGGGAAGGGGTGAGCCGGAACTCTTCGTCGAAGGCGGTGGGATCGATGGTGTGCGGGAGCATCTGGTGGTCCACAGGTGGCTGGGTTAGCCACTCGTATGGCCTTCCTCCTAACTTGGTTGTTCGCCTGTGGTCCCAGCGCTGAGAGCGTGGCGGTGGAGCATGCGAGGCAGGCGATCGGCGGGGATGTGGCCGCCTTGTTGGCAGAGCGTGTACTCCTCACCCCCGACCGCCTCGCCCCAGAGATCACCGTACCCGACGTCGAAGTATGGCGGGTCCACCTGAATGTGGAACCCGATCTCGCCTTTGACCCGAAGATCGATGGCTTTGACGTGTGGGTCACCGACTCGGGGCAAGTGCTGTCAGCGGTGAGCACACCCACGGTGCGCGGTCCGATCCCGAACCTCGCGGAGATCGTGCAGACCACGAAGTTCACGTCCCCGGCGGAGGCGTCGGCGCCCCTGCTTTCGCTGACCGGGCTTGGCGACGTCGGTGCGGACCCCCGGCCTGGCCTTCAGCAGTTGGAGGCTTGGCTTGGCGTGTCTTCCCCGGGTCGCGAGGACCCCGGCGGGCCCTCGTGGCTGGTGGTGTCTCGGGGGTGGGACCTGACGGTGTGCCCGCCGGCACAGGTCCCGTGCAGCAAGCACCCGAGCGTTTGGGTCGGGCTCTATGACGCCCAAACCGGCGTAGGTCGTACGAGTGCGGTCGGTTTTTCCGACCCGGACTGACGGTCGTTGCTAGCGCGCTTGAATCTTCTTGATCGCTGCCTTCCCTTTGATCGCCAGCACCCCATCGCCGTTGTACGGATCCTCGGCGATCATCGCGCGAAGCAACGGAATGTCCTCGTCGGTTCCTAAGCCGCCCAATGCCTCGGCGGCCATCCAACGAAGGTTGGCGCGGTTGTCGAGGCGGCCGGACACCAGCTCGCGGAGGGTCGGCAAGGCGGGCGGGTACGGAATGTGAATGAAGGCGTCGGCCGCGGTTTCCCGTTCGTCGACGGAGCGTCGGGTGTCCCGAAGCACGCCCAAGATTTTGGCTGGGCCATCGCCCGACGTCGCAGCCGGATCGAACGCCAGTCCGGACATGCCCACCCTGGATTCGCAGACGTCGGTGCTCCCGATCCATGCTGAAAACTGGGTTCGTAAGCCTGCATGGCTTCGCGGTCCGATCGCCCGGGCAACGTTGACGCGAACGATGCACTCGGGGTCCCGCCCCAACAGCAGCACCACCGGGCTTAAGTCGGCCTCCGGGAGCACCGCCGCGAGCCGCGCGTAACTTTCGCCGCATTGCGAGCGGACGACCCATTCGGGAGCGTGGGTGAGCGCGCTGAGAGTGGGCAACGAACGTGCATCGGGAATTTCCGCGAGCGCTGCGCAAACCGAGTAGCGGGTGTTCGAACCGGTTTCGCGCTCGGCGATGACGATCAACGGGGGAACCGCATCCCGCCCCCAACTGCGCACTTTGCCCATCGCTTGCGTGAACGCGGCTGGATCCCAGTTTTCAGCGTTTCGAAACAGGCTTTCGACTTGGGTGGTGCGATCGGCGGCGAGGGCGGCGGTGATCCAGTACAAGAACCACATGGAAGTTCTCCGTGGTGGTCACCGTAGCGGATGGGGTGGGCACCGAGGCAGCTTTGGCTGAAAATTTCCGCTTTGTGGGGTGCGACCCAGCATTTGGGATAAGTATGGAGCATGATTTATGTGAATCCACGGCTCGTCGCCGACGGCTATCGACCTCGGTTTGAGGAAAGTTCCACGCCGAACGATGTCGTGGTGTTCCCCGGGGAGCTGATCGAGCGAGTCGGGATGGTCCATGGGCATTCTGACGTTGCCGTTCCCGAGCCCTACGTTCAGTTCATTGTGGCGGGGGCGCGTGGATTGAGGACATGGCGGAACGGGGCGCCGGACCCCTTTGGCTGGATGGTCTATTCCTGGACGGACGCGGTGGCACTTGCGAACGCGGAGTACGAAAGGGTGTTGACGCCGGACCAGGACGTGCCCGAGGAGGAACAGCAGGGAGACCTCGCTTCTCTGAGAAAATGGGGGTTTTGGCTACCGATTGGCGCTTCTAGCGACCGCCACGACCATTTCCTTTGCTGCGATCGCCGACAGAAGTGCTTTGGCGAGGTGGTCGATTGCAACGACGGAGGGCCGGCGTACGGGTTGGTGCGTGATGCACGATGGAAGGGGTTTGCCGAGTACATTCGGGGGTGACCGGTGGAAGTGGTGTCGACGACCGTGTTCGGTTGTCCAGAGTGCGGCATTCCGATCACCGGGCCTTTGACTCCGGTGCTCGGAGCGCTGGTTTCGATGGATGAGTGGGAAACCCAGGTTCCACGTGGAACATACCAACTGGATCCCCAGGGTTGGAGCACTCCCGCATTGCCACCTGTGGTCGTTCATCCGGCGGATTTGAAGAACCTTGCGCTTCATCCCGACGGTGAACGGCACATCGGCTGTTGTGGGGTCAGCTGGGGGCGCGGCGGGCCCAATTTCGTCTGCGCAAATGGCCATGAGGTCGGCTGGCTTTGGACCGATTGCATGGCGCCGCATCAGGCGAGGTTGGAGCACGTCGCGGTGCAAGAGTCGTCGCAGTGGGGTGTTTCCGAGGAGGAGATCCGGCGAAGGCTGGCGGCGATGGCGGGTTGGCCCGAGCGGGACACAGGAGAGATGATCCTTCCAAAGTTGGAAAACAACCGCTGTTTGATGGAAACGGAGTGGCCGTACGTCTGGGCCGTGTCGGAAAAGGATGCGGGCCGTTATCCGCTGTTGGAACACTTGGCGATTGAGCTTGGAAAAGCAGTCCACGTTGGGCCCAATGAACCCGTCTCCGGGTTGCATCCCGGGGCATGGTTGGTGTGGAATTCGGTGAGGTACCGCCTACCGTTTTCGTCGCTGATGGTCACCCGTTGCGTGGCGATGGGGGAGTGGCCGGGCGGAACGACGGACGGATTCTGGTACGCCAACCAACGGGAACCGTGGATCGAGTGGTACAGCAGTCGGGAGGGAGAGTTCCTTTGGGTGTGTGTCAAGACCACCGAGGGAATAGCGCGATTCCGAATTCGATGGGAGGAATGGGCGGTCGCCTGGGAGAAGGCGGTCGATGCTGCAGGATCGGCCGCGAACGCAAACTCTGTTTAAGAGTGCACCTTCTCCCCGCGCGCCAGCATCGCGACGAAGGTTTCGATCCGTCGGGCGCGCGTTTCCGGGCGCTTGGCATCCTGCACCCGGTATAGGATCGCGAACCGGTTGGTGCGGTCCAACGTCGCAAAGAAGGCTTGTGCCTGGGGGTTGGCCAGCAACGCTTGCTCGAGATCCTCGGGCACGGTGATCGTGCTCGACGAAGCGTAGGCCGCTTGCCAGCGTCCGTCGGCTTGTGCCGCATCCACCTGCTTTTGGCCGCGAGGGCGCATGCGGCCCGCGGCGATCAGTTGGGCCACTTTGTCGACGTTGATCTTCGACCATCGGCTGCGCGGCCGGCGCGGCGTGAACCGTTGCACAAAGTACTGATCGTCAAACCGGCCCTTCTGACCGTCGATCCAGCCGTGGCAGAGCGCCACGTCGAGCGCCTCCGCGTAGGTGACGGTGGGGATCCCCGAGTCTTTCTTGGCGATCTTAAGCCACAATCCGGGAGCATCGTCGGGTTGGTTCGCTACCCAGGCCTCCCAAGCAGCGGGATCGGGGAATGCGAGGATCGGCAGGCCGTCCTTGGAGGCGGGTTCGGTCATCCGTTCTCATGCCCTGGGGCCGGGAGGCCCGCCAGGGGCGCCGCGGTGGGGGAAACGGGCTGCTGAGGTCTTACAAGTGGGATCAACCCTGGGGGAAAGGCGCTGCTGAGGTCTTACAAGTGGGATCAACCCTGGGGGAAAGGCGCTGCTGAGGTCTTACGAGTGGGATCAACCCAAGCACAATCGCGATCTGCAACGTCGGCAGCGCGATCCACCCAAGGGTAAAAGCGATTGCAGCGTTCGGGATCGCCATTCCCCCAGAAAAAACAGCTTCCTACCGTGAGTGAGGGCTCGTCGCGGCGTTCACTGGACCGACCGCTGCTTCCTGAGCAGATTCTCGAACCCCTAGCCAGGAAACCCCATGGCCCACCCCGCCGACACCCACGACCGAATCCGCGTTCAAGGCGCCCGGGTCAACAATCTCAAGAACATCACCCTGGAAATCCCTAAACGGCGCCTCACCGTGTTCACCGGGGTCTCCGGATCGGGCAAGTCCTCCCTGGTATTTGGCACCATCGCCGCGGAATCCCAGCGGATGATCAACGAAACCTACAGCGCATTTGTGCAGGGGTTTATGCCGACCTTGGCGCGACCGGACGTCGACGTCCTCGATGGCCTCACCACCGCGATCCTGGTCGATCAGGAGCGGATGGGCGCCAATTCGCGTTCCACTGTGGGCACCGCGACCGACGCCAACGCGATGCTGCGGGTGTTGTTTAGTCGGGTTGGCAAGCCGTATGTGGGTTCGCCGAATGCGTTTTCGTTCAATGTGCCCTCGGTTCGCGGCGCGGGCTCGATCACCGTCGAAAAAGGCGAAGGGAAAAAGACCGAAGTACGCACGTTTGAGGTGAACGGCGGCATGTGCCCCCGTTGCGAGGGGATGGGCTCGGTCAACGACATCGACCGTTCCCAACTGTACGACGACACAAAATCGTTGAACGGCGGTGCGTTGACGATCCCCGGCTACAGCATGGACGGCTGGTTCGGCCGGATCTTCAACGGGTGCGGGTTCTTCGATCCGAACAAACCGATCCGCGAGTTCAGCAAGAAGGAGCTGAATGATCTTCTGTACAAAGAGCCCACGAAGATCAAAGTCGACGGGATCAACTTGACGTACGAGGGGCTGATTCCGCGGATTCAAAAATCGATGCTGTCGAAAGACGTGGATTCGTTGCAGCCGCACATTCGGGCGTTTGTCGAGCGAGCGGTCACGTTCACCGTCTGCCCCGAATGCGAGGGCACCCGTCTCAATGCCGCAGCTCGTTCCTCCAAGATCCAAGGGATCCACATCGCTGAAGCCTGCGCCATGCAGATCAGCGACCTGGCCAAGTGGGTGAGCGGGCTGAGTGAGCCGTCCGTCGCCCCGTTGTTGGCCGCGCTCCGACACACCCTGGATGGGTTCGTGGAAATCGGCCTCGGGTACCTGAGCCTCGATCGGCCGGCCGGCACCTTGTCCGGCGGTGAGGCCCAACGCACCAAGATGATCCGCCATTTGGGATCGTCGCTGACCGACGTGACCTATGTGTTCGATGAGCCGACGATCGGGTTGCACCCGCACGACATTCAGCGGATGAACGAACTTTTGCTGCGGCTTCGCGACAAAGGCAACACCGTTCTCGTGGTCGAACACAAGCCCGAGGTGATCGCGATCGCCGACCATGTCGTGGACCTCGGGCCCGGAGCGGGCAGCACCGGCGGTGAAGTGGTGTTCCAAGGCTCTTTCGAAGGGTTGCGCGACAGCGGTACGTTGACCGGCCGCCACCTCGACGATCGGGCATCCCTCAAGCCGTCCGTGCGAAAACCCAAAGGGGCTTTGAAGGTTCGCGGCGCCAACACCAACAATTTGAAGGGGGTCGACGTCGATCTCCCGCTTGGTGTGCTGGTGGTGGTGACCGGAGTGGCCGGTTCGGGCAAAAGTTCGCTGATCCATGGTTCGGTGTGCGGGCAGCCGGGGGTGATCTCGGTGGACCAGGCTCCGATCCGCGGTTCGCGCCGGAGTAATCCGGCGACTTACACCGATCTGTTGGAGCCGATCCGAAAGGCGTTCGCCAAAGCCAATGGGGTAAAACCCGCTTTGTTTAGTGCCAACTCCGAGGGGGCATGTCCAGCGTGCAATGGTGCGGGGGTGATCGAGACCGAGTTGGGGATGATGGCCAGCGTGACCTCCGTCTGCGAAGACTGCGAAGGTCGGCGATTCCAGGCCTCTGTCCTTGAGTACCGGTTTGGCGGTCTCAACATCGCCGAGGTATTGAACTTGGCCGTCGATCAAGCCGCCGCCTTTTTTGGTGCGGGCGAAGCGCGAACCCCGGCGGCCCATGCGATCTTAAAGCGGATGGCTGATGTGGGGCTTGGATACCTGCGCCTTGGCCAGCCGTTGACCACGCTCTCCGGAGGCGAACGCCAACGATTGAAGTTGGCGGCGGAATTGGGCGGCGACGGCAGCGTGTACGTTCTCGATGAGCCGACCA
>SXGR01569627.1_pt1 | contig 15778 bp, 16 predicted proteins | sample 3174711 | NCBI WGS metagenome assembly SXGR01 (sample SAMN11356860, study PRJNA531348) | freshwater metagenome | isolation source: freshwater sample F1-60 | place: China: Fuxian Lake, Yuxi | collected 2017-12-25
TGACCGCTTGAGTATCTACCCACTTTATTTGAGAGCAAAGGGATTATATCGAAATATTCTTTAGATGCAAATAATATTTGAGTTTGGTATTATGCGAGCCACATATCCTTATTTATTTTTTATGAAAAAACTGGTAATTATTTTTTCGTTGTTATCTCTTTCTGGGTGCGCGCAAAGTCACCCGGCGGTGGAGAATTCAGTGGTGGAAAGTTATAGTATGGAGATGCTTTCCGAGGTTAAGGATTTAAAATCAGGTGAACAAATCGATGTAGTTTACAAAATTTCGGACTCAAAGGGAGAAGCTGTAAAAACCTTTGAGGTCAGCCATGAAAAGCTGATGCATTTGATTGCGGTGAAGCATGATCTTTCAGAGTTTCAGCATATTCATCCGGAGCTTGATGAGAAAAGCGGTGAATTTAAAATAGCAGCGGCTTTTGACTCAGAGGGACTTTACCGACTTTATTCGGATTTCCAGGTGGGCGGCGAAAATTACACCCTTTTTGAGGATTTGAACATTGGGGATTTGGAGAATTACGAACCTAAGGAACTCGCATTGTCTTTGGAGAATGAGAAAATTGGCGAGTATGAGGTGGCCTATAAAATTGCGCCGGAAATTCATACGGGTTCGGAAATTAAGTATGAATTGGTGGTGATTAAAAATGGTGGGCCGGTAACAGAATTTGAAGATTATCTTGGAGCGAAAGGCCACAGCGTGATTTTGCGTGAGGATACTTTGGATTTTATACACACACATGCAGAAGAAGATGGCCTGATTTTTGAAACAAGTTTTGATAAACCGGGGAAGTATCGAATTTTTACTCAATTTAAGCCGGGAGAGGAGCTTTTGACCAGTGGTTATACAATTGAGGTTTTGCAAGGAGATGGAGAAACAGTTGAAATGATGCACTAAACCTGGAAAAGAAAAAATTTCCTCGCTCAGCTTCGAATTCCCTGGGAAAGATTTTTTCTTTCCCAGGTTGGTTTTTGAAAACTTCGTTGCTTAGGTCTGCAGTCTCCAGCCTTTTTTGAGAAGATAATAGCAGATGAAGCCGAGGATGGCCGTGGATAGCGTGAGGAGAATGAAACTTTCGGTTAAAGGGAATTCTTTCAGACCTGTGAAGCCGTAGCGGAGGAGATTGATCATGTAGACGATCGGGTTTAGCTGGAAAATTGTCTGGAGGTTTTCAGGAAGAGAGGTTACGGGATAGAAAACGCCGCCGAGGAAAATAAGCGGTGAGAGAATGAAGTTGAGGACGAGGGAATGACGGTCGAAGTCGTTTGCCCAGATGCCGATGAGCATGCCGCAGAAAGAAAAAAATAGAGAGATGAGAATTGCAGATGCGAAGATGACTGTGATTGAAGTGTAATTGAGATCGACGAAATAAATTGTCGTGAGATAGGTGGCGGCCGCTACGAGAAGCGCGCGGAGGACGGCAGAGCAGATGAAGGCAAAGAGAATTTCGCCGGTTCTTAAAGGGATTGTCATGAGGTCAGAGATCACGCCCTGAAATTTCATGATGATGATTGAAGAAGAGGGGTTTTGGTAGGCGTTGTTGACTAAGGCCATGAGGATTAGGCCGGGAACGAGAAACTGGAGATAGGTAATGCCATTGATGTCGGGGATTGCCTTGTGGAGAGAGAGGCCGAAAATCGCTAAGTAAAGTAAATTGGAAACGACAGGGCCGAGGATGGTTTGTTTGTAAACCTTGAGAAAGCGCTTGGATTCGCGCTTAAACAGGGTCCAGGTTCCGTAGTAGTTAAGCATTTTGGCGGTAAGTTAGTTCGATAAAAACGTCTTCGAGGGACTGGCCTTCGATGTTGATGTCGGCAATCTTTAGGTGTTTGAGATTTTCGAGAATCGGGAAAAGATCGGAAAGTTCGAACTGAATTGAAAGGTCGTGGTCCGTAAGTTTGTGAGGTTCGAATTTTTCGAGTTCTTTAGGAATTTCTTTGATTTTTTCTTTGAAAGTAATTGTCGCTTTTTTGCCGGTGCCCATTGAACGGATGAGTTTTTTTGTCTGATCTAAGGCGACCAGTTTTCCCTGATTAATGAATGCGGTGCGGTCACAGAGATTTTATGCTTCTTCGAGATAATGAGTCGTGAGGAGAATGGTAAGGCCTTCTTTGTTTAGTTCGCGCATGTAGCTCCAAAGATTGTGACGAAGTTCGACGTCGACGCCGGCGGTTGGCTCATCGAGAATTAGCAATTTCGGCTTGTGGACAAGGGCTTTGGCGACGAGGAGGCGACGTTTCATACCGCCTGAAAGGGCGCGGGTGTTGGTGAATTTTTTGCCGTGGAGATCGAGTTTTTCGAGAATTTCGTCGATGCGTTTTTGGTTATTGCGGATGCCGTAATAGCCGGACTGGAGCTGCATAACTTCGTTTACATTGAAAAAAGAATCGAAGACGAGCTCCTGCGGGACGACACCGAGCATCATTTTGGTTTCCTGACGGTGGGTTTCGATATCGAGGCCGGCGACCTTGATTTTGCCGGAAGTTTTTTTGGTCGGGCCGGAAATTATATTAATAAGTGTCGTTTTGCCGCCGCCGTTTGGTCCGAGAAGAGCGAAAAATTCGCCGGGGTGAATTTCAAGACTGAAATCATCTAAGGCGTGAGTGCCGGTGGCATAGACTTTGTGAAGATTTTCGACTTTTAGAGTTGGGGTCATTTACCAGTGTTTTTTTACGAGTTGGGTGAGTTCGGCGATGTGGGATTCTTTGTCGGTGGCCATTTTTTGCCAGAATTCTTTGCACTCCTGACAATCGGCGGCGTCGGCGGGATAATTTCTTTTGATCCGCCAAAGGCTCTTATGTTCTTCTACCAGTTGCTCGAGGAGGTTGTAAACATGATTATCGTGCATCATAGAAAAAATGTTAAGAGATAGGACTTAACATTTTACGCTTTTATTTTCCCCAGGGAAACTTTTAGGCTTTTGAGATCTAGAAAAAGTCCTTATAATTGGCTTATGAACTTGTATAAAGAAATTTTTGGAGAATTTGAAGCGGCGGGAATCAAATATTTGATTGTTGGAGGTGTTGCGGTGAATTTGTATGGTCATAGTCGATTTACGGGAGATATTGATATTATTTTGGCTTTAGATAAGGGGAATTTAGAGAAACTTGATAAACTGATGAAAAAAATGGGCTATATTGAACGTTTACCGGTAAGCGTGAAGGAGCTTGGAAACGTAAAAAAGTTGGAAAAATTTATTCAGGAAAAAGGAATGAAGGCATATACTTTTATCACTAATGAAAAACCGCAATTAGATATTGATATTGTGATTGAAGAATCTGTAGACTTCAAAAAATATGAGAAAGCAAAAGCAATAATTCATGTTTGGGAACTGGAATTGCCCGTAATTGGAATTGATGATTTAAAAAGATTTATGAAAAAAGAGAACATCGATATTGAGCAATTAAGGAGAGGAAAATATAGTTCTCCAGAGTCGAAACTGGAATGGCTTTATAGTGCTTTGTGTTTTGCCCAAGCGAAAAAGAGGATTGTTTCCCCGGGGAAAGGCGCTAAAAAAGCGAGTTAGCAATTTCAATATTTTTCTTGTCCGGACCTTGATTGTCGAAACCGGGGACTTCGAGGAGCCAGGGAAGTTGGCCGAGGTATTTGTGTTGGGCGAGATTTTGGAAGGCTTGTAGACCGATGTGGCCTTCACCGAGGTTTTCGTGGCGGTCTTTTTTGCAATTGAAGGGGACTTTTGAATCGTTGATATGAAGGACTGTGAGGTTCTCCAGGCCGAAGGATTTTTCGGCAGTTTTGGTAAATTTTTCTAGTTCTGCAGGAGTGAATTTTTCGAGCAATCCAGTGGCAAAGGCGTGAGCAGTATCGATGCAAACTTTGATGCGCGGGTGATTTGCGAGGTGGAAGATTTCGCCGATTTCTTCGAGGGTAGTGCCGATTTTGTCGCCGCCGCCAGCGGAATTTTCCATAATTAGATGAGCGTTTCCTGGAACTTTTTCGAGAACTTTGAGCATTCCGTCAGCGACTAACTGGAAAGACTTTTCAGTGGTGGAGTTTTTGCAAGAACCGATGTGATAAATCAGTCCTTCGGCCTTGAGGAGTTCGGCGATCTGGAGGTGCGTGGCGAGATTTTCGAGAGATTTTTTGTAGAGTTCTTTGTCGGTTGATCCGAGATTTACGAGATAGGCGGCGTGGAGAAAAACTGGGGGATTTCCGGCTTTTTCCCGGGCGTCGTGGTATTTTTTTAGGATTTCGGCGGTTGGCAAATTCGCTTTCCATTGGCGAGGGGAAGCGCCGAAGATCTGGAGAGCTTGGGCATTGATATTTTTGGCGTTTTCGAAAGCGTGATTGAGTCCGCCGGCGCTGCTGACGTGAGCTCCGATTATTGGCATATTATTGAAGAAGTTCCTGGACGATTTTGTTTACCTGGGAGCCGTCGGCTTTGCCTTTTACCTTAGGCATCAGCGCGCCCATGAGTTTGCCAATTTCGGCTTTACTGGAGACGCCTGTTTCAGCAATGGTATCTTTGACAATAGCTCGGACTTCGTCCTCGCTAAGTTGGGGTGGCATGTATTTTTCGAGAACGATAATTTCTGCGCGTTCTTTTTCGGCGAGCTCAGGGCGGCCGCCTTTTTCATATTGTTCAATCGATTCTTTGCGGGATTTGATTTCTTTGCCGACAAGCTGAAGGACGTCGTCCTCGGTTGCCTCTTTTGCAGGGCCGGAAGTTTCGAGTTTCATGATCGCGGTTTTGAGCAGGCGGATAGCGGAAAGCGCGGTTTCGTTTTTGGCTTTCATTGCTTCGATCAGATCTTTCTGGATTTGTTCTTTTAGAGACATATTATTCTTCGATTAAATATAAACGGTTATCATCAACATTGTAAAACATTGGGGCGATTTGTATCCTTGGATAGCGTTTGCGGAGACGAATGGTTTCTTTAACTACAAATTCTATTTCGTTGCCGATTTCGAATTTCGGCGAAAAGTGGGAAAAATGTTCTTCGGCCGCACCTTCTTTCCATCCGGCGTTTTCAGTTAATCCTTTAATGAACTCCTCTTTACGGGCATTAAGATTGACCATGCCGCAGTTGTTATGACCAATAACGGCGATATGTTTGATTCCGCCAATACCGATCGCATACGAAACTTTGAATTCGCTGTATTTAAAATTTGCACCGCCGGCTCTTAAAACAAAGGCGAAATTTTCAGGAAGATTGAGATTTTTGCGGCTGTCCATGCACATCCCAACCAACAATTCTGCTTTGCTATAAGGCTCCTGCGGGTGATTTAAATTGTGATATTTAAGCAGGCTACCAATCGGCGTATCTTGGTATTCGGGCAAAATGTCCTCGTGTTTTTCAATGGGGATTAATCTGTTCATAGTAATGGGATACTAACAAATTTTTGGTGTATTGGCTAATATATGTCGTATCTGTGGCTAGAAATGGCTTGCGGGAGGGAAATTTTTAGGGTCTGACTAGTCCTGTCCAAGTTTTAATCGTTTTCAAGGAAAATTTTACTGCCGTGATGCCATTTTCGGATCGCTTTAGTGAAAGGCATTATAGAGAGAAGATATTTGAGGGAAATGAGGCGGCGGAGATACCACATTAGGGTGCCGAAGAAGATTTTGCCGCCGATTTTGCCGATTGCGTAACGGCCGGCGATGGGCAGAATGTAGAGTGGCTGTTTTGGTTTATAAGGCTTGAGGGTGGATTTCTTGAGACCGCTTAAAATATTTGAGGAGATTGCGCGGCCCTGATCGATTGCAATCTGAGCGAGCATCGGGAGACGGGTTTTTGTGTTTGGATCTAAAAAATAGGCGTTGTCGCCAGCAGCAAAAATTTCCGGGTGAAGCGGGTGCTGGAGGAATTCATTGGTAGGAATGGCGCCGCGGGTTTCAGAGGTGCCAAGCGTTTTTGCAGAGACGGGATTTACCATGACGCCGCCGGTCCAAAGTAGGAAATCGGAATTAATCTCTTTGGTTTTTCCCTCTAAAAAGATTTTAGATTTTGTAACTTTTTTGATGAAATGTTTTAGATAAACTTTGATGTTTTTTTGAGCGAGACGCTTTTCAATTAACTTGCTGTCAGGTTTGGAAAATGCGCCTAGTGCGTCAGTACCTTCGATAATTTGAAGATGGACCTTGTCTCGAGGAAAACGATATTTTTTGCAAAGTTTTTTTATCGCTCCTACAAGTTCGCCAGCAGTTTCCACACCGGTGGCACCGCCGCCTCCGACAGTAATGAAAATGTCGCGAGCCTGTTTTTTGCGCCAAAGATCGTGAAAAATCTGATCGAGATGGCAGTTTATTTTGACAGCATCCTGAATAGTTTTTAGAGGTACAGAATATTTTTCAAGTCCGGGGATGCTGAAATAATTTGTGACAGAGCCCAGAGCAACAACGAGATAATGATATGTAAGAGATTTGTTTTTGGAGAGAGTAATCTGGCGTTTTTTGGGATCTATTTTTAGAACTTTATCCTGAAAAAATCTGACTTTTGGACTAATTAATTGTGTAATGGGAGTAGCAACGGTTTTTTTTAACTGCGTGAGGCATTCATTGGTAATTTTTTTGTTAAATGCGGTGGCAACTTCGTAAAGATCTGCACGAAAAAGATGATTGGCATTTTCGTCAATCAAAGTAATTTTGTAATTCTTGGGAAGTTTTGACTGGAGATTCTGGACGGTGGTCAGGCCGGCGAAGCCGGCCCCAAGAATTATAATATTCTTTACCATCTCATGTGTTTTACGTGATCAGGATCATCGCCATATAGTTCGATGTGTTTTTGGTGTTCGGCAATTTGTGCTTCTAACGATTTGATTAATTTATCTTTTTTGCGGGCGACAGATTTATTGGTTTTCGCACCCTGCTGAATGAGGTCGATTGCAATATGATAATGGCTTACACCATTGGCGATTTTGATGTCGAAAGGAGTGGTTGTGGATCCCTGTTCGCGATAACCATGCAGAGAGAAACGGCTGGAAGATGTGTATGGCCAGAGAATTTGCTCGATGTCGTTGACGTAGCCGTGATAGCTGAAAACGACCGGTTTATTGTGTGTGAAATATTGGCTTAGGTCGCCTTCAGTATTGTCCCCGAGGCCGATGGAGGTTAATTCGGAAACATTTACGTAGCGGATTTTTAATTCCGGAACTAATTCTTTACAGACTTTTGCAGCGTGAATTGCTTCCTGAGTGATGTGATCGCCGGCAGAGGCAAGAACAACATCAGGATTTTTCGTGGCTTCTTTGCCGCCAACCCAGTTCCAAATTCCGATGCCGTTTTTGGCTTGTTCGCGGGCTTCTTTTAAAGTGAGCCATTGTGGCATTTTGCGTTTGTCGGCGACGATTACAGAAATGGAATTTTTCTTTTTAAAAGTTTCTTCAAAGGCAACTAGTAAGCTGTTTGCATCGGCAGGATAATAAACCTGGCAAAATTCGCCGTGTTTTTGGATTACTCCGCTAACAAAACTTGGATTTTGATGTGAGTAGCCGTTGTGATCCTGACGCCAACCGGTTGAGGTGAGAAGATAAATCGCACTGCCGATATCTTTGCGCCATTTTACTTTTAAAGCCTGTTTGATGAATTTCGCATATTGGTCGACCATACTGCTAATAATCGTGCAGAAGGCTTCATAAGTTGCGAAAAGGCCGTGTCTCCCCGTGAGAACGTAGCCCTGAAGCCAGCCCTGCAGGGTGTGTTCGGAGAGCATTTCCATCACGCGGCCATCTTGGGAAAGATTTTCATCGGTACCAGTTGTTGGCCACATGTAGGCACGTTTGGTTGCTTCGAAAACTTTGGAGAGAAGATTTGATTCAACTTCGTCGGGACACATTAGACGGAAATTTTGTTTGTTCGATTTGAAAATATCTCTTAATAGAAGCGCAGAAGTTTCGATACTGCTGGCGTCGAGAGCGCCGCGTTTTTTAATTTTTACTTCGTATTTGCCGAGATTTGGAATCTTTAATTTCTTGTAGAGCAAGCCGCCATTTGCGTGTGGAGTCATGCCCATTCGGAGTTTTCCTTTTGGCACAAATTCGAGGATTTCCTTTTTTGGATTCCCCTTTTTGTCGACGAGTTCCTGGATATTGTAGCTGGTAAGCCATTTTTCAACGGCTGCGAGTGCGTCTTTGTCGTCATTTGGATGGCCGATCGGAATGCCGTGCGAGTGAAATGAACCTTCAACTTTGTGGCCGTGGTACTGGTGAATTCCTTTCCAGCCTTTTGCAGACTGAAGAAGAATTACAGGCCATTTTGGTTTTGTATGGCCCTTTTCTTTGCGGAATTTTCGCTGAGTTTCACGGATTAACTGATAGGCCTTTTCCATTGCATTGATCATGTTTTTTTCAATGTTCGGTTCTTTCACAATCAATGGTTCGTAGCCGTAACCTTTGAAAAGCAGGATAAGTTCTTCATCGCTCATTGTGCCGTAGAGAGTCGGGTTGGAGATTTTGTAGCCGTTGATGTGAACGATGGGGAGGACGGCTCCGGAAGTTTTTGGGTTGAGGAATTTGTTGGAGTGCCAGGCGGTCGCCGTGGGGCCGGTCTCTGCTTCGCCATCGCCAACGACCGCCGCGACAATGAGGTCAGGGTTGTCGAGGGCGGCGCCGTATGCGGTGGAAAGGCTATAACCTAACTCGCCGCCTTCGAGAATGGAGCCGGGAACAGTCGGGGTAACGTGACTGGGAAACGGAGTGTGGGGCCAGCTGAACTCGCGGATAATTTTACCGAAGCCTTTGCGGCCGAAACCGTAATCTTTGTAAACATCCTCCAATGTTTTTTCGAGATATAAATTTGCCAGAACAGCGGGAGCGCCGTGGCCCGGACCGCAGACAAAAAGCATTTGACACTTGTGCTTTGAAATAAGGTAATTGAGATTTGCGTAAATAAAATTTAAACCGGGAACTGTTCCCCAATGGCCGAGGATCCGCGCTTTGAAGTGTTCCGGCGTAAGTTTTTCTTCGAGATAAAAATTATCTTTTAAATAAAGCTGACTGGCGCCGATGTAGTCGGTGAAACGCAGATATTTTTTTAGCCAATTAATGGCCTTTTGGTCATTTTTAGACATAGGGAATGAGAACTTAGAGGATAGTTCAAAAGTTGTTATAAAAATAACATTTATTGCTTACGGGAAAAAGAAGAAATGATTAAAGCGTAATGCTAGTATTCCAACTTTTAGTTTCCTGGTTATAAGAAAATTCTTCCAAAAACAGTACTTCCTGATTTGGAATTGTATCCTGACCAATCGGAATGCGATTTGTCAGCTCCACTAGTACATGGCCTTTTTCGATTCTAACGGCTGGCGATGTCGGACTTAGAATTGCCGTAGGAATACCGCCTAAAATATGGGCAACGGTAGAACCATCTTCAGGTGGAATATAGCAGATTGCATGATCGATTTTTAATGCAGCAAGGAGCGAGGACCAAAGGACGGTTAAGTTATTACAATCACTGCCGCGGTTAAAAAGTGTCATTAAGGGGTGGCGATTGAAATCCTGATCATTCTCCCAAATGTAGCCGAGATGCTGAACAAATTCTGTAATTCTATAAACTTGCTCCAAGGGATCTTCATTAATGCCTGCAATATTTTCTGCCAATTTTTTGATATGAGGGTCTTCAAAAGGAATGTATGGACCTGCCAAATTGAACAGATATTTTTCACCATTTTTTGCAGTATCAATTACCGGAGCAGCTTGTTTTCTTTGAGCTTCAAGGAAAAATTCAATCGCCGCAGCAAGATCTAGTGCGGTCAGTTTCATCTCGGAGCATAATTGACCATTAGCCATGGAAATCGAAAATTCTTTATCCAAATCCAAAAAACTTGCGGGTACAACAAGATCGTGATTTGGAGAAAGTCCGCTTGGAAGAACAAGCCGGTTGTTTTCGGCAATAACTGGATAATGTTTTTCCTTAGCTGTGGAAGCGCCACCAGGAGTATTGGGAGATAAGCCGGTGATACTATGAGCAACTTTAACAGTGATGCGATTTTTTAAAGTTAAGGGTTTTTTGTAAGTAACATTGGAAACTTTTCCATCTTTGCCGCGATCTAAATCCAATTTTTCCGGAATCAGGACAACACCAAAAGAACGTTGATAAGTGAAAACAAGCCATTCTTTAATTTGATCATCCGTAAGTCTGGAATAATCCAAAAGGTGATTTATCGCATGGGACAAATTAGTAATCTGTTCGCGTCCAATTCCGCTTCCATTTTCATCCAGCTGCATGGAATCACTCCCAATAAGAGAAAATCTATGCATTCGCTGAGATGGGTAAACCTTGCTGTCAGGATCTTGTCCCGTATAACGGAATTTATTGCCTAGAAACTTTTTAGAGACTTCAAATGGAGATAAAAGGTTGTCTCTGCGAGTAAGGTTTTGCGGGTCAGTGATCATCAAAGAATGCTGTAAAACTAATTCCAGTCCTTTGGGACTATTTGGGTTTTCCTTTATCTTTTCCTTGTCTTCGGAAGTGGTTCGGTTTTCTGCCGATTTCATTTTTTGAGCAGATGAATCGGCATCATCTATCGGCTGATCTTCACGTGCAGGAGCAGTAGAGCTTTCGTCTTCCAGGAATCTACTAAGCAAAGTTCCGCAAAATCCAACAACTAAAGCAGCCCCGGTAAACCCAACCATTTGCCGCCTGCTATACTGAGGCTGAATATATTTAGGGGCTAATTGCAAAAATTGAAACTGTGCCCCCTGATTGCGAAAAATCAAGGCATAGTTAAAGGCGGTAACCTCGCTATAAGTAGCAGCAACTTCCAGAAAAATATCGCGGCGAGACCTTATTGCATCCTGTAACAGTTTACTCTGAATGCGGCCGCTATCCAGCACTTCCAATAAACCGTTAACCGGCATAGGTTCGTGTTCTTTTCCCGATTGACCGATCAAAAGGAGAATATCACCCAACCCAATAGTGAGTTTCGGAGAGCTTTCGTCTAATCCGGTTAAGACTGGTTTTGGAGGGGCAGAGGTGTTGGTATCTTCCCTTCTCTCAAAATCTTCCATAATAAATGTAAAATAAAGGCTTATTTATAACAAAATATGAAAACTTTTGTCAATATATCCTTTTAATCTTTCACTGAGTCTTTCAGTTTTTCATCTTCTCCAGCCGCCTGAGTGAGATAGGCGACGTTTTCTTTTGAGAAAAATCCTTCGTAACCCTGACAGCGCTGAACGTATTCGGTGATAAGCAGAGAATATTCAGAGGACTTGGAGAAAATCTGTTTTAGGTCGGGGAAGTCTTTGCATTCGCCGATAATTTGGGCGAGGAATTTGATATCGGTGGACATTAATTTTCCGACGACGTAATCGATATTTTTTGTACCGTCTTCGCGCTGGCCGTCCTGAACTTCATAGGCGATATGGTGCATGCGGCGGCCAAAATTGCGGACAAAATCTTCGGTTGGGGAGGGAAGTCCTTCAATTGATTTCACATAAAATGGCGTGTTGTTTGCGGTGAAAACTTTCGCCGGAGAATGGAGCTCGTAATTAATATTCGGATTGCGGCAGATATTTGTGGAAGAATTCATGTCTTCAATATTGTAGCCGCCCCAGAAGTAGTAATTACTGAGTGAGAGAAATTCGAGGAGGGCGTCTTCGCGATCATTGCACAAAACGCGCGTAGCGAGATGGTCGATTCCTTCAACTAATTCGTTTAGGCCAAAATGGTGATGAACTTCGTCGGCCTGGTGAAGTTTGGCTTTTTCCTCTTCGGTTAATTTAAATTCTTCACCGATTTTTAGCTGATCCGGGTCAGTTAAATCGAGGTCCGTGTAGCCAGTGACATTGTTGGTAAAATAAGAAATTTGAGTGAAGTGGAAATTTTGGTTGCGGAGAAAATCGTTCTTTATCTCGGTTTGAAAACGGAATTCTTCATTTGAGAGAATTTTTCTTGCTTCAGCGGAGTTCTGGCATTGGAAAATTTCGCCGATATAACGGGCATTTGCTTTTTCAGCGGCACGCGGATAAAGCGTATCGATTGCGGTAAAATCGTCGTAATAGTTTTCATTGAGCGGTTCTAGAATAAAGAAAGTCGGGTATTCCGGCTTGACCTGAAGAACGTAAACTTTGTGGGTTTTTGTGAGATAGCCTTTTGTAAAACGGTAAGGTGTCATGAGATAAAGCTCGGTCATATAGCGGTTCGCCTCATTGGGACTAACTTGAATGGTAATGCCGCGGATTTGTTTGATATTTTGCTGGAGACCGCTCTTTTCTTTGCGGGCGTAGATTTTGGGAAGAAAGCTTTCAAAAAATTTGGAATTTTCCTTGTCGCCCTGGCGTTTTTGATCGATTAATTTTGTCATAATTTGGTGGTTTTTCTAAAATTCGGATAGTACCTAGCTGTATGATTTTAGCTGGTTTTTGGCTCTGGCAATAGAGAATTTTTTTGATCGTGATTGTATTTTAGGCGAAATTTTTGTTCGGTTTTATTTTTGACCGGTTTTTTGGGGCTTACAGTAGAGATTTATAATTGGGGATAATTTAGTTCTTGAAAAAACTGAGACAGGTGACTATTGTAGCGACAGTTAATTATTTTTTAATTCTCATTTTATGAAGAAATTAATTTCTCTGATTGCTGTTGCAGTTTTTGCACTGTCAGCATGCAGCAAGCCAGCTGAAGAAACTACAACCACAACTGACAGTGAGCCGGTTGCAGTTGTAGAAGAAGAAGCTTCAGTTGAAGTTGCAAATGCACCAGAAGGTTGTCCGACAAAAACCACTTTGGTGGCAAAATCTGAAGAAGCAGGAACTGTGGAATTTGATGCAAATCATTCCTGGTACCTAGATTGGGGTAAAGATACTGCGTATGGAACTTTCTATTTCATCAATTGGGATGGATTTGATCCACAAAAATATTCTGCACGTGAATGGGTTGAAGGAGATGTTAAAGTGTCTTTTGACCTACAGACTGTAGATAAAACTATGCCAAAACCTGGCGTTTGGAATTATAGAAAAGAAGGTGAAAACAACAAACTTGACTGGATCAATATCTCTACAGTAGATCTTGCCGGTGGAGTTTTTGATGACAATGGAAAAGTAGAAATCACTTACCTTGGAACTGATTATGTTTGCGGAAAAGTTACTGCAAAAGACAGCAGTTCAAGCGTAGAAGGTGAGTTCATTGCGAAATATCATCCTTGGAAATTCTAGTTTTTTGAGAATTTTGTTTGAAGAGAGCTCACAGGTTGGGCTCTCTTTTTTTGTTATTGAAACGTATTTGACAGTTTGCTAGATTGTACGCACTTTAATATTTATATGCGGGGATTTTGGGATAAACTAGAGAAACCGATTATCGGACTGTCGCCAATGGACGGTGTGACCGATGCGGCGTGCCGATATATTACGGCAAAATATGGGAAGCCGTCTTTTATGATGACGGAGTTTACGAATGTGGAAGGATTGGCCAGGGGAGCGGCGAAAATGATGGTGGCGTTTTTGTATGATGAAATTGAGCGGCCGATTGTCGGGCAGATTTATGGCGTAGAGGTAGATTCTTTTTACAAATGTTCGGTGATGCTTTGTGCGATGGGATTTGACGGAATTGATATTAACATGGGCTGTCCGGCAAATAATGTGGCGAAGAGAGGATCAGGAGCGGGTCTGATACAGACGCCTGAATTGGCGAGAGAGATTATTCGTTCCTGTAAAAAGGGGGCGGCGGATTTTTATAATGGTATTACTTTGGAAGAGGCGGGGGTGCATCCGGCGATCATTGAGGAAATTCCGGTGATTGCAGAGAGAAGGCTTGTGCCGGTTTCGGTGAAGACGCGAATTGGCTATGGCGAAATTGTGACTGAATCGTGGATTTCGAATCTGCTTGAGGAAAAGCCGGCAAATATTACTTTGCATGGGCGCACTTTAAAACAGATGTATATGGGGAAGGCGAATTGGGAGGAGATAGAGAAGGCGGCGAGAATTTGCAAAGAGCACGGTGTTAGTCTTTTGGGAAATGGGGACGTAGAATCACGTGAGGATGCTCTGAAAAAAATTGAAGAATATGGCGTTGATGGCGTTTTGATTGGACGGGCGACTTTTGGCAATCCGTGGATTTTTAAAGGTGTGGAGCCGACGATGGAGGAACGGATGGCGGTTGCTTTGGAGCATGCGCGGGTTTTTGACCGGATCGGGCGGGTGCATTTTCAATACATCAAAAAGCATCTCGGCTGGTACTGTAAGGGCTTCGACGGGGCGAAGGAGATGAGAAAGGAACTGATGCTGGGGGAAAATCTGGAGGATATTGAAGAAGTTTTTAAGAAATTTTTTTATGAAAGAAGTTAGTAGGCGTGAATTTTTAGGCCTAGCTGCAGGAATTTTATCAGGGTGCGGCGCGCTCAAATTTACGCAACAAAACGACGAGGTGCCGGAGGAGAAGGCGGCGGCAATTAAAAAAGAGATTTGGGAGTTAATGGGAGATGAGGAGGAAAAGAAAATGTTAGCAGAATTGCATGGCAAAGAATTTTGCAAAATTGCTTTTAACGAGTTCGAAAAATTAGCAGATGAATTTTTGGTTCAAGAGAATGGCGGCATAGAAGAGGAAACCCAGAGATTTAATAGAATTTTTCAACAGAGAATGATGGTGCTTTACCCCCATATCATCGACATAGAATTTGTTCCGGATCCGATAAAGATGGATTATCGAGTAGAGGTATTGTTTAAAGGTAATGAAAAAACGGCCTTGATGCTGAAAATTAAATGGAACTGGGAAAAAGTAAAAATTGATTCCAAAATTTTTTATGACGCACAGTTAGCCTTGATTCAGGCTTTTAAACAACCTCAAATATTACTTTTAAATAGAATTTTTCGCTTTTCGGGAAAGAAAAAACAGCCGCCGATTGAATGTTTTAAGGGAAAGTGTATTGCCTAGAGATGGAATGTGGAAATCCATTTGTTCATAGTGTAAATTGTTTCGGAATTTGAATTAATACATCGATGGGAAGGAAAAAGCATATTAAAATCAGGGAGGTTGTGGAGTTGCGCAATGTTTTTGTGGCTCCTGCGGAGATGAAAGGAAAGTGGCGGGAGTTTTTTGGCGGGGGGGAGATTATTTTAGAATTGGCGTGCGGGCATGGCTATTATACTTTGGCACTGGCCGAAAAATTTCCACGGCAAAATTTTATCGGAATTGATAAAAAAGGGGATCGAATCTGGGAAGGAGCGACGAAGTCGGCAGAAGTAAAAAATGCGGCGTTTGTGCGTTGCCTGATCGAAAAACTGGAAGACTATTTTGAAGAGGGAGAAGTTTCAGAGATCTGGATAACATTTCCGGATCCTTATCCGAAGCCGAGCAAAGCGAAAAAACGCTTAACGTCTTCAAGATTTTTGAATATTTATAAGCGGATTTTGAAACCGGGTGGTGTTGTCCATTTGAAAACTGATAATGAATTTTTATTTGATTATTCGATTTCGAGTTTGGAGGAATTTGGCGTGGAGGTTTTGAAAATTAATCGTGATGTCCATAAAAAACCGACGAAACTTTTGGCGATTCGAACATTTTATGAAAATAAGTTTTTGGCGGAAGGGAAGAAAATAAAATATTTAATGTCTCGTTTTTTGGCTTGAAGCGCCTTCGAAAAAGACAAGCAGCTGATTCACGGCGAGATAGATAACTGTATAAACCAAGAGGGCAAATAGCGTGTTGATTTCGAAAACGCTGTCATTGGAGAGTTTTGGATTCGGAAATGCGCCCCAGAAAAAGCGGATGAGGGAGTTACTGGTTTCGTAAATCCAGGCTACAAATGGGGCCAGATAATTGGCCCCAAAGAGCCTTAAAATAAAACGCAAAAGCAGAATTATTTCGATAAA
>SXGR01447886.1_pt1 | contig 15774 bp, 14 predicted proteins | sample 3174711 | NCBI WGS metagenome assembly SXGR01 (sample SAMN11356860, study PRJNA531348) | freshwater metagenome | isolation source: freshwater sample F1-60 | place: China: Fuxian Lake, Yuxi | collected 2017-12-25
GATCGGTGGAGTACGGAATGTCGTACTCATCAAACCAGTCGAGGTACATATCGACACGCGTATTACCCGATGCGCCGCCGACACACGTCGTTTGCGGAGAAGGGTCGTCCTGGGTGACAAATCCGTAGCTGATCACACCAGCGAGCTCGAACCCATTGGCCGTCGACTCTAAGGAAGCTCCTCCGGAATCGCCCTGACAGGTGTTTTGATTGTCTCCACCCAGCGATCCGTCAGGATCGTAGCCATATAAGACGTCACCGTCGTGGCCCGCGTAGGGAATTTCCGCAAACCGCTTTACCGGCTCGCCGCCCTCTCCATCGTAGGTATCCCCAAACCCTACGAAGGTGAGGTCCTTCGATCCCCAATTGTTGACGCTGTCGTCGTTGACACCCATGGGCTCGGTCCACGTCACCGCCGCCGACAACTTCAGAACAGCAATGTCATTGTGGCCAATCTCGTCATCGTCATATCCGGGGTTCCAGTGGTACTCTGTGATGTTGCGATAATCATCCCACTGCACGTTGTAGAGATCGTGTCCAAACGCGACCCCAAAACCATCGGCATCAGCAAAATCGGTTTCAAACGGCACAACACAGTGCGCTGCCGTCACCACCCATCGACCCGAAATGAGCGTACCGGAGCAGAACACCGCAATACCGTCATTGCCATAGTCTGCGTACACCCCCACTACTTGAGGAAAGTCGCTGGTTTCATCGCCGTTGACGATGCTCATCACCGACGCGGGCTCATTTTGAAGCTCGGACAGCGGTGGCAGCCAAGTCACGTCCAGCTCCAGCTCGGCCAACTGACCCGGAATGCTGACAACCGGCGGCTCCCCCTCGATTCCCGACGCTTTGGCAAGGTTCGCACACAGCCACAGCACACTAAAAATCATCCGGCCCCCCACGACGCTGACAAAATCTAGCCGGCCATTTCACCGCCCGCCGTGACGGCCGCCCGATCAACGGATCTTTGACACCCGCTTACGAGCCCGCCCTTAAATGACCGACGACCAACGCTCGTACTTCGTGCGGCGCCGACGGCAACAGGAAACACCGACGTCAAGAAATCAAGACAAACCCCAGAAAACACAGGGAAACATAGCCATTGAGATCAAAGAAAGCCTTGTTGATCCGCGACAGATCACCTGGCGAGACGATCGCGTGCTCGTAGGCAAGAACGCCAGATAGGACCAACACGCCCACGACATATGGCCAGGACAAGGCGATCGTCGCTGGCAGCGCACTTAGTAAAGCGACCGTACCAACATGCAAAACGGCACTCACCCACAGCGCGCCTCGAACGCCCAACGCCGCGGGAATGCTGTGCAACCCCAACCCCCGATCAAAGTCCGCGTCCTGACACGCGTACAGAATGTCAAATCCCGCTACCCAAGTACCAACGATCGCGGACAAGATCGCCGGCGTCCATCCCCAGGAATCCGTCAGTGCGATCCAGGCGGCTGTGGGGGAAATGGCGAGCGCGATCCCCAACACCACATGGCACAACGCCGTAAATCGCTTGGTCAGCGAGTAGCCCCAGACCACCACTAGGGCCACCGGGGAGAGCAAAAGGGTGGTTTTCCCGAGAATTGCGGGCCCCATCACAAACAGCGCCCCACTCCCTATCGTAAACATCCACGCTGCAGAAACCGAAATCTGACCGCTTGGAATCTCGCGAATCTGCGTCCTTGGATTCATTGCGTCGTACTTGCGGTCGACCAGGCGGTTGAACCCCATCGCAGACGAACGGGCCATCACCATGCACCACACGATCCAGAAGATTTGACCCACGCTTACGGGGTGCGAGCGGGCTGCCAATGCGGCGGCCGCCAGCGCAAACGGCATAGCGAAAATGGAGTGCGAAAGCTTGATCATCCGCCCGTAGGTCACCAACGGCTGCACCATCGAACTCATGCGTACCTCGGTCGCATCAGCCAGCGACGGGCGGGTGCTCGGTCCACCAATTGTTCCGCTCGTTCAACATTTTCAAGCAGGAGCAGACCCGGAGAGGTGCCCACCTCCAGCCGGCCCGCCCCAAACCGGAGCGCTTGGGCGCCTCCTTCGGTGGCCGCACGCAGCCACACCAGAGGATCGACGCTCGGAAACGCTGCGCCCAATACGGGGATCTCTCCCAACACGTCCAAATCGGGCGACGAGGCCAAAGAGTCAGTACCCAGGGCAATGTGGACACCGTTGTCCACCAGGGCCGCGGCCTCCGGAAGGTTGCCGTGAATGTGGCGGTTGCTGCGCGGGCACAGCACAACCGTCGCCCCAGAACGAGCGATCAGCGCCCGATCTTGTGGCGTGAGGTGCACGCCGTGAACCAGCAGCAGATCGGGCCCCAACACGCCAAGCTCAGAAAGGAGTTCCACCGGGGAACCTCCGGGGGCGGTCCACCATCGCCAATCGATTCCCGCCCGATCCAGAAAACTGGCCCACGCACCGGTGCCATCGCGCAAGAACCGAATCTCTTCGGCGTCTTCAGCCAGATGAATGGATGCGGGAGGCCGGGCAACATCCCGCTCTTCTCGGCCATATACGCTCGCTTTGACCAGTGCGGGCGCCGTCGAATAAAGGGCGTGCGGCGACGGTCTAAGCAGAATTTTTTGCCCTTCTTCGGCGAAGGTCGCGTCGGGCTCGCAGGCCTCGCGGATCCGCACCTGCAACAGTCCGGCATCTAAGGTCAGTAATTCGCGCTGCACCAAGCCCGACAGTCTTGCCGACTGCAGGGCGGGCACCGTGTCTCCCGAATTGGAAATATCGCAGACGACGCCCACTCCGAGCCGAACCAAATCCGCGGCGGCGTCCGTCGCTCCCCCGGGCTCGGCCAACAGCCGCTCGCGAAGCAGCGAACCGACCCAGCGCACCAGCCCCTCGCCACCCGGAACCTTCCCCTTTAACGCGGACAATTCCAAGTGAGTGTGGGCATTGACCAGGGCAGGAACCACCATCCCTTCAAAGAGGTCCGGATCCGACAACGCCCACGGCCGAATCTTTCGAATGACCCCGAATTCATCCAGCTCAAACACCATCTCCCGCCGGGTCCCGCCCGGAAGGAGCGCGTGGGTCCCGCCGACGATCACGCGTGAGCCGTAACGCTAGGGAGAACAGGCATTTTCAGATCCGGGGTCACGGCGCCCCCAACGTGGTCGTACCGCATGTTTCGGCGCACCGGAACGTAGCCCGCCGTTCGAATGTTGCGTTCGACCTCGTCGATCGTCATTCGGAAGGTGGAGCCAGCGGCCGAAACCACATTCTCCTCCAACATGACCGAACCATAGTCGTTGCAGCCCATATGCAAGCTTGCTTGCGCTACTCCGGGCCCCTGCGTGACCCAGCTCGCTTGAATGTTGCGAATGTTGTCCAGCACCAAGCGAGACAGAGCGTTGGTCCGCAAGTAATCTGCCGCCGTGTTTCCTTTGGGCTTCACATACGTATTGTCGGGGACAAACGTCCAGCAGATAAACGCGGTAAATCCGTTCGTTCGATCTTGGAGTTCCCGCAATCGGAGCAGGTGATTCATGCGGTGTTCGGTGGTTTCTCCAACACCAAACATCATCGTTGCCGAGGAACGAAGTCCCAAATGATGGGCGACCTCCATCACCTCCAACCATTCGGCGCTGGTGCACTTCAGCGGCGCGATCTTCTTGCGAATTTCATCATCGAGGACTTCCGCACCGCCACCTGGGATGGAATCCATGCCCGCGGCGATCAATCGTTCGATGCAGGTGCGGAGATCGAGCTTCGATACAGAACAAATGTGGAAGATCTCCTCAGGAGACAGCGCATGCAGTGCTACCTCCCAATTCGATTTGATCCACCGAAACAGATCTTCGTACCATTCGATGCCGAGTTCGGGGTGTAGGCCTCCCTGAAGGAGAACCTCAATTCCGCCGACATCGACGGTCTCCTGAATCTTTTGGGCCATCTGCTCTCGGGTGAGCACATAGGCCTCCCGATGGTGACGTGGACGGTAGAACGCGCAGAATTTGCAAGCGGTGGTGCACACATTGGTGTAGTTGATGTTGCGGCTGATGATATAGGTGACATCATCACCGGGATGCAGCCGTTGACGCCGTAAATCCGCCGCCGTGCCTAGATCGGAGATCCTCGCTTCCTTGTCCAGACGGCAGCCTTCCTCCATCGAAAGCCGCTCTCCATCCGCCCCTTTCGATAGCAACGTGTCCAGATCAAGCGCCCGACGCACCAAACGCAGCGGCGGCGCATACAAGCGCACCTCATCGGTCGCCAACAGGCCTGAACGCTTCGCCAACGCCGCAAATCGTCGAAGGCCCATCAACGCGCGATCGTCGAGGGTGTACCGAATGTGGTTGGACAGGTACTCTCGGTCAGCGCCTTGGTATTCGGTTTCAATCGACTGAATGCCGGCGCGCCCGGCTTCGCGCACTTCGTCGCGAACCTCCACCGATAAATCCGGCCGGCCCGCCCACACCGCAAACACGAAAGGAAGTCCCGTCCAACGCTTCCATTCCTCCGCGAGATCGATGCGAACCGTCAGCCGGCTTGGCAGATCGCGCGCATCATCGCCGATCACCAACGCCGCAGTGCTCCCTTTGGCAGCGGTCCATGCACCGGTTTCGCGATCTACAATTTGTAGATTTTCGCGAACCCGACCCTTCAACGGGCCTTCCAAAAGCAACCTCGCCAAAATCGCGCTGGTACGACTGGCTCCATCGAGGATCACCATTTCCCAAGCTTCCGGCTCCGTTTCCGCGACCAACAGCACGGATTGAACCGGTCCGTCTGCGCCAATGGCATGTCCCGGCAAGATCCGCAAATCTTGCCCATTCAACGCCGTCGCCACCGGAACCAACGCCAGGTCAACCTCGCCGCGCTCCAGCAGGTGTGCAACTTCGCTCGGATGCCCTGCAATGACGTGGTAACGTTCCGCGTCGATTTTCGCGGTCAGCGGCCACGCATTGAGATACCCAACCGTCGCAATGGTCATTGGGGCGTCCATCTAGGCCTCCGCCACTACATTGTAGTGAGTGTCGCGTTCTACCGGGATTCTTCCCGCTTGCCGAATCAGATTGCACAGTTCGTCGCGCGTCAGTTCCTGAGGAGTTTTTGCGCCCGCCATGTGGTAAATGCGCTCTTCCCGCACGGTTCCATCGAGGTCGTTCACGCCAAAACTCTGGCTCACCTGTGCAAGCTTTTCGCCGAGCATCGGCCAGTAGGCCTTGATGTGAAGGATATTATCAAGCATCAATCGGCTGACTGCGAGCGTACGCAAGCAATCGAATCCGGTCGGATCGGGCAACCGCTGCAATCGATTGTTTCCATTATGAAATTTCAATGGGATGAACGTCTGGAATCCGCCGGTTTCGTCCTGAAGCGCCCGCAACCGAAGCAGGTGATCGACCCGTTCTTCGGTTTTCTCAATGCTGCCAAACAGCATCGTGGCGTTGGACCGGAGTCCCAAGCGATGGGCGGTGCGGTGCACTTCCAACCAGCCGTCGCCGTCCACCTTGTCGCCGCACAGCTTTTTCCGCGCTCGAGGGGCAAAAATCTCGGCACCGCCGCCGGGAAGCGAACCCAGACCGGCTTCCACAAAGCGGGTGAGCACCTGTTCATAGGTCATTCCGTACTTTTCGGAATAGTAGTGGATTTCGACTGCCGTAAATCCCTTGATGTGCAGGTCTGGACGTTCCTGTTTGATCGCCCGCAACAGGTCGGTGTAGTAGTCAAACGGCAGGTCCGGATTCAATCCGTTGACAATGTGAACCTCGGTGACAAACGTATCTTTCAATGCTTTCACTCGACCAACCGCTTGCTCCAAAGTCATCGTATAGGCTTCAGGATCACCCGTTTTCAGCCGTGCAAAGCTACAGAAAATGCAACTGGCTTCACAAACATTCGTTGCATTGATGTGCACATTGCGGTTGAAATAGGTGGCATCGCCATGGAGCCGCTCCCGCACCAGGTTCGCCAAAGCGCCCAGCGCCGCCACATCGCGGCATTCAAACAGGCGAACGCCCTCTTCAAACGTCAGGCGCTCTCGCGCGACCACCTTCTCACGAAGATCCCCCAAACCCGCCAACTTCAGGGCATCGACGCTGACCCGCGACAACGGGCGTTCCGACAATTCTGCGGCGTTCATGGCTGACCTCCAGCGTGTCGTCCCTGCCAACGGGGCATGAGCGAATTGCTCACCCCGAGTTGATCAAAGACCCTCGCGGTGACGGTATCGAGAAGTTGTTCAAGCGTTTTCGGTCCACTGTAGAAAGACGGGCTCGCAGGCAGGATAACGGCTCCAGCCTCCGTAACTGCGACCATGTTGCGCAAATGAACCAGAGAATATGGACTTTCGCGGAGTACAAGCACCAACTTTTTGCGCTCTTTCAGCATGACATCGGCCGCCCGCCCCACCAGGTCCGTGGACATGCCTTGCGAGATCCGTGCCAATTGCCCGGCCGAACAGGGAACCACCGCCATCGCGTCAAAACCCGCCGATCCCGATGCAAATGGGGCGGTCATGTCGCCCGGATTCCACATCGGAAATCCATACGATGCCGGTTCTTCGCCCACTTCATCGGTCCACACCAGCCTGCCGGTCTTGGTAAAAATCAGGTGGGTTTCGATGCCCAGTTCCGCGCCATGATCCCTGAGAAAGGACAACATTCTCGCCGCATACGGAGCACCCGACGCCCCACTTACACCGATCACGAGGCGCATCAGCGCACCCGCTCGACAAGATGTTCGCCAAGAACGCCCAATGCTTCGCGTCCGAGGCCCTCCGGCAACTCCTCCAAGGCTTCCAAAGCCGCTTGAATTTCGCGTCGAGCATCCGCGCGCGCTTGCTCCAGCGCACCACAAGCTCGGATTTGCCTTATCCAACCATCGATCTCATCCGCTTCGAGCGGCCGTTCCTCGAGAGTGGCACGCAGCTGCGGCAAGTGCTCGAAGGCGTACAACAAAGGGAGGGTCACCTTCCGTTGTTGTAGGTCGATCCCTTCGTTTTTTCCGGTGCCGGAATGGTAGTCGAGAATGTCGTCCGCGATCTGAAACGCGACTCCAACGCCCCTTCCGTACTTTTCAAGGGCAGCCGCGGCCGGCGCATCCCCGGCGGCATAAGCCGCTGCCGCACAACTCCATGCGATCAACGCCGCTGATTTCTTGTTGATCACTTCGAAGTATTGAGCGCGACCGCACGAGAGATCCCCCTCCCGCTGCAACTGCAAAACTTCGCCCTCGGCCATCTCCGTCACCGCGCGCGCAAGCGCGGTAACGGCGAGATGTCCGCCCTCTTCCGACGCCAACCAAACCGCGCGCGCCAGACAAAAGTCGCCAGTGAGAATGGTCACGGCATTCCCATAGACGCGATGAGCGGTGGCTTTGCCCCGTCGAAGCTCCCCTTCATCCACGACGTCGTCATGAAGCAGGGAGCCGAGATGGATCAATTCGCCCACGCACATGAGTTTCGGTAGCCGTCCCTCAAAACCAATCGTCAACGCCCCTAACGCCGTAAGGGCCGGTCGAAGTCGCTTTCCACCCGAGGCAGCGAGGTACCCGGCGACGGTCGGCACCGCCGCTACATCGCTATGGACCAAACCCAGCAAAGTATGCTCGGCTTCAGCCAGCGGCACCGCCACCAACCGCAGGGCATCGTCTGCCCCTTGGATCCGGCTCAACGGCGCACCGGCGCGAACCCCTGCCGGGGAAAACCTGCGTCCCGAGCCGCCAGGCAGCGTTGCGGACAATGGCATCGACATGCTCACCCCCGGTTCTCTGCTCAGTTCTTATCGCAGCCGTTTGAATTTTCAATCATTTTTGAAATAAGTGATGAACTTTTCCAGGGGGGTTAGGTTAGACTGTGGGTGTGGGAGAATGTGACTCACTCTCGCGCGGAAACTGCATGCATCCTTCGACCGAAGAAGCCCGCGAACGCGCCATCGCTCTCGCCTCCGAAACGATGGCCGAGATCATTGATTTTTGGGGTTTTAAGGGGTCCATGGGTCGAATCTGGACGCTGCTGTACTTGTCCAGCGCATCCATGAGTGCGGATACCATTGCGGAGCAAACGAAGCTTTCGGCTGGAGCGGTGTCGATGTCGCTCACTGAGCTCATGCAATGGGGTTTGGTGTCCCGTGACCCTCTCACCGGGGACAGGAAGCGTCATTATCAGGCTGAGACCGACATCTGGGCCATTATTCGGCGCATCATCCGAGAACGCGAATTGCGGATGGTGGAGCGCGCCGTCGACCGATTCTCTCGAGCGGTGGCGGTGCTTGAGGAGGCGAACGCGCAGGTTCCCGACGACCGCGAGGTCACTTTCATGTTGAAGCGTTTACGCGGTTTGCTGGATCTCACCCGCATCGGATACCGCCTTGTCGAAAAACTCGCTAAAGACGGTCAGATTAGCCTGTTACCAATCCGAGGTACGCTCAATCCCGAGGAACGCCCCTGACGCTCGCCGGGCGCGCACACCGGAACGGTGCCAAATGCGCCTCCATTTTTCGATGATCCGAAAGGTCCGTCGCGCACAAATCCCTCGGACCCCCAACAGGCCGCCTGTGAACGAACCACAAAGCCGGATACAGTGTGGGCATCGCGTCCCAGAGGAACCCATGTTCCGCGTCCTGTTCACTTCGATGATGCTCACCGCATGCACCAACGAGCCCCTTCTCGAAGGCCAGGTTTTGGACGTTTGGGAGCAGCCTATCGAGGGCGCCATGGTCGTTATGGCGGACCACACGGAGCGCCCGCTCACCGACTCAGCGGGTCGGTTTAGCCTGCCTTATACGCCAGGAAAGCACAAGATCAAGGCCGGGCGCGAAGGGTACATCCAGGATCACATGGAAGTAGAGCTCGCGGAAGAGCCCGTTTCAGGTCGCATTACGTTCACTCTGTATCCTAAGCCCAAAGACGCCGGATTTTATGCGGTGGGTGGCGACGACTACCAGCGTTTGGAGCCGATCCCCATTTCCCAAGTTGGAGCCGATCTCGAGCAATACCGCGGGATCGAATCCGTCGGCAACACCACCATCGACGCGACCCCGCTTCGGGTCGTTTTTCATACCCCGCTCAAGCGAGATCAAGTCTCTCGGCTGGATTTGGAGCTGTACCAATTGGACGTTGGCGGAACGGTTCCCGTGACCGGCCCCACCGGCGTCACCGAGGTTCCGCTCAATCTGTACATCGCCAAGAACAAAGTCGATTTCGAGTTGGTCCCGCTGCGCAGTCGCAGCGACTACCTCTTGAAGACGGAAGCGGCGCTTGAGCCCGGCACCTACGCGTTCACCACGCAAGCGATGCTCTCCAGCCGAAACGCCGAAGCATTCCGGGAAATCCCGGAGCCACTTCGCGTGGCCTACGCCTTCCAGGTGCGCTGAAAGCGACCTGAAAGGGTGCCGCGGGTTGAACCGCGTAGAATAAAAACGGGGGGCGAACGTGTGGTGCTTACTCCTAAGCCTGCTCCAGTCCGAAGCCGCTGAAAAACGGGCGTTGGTCGTCGCTGTTGCCGACTACCCGGCGGACAGCGGGTATCGGGACCTCAACACCCTTAACGACGAAGAGCTGATTCTAGCAGCACTTCGACACGAGGGGTTCAAGAAGGACCGGATCGCCCGTATCGAGGACGCCAAGGCCACCCGTGATGGGATCGTCAGCGGGTTAGAAGCGTTGATCGAAGCTTCTGGGCCTGGCGACCAGGTGATCTTCCACTACTCCGGGCACGGCCACCAGATCACCGACAACAACGGCGACGAAATCGATGGCCTGGACGAGGTACTGGTGCCCTACGGTGCCAGCTCCATTGTTAAAAACAATGATGGAAGCAAGCATCTCCGGGATGACGATCTGGGCGCACTCCTCGACCGACTCAGGATCAAGGTGGGCGGCACCGGTAGTGTATTGGTCACGATTGACGCCTGTCATTCCGTATCCGCTACCCGAGGCGCGGACGACGAACTCGCCGTGCGCGGCGGGATGGAACCGATCGGAGCTCCCTCCAAAAAGCGCTCGCAACGCGCAGAAGCCGGCGGCGTCTTTGAAGGCGGCGCCCCCTCCGCGGGTAAAGCCCCCTTGATCGTCATCTCCGCCGCACGACACGACGAACAAGCCCGGGAAACCCGCGATAAAGACGGGCGCGCCGTTGGAGCGTTGTCCCTCGCATTCTCCGAAGCGCTCGTGACAGCGAAAAAGGGGACCACGTGGCGCCAGCTGTTTGGACAGGTTCAAGGCGCCATGGCGCAGACCGTTCCCAAACAGACGCCGCAGTTGGAGGGGGACGTCGACACCGCCGTGTTTGGCGGCGAGGTCGTCGATGATTCCTGGTATTACTACGTCACGAGCCTGCTCGATCGCGGTGTTTCGGTAGAAGGCGGGTGGTTGACCGGGCTGTCGGAAGGCAGCGAAGTCCAGTTTTTTTCGGAAGAACACCCTGATCGCGTCATCGGCACCGGACGAGTGATCGCGACCACCGACACGGACTCCGTCGTCGAGATCACCAGCGGGGACACCCCCTCTCCACAAGACCGGATGCGCGTTACCCAGCTGGGTTTGGGAAGTTTTCAGTTAAAAGTGAAAATCGGCAAAAGCGTTCCCGACCAAGCGGCCATCTTGTCCGCCTTGTCGCTTCCCAATGTCCAGATCGTAGAAGAAGCGGCGGATCTGGAGATCCGCGCCGAACGCGGAAAGATCGAGGTGGTTCGCTCCGACGGTACATCCAAGCCGGTGGATTCAGGTCCGGCAGCGGTGGACGAAGTACGGGCGTTTGCGCGTTCTCAGACGTTGAGGCGCATTGAAATGCAGGATCCCGGCATTCAAGTTCGGTTGAAGCTCCTGCCCGCGCGACACACCTACGACCCCGCGGACGGGCATTGCACCGGATCAACGCTGCTTCCTGAAGATTCCTACGCCAAAGACGGGCCGATGATGCTGCGGGAGGGGGATGGCTACCTGCTGTCGTTTGAAAATCTCGGCAAAGAACCCGCCTACCTCACCGTTCTCGACCTGATGCCCGATCACGAGGTGGCCCAGCTGTTTCCGCTGCCGGGCCAACTCGGATCCGACAATCTGCTCCCTGCAGGCGCCACTTTTGTAGCCAAAGACCTGTGTGTGGAGGCGGCCGCACCCTTCGGCAGCGAAACGCTCAAGTTGTTTGCCACGCGCGAACGCATCGATTTTGAGCCGCTGATCACGGTGGGTCTCAGCCGCGACGCCGCTGCGGCCGGGCCGCTGGAGCAGATCTTGGTCGACTCCTATGCGGGAACGCGGGCGAAAGTCGCCACCATTCCGAAGCAGACGGGGACCACCGATTCGATTACGATCCAGGTGCTGCCGAGAGAGTGACCGTGGAATTGTCCCGCCGCTTGGTGTTGAAATACGGCCTCGCCGGGGCCAGCGTGTTGCTGTTGGCCGGCACCGGGCTCGCCCTTCAAGGCACAACGCCAAGGGAGCCAAGACAGCCGTTGCAAGCGCTCTCTTCGCAGGAGTTCTCGATTCTGTGGGCGCTCGCCGATCGGATGGCCCCCGCACATGAGAATTTTCCAGCCGCTTCCACCATCGAAGTGCCCGAGCGGATCGACTCTTTTCTGGCGAGCGTCGATCCGGCCACCCGCGGGGAGGTAAAACTCCTGCTCAAGATCGTCGAAAATGCTCTTCCTGGACTAATTTTGGACGGACGAGTTCGCCCGTTCTCCAAGTGTTCACCCGAGACACAAGACGCCATCCTCGAAGGATGGCGAACCAGCTCCATTTCCGCCCGCCGTACCATCTTCAAGGCGCTGAACAATCTGGTCGCCGCCACCTACTATGGTTCCCCCGAGACCTACGCTGCCGTCGGCTATCCTGGCCCTCCGAACTACGGAAATCTAAAATGAATACCCATTCATTTTCTAGCCGGGGTGCTCGATGACCGGCGCGATCCTCACCTTTCGCGACATTACCGCAGATGTGGACGTCGAATGCGACGTCTGTGTGATCGGTTCCGGTGCTGGCGGGGCCGTACTCGCCGAAGGGTTGGTTTCCCGAGGACTTCGCGTGATCATGCTCGAGGAGGGCAGCCACCACACCAACGCCGACTTCGACCTGCAGGAAGGCCATGCCTTCCCGATGTTGTACCAAGAACGCGGAGGACGAGCGACGGCGGACCTCGCCATTGCGATCCTCCAGGGTCGAGCGGTGGGAGGGACGACGGTTATCAATTGGACCACCTGCTACCGCACGCCCGACCGGATCCTCGAACACTGGCGGTCCAAACATGGCATTGAGGGGCTCGATCCGCAGACCCTCGCTCCCCATTTTGACGCCATAGAGCAGCGGCTCAACATTACGGAGTGGCCACCCGAGGCGATGAACGCGAACAATCGCGTGCTTTGGGATGGCTGCAAGAAGCTGGGCTGGGAGGTGACCCCGCTGCGACGCAACGTCAACGGCTGCGCGAACTCGGGATATTGTGGGCTCGGATGCCCGGTAAACGGCAAACAGTCGATGTTGGTGACCTATGTTCCCGACGCCGTCCAACAGGGGTTGACCCTCTACGCCAATACCCGCGCCGATCGCCTAGAATACCAGGATCAGAAGATTGTGGCGGTGCACGCCACGGTTCGGGACCCAGCTGACGATCAGCCCAACGGGCGCAAAATTACCGTTCGCCCCAAGGTGGTGGCCGTGTGCGGCGGAGCGATCAACAGCCCGGCGCTGTTGCTTCGCTCCGACATCTCCGAAGGCGGGGTTGGACGCCGAACCTGGTTGCACCCGGTCGTCGCGATCATCGGATTTCATGAACACGACATCAACGGATTCTATGGCGCGCCGCAATCGGTCGGTTCGCACCAGTTTATCGACCGCGGACCGGACAAGGTTGGATTTTTCCTTGAAACCCCGCCGATGCAGCCGATGCTGTCCTCCTTGGCGTTTACCGGCTTTGGAGCGGCACGACACCAGGTGATCTCGCAGCTGCCGCGGATCAACACCTTGATCGCCCTTTCGGTCGACGGCCTTCTGCCCGGAGATGAAGGAGGTACTGTCTCTTTACGCAGCGACGGCCGGGTAAGCATCGACTATCCGGTTGGCCCCGCACTCCAAGAGTCCTTTCGCGAGTCGTCGAAAGTGATGGCGGAAATTGCACTCGCAGCGGGTGCTACCCGTGCATCCTCGCTCCACCTGCAACCCATCCCGTTAAAAACAAAGCAAGACATTGCGCTTCTCGATGCAGCACCTTGGGGAGCGCTGGAGCATCCCATCTTCACGGCCCACCAAATGGGCGGTTGCACCATGGGAGTCGACCCACAAACCAGCGTGGTGGATCCAACCCTACGGCACCACCGGTACAAAAACCTGTTTGTGGTGGATGGTTCGGTGTTTCCGACCGCCCTGGGCGTCAATCCGAGCGAAACCATCTACGGACTCGCCCATTGGGCAACGGATACGGTCGCAAGCGCCATTTAACCAGCGCTGACCTTTTTTTGGCGGATGTGCATTTTTCCCGCTGCCCGACGGGATCCGATCCGCAAAACCCGCTAAGGGGGCGACCCTGGAGGCCGCCTAATGAAATACCAGTTCGCCGCACTGTTCGCGGAAGAAAGCCAGCTTTCATCGATTGCAGCTTGCATCCCGGCGGCGAAAATGTGCTCGGTATCCGATCGTTGGGCGATCATTCCGCTGCCGAAATTATTCCTGCATGGATTGGGCGCACGCGAAAAGGGCTTTTCCTTCTTGGTTTCAAGCGTTGCGGAGCTCGCCCGCAATGCATCCACCTCCGGCCCAATCACGTGGATCGAAGCTGACTTTGACGACGGGATCGGAGGACAATCCTCCATTGTGTGGAACGGAGGCGCGGTTTCGGAAGGACCGTTCTTTTCGGGAAATGGGGTCCGCACTCCGCTGTCGCTCTCAGACTGGCCGATCAACCGCGCCCTTCGGCTGATGGGCGTGGAAGCTGTTGCCGGGCGCGACGAATACGACACCCTACGCCTGGGCCGCTACCGCAAGTTGGAGCAGTGGTTGGACGCCGAATTGATGCGTCCTCGCACTCGCCAAACCGAGCCCCGTGCGGAGCGCATCCCGGCGCTCTAAACAGCAACGACCACGCGGTCGCTTAGGGCCCTGCAATACTCTTGACAGTGGTACGTACCGGACGATTCGAGGCCCCATGTCCCGCACCGCCGATTCCGGGTACGCCGCCGTTCTCTCGCTCATCCTACCCGGTGTAGGTCAGTTCTACGCGGGCCGATTCGGTTGGGGAATTTTCTGGTTGATCGTCACCCCCGGATTTTGGGTGGGTACCGGTGGCTGCCTCGGTTGGATATGCCACATCGTATCAGCGATCCAGGCCTGGAATCAGACAAAACAGCGGACCACTTCATAAGCCGGAGGTTCCATGGGTGAAGAATTTATCATGATGACGGCCGTTTTCGGCATCACCGTCGCCCCCCTGATGGCGATCACCAGCTGGGTGGCCATGTTCCTCGGGTACCGGTTCAAACGCGCCGAATTGGAGGTTCGTAAGCAGGAAATGGAAGCTCGTCTGGTGCAGACGCGCATGCTGACCGGCGCCCCGGACTGGCTCGACGTCCACAATCCGGCCGAAGTGGAGGCTTGGCAGAGCGCAGCGCGCGAGGTCACCCGTTCGGCGATGTTGGCGACACGGCGGCTCCCAGAGCAGTGATCATTCCACGGTTACGATGGCGTTGGCGTCCATCATGCTGTTTTCAAGCCATTCATAAGTGACATAGGCGAGGCCATCGTCCCCCCAATCGTCGCCCCACGAATTCTCGACAATGACGTATCCACCGCCATCCACGTCCGGATCGTCCTGGTAGCCGACCGCGAGGATGGCGTGACCACAAACGCTAGTGCACGAGTCCACTTGAAATACCCAGGACACAACGCCACTCTTGTAGGTGGATACGTTGAAGTCTGAATTTGCATTGATCGACAGCACCACCGGATAGCCTCGGTATAATGCCTGTTTGACTCGACCAATGGAAGCGTACAGGCCATGGGCCTCATAGATTTCCACGCCCTCCGCCGTCAGCACATCCGGATCCGGCTCGCTCCCCAAGTCACCGCTGCCCTGAACTTCGGTTTCCGTGCAGGTTTCTCCGGGATACGTGTCCAGGTAATCGTCGCAAAAATGGTCGTCGGGGTTATAGGGCCAAGCGTCCTCCGGCACGAGTGAAATTGGGTTTTCGGCAAATCCCTCGATCACCAGGTCGGTGTACAAGCCGGACTGTTCCCAAGTTGAAGGGTAAAGCTCCGCTTCTACCGTTTTTGCGCGCAAGTAGGTCGTCTGCTCGCCAATGTCCACGGCATTGCCGTTTCGCGCGGTCAAAATTTGAACCGCCGCGCTGATCGCGAACGCGGCACACGTCCCCCGCGACCCCTGACTGACCACCTGTCCTGTCAGAAACTCTCTGCTTGCCACCAATGCATTTTCACCAACACCCAAAACTGCAGAGTCGATCTCGGTGCAGCCTTCCAGGCTGTCCGGACACGGGTTGCTGTTCTGCTCCACCAGTTGAACCGTTTGATCGCCGACTTCCAGTGTCCCGTTGATGATCTCTATGACGGGCAGATTTTCGCCGAGGCTCTGCTTTTGAATCACTTCTTCGGTGATGTCGTCGAGATCCGCTTCATAGGTCGCGGGCAACTCCTCTTCCGCATCGTATTCCGGATAAAGAAAGCCTACTTTCTCAGGAACGCCATCGCTATCCCCCGTGTCTATCGCCGAATCCGTGTCGCTCGCATCGGTATCGCCGTCCGTATCCGGCTGTTCGAAAAACGGAAACCGAACCCAAGCAACGCC
>SXGR01643764.1_pt1 | contig 15773 bp, 13 predicted proteins | sample 3174711 | NCBI WGS metagenome assembly SXGR01 (sample SAMN11356860, study PRJNA531348) | freshwater metagenome | isolation source: freshwater sample F1-60 | place: China: Fuxian Lake, Yuxi | collected 2017-12-25
CCATCTCACCGCGCTACTTCGCCGTGGAGCTGCTCACAGGCCTGACGTTCCTCGCGACATGGCTGCACTTCGGAGGGAAGGGTTTCCCTTCGCCCATCATCTTCTGCGTGCTCCTTACGTTCATCGGATCGGCCGCACCGCTCGCGCAAACGCCGAGGGAATGGCGCTTTCTTTCTGCGATCGCGAGGAGATCGAATTCCTGCGCGACATTGAACGTCTGATTTCGATGCGCATTGAAGTCGCCGGCGATCGGATCGGCCTTCCTCCCGAGATCCTCGAACCCGGACCGGTGGGCGCCGCCAGGCGGGCGCAATCGTCGGGCCGCCCGGCTGCTCCTCGAGGCAGCAACGGTGGAAGGCGCGGGGCACCGCGGCGACGGTAGTTCGTCGAGCCTCGTCCGGGTGAGTTTGTTCGCCCTTGCCCGATGTTATCGCGGCGTCGAGGACACCGGCAGCGCCAGACGCGGGGCGTCGTTCACCGACCACACCTTGGGGATTACCAACACTTTGGTGCACGGGACCCACAGCGACGGACTGCCGTCCCGTTTTTGCAGGGACAACTGACCGTTGCTGGCGCAGACGCGCTGCGCCGCCTCGAAACCGCCGCGAGCGTCCGAAAGGAAGGGATACCCCTCCACGGCCACCAGTTCTGGATCGCCCGATAGGGGACCGCATCGGGCGCCGGTATCCAAACGCACGTGATCGTGCTCAGTAAAAAACCCCGTAGCCTGGCCCGGTTCGCAGTGCTGGCTGAGCAGATGATGCAGCAAAGCGCCTCGGTAGTCGCCGGGTTCGGGGCGATTGACTAGTTCCACGCCTAAGGCGGTTAAGGTCGCTAGCAGTTCCTTCCAAGGATCTACGGTTGCGTTGGTGCTGAGCAGCTCGTTCCATGCGGGATTTTTGGCCGCCGCTTGGAAGTCAGCTACGCCGTATCCATTTTTCGTTGCGGCGAATACGTCACGCCAGAGGCTCAGCACCGACCGTTGTTTGCCGGATCGCGAGCGTTCCTCCAGATCGGCGACCCACTGCAACACCACCCCGCAATCGTAGACCGCGCCTCCTTTTTGAATCGCTTCGCCGGCGACGGGAAGGGAGCGCCCCTTGGTCGCCTTCAAGCATTTGCGAAGGTGGGAGCCCAATTTCAGGCGCATCGCTGCTTCGTTGTCCTCGCCCCCGGAAACCGCCAAATAGGCGAGCATGGAAGCGTATTCGGCGGCTCCCTCGTGTAGCCATGGTGCGGTTTCCCCATCGAGCGGGCGGTAACCCTGCCCATTCCAGAGATGGAAACCCTCATGAGCGACAAAGCGGTCCACCGAACGACCCGCTTCGGGATCCGCCTTCGCCCACTTCTCTCCATGGAAGCGAAGGGAGACCACCCCGCCGCCGCTCACGTCCCCACGAAATGCGGTGGGACCGGGGCTATCGACGCTGACCAACACCAACGGGGTTAGCGGGGGTGTGCCCAATTGGGCGGTATAAAACGGCAACGTTGCGGTGAGACTGGCGCGGATCCGTTCGCCTAGCCAGGGGGGTACGTTGGCTCCAGCAACGAAATTGGCGCCCCCAACGAGAGTGACCGCGGTCGCCGGACCGAGGTAGCTGTACCCTTGGGTCGGATCCGTGGGAGCGAGGGCGACAAAACCCTCGGGCACTTCGAATTCCAGCGAGGTTGCCCCCTCGGAAAGGCTGAGTGCCGGCCCGTAGACCGCGAACCCCTGATCCATGCGGATCACCGAAAGGTAGGTGCGGTCGATCTCGCTTGGGTCTGGGGTCAGCGCGAGTTCGAAACGATCGAAGGCGATTTCCCCCGATATTCGCCCATCGGCGAAGCTGAGGCCCGGGGTTACCAGCTTCCAAGCGGGTCGTACCAAGGTCGGGTCGGCGACAAAGGTTACCGCGTTGGTGGGCTGGTCGAGCTCAAATCGCGCGGTCACACCGGTGGCCGTGGGGGCCAGGGTCACGGTAGTGGCTACGGCGGCGAAGGATAGCAGGGCGGCGAACAGGGGGGCCTTCCTAGGATGACGTCGGAGTATTCTATCAGCCAAGGCCGCCGCGTGGTCGGCGTGAGTTTTCGAAAGTGGAAACGCGAAGAATACGATGTACTCGCGAGCTCTAGGCGTAAAAACGTCAAGTACACAATGTACGCGGGAGTTCTTCGAAGTGGCGGGCGAGCAGTCACGGCTTGAGATCCCCAGTTGCGGATCGCAAGAGCAGGCGCTACGACATCACCGATGTTTCTTCCCCGCTCCCTTCCACGAGCTCTGATCTCCGGCGTATTCATCGCCGCGTGGTTGCTTGGGAGTTTGTTGGGGATCCATCACAATACCTCGGTGGTGCACGCGGTCTGCGCGGAGCATCAAGAGATCGTAGAACTTCGACCCGACACCGGAGATCACGAGGACAAATCCGGAAAACCCGATCCGGGCACCCAGGGTATCCACGACCACGGTTGCGAGCTTCCATCGTTCGCAGCGGAGGCCGTCTCGGATGCGCCTGAGGCCGCTCCAGAGCTCGTGGACGTTCCAGCCGCCTCAACCCTGTCGGTTGTACTTTTGCAGGCCCCACGGCCTCCACCGCTGTCGTACGCCCCCAAAACATCGCCTCCCGCTCGTTCCGTTTGAGTCGTTCGCCGCGCATGTGCCGCGGCATGTCCACTCACCTCAGGAATTCATCGGCGAAACGCCGATAGCTGGAGACATTCATGTTTTTCAACTCGCGTGGCCACGGCCACTGCGGACTTTCGTCCATTTGGACGGGGGTCGCGCTGCTGGTTTCGTTTGACGCCGTGGCAGAAACCCCAGAAAGTTCCCCCGCTCCCGTAGAGGCTCCTCCCGTAGCGGTTCCTCCCGTAGAGGCTCCTCCGGTAGAGGCTCCGCCTCCCGCGGATGCTCCCCCGCCTGTGGAACCCGAGCTTCCGCTCCCTCCGCCGGACGAAACGCCGCCTCCGCCGGACGAAACGCCGCCTCCGCCCGAAACGCCCACGCCTCCGCCGGCTCAAACCTTCCCTGGCCTGATGAACCCGGCGATCTCGGTCAATGGCCTGTTCCTCGCCGGGATCGAATCCGACGACGGCGCCATCGTGAAAGAGCCGTCCGAACTCGCCGGAAGAGGAGAGGGGTTTGGCACCGGCCTTGCCGTTCAAGAGCTGGAGATCCAGTTCCAGGCGGCGGTGGACCCCTACTTTAAAGCCACTCTGGTGGTCGCCATCCCGGGCGATGAACCGTTTGAAGTGGAGGAAGGGTACCTCACCTTGACCTCCCTCCCGAGAGTGCTCGTCAACATCGGGAAAATCAAAGAGCCCTTTGGGCGCGAAAACCTCGCTCATACGCATGCCTTGCTCACCATCGACAAATCGTTGATCGGGCAGCGGGTGTTCGGGGAGGAAGGCCTCAACGACATCGGTCTGAATGCGCAAATCCTGCTTCCGACCCCTTGGTTCTCTGAGTTGACCATCGGCGGGGATGCCGGCAACAACGAGGTGGTGCTCGGCTCCGGAGATCCCGAGGGACTCTCCGGAATGGTGCATTGGAAGAACCTATTCGACCTTGGAGAAACCGCCACTCTCGAGGCTGGGATCTCCGGCCTCATTGGCAAGAACGCCTTCGATGGGCGCAGTATCGTCGCAGGAGCCGATGTCACGATCAAAGGCGGCGGTCGAGGCCGGCGCCAGTGGAACCGGTACGTCTGGCAGAACGAATTCCTGATCATGGATCGGCAAGGCGCCGACGAAGATGCGCGTCTAGGCGGCCTTTACTCTACATTCGAATACGCCCTTTCCCGGCGGTGGTGGATCGGAGGACGCTACGACTATGTCGGCGTGTTCTCGGACGACACCGCCATGGCTGGCACACTGATCGGAGTGTTTGCACCGACAGAATTCTCGGCAGTCCGCATACAGGCCCAACGGCAATTTCTGCCGGACGGCCACACCGCTGACTCGATCGTCGGCCAGCTCAACTTCACGCTCGGGGCCCACCCCGCACATTCCTACTGAGGTCCCCGTGATAAAGTTACTCAAAGCGCTATTTTTTGGCTCCCTGGTCTGGGCTACCCCGGCGTTCGCGCTCAACATCGTCACCTCCACCCAAGACTTGGCGTCGATCACCGAGGCGATCGGCGGGGCGGACGTCACGGTCACGTACATCGTTCGCGGCGATTTGGACCCGCACTTTGTTGAGGCAAAACCCTCGTACATGGTCAAACTCTCCAAGGCGGATCTGTATGTCGCGGTGGGGATGGATCTTGAGGTCGGGTGGCTCCCCTCGCTGCTTACCGGATCTCGAAACCCGAAGATCCAGCCGGGTACCGCCGGTTACCTCGACGCATCTCGCGCGATTCGGCCGATCGAAGTTCCTACCGGGACCATCGATCGTTCCCGCGGCGACCTGCATCCCGCCGGGAACCCGCACTATTGGCTTGCCCCTGAAAACGGTCGGCTGGTCGCTCGCGCGATCGAACAGAAGTTGGAAGCGCTTGATCCCACGCATGCGGCGCACTTCAAGGCGAACCTGGCTGCTTTTGAAGCCAAGCTCAACACCAAGATCGCCGAGTGGAAGACGAAGATGGCCCCGCTGAATGGCGCTTCCGTTGTTGGTTACCATTCGACTTTCGACTACTTTCTCGGAGCCTATGGCCTGAAGATCGTTGGGTTTGTGGAGCCTAAACCCGGGATCGCGCCGACACCTTCGCACACGCTGGAGGTCTCCGCGGCGGCGAAGGCCGCCAAAGCGAAGTTTATCCTTGTGGAACAGTTCCACGATCCCCGAGATGCGGGTCCGGTCGCCCGCGCTTCGGGCGCCAAAGTGCTTACCGTTCCCACCGCCGTTGGCGCAATGGATGGGATCAACGACTACTTCGGCTTGTTTGATCGCATAGTCACCCTCATGAACACCCCCTAATTTCGGAGTTCCCATGAGTGTCGACATGATGATGCTGTTGTTGCCGGCGTTCGCGGCGTGCCTCGTATTGACGGGTATTCACGTCTATTTGGGGCTCCACGTCATTTCCCGCGGCGTCATTTTCGTCGATCTCGCGCTCGCACAGGTGGCCGCCCTCGGGGCTACCTGTGCGATGTGGATCGGCGCTGAACCTGGCTCGGCGCAGTCCTACTTTGTGTCGCTTGGATTCACATTTGTTGGCGCGGTCCTATTCACGATCGCCCGCTCCCAACAAGCCAGAGTGCCGGTGGAAGCGTTCATCGGGATTGTGTACGCGGTGTGCTCGGCGGTCGCCGTGATCGTCGCGGACCGGCTCCCGCACGGCGCCGACGAAATCCGCGAAATCTTGGTTGGAAACCTGCTCTCGGTGACCTGGGAACACATCGCCGTCACCATCGGAATTTATTCCGCGGTCGGCGTATTCCACTTCCTGTTTCGCCGGCAGTTTTTTCTGGTTTCTATGGATCCGGCCACCGCTGAGGGGCAGGGCCTGTCGATCGCGAAATGGGACCTGCTGTTCTACCTTTCGTTTGGATTCGTGATCACAAGCTCGGTGGCGATGGGCGGCGTGCTGATCGTGTTCAGCTATTTGGTGATCCCCACGGTGATCGTCGCGTTGTTCGCGGAGAAGACCCTCACTCGCCTGTTGCTTGGCTGGGGGGTGGGGTTTCTCGGGAGCGTCCTTGGCATCGGCGCCTCGGTCCAGTTCGACCTGCCGACGGGCGCAGCGGTGGTCGCCACCTTTGGCCTGATGATCGCGGTGGCCTTCCTTGCTCGGTTGTTGATCCCCGGAGAAGCACGCTCGGTCCTGGGGGATTCCCACTCTCACATCGCGGGCCAACCGCGAACGAAGCCTCCTGCGGTGACCGAAAACTCTTGACGCGTCAAGGGATGATTTCCAAGCACCTGTGGAAAACGCGCCGTATAGTGACGGCGCGTCCTCTCTCCTGAGGTATGTGCAGGTGCTCCCATGGCGGAAGTAGGTCAGGACGAACGTCAGGAAGCACCACAACGCCGAAGGGTTCAGGCGAGTCCGGTGGCGGTTGCGGATCGGCTTTCGGAGCCTTCCACCGAGCCTGAACGTACGCCCGAAGCCCAGAATGCCGACTGGATGATGGAGCGGTTCGGCAACGCCCTCGTGTTGGACTCTCTGTCCGACCCTACCTGCGGGATCGGCGAATATATCGCGGGTGAAATGGCGGCCGCTGCCGCAGGGTTGGGGACACAGGGCGAGCAGCAGCCTCCCTCTAATTCGGCGATGCTACGGCTGATGCGCCATGCCCAAACTCCTGGCGTTGGCGCGGCGATCGACAGCGTGGCCCGCCGGTCGGGCAGCCCGTTGCCAACCGAGGTTCGCGAACGTATGGAGCAGGCTTTCGGGCACGACTTTTCCCATGTGCGGGTCCATACGGACGGGGCGACGGCCCAGGCCGCCGAAGACGTGAACGCACACGCTTTTGCGCTTGGATCCCATGTCTTCTTTGGTCGTGGCGAGTGGGCGCCGGGCACCTTGGCCGGCGATCGGTTGCTTGCCCACGAACTCACCCACGTGGTTCAAGCGGATGAAGGGAGGCTTCCAACCAACACCGATCAGGAGGTGTCGAGCCCGACCGATCCGAGCGAACGCGAAGCCTATGGCAACGAAGATCGAATTCTCGGTGAACTGCGTTCGATCGATGCCTCTGCGGACACACCAGATCATGGCAGCCGAGAAGTAGGGTCGACCGCGGCGTTCGCCGAAGCAAGCGCCACGGCTGCGCCGGTGATGCGTACCCCCACTGTGGAGACCGGCGATGCGGAATATAAGACCGCCGCGGAAATTATGGCGTTGTCGCTGTCGGATTTTGTGGCGTACGCCGATGCTCAGGCGGACTGGTACAGCGTGGGGTCCAGCGCGACTGCGCCCGCGGCAGGCAGCGCACCCGCTACAGGAACTGCCCCCTCCGGTGGAACCGCGCCAACGACCGGAAGTGCGCCAACGACGGGAAGCGCGCCGGCAAGTACGCCCGCAGCCCAGGCGGCCCTGACGGACGAAGAAAAGGAACTCCTTCGAGGCATTCTCGCGTTCGCGAGGGAGGACGCCACCCTCGCCGGCAGCGCCGATCTGCTGGTGTCCGATCTGGCAGCCTCCTGGGATACGGCGACGCAAGACGCGCTTCGCGCGTTCAACAACTCGTCGACCGACGGCGCCGCCACCCTCCGAATCACCGCCCCGACTACCGCTGCCACCCTGGCCACCAAAGTCGAATGGGGCAACCACATCCTCGCATTGGAAGCGGCTTTCCCTCCCCAAATGTTGAATGCCATCTTCACTCAAGCGGTGTTCGAATCGCTGATTTCTCACGCGTTGGTGCAGGATTTCATCGACTACTACACGACCGCCCATCCGTTGATGGAAGCGAGCGACGGCAAGGAAGTTTCGTCCTTTATTTCGCTGGTGGCCGACGAAGGCGCCACCATGAGCACTTACGCTGGAATGCCGCACATGCGGAACCCGCACCGGTTTGAAAAGGATTGCCTGGACGCCGCCCGCGAAAATTGGTCCGATGTCAGCCAAACGCGACCATTGGTCCTGATCTTACACACGTCTCAAGATCACAATGGTGCGTTTCATCGCGATCCGTACATGACCGAGGCGCTGACCCACCCGCTCAACCTCACGCTTCTCTACGAGGGAGCATCCACACTCAGTGAGGTGGTCGCCGACATTCCGGGCATCGCACAGACGTACGGGATGAACGGTAAGATCTCGCAGGTGATGATCGCTGGCCACGGCGACGCGCGCAGCATCGAGCTCGCGGGCACCGCGTCCGGCGAGTACTGGCAGGACGATGCGGGCGGGCAACACGTGGGGATGACCCAGGATTCCGTCGATCTCGACAACAATGGAGCGGCCGCCGACGATCTGATGCAGGCGTTGCTCGCCAACATGGAAAATGATCCGACCAACCCGGCGCGCATCGTGTTCAACGCCTGTTTGACCAATTCCAACGATACTTCCGGTGTATCGCTCGATGGCCTTTCCGACGATGAAGCGCGAGCAGCGATTCAAAACCACATCTCGCAGAACGGGAGTTTGGCCACCCACATGGGCGAACTGGCTGAAACTGCGGGAGTTCCGGTCGAGTCCTTGGGTGCCAATGCTTCGATTCAACAGGTGGGTCTGGTGGACGGGGCGGGGGATCTGACCATCGTGCCGACTTCGAGCACGCCGGATCCGGCGATCACTTCCACCAAGATTGACTACGTGGAAAGGGGCGTTGAGCCGCTAGGAGCGATTCGTGCGGTCGTGGAAGCTTGGGCCACCGACGGTGCGGAAAATACGTTCAACGCTGTGGCACGCCGGTTGGGCCTGGCCGATCATTCCGGGGCTGCGAGTTATGCCGTCGTGGCGGGGCAACGTTGGTCTGAAGCGGTGATCCGCGCGATGTACGTGCGCATCCTGACCACTTACCAGGGGAGCATTGCGGGGATCAATGGCCTGTCTGGCGCGGCCTCGGCCCTCGGAGAATTGAATACCGGGGACGCCTCTTATTGCAATCCGGCGTCGATCGATCGCGGCGTCGCTGCAGCCGATGCATTACCGCTGTACACCGCCCTCGCTACGTCGCCGGGGTACAACCGACGGAGTATCAGCATTCCGGTCGGACAGGCGCGGCTCGCCCGTGAAGCGACGTTTGCGACAAACCTGATGGCCACTCTGGGTTCTTTGCCGCGGGCCAACGCCTGCGGAAGTTTCGGTCAATTCGTCGGAAATGCGTTCCTGGCACCGTATTACGCCGCCTTGATCCCCACGGCGACCGCCGGTGCGGATCCCGGCACGGCAGCGCTGTTCCTGGCGTTGATCGAGGTGGTTCGCGGCGGCACTGGCGCCAACTCCACCTGTAAAACGTTCCTGCATACGCTGGCCGAAACCGACCGGAGTTTCCCGGACGCGCTGCAAGTGAATGACATGTTGTCGGGGTTTGGCAGCACTTCCAACGTGCTGGAATCCATCGGCCTAGGGGCGCCGAGCGCCGACGCCCCGGCGACGGACACACCGATCCAAGCCAATGTGGACACCGATCAGGACGGCGAAAACGAGACCTACATCACACCGGCCACCCGTGATTCTGCCGTTGCTGCCTCGCTTCTCAATGTGCGGTCGCGGCCGTCCATGAGAGGGGATGTGCTGGGCACCGTTCCGGAGGGCACCACCGTTCACGTCAGTGGAACGTCCGGAAATTGGACGGCGATCGAGTTCCAAGGCAGCACGGCGTTTGTCTACTCGCGTTACCTGGAGTAACGCCTCATTTGGGGCAGGTGACCTGGGTAACCGGGTAGGACCACAGCTCGCCCTTGGTCGCGACGACGAGCGTGCGCCCACCTTCCACAAATCCAACCGCACGAACAGGGCTTCCGACAGGGATTTCCATCGTTTCGGAACTGGAGGCGCAGGCCACTGTCAAAACGCCTTTTTCGCCTCCGGCGACCAGCAGCGAACCCTCGGGATGGAACGCCAGCGAACGAAAGCCCTCGCCTTCCACAGAGCGTGCGACTACGACTGCCCCCGACTCCACGAGGTAGACCTGCAACCTTCCTTTTCGGTCAGCGGCGGCCAGATACCGATCACCAGCGGACCACGCCAACGTTCGCTCGGTGGTTCCTTCGAAGGGCAGTCGCTGGGCGTCCTCCGCGGCCGCCCAGACGGAGATATCCTTGGCGGAAGCTGCCCAATGCTGTTCGCCGGCGGCCAACGTTCGCGCTTCATGGTCGCTGAGCACCCTTTTTAAAGCGCCGGTCTTCCCGTCCAAAATCAGGAGGCGTTGCATCGGGCCGTCGGCCGTTCCGCCGGCGCGTCCGCGAACGGGCGCATCCACGGCGTACACCAGCACTTCGGTTCCGTTGGCTGACCAGACCGCCGTTTTCGGCGAATACGCCCGCGAAAACGAAGCCGAGATTGCGCCTTCGGGCACCGGCTCCACCTGGGCGAGGTTTTCCACCGGAAGAAATTGAACGCCGCTTTTCGTCACCCGACCGAGACCGACCCCGAAGCTGCCGCCGCCCAAATACCGAGGTGTAACCCCCCCGGCACCGGGGATCTCAGCCACTTTTGCCCCCGACTCCCACCACAGCGCCGCGCTCGCGGTCGTGGTGATCCAAGCCCCCTCCCCGTCGGCGACCCCGTCGGCGCCAAAACGCCCCAACGAAACCGGCTCCCCCAATGTGAGAATGTCCACCGAACCCCCGGACGCCCCAACCGGCAGACAACCCGCCAAGAAAGAGAGGAAAAAAGGAACCCAACGAAAGTGCATTTCCTAGTGTAGCACTTGGACGGTGGTTCGGGGTCGCTCTTGGTGCACTACCAGGGTGTCCACAGAGACCAGCCGCCCGCCGCGGGAAGGGCGCCCTGAGGCTCGGCGAGTTCCGCGGTCGAAGCTCGTTCTGCGGGTCTGCCTTTGTCCAGGCCGCGCGTGCCCCAACGATTGACGCGTCAATAGAGAATGTGGACGCTCTGCGGTAAGGGTTTCCGAGCCCGGACGTTGTTTGCACAGAGCAAGGCGTGGGAGACATGCAAATCTGAGGGTACCAACCCTGGTGGGGGGAGCATGGCTGAAAAAAGTCGCCGGGCGCCGGAAGCCCAGAACCCAGCGCCGTCCAGTAGTGGAAATTACCGAGATCCATCCACCGACCTCGGCATGCGCAGCGATGTCGGCGCTGCAACGGGTCCCATCGGGGCCGAAGGCGAAGCCAAACAATACGCGGACATTCATTTCAACCGGCAAAACAAGTTGGATGTGCCGGAAGTCAGCGCCGAGGAAATTCTGGTCACCCTAAGCCAGACTCCCAAAGGCCCGTTGCCGATGGAGGTGACCCAACGACGAGGTTCGATCGAAAGCCCCGTCATTGAGCAGTTGGCTTCGCCGACAAGCATTTTTGCCGGCGGTGGCCCCCAGGTGAGCGATGTCACTCAGGGGACGCTTGGCGACTGTTTTTTCCTGTCCACGGTCGCTGGAGTATTGAGCCGAGATCCCGGACATTTGCAATCCATGATCTCCGACGACGGCACCACCATGACCGTCCAGTTCTGGCGTTACGATGCGTCCTCCTCGCAGTGGGTCCCCGCGCCCGTCAGCGTCAACCACCAATTGTTCGTCCGATCGAACAACGGTGAAACCCAGGTGGAAGGGGTGCGCCTCCAGGCCAGCGATGAGGTTGACCGGTCCCTATGGTTCGCAGAGCAAAAAAGCGAAACGCTGAGCATTATCCGAGCCGAAGAACGAAACTTCGCGCTATGGATGCCGCTGTTCGAAAAGGCTTATGCCAGCTACATCCAACAGTATGGAATGTACGGCGGGTTTACCGGCACGCCCTCGACCGCTGAGGGGGAGGACCGTTCGGTAGACCAACAGAACCCAGAACCTGGGTATGCAGCGCTCACTTCAGGCGGGGATCCAAACGGAGTCTACGGTGTGTTTTTTGGCCCAGCGCTGGAGGACTCCTACAAATTGATGACCGCTGCCGGCGGCGGTTCAGAATTGATCACCAACAATCGAGCGATCATCGAACGGCTTCTCGCGTTTCAAGGGCCTTCGAGTGAGATGGTGATGACCGCCTCCACCGGCACCGGCGCGGAGGTGTTCGACCAGCTCATGCCGATGTTGGTCGACACTGCCTTGGAACTACAGACTGTCTCCGAAAGCGCAGCAAGGTCGTTGGCCACCCACGTGCGGACGCTGAAAGAGATGTCCAAGGAGAATCGTCCGCTACTGGGGCCGGAAATCGTTCAGACGATTCTCGCAGACGGCGGTTTCCGGCAGAGCAGCCGAGCCGCCGACCTGGAGGCCCTGCTGCTGCAGGCGAAGGCGATCACGGGAGAGGGCAATCCCGACCAATTGTCGGTCAGTCCCAACCACGCGTACACCCTGCTGGGCGCCAGCATGAAGGGCGCGGACGGTCAGGCACTGTCCGGGCCGATCGATACGATACTCGCCGACATTTCGGCGGAAAACTCCACCGTCCGACTTCGCAACCCGATGGGACGCCAGGAACCCGACGCCGAGGGCGACGGTCCCACGGACGGCGCCAACGATGGCAGCTTTGATATGTCATTACACCGCTTTCTCAATGACTTTTCTCAACTCCACGTCGCCGAACTCCAATGATCGTCGACGTTCGTCGCGATTGGGCGCCCCTGTACACCGCCTTCGCCACCGCGCCCCCGAACAGTCAGGTGGTCGCGCGCCTTTTCGGTGAGCCGCCCACCGCCCCATTGGCACTCATCGACGACCCTCAACGCCCGGTGAGCCTCCGGCTGTTTGCCGAGACCCCCTGTCGATGGCATGGCGCCAATGTCCTGCTTCGCGCACGCCAAATCCATCTCGAAAATCTGATCCTCGTTGACGCCCAACGCTTCGATCTCACGGTCCGCACGGAGCTGATCCTTCGTTCGATCAGTTTCCTTGCGGAAAATCCGAACGCGGCTTCGATCAAGGTAAAAGCGATCGGACGCGTCCGGTTTGCCCGGTGTTCGATCGAACATTTCTATGCGAACTCCGAACATCATCCGGCACCTCTGCAGTTTTTCGCGACGTCGCCCAAGCAATTCAAGTGGATCCGGATTTCTCGTTTCGTGCACGGCATCACTGGACCGATGGTGTACATCAGCGGCCGCGGTCGCCTGGAATTCCTGGATGGGGTTACCGCGCTGGACCACGCGCGACCGATCGTGGTCAGCGACAACCCGTCCACGTCGGTGGTATTCGATGAAGTATGGGGCTTCATCGGTCGAAGTGCGGAGATCGTTCGGTCCCCTGGAAGCGGAAGATACCCGGAGCGGTACGCGATCCGTCGGCACCCGATCATCGACGATCGGGAGGGATTGAGCCGCGCGCTCACCTTCCACGCGGATCGACTTCTCCCGGTCGATCCCGCCTGGTGGGGCGAACGGCTGGCTTCGCGGGCCGACTAGAAGTATTGACGCGTCAAGAGATCTTGATCGTAAATCTCTTCACACGAAATATTCTCCCCGACCGGGAAATTCCTTCGCTATATTCCTCGCGCGCCTGATTGGGCACTCTGGAGGGTCTGTGGTCTGGATCTTGGCACTCATCGTTGGTTGCACCCCTTCCACCATCGAAAACACGGGAAGCCCGCAAGAGCTTCAAGCGTTCGATGTCGACGGCGACGCCCTATATTCGGACCTGCTCGATGCGGGCTATACCTCGGTTCCTGGCCGATACTTGGTGGTGACGGAGTCCTCCAATGCATCCGACATTCTGCGAGGGTCGACCGACCGCCTCCTCCAAACCGCCGAATGGGAAGGGGGTTTTGCGGTCGAAGGCGAGATCGCCGACATTGAACGACTGGCCCACGACTCGCGCATCGTGAGCATTGAACCGGACTGGATCGCGACCACGAATGGCAAGCCCGTTGCTGCGGCTTGCGCCTCGTCCACTTCCCAGACGGTTCCAGCGGGCGTTACGGCGCTTGGGACCTCATCGTTTACCGGATCGGGCGTCAAGGTGGCGGTGATCGACACCGGCATCGACTTTGCGCACACCGATCTCTCGGTGGTTTCGGGTGTCGGTTATGTCGGTAATACCACGGGTTCCGACGACAACGGTCACGGCACTCATGTCGCCGGCACCATCGCCGGGCGCAACAACACCCGCGGTGTGATTGGCGTGGCACCCGATGCAAGCTTGTACGCCGTCAAAGTACTGGATCGCCGCGGAAGCGGTTCGTATTCGGCCATCGCTTCCGGTATCCACTGGGCCGTGGACAATGGCATGGATGTAGCCAACCTTTCGTTGGGTGGGCCGAGCGACAGCACCACCCTCAGCGATGCGGTCACTCGCGCCTACGACAATGGGGTCGTGCTGGTGGTTGCCGCTGGAAATGAAGGTCTCTCCGCGACAACTTCTTACCCTGCCAACTACGATGGCGAAGTGTTGACGGTCAGCGCCGTCGACATGTCCAACGGCAGCTTTCCCACCTGGTCCAATTACGGCATTCCACCGGTGGATGTGGCCGCTCCAGGCGTCAAGATCTGCTCAACCACCCGCGGTGGCGGCTACGGCACCATGGACGGGACCAGCATGGCGACGCCGCATGTGGCCGGCGCCGTGGCGGTCTACGTTCAGGGCCATCCAGGGGCCACGTTTGCCGACGTCGAAGCGGCATTGGAAGCGGGTGTAAGCCCCCTCACCGACACCAGCCGCCACACCGAAGATCTGGTTAAGATCAACGGCTTCTGATTCGGGCGCGCCGGCGTTGCCGTCGGCGTCTGCGCGGGTTCCGTCGCTGCGAGCTTCGCTCTCCGCGACCCCTGCGGGCCGCTTCGCCGCCTCGCGCAAAGGTAAAAGCGCTTTACTATTGCCGGTTCCTCCGCTTCGAAGGGCCTTGGCATTCGCTGGAGCACCGGCAATAGAGGCGTATTAGGCCCCCTCTTCCACGTGCCTTACGGCATCCTCGACAATGTGGGCGACATGCCGATCGGCCACGGTGTACGCGATCTGTTTGCCGCGGCGCTCGGTGGCCACCAGCCGGCGATCCCGCAACAGTTTGAGGTGATGGGACATCGCGCTCTGTTCGATCCCCGCGAACGCTTGCAATTCACCCACGGTCATCGCACCCTGCTGGCTCAACCGGAGCAGAACCGCCAACCGCACCGGGTGCGCGATCGCCGCAAAGAGCTCCACCGTCCGCAACAAGATCGGCTCGGTGGGTGGCGGGGATTCGCGGTCAGCGGACATGCGCCCTCATAAAGGATCCAGCCTTCCGAGGCCAGGTAGGAAACGTCCCACCCGAGAAGCCCAGGCGCGGAATTCCGCCCCATGAACCTTCTCCAGATGGATCTCCTCCAGGCGCGCCTGCATGCCCACCGACAGCCAGACGTTGGCGAAGCCGAGGATTGTCCACGCCGATGGCGCGATCAGAACGAGGCCCGCGAGCATGGCAAGAATGCCCGTGTAGATTGGATTTCGGACGAAAGCATACAAACCACCCGCGATGAGCGCGGTAGGCTTTGCATCGATTCCAATCCGCCACGATGCGCCCATGTTGGCCTGAGCAGCGACCGTCAGCAGCACCGCGAAAACAAAAGTTGTCCAACCTACATTTTGCACCCACACCGGACCCTGCCAGACGCCCAGACGCGCTCCTCCCAACGCATACAACACCACCGCCCACACCGCGAAAGCACTCATCGATAGCGGAAACGCAGCGCCAACAAACGCTTGAAGGGGATCCTGCTTTCGCTCAAGCACCACCCCGAACACACCCGTGTTCCACCACAAGCGCGCGATGGGCCACAGGATCGCCAACCCAAAAAACAGCACCGTCGCCCACAAAACCATCGTTTCCATACGCATCGGACCTCCAAAAACGCATGCGATTATTATCATATGAGGCGCTATTCATGCAACTGTTTTTGGAGAAGCTGAGGACAGGGGTGGGTCGGGATTGCCGCGCGGCTGCCGTCGCCCTCGATCGACAGCCGCCGCCAGGATCGGTAAAATCGGTTTGGGGTGTGCGATGGCCTTGGTGTATCCGGACTTGTCCGAGCCGCCGGTGGGGTGGAAAGTGGCTCAGCAAGGCGCCGCTTTGCGGTTGGTCCCTGGAGAGTTCGCCGTCGACCGATCGCCTTGGTCGATCTTTGTGTCGCCGCTCGTGGCGAAAACCGCAGAGCTGCCGGGCCTGGAGCAACTGATTAAAATGACGATTTCAGCGGAAATTCGGGTCCGCCAGCTGCAGGTATTGGGGTACCAAGCGAGCTCAGTTACCAACGATCACGGTCTTGCGGGCGTTCGTTGTGAAGTATTGCTGGGGAATGAGACGCCCACTGAGCAGCGGG
>SXGR01636591.1_pt1 | contig 15769 bp, 10 predicted proteins | sample 3174711 | NCBI WGS metagenome assembly SXGR01 (sample SAMN11356860, study PRJNA531348) | freshwater metagenome | isolation source: freshwater sample F1-60 | place: China: Fuxian Lake, Yuxi | collected 2017-12-25
ACATTGCGTTGGTCGAAGCCGCCTTGGGGAAAGCGGCTTGGATCAAGGCAAAAGCAGGGAAATCCTTATGAGTTTTGGGGGTATTTCGGGGGGCAAGCGCACCCAAATCACGCCCGAATAGGGCGCAACTTGTAGTGCGCATGAAAATGCACACTGGGTTGCTTGGCTTCAGAATCACGTTGCTGTGAACCGACATTTCAATGTCCCGAGTTGTATTTCTATATATAAAACTTGCTGCAACTGTTTTGACTAGCCCATTCGATGAGGGATATCCCAAGATTTTCAGGCCGCATTATCTCGCATTAATGGCAAGTTTAGATGCTTTTCGGCAATACGTTTGTGAAGGGCATCACATTTTCAGAAATACCTATAAACCAGTCCGACCTGGAATTGATTTATTTGCAAAGTTGATAATCCAATATTCGAGCGATCGCGAATATTTTCAAATTCGATAACGATTGCCCATGGATTGCGTGGATTTTCCCCGGGTACCCACACAGCGTCGAGTTTCTGACCAAAACGATGGACCCAGCGCCTATCTCCATTGGCCAGCAAGGGGTTGTAGCCTTCCACGTCGCGCGCGTAGGCATAGAAGGCCGCGGCGCCGACCTGGAGACTGGGCATTACCTGCCAGCGACCGAAGCCAATGGTTTCGGATCGGAAGGTGTTGCCGCCGGGACGTTGGTTTGTCGGCGAGTCAAAGCCGATACGCTGCTGCCCCCCGTATTGAACGCTTCCTTTTGCGCATTCGCCGCTGATGCCCAGCCAAGGGATTTTGGCGTCATGCGTACTTTCGCTCGAAAAAAATCGTTGTTCGTAATCGATACGGGTGGTGACCTGGCAGGACCGGACGGGTAAGCGCAGCCCACCGGTCAGCTGGACGATGCTGACATCTCTCTCGGGATAGACCAGGTTGCGCCCCGAAACACTGGCGAGCAGGGTCGCGCCCTCGGAGCCCAGCCATGGCGCCGGTTCATACCGGGTAACGCTACCAATCGCATCGCGCTGATTCTGATCGGTTGCATCGCCATAGTCACGATGACGCAGCGATGCGTAGACCTGGCTGTAGGCGTTGCGGTCGTGATCAAAACGTCGGTTGGCGGTGCCGCGAAATTCATTAAACACATCAGAGCGCGGGCGGTAGCTTGGATCGAGCATCAATGACACCGTCGTCCCCGCAAGATTGAGCTGCAGAGAGGATACGGCGAGCCCGAAATTGGCGTTGTTGGTGCTACCGCTGAAAGCGCCAAACTCTGTCTGCCACCCCTTGGTTATTCTGGAACGCGCTGCTTTCTGCCGAACCTCGGCGATCTCGGCTCGCAGTTGCTGGGGTGGGTTGAAGTTTTCTTCGATGTGCTTGAGTATGCCGTCGGCCACTTCGATCTCGCCAAGTCTGAAGTGGGCGATTGCCAGATCCAGCCAGGCACCTGCGAAGCTGGGTTGCACCAGTACCGCTCGTTCGAGCGCATTGACCGCTGTCGCGTTCTCGCCTGCGGCGAGTGCAATGGTTCCTAACAAATAGTCATATTCAGGATCGTTGTCGTGCTCCGCCTCTTGCGCAGCAACCAGCTCAAGCGCTTGCGCTGGCTTACCTGCATCAATGAGCGCTTGCGCCTTGGCCCGCAGTGCATTGATGGGTTCGACGAGGCCTGGGGTCTTCGCTGAGGCGGGCGTCTGCTCGGAGCTGGGCCTTGCAGTCTGACAGCGCGCCTTCAATGGCATGAGTGACATGGCTGCCAAAGCCAATGCCGCCGCTGCAAGTCCCAAACGGTTTCGCTGTGAGATGATCATGCTCAGCGGCGCACATGGATTTCCGGGTTCGACCGCTGGTTGCTGCATTACTGACTGATTCGTTAGCGTTCCCAGCGCAGGATCCCGTAGGCCTTCAGGTCGTTGTTGATGTTCTTGAAGTAAATGTAGGCAGCTTCTTGGCCATTGCTGTTAAGGGCGCCTGACAGCGCGACATTAGACTCGCTACGGTCTGCTGCCATGCGCCCATTGTCCTTAATGCTGCCTTTGCTGTGCATGAAATAATCTCTGCCGTCGAACTCCCATACGAAGTTGGTGGCGTATTTCATTTTGTCGAAATTGACCGAGAAGCTGCCAGCCGAGACGCTGGCAGGCTCATAGACACCACTGTTGTGACGGCCGTAGGCCTCACTTTCCTGCAGCTGGAATAGAACAAAGCCCGTGGTAGGCAAACTCCCTGTCTCTATGGTTCTAAACAGAACGAGCGCATCGTTGTGACCCACGGTTTCATAGCCTGCCGGCGCGGTGGCGCGCCCAGACCAGCGGCCCCACATCAGATTCGTGCTGCCGCTCATGCCCTCGGGCAGTCCGGCCGTTTTTGCGGTGTCGCCACCGACATTGACTTTGGGTTCTTCGGGACGCGGCAATTCAAACGGCAGGCGGCCATTCGGCGGAGTGACGAGCGTGGGCGCGCTGGTGCCCTTGACCTCGAGATAAATGCCACTGAGCGACCCCACCAGTTCGCGCGCGTTGGTATCACCGCAAGAGCCCAGCGCCGCCCGCGCGCAGCTCTCGGAAAAGGGCGAAATCACGATGGCGCCCTGCTGAACCGCCACGCGCGTCAGAGCACTTTTTGCCTGCACCAGAAAATCAGTACCACGGATGCCGATCGCGGCGACCGGCGTGTTAAGCCGGAAGTTTTCCTTGGCAGCCTGACCGGCTTTGCCGGTGATCAGACGAGCCACTCCTTGCGTGAGGTTGAACCGCACTTTGTTGTTGGCGGGGTCTTTCGCGTCGTACGCATACTGCTCAACCGTCAGGCTGGAGTTGGGGCGCACACTAACAAAGGCTTCGTCGACGAATCGGATGTGCACATGACCATTGGTGCCCGTGGTCACTGTCTGGCCAACACTGATCGTGTCCCCCTTTTTGATGGCATTCCCACCGGCGAGCTTGGCATCGCCAATGGCAAACAGCACCCGACCGACCGATTCGGCCGCCCCGGATACCGAGGGCAACAGCCCGCCGATAGCGAGCAATATCGCTAAGGCAGCTGACTGGATCGAGACGATGATTTTCATGGGTGAACAATGATCCTGTAAACGAATTCGTGTCTGACACAATGGCCGGCCAAGGCGGTTTTCGGTGGTGTTTTTCCGCGACCCGTGCATCTGATCCCAGCCAGCAGCCCCGACCCTGATTGGCAACACGCCCATTGCTTGTTAAAAAACCCATCAATAACCCGCTTTGGGCACATCGCAATTATCTCTTGAAACCGATTTATTACTGTGATGCAGATTACACTTTCCATTATTTATCACCGATGTTGGTGATTTAGCTCGGTTATTTATAATAAATATGGCAATAATTAAATAGATAATATTTGGTTTTTGATAATTTCTGACCGTAGTTTTTAACTATTATTTAATGGATTGTATTTCGGTGGGTGATCAAAAACTCCCCGAAATCCACGGTTTTTTGACCCGCATTGGTCACGCGCACCCAGGGAGGATGCGCCCATCACGCCATCTCGCCTAGCCAGGCGCTTGCCTCAAGGCATAAACGCTCACGGGCTCAGATACGCCCTTGACAGCATAGGCGCCGACCCATCGCACATGCATGGGATCAATCAGCTGGGCCGTAGGCTCCCCCAGGAGAATGCTTTCGCCCACTTCACGCGTGAGGCTTTCGATACGGCTGGCGATGTTGAACGCCTGTCCTTGCGCCGACCAGGTCAGATGGGACAGCCCGCCAAACACCCCCACTGACATCGGCCCTGTATTGAGCCCAATGCACAGCTGCAGCTCACCGTACTGTCGCTCAATAGACCACTGGGCGACTTGCGCAACGACCTGCTGCATCGCGATTGCAGCGCTGACTGCCTGCGCTGCATAGGGAGCATGCGCGACATCCATTCCTTCGCGCGTCTGTACCGCCGGCCGCACGCGCAAAGGGGCATCGTCCGAAGTCTCGCTCGCGACACCAGGCGCGCCCCAAAGGGCGACCAATCCATCGCCGCTGTAGCGTTCGATTGTGCCCTGATAGCGCGCCACTTCAGCCGAGAGTATTTCAAAATATTTTTGCGCAAATTCTGCAATTTGCCCGGGTGCTTTTCCCTCTGACGCGGCAGTGAAACCACGTATATCGACGATCAGCACGGTCATCGTGCGCAATTTTGTTTCGGGCCTCAGTACGGATGCTTGCTGTAGTCGCTCTACGAGCATCGACGGCAGGAACTGTCCAATACGCGTAGCAACACGCCGCATGCGCGCGCTCAGCGCGAAGTTTTCAATTAACAGATTGAACGCTGCTATGGCAATCACCATCATTGGCAACGCGGGCAGGGGTAGCCACAGTCCTTGATGCCGCAGCATCCAAGCCAATCCGCCCGCCAGCAAAATCAGCGCTGTGATCGACCATGAGATCAGCCCGTAGCGTTCACTTCTTGGCCACACCAACCACGACAGGACGATCGCCGCGGCCAAGACAAGAAAAATCGCTGAAGTTGCTGCAACGGGCTCAATGAAACGCTCATCAAGCAGGGCCGACAGCAGCTGGGCGTGTACTTCGACACCTGGAGCCACAGCAGAGAGTGGCGTGGCCACTTTGTCGCCGATACCCAGTGCGGAACTGCCGATCAGCACAATGGTATTTTGCAGGTCCGGCAGCACGCGATCGGTCTGCAAAATCTCCGACGCTGAAAAGACGGGGAAGCCACCTGGCGCAACGCGGTAGGGCACCAACCACGCGCGATGACGATCGAGCGGCAATTGCAGCGCGCCCTCAGAGGCTGCTTCGATGCGAAGGTATCTGGCATTCGCCGTGTACTCGGCCCGAGACAAACGTGATTCGACAGCCATCAGCTGCAGGTACATGCGCAAAGCAAGCGAGCTGCTGCACGTCTGGTGAGCGCAGGCCACCGGATAGAGTCGTCGAACCTGTCCGTCTTCATCAATCAGCGGGCTGATGTGACCAATGCTTGCCTGCGGCGGTATCACGCCGGGGTCATTGGCGATGTAGCCACTTGCGGCAGGTGGGGTCTGCGACGCTGCCATGCTGATGCTACTGACCAAGCGGCCCACGCGGTTATCTGACACTGGTGCAAAGTCGAGTATCTGGCTCATCACGACTTTAGGATGATCTAGGGCTGCGCGCAGCGTCGAATCCCCTGCACGACTTTCGGGGAAAACAATGTCAAGGCCGAGCACCGCCACGTCCTGCCGCCCGGTCAATTCATTGACCAGTCGCGCTACCGTGGCGCGCGGCCAAGGCCAGGGACCTTCACTGGCCAGGCTGCGCTCATCGATATCGACGATCACGATTCTCGCTTCTTGCGCGAGGGGTGGCGAGATACTGAGAATGGCGTCGTAAAAGTAGCGATCCAGGCTGCTGTATTGCAGATCGGGACTCACTACATAAGCCCATGCAATCAGCACTGCAGGCACAGCAGCGATTAGTCTGCTGCGCAGAGCGTGAATGAAACGTCCCGCCGAGCGCACGTTAACGTTGGATCTCGCGCACGGCGTGCGTTACTGGTGCTCGCGCATGAGTTGGATCAGATCGTCCGGCTTGCGCACGATCGCGCGCCGGCCATCTTTCTCGAGAATGCACTGCTCATACAGCACATGCAGTGCGCGGGTCACGGTCTCGCGACTGGTGTTGGTCATCAAGCCGACCTGTTCATGGGTTGGCATGTTTTCAATGGTGATCAACTTGCCCGGGTCTGGCTTAGCCAACATATGAAGCAAACTGTACACGCGACAAAACGCATTCGGAATGCCCAGCAAGACCCGATATTCTGTCGCTGCACGCAATTTCAGTGCGACATGCTCTAGCATTCGCTCTGCCACAGTGGGATTACCGAAAATCAGTAGGCGTGCCGCCTGTTTGGGCAACACGCCCACGAGCGAGGGCGCGGCGGCCACCACGGTGGCTGACCGGGGCAGGCCATCAATCGAGGCCAACTCGCCAAAAAAATCACCCGGGGAAATGAAATTCAGGCCGGTTTGTCTGCCCTCGGGGGAAATGTCCACGACCAGCAAACGACCTTCCAAAAGAAATAACAGATCGGTGTCAGTGTCACCTTTGTGGATAACGAAATCGCGTTTGCTGTAGCGCACGGGCTTCACCGCATCCGTCAGCCGGACCATCGTCTCAAGGGGGAGACCCGCCAGCAACGGCACCCGCGACAAAACCTCGACACTGACCCGTTCTGCTTGTGCTCGGGGCGGCGGCAAAGGATGCGATGAAATCCGGACTTTGAAGCTCAGTACCATGGTTCTCCGAGGCGGGGTGACCTGCCGCGCTGCCATGCACCGGAATGGTGGCACAGACGCGGGCAGCCCATGCGTTGCCTGGGTGGCTCGCTATCCGCGCAGGCAGCGCCATCGTTCCCAAAATGTTCCTGTGCAGGAATCCATGGAATATATGCTGTTGGTACGTTTTTGTCAGCGATCGCGGGAGATTTCGGCAAATATTTCTCGGCGCCGGCGCCCACAATGCCCGTTCTTTGCGGAAATTGTGCTGGAAATCACATTGTCTGGGGGCATCATGGCTTAGACTATCAAAAGTTCATATATGGGTTTGGCTCGTCCACCTCGAAAAATTCATATATGCGATTTACTTCTTACTAACTTTTTATTGCGATTTGACATAACGGACCCTCCCGGAACCCTAACCCAATCATCGACTATTCATGCCGCTATGACGCCTAATTTACGCCGCCAGCCTTCCCCGCAGCCAACCTTCCCAGCCCGCCGAGTCTTGTCGCCCCTGACCACTCGGCTGCGCCCCCTAGCTGCGATCACTGCAGCGCTGGCCGCGTCCTGGTTGTGCGCGCCGGCCCAGGCGCTGAGCCTGATGGAGTCTTATCAGACCGCGCTGGCGAATGATCCAAAATTTCAGGGCGCTCGCTACGACAGGCTGGCCGGTGCCGAGTACGAGGCCATTGGCCGCGCCAGCCTCTTGCCCAATGTCGGTGCGTCGTACAACTACAGCAAGAATGACGCAGACCGCACCATCATTTCTCAGAACGGCGGACGACAATTCGACTCGCCTCAGTACGACAGTAAGGTGGCTACCCTGTCAGTGCGGCAACCGCTGTTCAACATGGAGGCGTGGCAGCGGTACCAGGGCGGGCAAAGGCAGGCGAACTACAGCGAGGCCAAATTCGCCTCCAATGCGCAAGACCTGATTGCGCGCCTGACCGTCGCTTATCTGGAATCTCTGCTGGCCGAAGATCAGCTGCGATTAGCAGCTGCGCAGCGAGACGCCTACTACGAAAACCAGCAGGCAAATCAGCGGCTGTTCGACAAGGGTGCGGGTACGCGTACCGATGTACTCGAAACCCGGGCTCGCTACGAATTGGCACAGGCGCAGGTGGTCGAGGCAGAGAACAATGTGAACAACAAACGCAATGAGCTCTCGGCGATTATCGGCGTCAATCCAGGGGCCCTCGAGCGGCTCGCGGGCAGGGTTCCAGAGCTCGCGCTGACACCAGCCACGATCGCCGAATGGGAGCAACTCGCGCGAGAACGCAATCCTGAGGTGCGCGCGCAGTCGCACTCTGTCGAGTATTCGCGTACCGAAGTCGAGCGCAACCGCGCCGGCCACTATCCACGTGTTGATTTGGTGGCTTCGCATAGCCGTAACAACGCCGATTCACTGTTTACCTTCAACCAGCAATCCACGGTCAACTCGGTGGGTGTGCAAATGTCCTTTCCCTTGTACAGCGGCGGCGGCGTTGATGCTCAAACCCGTCAAGCGGCGGCGCGACTGGCAAGTAGTCAGGCTGAATTGGATGCGAGCATGCAAAAAGTACTGGTCGAGCTTAGAAAACAATTCCAACTGGTCAGGAGCACGCGACTGCGTATCAATGCGATGGAACAAGCCGAGCGCTCGGCGGCAGAAGCCGTCGAGGCCACTCGCAAGAGCGTCGCCGGCGGGCAGCGTGTCAATCTGGATGTCCTGACAGCGCTGCAGCAGCTCTACACAACACGACGCGATCTGTCCGAGGCCCGGCATGGTTATCTGCTGGCCTATCTACGGTTGCATGCCGCAGCCGGGGTGCTCGACAGCGATGGTTTGGGTCGAATCGCTGCCTGCTTTACGAAGAGCCAATAAACCCCTCTGCAAGAGATCCGCACATCTATGACCGGCCCTTTGTTCATTACGCTGGAAACCTCGCCAGAGCTTTCCGCCCAACTGAGGCAATTGCAGACTGCCTTTGCCGAAGTCTGCAATGCGATCGCACCGGTCGTGCAAGAGACGCGCTGCTGGAATCGCGTGGCATTGCATCACATTGTCTACCGCAACCTGCGCGAGCGCTTTCCGCAACTGGGCTCGCAGATGGTTTGCAATGCCATTTATTCGGTCTCGCGCACTTGCCGCATTATTTTTCAGAATCCGAATAGTCCGTTCAGCGTCAACCGCCAGCCCGAGCGGCCCCTGCCGCAGCTGCGGTTTGCGCCGACATCGCCGGTGTATTTTGACCGCCACACGCTCAGCATTCGTGATGGGATCATATCCATGTACACGCTCGATGGCCGGATCCGTTTCAAGCTGAGCATCAGTCCCGCAGATGAGCAACGCTTCCGACAAGAAAAACTACGCGAGATCGTCCTGTCGAACCAGGCCGGCCTGTACCGCCTGGGGTTCGTGTTCGCCCAAGAGTCCGACCAGCCACTGGATGTCACCGATAACCATAGTGATCTGGGTCACCAGGGCAGTCAGGGTAACCGCCGCAAGATCACCGAGGCGGGCAGAGAAACGCAAGCGATCTTGCCCGAATACATAGTCCTGCTTGACGGCAGCAATACACGTAATGAGATTGAGCTCGGAGACGCCGCATGACGACACGCCCCAACAATCTACCCGGACAGCCACAGCGTTCGTTACTGTCTATGACGATACTGTCGCAAATGCCGGTGTATCGCAAAGCACTCGGCTTTAGCTTGGTCACCAGCATTCTGGTTCTGGCGCCTACCCTGTTCATGCTGGAAGTGTATGACCGCGTCGTGAACAGCCGCAGCGAAACAACCCTGATCTCGCTGCTAATCTGCCTGGTCGGTATTTACATCGTGATGGAAGTCATCGAGTTGCTGCGCGGCCGCCTGTTGCAGCAGGCGGGATGGCGCATCGATGCCGCGCTGCGCGAGCGACTGCATGATGCGACTTTCCAGGCCAGCTTGCGTCATGGTGGATCGACGCTTCAGTCGTTCAACGATCTGCGTACCCTGCGAGAATTCATTGCCTCTCCCGCAGTGACGGCCGCGATGGATGCGCCAGCCTCGGTGCTCTTTTTGCTGCTGGTGACGATCATCAGTCCCTGGCTCGGACTGGTGGCACTGCTGGGCGCGGTGGTGCAAGCACTGATCGGTGTGAGCACCGAACGGAAAACCATGCCGGTACTCACGGAGGCGAACCAGGCAGCGATCGGCGCCCAAAACTATGCCAGCGGCGTTCTGCGTAATGCGCAGGTGATTTCTGCCATGGGCATGAAGACCAGCATCTACGAGCGATGGATCGCACGGCAACGCAAATTTCTGACCCTGCAGGCAGTCGCCTCAGATACCGCAGGCGCGAACTCTTCGACGTCGAAATTCATCCAGACCATGCAGGGCTCACTGATCCTTGGCCTGTCGTGCTGGCTGACGATCAAAGGCATGCTGCTGGGGGGTGGGGGCATGATGATCGTCGCCTCAACTCTGGGCGGGCGGGTGTTATCCCCACTGGTGCAGTTGATCGCGCAATGGCGGCTCGTTATCAATGCGCGCGACGCCTATCATCGACTGGACCATTTTCTGGGCATCTTGCCACCGGAGCAGGAGCACATGTCTCTGCCGGCACCGCTGGGCAGACTATCGGTTGAAGCGGTGGTGGCCGCCGCGCCGGGCAGCAACCTGCCGATCATCAAGGGAGTCAGCTTTGCTCTGCAGCCGGGCGAGACACTGGTGGTGGTTGGCCCCTCGGCCGCCGGCAAGACCACGCTCGCGCGACTGTTGATGGGCATCTGGCCAACGGCCAGTGGCAAGGTTCGCCTTGACGGCGCCGATCTGCATGCCTGGAACAAGGAAGAGCTTGGCCCACACCTGGGTTATTTGCCCCAGACCGTTGAACTTTTCGACGGCACGCTGGCCGAGAACATCGCGCGCTTTGGCGATATCGATCTAGACAAAGTGGCCGCCGTCACCAGCCTTGTGGGCCTGACGGCGATGGTGCAGGCACTGCCCCATGGTTTTGATACGCGAATCGGTGAGGAAGGCGCGATTCTCTCTGGCGGTCAACGACAGCGAGTGGGCCTCGCGCGTGCCATTTATGGCGACCCCAATTTCGTATTGCTCGATGAGCCCAATTCAAGTCTCGACGAAGCCGGCGAGCAGGCGCTGATGCAGACCCTGATGTCTTTAAAGGCACGCAAGTGCACGACCATCGTGATTACTCACCGTACCAGCGTGCTACCCGCGGCGGACAAGATCTTGCTCTTGCGCGATGGTCAGGTTGCTGCTTTCGGGCCGCGCGATGAGGTGCTTGCCTCGCTCAGGCAGGCCAATGCGCCGCGTCCAGTGCCCAGCCCAGCGCAAGCGGCGCCCACCCAAATGGCAGGAGGTGCTGCATGAGCCAAGCCATGAGTTCGGCGCAAATGCCGCCACTGCGGCCTGCAAAGTCGTCGTCGCTGACTAAAAACCTGCTGGCTTTTAAAAAAGAATTTTTCTGGGTCGGTGTGTTCAGCATGGTGGCCAATCTGCTCACACTATCGCCCACGCTGTACATGCTGCAGATCTTTGATCGGGTGATGCTGAGCCAGAGTGATCTCACGCTCATCATGCTCACGCTGATCATCACGATCTTTGTGGCGACGATGGCTTTCGCAGAATGGATACGGTCGCGATTGCTGGTGCGCGCGGGGGTGCGCTTTGATGAACAGCTCAATACACGTATTTTTCTCGCCAGTTTCGAAGCGAATCTGGAGCAGTCGCGCGAGAACGTCAATGCTTTCTCGGCGCTCACGCGGTTGCGACAGTTCCTGACCGGGAATGGGATCATCGCCTTCTTTGATCTACCGTGGACACCCGTGTACCTGGGCGTGCTGTTCGCGATGCATCCGCTGCTCGGCTGGTTTGGTATCGGGTTTACGCTGGTTCTTGGGACTTTCGCTTTTGTCAGTAGCAAGCTGACTTCCAAGCGGCTGGAAAAAGCGGTGGCTGCAGAGACCGAAACCAACACCTACCTCGCGGGCAAATTGCGCAACACGGAAGCGGTCGAGGCAATGGGCATGCTGGGCAGCCTCAAGCGCCGCTGGCTGATGCTGTATCGGGCCCATTCCCATGCGCACTGGCTCGCGCAAGAGCGTGCCGGGCAAACGGCCGCCTTCTCGAAATTTCTGCAATACACCCAACAATCGATCGTGCTCGCGCTGGGCGCCTGGCTGGCGATACGCGGAGAACTCAGTTTGGGTGGAATGATCGCCTCGAACGTATTGATGGGCAATGCACTGCGCCCCATCGGCATTCTGGTTGCCACCTGGAAAGAATTCGCCCAGGCACGCCAGTCGTATCGCGATATCGGCACACTGCTGGACAAGTATCCGGATCGTGGTCGCCTGCATGAGGCGGACCGGGTCTACGGCCAGATCGTCCTGCACCAGCTCAGTGCTTTTTCACCGCAGCGCGAAAAAACGATTCTCGACAACATCAGTGCGCGCTTCGAACCGGGCGAAACCATTGGCATTGTCGGTCCTTCGGGCGCAGGTAAATCCACGCTGGCACGCTGCCTGATCGGGATCTGGCCAACCACATCGGGCAAGGTGCTGCTCGATGGCGTGGATATTCGTGACTGGTCGCGCGAAGCACTGGGGCCGCACATTGGTTATCTGCCCCAGGATATTGAACTCTTCGACGGCACTGTTGCCGAAAACATCTGCCGCTTTGGCACGACTGACTCGGAAGCGATTCTGGATGCCGCAAAACGTGCCGACATTCACGACATGATCCTTCGTCTGCCCGCAGGCTACGACACACCGATTGGGCAGGCGGGCAAGCTGCTCTCTGGCGGGCAGCGACAGCGCTTGGCGCTGGCCCGCGCGATTTATGGCTCTCCCGATTTGGTGGTGCTGGATGAACCCAATGCCAACCTGGACGATGTCGGCGAGGCGGCACTGGCCAGAGCCATACGCGATCTGAAAGAAGCCGGCAAAACGGTATTCATGGTGCTTCACCAGCGCAATCTGCTCTCGCTCGCTGATCGGGTGATTGTCATGTCCGAAGGGCAGATCGAGCGGCTGGACTCGATATCAATGGTACGTCTGGGCAGCTAGCCCAAGCGCACCCCGCGAACTGACACAGGAATCTAGAACATGGCTAATCCCTCTCTCAAACTCTCGAAGCAAAACGCCATCGAGCCAACGAATGTCATTGATCTGACGCCCGAACTCCCCACCGATACACGCGGCACGATACGCTTGGGTATTGTGGCGCTGGTCATTGGCTTTGGCGGTTTTTTAACTTGGGCTTCGCTCGCTCCGCTCGATGAAGGCGTACCTGCTCAGGCAACCGTCACCATCGACACCAAGCGCAAAGCGATACAGCATATGACGGGGGGTATAGTCGAACGCGTCGCCGTGCGCGAGGGGCAACGAGTGAAGGCAGGCGACACGCTGGTTGAACTGAATCAGGACACGGCGAAAGCCAATTTTGAATCGATACGCCAGAACTACATGGCGCAGCGCGCGGCGGAGAGCCGGCTGATGGCCGAGATAGAGCGTCGTCCATCGATCAATTTTCATAGTGACTTGATTGCAGCGAGCACCAACCCCACGATCAATCAACATATCTTCACGCAGACGCGCCTGTTCGAAGCACGCAAGCAGGCGTTGAGCAGCGAGCTGGCGGCGATCGATGAATCCATCGCCGGACAAGAAGCTTTGCTCGCCGGTCTCAGGATGCAATTAGAGAACCGCACGGTACAGGCTCAGAAGCAGGCAGAGCAGCAAAAAAATATCTCGGAATTGGCCGAAGCAGGCTATGTGCCCCGCAATCAGGCGCTACAACTGGAACAAGGCCAGGCAGAGCTCAAGTCTGTGCTGGCAGAGCTGACGGCGTCCAAAGCGCGTACCGAGCGCGCCATCGCCGAACTCAAACTCAAACGCGCCCAGCGTATCTTGGAAGGCACCAAAGAGACGGCCGCTCAGCTGGCTGAAGTCCGGCGCGAAGTTCAGGCGGGACGCGAGAGGCTCGATGCCATCAGTGCTGAGCTGGGTCGTATCAAAATCAAGGCGCCCGTGGATGGCCAGGTGGTTGGCCTGACCATTGCATCGTCTGGCGGTATTGTCAGCCCAGGACAAAAACTGCTCGACATTATTCCGACAGACGAAGGGGTCGTGCTGGAAGCCCGCATACCCACGCACATGATCGATCGTATCCGCGCCGGCGATCCGGTCGGGGTACGTTTTTCGGCGTTTGCGCACTCGCCCCAATTGGTAGTCGATGCGGTGATCAGTTCCCTTTCGAGTGACGTGCTAACCGAGCAAACGCCCATGGGTAACATGTCGTTTTACCTCGCACGAGTCAACCTGACCGATTCGGGCTTGAAAAAATTAGGCAACAGACAGCTGCAGCCGGGTATGGGCGCAGAAGTGTTGGTTAAAACAGGCGAGCGTTCGATGCTGACTTATCTGATGCATCCGCTGACCAAGCGTATTGCAGCGGCAATGAAAGAGGAATAAAGACAGCAGCGATGATGTCTCTGGGGAGGTTTTAGTTTTTATAAAAGGTCCAGTGAGCCGCTGAAGCAATCAGTTCCAGCATGAGGTTGTCAACAGGCTTTCATGAGGCTTACTGTAGGATCTCTTGAAGATCTGATGAGGCTTTCATGAGACCTTGATGATGCGAGCGCTGATGGATCCTGGCCTTTGCTCACGGCCTTCCCGACCATCTGAGTCACGCGAATGCCTGATCCCAGGTGACTCGCCCGAAGCGATCATGGGGCCCAGATCATTCATTTCGCATACCGATCTACCGTCTATGAACATTCTTTTCATTCACCAAAATTTCCCTGGCCAGTTCAAATTTCTTGCTCCGGCACTGGCGCAGCGAGGCCACAGGGTGCTGGCCATGATAATGAAACAAACCGATTCACGTGAATGGCAAGGCGTGACCTTGGTGCCCTATGCCGCGACACGCGGCTCTACGCCCAACGTCCACCCTTGGGTGAGTGACTTTGAGACAAAAACAATTCGTGCAGAAGCGTGCTTCAAGGCGGCATTGAAGCTCAAAGCGGAAGGATTTTCGCCGGATCTGATTATTGCGCACCACGGCTGGGGCGAGAGCTTGTTTCTCAAGGAAGTGTGGCCGCATGCAAAGCTGGGAATTTATTGCGAATTTTTTTATCACGCTCAGGGTGCTGATGTCAATTTTGATCCTGAGTTTCCCTCCAAGTACGAGGGTGATGCCTGTCGGCTGAAATTAAAAAACCTGAACAACCTCCTGCATTTCGATATCGCCGATGCTGGCATCAGCCCAACGCATTGGCAAGCCAGTACATTTCCTTTACCATTTCGCGAAAAAATCACGGTGATACACGACGGCATCGATACCCTTGCTGTCGCACCAGATAGCAACGCCAAGTTGACGCTCAATCGCAATCTTCAGATCACCCAGGAGGATGAGACCATCACTTTTGTGAATCGCAATCTGGAGCCTTACCGCGGGTATCACATTTTTATGCGTGCCTTGCCTGAGATTTTGAAGCGTCGCCCCAAAGCTCGTGTACTCATCGTGGGTGGCGACGATATCAGCTACGGTGCCAAGCCAGAGGCTAGCGCATCATGGAAGACTATTTTTGCCAACGAAGTCAGGCCGACTATAAGCGATGAAGATTGGGCCCGCGTATACTTTTTGGGGAATATACCGTACCGGTACTTTATTCCTTTACTCCAGCTCTCTACCGTTCATGTCTATCTGACGTATCCGTTTGTGCTGAGTTGGAGTCTGCTGGAAGCCATGAGCGTTGGCTGCGCGATTGTGGCGAGCGATACGCAGCCGCTGCATGAAGCAATCACGCAAGATCAAACCGGAAGGCTGGTTAATTTTTTTGACGTTCAGGCACTGTCAACCGAAGTCTGTGGATTGCTGGATGATCCCGCTTCCCGTCAGCGATTGGGACACAATGCACGGGCATTTGCCCAGCAACACTATGATCTTCGAACCAGCTGTTTGCCCCGACAAGTGGAATGGGTGGAGCAGCTCGGGGAGGCCTAGACCACGTAAGGTCTATCGCATTAACTTCCCTATAACCTCTTGCAAGCACTTGGTTTTATTTTGTCTGCCGGTCCTAAAAAGCCCCTTTTTTATTCGCTGCCTTAGCCAGGATTAATGCTGATCTGAGGTTCTGGCACGGTGGCCACAGCCTCGAGCAGGCGTTCACGGCTGAGATGTGCATAGCGGCTTGTGGTACGAATGTCCGAGTGACCGAGTATTTCCTGAACTTCGTACTGACCCGCGTTAAATGTTGATCCAAAGTCTGTGAGAGTTTTTAGTCTAGCTTGACTTCATTGTAGATTCAATCTTTGCATCACCTCCTGTGGTGTTGGAATCGGTGGAAACAAGCTCAAGTGCAAGGCTTTTTCTGCTTTGGTCTTGGGCAACCAAGCCGCCGGTGCCGGGGGCTTCATGTTGATCCCTTGATGCGGCCGCGTGGTATTGAAGTGAATGCGCCATTGCTCTATGAGTACCTTGGCTTCACCTAGGCTATAGAACAACTCGCCATTGAGCCATTGATCCCTGAATTTGCCGTTAAAGCTCTC
>SXGR01145918.1_pt1 | contig 15764 bp, 17 predicted proteins | sample 3174711 | NCBI WGS metagenome assembly SXGR01 (sample SAMN11356860, study PRJNA531348) | freshwater metagenome | isolation source: freshwater sample F1-60 | place: China: Fuxian Lake, Yuxi | collected 2017-12-25
AACTTCAAGGCGCTGTTCGAGTCCATCGAACTGGACCAGATGCGCCGCGGCGTGCTGAAGCCGACGGCGTAGGCCATGAGCCTGCGGGGCGACTACAACCTCGCCGCCTTCGACTTTTCGGTAGGGCAGGATTGGGGCGCCTACCGTGGGGCCGAGCATGTGCTGTACCGGCGCCTGTATGAGCGCCAATCGAAGCTGGTGGCACGCATCGCCTGCACGGAATGGATCGTCGCCGTCCCCGGCCTGATCCCAGACGAGGCCTTCTTCACGCATCTCGCCAATCGCCGCTTCCCGGTCACGGTGTGGCTGCGCAAGCCCGAAGAGTTCGACTACATCGTCAAGCCGGACGTGTTTCACAACTTCCTCGGCCACGTGCCGCTGCTGTTCGACCCGGTGTACGCCGACCACCTGTACGAGTACGGCAAGGGCGGGCTTAAGGCGATGCGCCTAGACGCGGCGAAAATGCTCGCCCGCCTGTATTGGTACACCATCGAGTTCGGCCTCATGCGCACGCCGCTGGGCCTGCGCGCCTAGGCGCCGGGCTGGCGTCCTCCGGCGGCGAGCTGGCGCACTGCATCGACAGCCCGGAACCGAAGCGCCTAGACTTCGACCTGGAGCGGGCGCTCCGCACCGACTACCAGATCGACCGCTACCAGACGACCTATTTCATCATCGATTCCTTCGCGCAGCTGATGTGCGCGACGGCGCCTGATTTCGCGCCGATTTATGTAAAACTCCTCTTTCTGCCGGTCCTGGAGCCCCGATGAAGAAATCCAAGCCGACCAAGTCCACCAGGCTCGCCTACCAGAGCGGCTTCGGCAACACCTTCTCCACCGAGGCCGTGAAGGGCGCGCTGCCGGTTGGGCAGAACTCACCGCAGCGGGTGCCGCGCGGGCTGGTGGCCGAGGGCATCTCCAGCACCGCGTTCACCGCGCCGCGCGCCGAGAACCTGAGCACCTGGATGTACCGTATATACCCCTCGGCGATGCATCCGCCGTTCCGCCGCATCGCCGATGGACTGCTGCGGTCGGGTCCTTTCGATGAGGTTGAGACCCCGCCCACGCGCCTGCGCTGGGACCCGCTGCCGGTTCCCGCGAAGCCCACCGACTTCGTCGATGGTCTGACCAGCATCGCCGGCTCCGGTGACCCGGCGGGCCTGGCCGGAATCGCGGTGCATGTCTATGTCGCCAACCGCTCGATGCGGGACCGGTACTTCGCGAACGTCGACGGCGAGATGATGATCGTGCCGCAACAGGGCAGGCTGACGCTCGCCACGGAAATGGGCAAGCTCGAAGTCGCGCCGCGTGAAATCGCCGTCATTCCGCGCGGCGTGAAGTTCAAGGTCGCCGTGGATGGCCCGGCCAGAGGCTACATCTGCGAAAACTACGGTCCGCATTTCCGCCTGCCCGAGCTGGGCCCCATCGGCGCGCAGGGCCTCGCGCAGAAGCGTGACTTCCTCGTCCCGGTCGCGGCTTTCGAGGAGCGCGGCGGCAAATGCGAGGTGGTGCAGAAGTTCATGGGCAAGCTCTGGTCCGCCGAGTGCCGCCACTCGCCACTCGACGTTGTCGCCTGGCACGGCAACCTGGCGCCGTACAAGTACGACCTCGACCGCTTCATGGTGATCAACACGGTGAGCTTCGACCACCCGGACCCGTCCATCTTCACCGTGCTGACCTCGCCCTCCGGGCATCCGGGTGTGGCCAACTGCGACTTTGTCATCTTCCCCCCGCGCTGGATGGTGGCCGAGCACACGTTCCGCCCGCCCTGGTTCCACCGCAACGTCATGAGCGAGCTGATGGGCCTGGTGCACGGCATCTACGACGCCAAGGCCGAGGGATTCCTTCCGGGCGGCATCTCCATCCACAACTGCCACCAGGGTCACGGCCCGGACCTCGCCACCTACGACAAAGCGAGCGCCGCCGACCTGAAGCCGCACAAGATGGAGAACACGCTCGCTTTCATGTGGGAATCGCGCTTTGTGTTCCGGCCGACGAAGTTCGCACTGGGCGCACCGCAGTTGCAGGAGAACTACGAAGCAGTCTGGGACGGTTTCCGCCGGCACTTCAAGTGAACGCGACGCACAACCCGAAGCTGAGCAGCTGGGTCGAGAGTGCCAACGAGCCGGCGAGCGAGTTTCCGATCCAGAACCTGCCCTTCGGCGTGTTCCGCCGCAAGGGCTCGACGGAGCTCCCTCGGGGCGGCGTTGCCATCGGCGACCAGATCCTCGATCTCGCCGCCGTGGGCCTGAAGACTGGCCCGAACCTGAACAAGCTCGCCGCCGCCGGGCGCAAGACCTGGCGCGAATTGCGCAAGCTGCTCTCACAGGGCCTCTCAGATCCGTGCAACGCAAAACGCCTTTCGCGCTACCTGGTGCCGATGAAGCAGGCGGAGTTGTTCCTGCCCACGGCGATCGGCGACTACAGCGACTTTTACACCGGCATCCACCACGCGGTCGCAGTGGGCAAGATCTTCCGCCCGGACAACCCGCTGCTGCCCAACTACCAATGGGTGCCCATCGGCTATCACGGCCGCGCGTCCTCGGTCGTCGTCAGCGGCACGCCGGTGACGCGCCCCAATGGACAGACGAAAGCTCCGGATGCGGCTGCGCCCTTGTTCGGCCCCAGCAAGCGTCTCGACTTCGAATTGGAACTGGGCCTCGTCATCGGCCCAGGCAATCCGCTTGGCAAGCCCGTGCCGATCAAGCGCGCGATGGACCACGTTTTCGGTGTCGTGCTCCTCAACGACTGGTCGGCGCGCGACATCCAAGCCTGGGAATACCAGCCGCTCGGCCCCTTCCTCGCCAAAAGCTTCGCCACGACGGTTTCGTCCTGGGTGGTGACCGTGGAAGCGCTAGAACCGTTCCGCTGCCCCGCCTTCGAGCGCGGTGGCGACCAGCCCAAGCCCCTGCCCTACCTCTATGACGAGGCCGACCAGCGCGAAGGCGGCATCGCCATCGAGATGGAAATGCATCTGCGCAGCGCCCGCATGCGCGCGCAGAAGTTGCCCGCGCATCGCCTCACGCGCAGCAGTTTCCGCCATTCGTTCTGGACCGCGGCGCAGATCGTCACCCACCAGGCCTCCAACGGCTGCAACCTGCAGCCCGGGGATCTTCTTGGCTCAGGCACCATCTCGGGTCCGACGCCAGACGCGCTGGGATCGATGCTGGAACTCACGCAGGCGGGCAAGGTGCCAGTTGCGCTGCCCGGCGGCGAGACGCGGGTGTTCATCGAGGACGGCGACGAAGTGATCCTCCGCAGCCGCTGCGTCCGCGAAGGATTCGTCCCGATCGGGTTCGGCGCCGCCGCGGGCGTCATCCGCCCGGCGCCGGCTCAGACCACTTCGACCCGGGCTTGAACTCCGGGGGCCCGCGCCAGGCGCCGGTCGCGGGTCAGGGACGGCACATCGAGCGCTTCGGCCAGCGCCGCGCGGCATCGATTCGCGTCGACTTCGCCGGCCGCGGCAGAGCGGCGCAGGACCTGCGTCAGCTCCACGTCTGACCTGCCCCCTATAGGCCGTACCAGGCTAGAGGGGGCAGGTCAGAACGGGGGTTTCACCACCGTGCGGCCTCTGGTGAAATAGACGCGAAACAGATCAAAGTAGCCACCGGGAGTTCTGAATGAGCGAAGACCCACGCTGCTGCGGCAGTGGCACCTGCATCATCGACACCGAAGGCCGCTGTTGGTGCGGCCAAATGTGGGACGGCCAGAAAATGTGCCATGCCCCTCTCCCTCCCGCCCCAGCGATCGTTCTTGATGCCACCGCGGAACCGGCGCACACGCCACCACGTGTTGCCCATGCCAAATTTAAGAAATGACATTCAACCCCTTGAGGCCATGCGCCCCTGCGCTCGCCCCTTGCTGGCGTCGACAAACAATAGCCGCATGATGGGGCTTTTATCTCAAATTCAGTGCCGCCAACCCTCCTACAACCCGGTAAGCGATATAGCTATCGATTGCGGCGATTTACAGGCTCGCCCTTACCGGGAATCTGCTGTCAACGCATGGTTGGGCGCCAGATGACGCGCTCCAACTCTGCTTCTATACTCGTTTAAATATTAAAGAATCGCGAGAATATAAATCTTAGATGACCGATCCCTCGCGCTGGATAGCGACCCAAGCAGAAATTTTCTTGCTAACTTTGATAGGTAGCACACGCCAATACATGATGAAGGGGGTGCCGTCTTTCTTATAGTTAATCGCCTTCCCTTCAAATTTCCCGCCCGACTTCAATGCTGCAGAAAGCCTCGCTATGACCTTGGAATCTGTTCCCGTGCCTTGAAGAATCCGAGGCGACTTGCCGATTATTTTGGATGGGTCGTGGCCAGTTAGTTTTTTGAACGACTTGTTAGCGTAGATAATCTTGCTTTTGGCCGATGCATCCGTGATCAACACAGAGTCGAAACTGTTCTCTGCCAAAACCTGGAGCAGAGCTAACCCACCATCAGTTCCATTCATCAGTTTCTCAAACGTCGCGGACATTCTAGGTTCTCCTTGGTTAGAAAGCGTCACCGGCGGCCTAACTGTTATGAGACACAGCGACCGGCATTTTTAATCTAAGCACAGCACAGCTTTTTTACGCAGGAAAAATCGGCATGCAGTGCATTTATGTCTAAGAGATTGTCAGCATTCAGATTATTCAAATACGATAACTGGACAATAAGCGAATCCTGTTTCTTGACTAGAGCAGCTTTTAAATCCCGAGCTGTAGCCTCAGTCCAATCAGGAAGTCGTGTGGGTAAATTCAGGGGTAAATCGCCTAGAGGTCCATGTGGGTGAACGTTTTCTCCGGTTTCCGAGAGAGCTTGCAACTGCGATGATTTCGGGATCGCCAAACCAGCGAAGCGACAGCGGCGGCTGTGGGATGGATACGCCTTCCCCAGGTGAAATTGCTCGCGGCCAACAACCGGCTCAACCGGGCTTGCCGGCTCAAGGAAGCCTTCGGCTAGCTCTGGGACTACGACACCGAAGGTTGGGCGCGGCGCTTCTTCGAGAACTGGCGGACGAGCCTGAAATGGCAGCCGCTTGCGCCCTACCAGAAGTTCGCCAAAATGATTGAGCGTCATTGGGCTGGGATCGCCGCCCACTGCAAGCCCGAATATAAGGTCTCGCTCGGATTCGTTGAAGGACTCAACAACAAGATCCGCGTCATCCAGGGCCGTGCATACGGACTGCGCGACCAGGAATACCTTTGCCTCAAAGTGCTCACATGCATGCTGCCAGCCATCTAAAATGCCCCCCAAATCACCCACAAGACTTCCTGCAGAGCCATCAAAATATTCATCCGCGCCAATGCCTTAACAGAAAAAACGGCTTTATCTTCGATTTTAGTTTGAGCCGACCGACAAGCTCAGCAGGATTGACGCGTCCAAGGCTGCAGCTGCGCCAACAACAATGCCTGTACCGGCTCAAATTGTCTGTACACGCTTTTGCAACTGAGGCCGCTTTTTGCATGGCATAAACTTGGTGGACTTCAAGGGGTGCCTTGAAGCCCATTTTTTAAGGGCGGTTATTGTGATTGTAGCGCTCTTTGAACTCGGCCACGGCGACACGAACTTCTTAAAGGTTCTTGAATACGCGGCCATGGAACACCTGTTCCTTGAGCGTCCTGTTGAACCGTTCGGCAACACCTTGGGTCTGCGGTTCGGGGACCAAGGGAAAGCTTGGCGCGATGCCCCAGAACTTGACCTGGTTGAGGAAGTTCTCAGCGGTATATTCCGTGCCGTGGTCCATGCGCAGCTTGACGCGCGCAAGGTCGGCCCAGACGTAGGGCGGGCCCGGGCCGCATGCGCGCGAACTGCTCTACGAAGTGCGAATTGTCGGGCTCCAGGCGTAGGCCCTCGAGCAGGTACGCCAGCGCCCCGGGCACACGCTCAGCGCGAGGCGCTGGCGCGCCCAGCGCCGGTAGGCCGACCAGCAGCCGGGCTTGCGTGCTATCGGCGTCGGCGAGTCCGCGCAGGGTTGCCGAGTAAATGCCCGCGCACAGCAATGCGCCCGCCACGGTGAGCAGCAGCGCGCGCGATCACCCGCGGCTCCAAGCGGGACGGCGCTTCTCCAGGAAGGAACGGATGCCTTCACGCGCCTCTTCGCCAGCGCGCACGTCGGCCAGCACCGCGGCGGTATGCGCCGCCAGTTTCGGCGAGATCGCGGCCTTACCCACCTTTGCCAGCAGCTTCTTTGAGCGCGCCAGTGCCAGGGGTCCAGCCTGCGCGAGCAGCGTTGCAAGCTTCTCGACCCTCGCGTCCAACTCCGCCGCCGCGACGCACTCATGAACGAAGCCGATGCGGTGCGCCTCCTTCGCCTCCAGCCGCTCTCCGGTGAGGACGTAGCGTCGCGCCTGCTGCTCGCCCATGGACCGCACGAGGTAGGGACTGATCATGGCCGGAAGGAGGCCGATCTTCACTTCCGGCAGGCAGAATTCCGCCTCCTCCGAGGCAATCACCAAATCACAGGCCGCAACGAGCCCCATACCACCGGCGAATGCCGGGCCGTGCACGCGAGCGATGAGCGGCTTGGGGTAGGTGTGCATGCGGTAGAGCAGCTTTGCGAAGCGTCCTGCCTCGGCCTTTGACTTCGCCTTGGTCATCTTCGCAGCCTGCCCCATGCGCGACAGGTCGCCGCCCGCGCAGAAGGCCTGGCCGCACCCGGCGAGCACCAGCGTGCGCGCGATCTCGTCTCGCTCCAGTTCGTCCAAGGCCTTGGCCAGCGCGTCCTGCATCTCTGCGTTCAGCGCGTTACGCAGTTCGGGGCGATTGAGCCAGAGCCAGACCGCGGACCCGCGCCGCTCCAGCTGCAAAATATTACCGATCGGCAACATTTGCCAGCTGCCCAAGCAGGAAATCGTGGTCTGTCCCTGATTTCATGATTTCAGTTGACCTGCAACCGCCGGCGCGCGGCAAGGTATTCAGCGGCGAGCTTGTCCACCGCCTGCGCCGCCGGCGCCACGTTGTCGATCTGACCGACGCCCTGGCCCGCGCTCCAGATGTCGCGCCAGACCTTCTTCTCGGCGCCGCCGGCGGTGCCGAAATTCATCTTGCTCGGGTCGGACTTGGGCAAGTTGAGCGGGTCGAAGCCGGCGGCGACCACGCTGTGCTTCAGGTAGTTGCCGTGCACGCCGGAGAAGAGATCGGTGTAGACAATGTCCGAAGCGGAGGCTCGCAGGATTTCCTTCTTGTAGCGCTCGGGCACACTCGCCTCCGGCGTGGCGAGAAAGCGCGTGCCGATGTAGGCGAGGTCAGCGCCCGCCGCCTGCGCCGCGAGGATGGCGTCGCCGGTGGTGATCGCCCCTGAAAGAATGATCGGCCCGTCGAAGAAGCGGCGCACTTCGCCGATGAGCGCGAAGGGTGACAGTGTCCCGGCATGGCCACCGGCGCCAGCGCAGACCAGAATCAACCCATCCACCCCGTCCGCTAGCGCCTTCTCGGCGTGGCGCACGCTGATCACGTCGTGCAGAACGATGCCGCCGTAGGCGTGGATCTTCGGGATCACGTCGTTGGGCGCGCGCAGGCTGGTGATGGTGATCGGCACCTTGTGGCGGATGCAGACTTCGATGTCGTGCTCGAGGCGGTCGTTTGATTTATGGCAGATCTGGTTCACCGCGAAAGGCGCGGCGCCCGGATGTGCCGCCAACGCCTGCTCAATTTCGGTGAGCCACTGATCGAGCGCTTCCTTCGGGCGCGCGTTCAACGCGGGAAACGAACCCACCACGCCCGCCCTGCACTGCTCGATCACCAGGGCGGGATTGCTGGCGATGAACATCGGTGCGCAGATCACCGGCAGACGCAGGCGTTGAAGGATGGGCGGCAGGGACATGGAATCCTCGAGAGGAACGGTGACGGTCGTCGAATTCGGCGCAGCGTATCATGGCGCGTTCTTGAATAATTTTTCCCTCTTCGCCGCCTGTGTCCTCATCTGGGGCACGACCTGGCTCGCGATCACCTTCCAGCTGGGAACCGTGGCGCCCGAGGTGAGCGTCAGCCACCGCTTCCTGCTCGCGGCGCTGGTCATCGCCGCCTGGTGCCGGCTGCGCGGGCTGTCCCTGCGCTTCTCGAAGCCGGACCACCTGGCCCTTGCCTTCATAGGGGTGGCCATGTACGGCATCAGCTACGTCTGCGTCTACCACGCGGAGCTGCACGTCGCCTTCGGACTGGTCGCGATCGGGTATTCGGCGAGCCCGCTGCTGTCCATGCTCGGGATGCGCCTGTTCTTCGGCACGCCGGTCACGCCGCGCATGACGCTGGGCTCCGCCTTCGGCATTCTCGGCATTTCGCTCGTCTACTGGCCGGAGGCGAGGGGGGTGTCCGCCAGCAGTGACGTGCTGCTGGGCGCGCTGTTCACCGCGCTGGGCGTTCTGCTGTCCATGTCCGGTGGGCTGATGGCGCATCGCAATCACGCGCTCGGGCTGCACGGCTGGCCGAGCAGGGCCTGGAGCATGGGCTACGGCGCTTTGGCGGCGCTGATCGCGGCTCTGGCGATGGGCCGGACTTACACCATCGACCTGGGCGTGCCTTACCTGCTGTCGCTTGCCTACCTCGCGATCCTGGGCTCGGTGGTCACCTTCGCCGGCTGGCTGACGCTGGTGGGCCGCATTGGCGTCGCGCGCGCCTCCTACGTCGGGGTCATGGCGCCGGTGGTGGCGCTCTTCGTCTCCACCGCCTTCGAGGGCTTCGCCTGGCACTGGCTCACCGCGGCGGGCGTCGCGGTGTCCATTGCGGGGAACGTGCTGGTGCTGGGTGGGCGGAAGGACTAGTGCCCGCCCAACGGTAGACCTCACGCCGATAGCCTACGGGGATCGCCAGCACCACAAGGCGCCGGTCCTGGATCTCGCAGATCACGCGATAGTCGCCGACACGGTAGCGCCAGAGGCCGGCGCGTCCGCCTTTGAGCGCCTCGCCGAAATGCCGCGGATTCTTGCAGCCCTCGATGCGATCGTCGAGCCAGTCCAGGCTGCGCCGGCTCACCTGCGGGTCGAGCTTGCGGAACTGGCGTTCTGCAGCATCGCCCACCTCAACGGTCCAGCCCAAGCTCCTTCCTCAGTTGCCGCAGGGGCTTCGCAGACCGCATCTGCTTCAGGGCCCGCTCCGCATGCTCGAGGTCCTCGGCATCCTCCACCCGACGCACGATCGCCTCGCGCACGACCTCGCTTTGGGAGCGCCCGCTCACCTTGGCGAGCGCCGCAACCTTGCGCTCCAGCGCCTTTTCAATCCGCAGTGCCAGCACGCCGATCTCCTGTATGACAACGTCTGACAGTCCTGGCAGAGCGCTTGCCCGACCTCAAGCGGCCGCCTTTCAACCCAGCGCCTCGCCTTTCGCCGCCTTTTCGCACAGCAGCCTGGGCGGCGCGAAGCGTTCGCCGTGCTTCTTCGCCAGCTCGTCGGCACGTTCCACGAACTTCTTCACACCGACGTAATTGATGAACTGCAGCGCGCCGCCGGTCCAGGCCGGGAAGCCAATGCCGAAGATGGACCCGATATTGCCGTCGTGCACCGTTTCCAGCACCCGTTCTTCCAGGCAGCGCGCAGTCTCGATCGCCTGCCGGAAAAGAATGCGGTCCTTCATTTCCTGCAGGTCGAAGGCCGCGCCGCCGCCAAACGCCTTCAGCAGGCCCGGCCAGAGCTGCTTCTTGCCGTCCTTGGGGTAGTGGTAGAAGCCACCGCCCGCCGCGCGCCCGGCGCGGTTGAGTTCCTTCACCATCTTCACGATCACCTTCTGCCCCGGATGCTCCGGCGGCAGCGGCTTGCCCTCTGCCTTCAGGTCCGCGAGGGTCTGTTCCATGACGTGCATGGAGAGCGACAGGGACGTCTGGTCAATCACCTCCAGCGGTCCCACCGGCATGCCGGCCTGGCGCGCGGCGTTTTCGATCGCCGCCGCGGGGATGCCCTCGGCGAGCCTGGCGCAGCCCTCCTGCACGTAGGTGCCGAAGGTGCGGCTGGTGTAGCAGCCGCGCGAGTCGTTCACCCCAATGGGCGTCTTGCCGATCTGCAGCACGTAGTCGTAGCTCTTCGCCAGCGTCTCGGGCGAGGTCCTGGATCCCACGATGATCTCCACCAGCTCCATGCGGTCCACTGGCGAGAAGAAATGCAGGCCGATGAAGTTCTCCGGCTTCGCGGACGCGTTTGCGAGGCCGGTGATCGGAAGCGTCGAGGTATTGGAGGCGAATATGCCGCCCGCGGCCAGCATGGGCTCGGCGTCTTTCGTGACCTGCGCCTTGAGGTCGCGCTTCTCGAACACCGCCTCGATGATGAGGTCGCAGCCCTGCAGGTCCTTGTAGTCTGCCGTGGCCTTGATGAGGGCGAGCGCCTTGTCCGCCGGCTTCTTGCGCTTCGAGAGCACTTTCTCGGTGTAGCCGCGGCCCTTCTCGGCCGCCTCGAGGCTCACGTCCTTCAGCACGCAGGCGATGCCGCGGTTGGCGGTGGCGTAGGCGATGCCGCCGCCCATCATGCCGGCTCCGAGGATGCCGACCTTCGTGGCTTTCCATTTCGGCACGCCCTTGGGCCGCGATGTGCCCGACCGGATCGCGGTGCGGTTGAAGAAGAGCGAAATAAGGTTCTTCGCCACCGGGCCGACCGCGAGACGCGCGAGGTAGCGCGACTCGATGCGCAGCGCGGTGTCGAAATCGACGTAGGTGCCTTCGACCATCGCCGCCATGATGGCCTTCGGCGCCGGGTACAGGCCTCGCGTCTTCTCCACCACCATCGCCGGCGCGACCGACAGCATCTGCGAAATCTTTGGGCCGGAAGGCCCGCCGCCCGGCATGCGGTAGTCCGGCATGTCCCAGGGCTGCTTCGGGGAAGGATGGGCGGCGATCCATTCGCGCGCCATGCGGAAAAGATCGTCCTTGTTGGCGGCGAGTCCCTGCACCAGCCCCAGCTGCGCGGCTTCCGCCGGCTTCATCGTCTTGCCTTCGACGAGGTACGGGAACGAAGCCTGCAGGCCCAGCATTCGAACTGTTTTCGTGACGCCGCCTGCGCCGGGCAGCAGGCCCAGCGTGACTTCGGGCAGACCCAGCTGGATGGTTGGATTGTCGAGCGCGATGCGGCAATGCGCGCTCAATGCGATCTCCCAGCCGCCGCCCAGCGCCGTGCCTTCCAGCGCGGCGACGACCGGGATGCCCAGCGTTTCCAGCTGGCGCATCTTTTTCTTGGTCGCCTCGATCCAGTGAAACAGCTTGGGACCGTCCTCGGGGCCGTACTTGAGCACATCCTTCAACTCCGCGCCGGCAAAGAAGGTCTTCTTCGCCGAGGCGAGGATCACGCCCTTGATGGAAGCTTTCTCCTTGGCCAGTTGCTCGACAGTCTCAGCGAAAGCAGCGTCCCAGGCCTCGGTCATGGTGTTGACCGGCGCGCCGGGCGCATCGAAGGTGATGGTAACGATGCCGGCTGTGTCCTGCTCCCAGCAGATCGGCGAAGCGGCCTGACTCATTTCAGATGCGCTCCACGATAGTGGCGATGCCCATGCCGCCACCAACGCACAGCGTTGCCAGGCCGTAGCGCAGCTTGCGCCGGTGCAGTTCGTCTATCAGGGTGCCCAGAATCATGGCGCCCGTTGCTCCAAGCGGATGCCCCATCGCGATGGCGCCACCGTTCACGTTCACCTTCTCGGCCGGCACGCCCATCTCCTTCATGAACTTCATCGGCACCACGGCGAAAGCCTCGTTGACCTCGAACAAGTCGATCTGGTCGATGGTGAGGCCCGCCTTGGCGAGCGCCTTCCGCGCCGCCGGCATCGGCCCGGTGAGCATGATGGTGGGATCCGCGCCCGAGAGCGCCACCGCGACGATGCGCGCGCGCGGCGTGAGGCCGAGCGCCTGGCCCTTGGCCTCGGTGCCGATCAGTACCGCGGCGGCGCCATCCACGATGCCCGAGGAGTTCCCCGGCGTGTGCACGTGGGTGATGCGCTCCACCTGCGGGTAGCGCTGGATCGCGACCGCGTCGTAGCCCATCTCGCCCATCTTGTCGAAGGAGGTCTTGAGCGCGGCCAGCCCCTCCAGCGTGGTCTGCTGGCGGATGAATTCGTCGTGATCCAGGATCACGTCGCCGAGGCTGTCCTGCACCGGCACCACGGAGTTCTTGAACAGGCCCGCCTCGCGCGCCGCACCGGCGCGCTGCTGCGAGCGCAACGCGTAGGCGTCCACGTCCTCGCGGCTGAAACCGTCGAGCGTGGCGATGAGGTCAGCGCTGATGCCCTGCGGAATGAACGCGGTGTCGAACGCCGTTTCCGGATCGCAGGCCCAAGGGCCACGGTCGGTGCCGAGGGGCACGCGCGACATGGATTCCACTCCGCCGGCGACCACCAGGTCCTCCCACCCGGAGCGCACTTTTTGCGCCGCCATGTTCACCGCTTCCAGCCCCGAGGCGCAGAATCGGTTGAGCTGCACACCGGAAGCCCTGAAGTCCCAGCCTGCAGCAAGCGCCGCGGTCTTGGCGATGCAGCTGCCCTGCTCGCCCACAGGGGTCACGCAACCCATGACCACGTCATCCACCTGGGACGTGTCCAGGTCGTGGCGGTGCTGCAATTCCTTCAGCACGCCCGTCAGCAGGGTAATGGGCTTCACTTCGTGCAGCGAGCCAGAGGACTTGCCGCGCCCGCGCGGGGTGCGGATGGCGTCGAAGACGAGCGCCTCGTTTACGTGGCTAGACATCTTTTCCTCCGAGTCCGAGTGATCTGGAAATGACTTCCTTCATGATTTCGTTGGTGCCGCCGTAGATGCGCTGTACACGCGCGTCCACGTAGGCCTGGGAAATCGGGAATTCCCACATGAAACCATAGCCGCCGTGGAGCTGCAGGCATTCGTCCAGCACCTTGCCTTCCATGTCAGTTGCCCACAGCTTGCACATCGAGGCGGTCGCGGTGTCCAGTTTCTTCTCCAGCAGCAGCGCCATGCAACGGTCCACGAACACCCGCATCACCTGCACCTCGGTGGCAATCTCCGCCAGCTTGAAACGCGTGTTCTGGAAGCTCGCCACCGGCTTGCCGAAGGCTTTGCGTTCATTCACATAGGCGATGGTCCAGCCCAGCGCCGCCTCGCACTTCGCGGTGGCGCCGATGGCGATCTGCATCCGCTCCCAGGGCAGCTCCTGCATCAGGTAGATGAAGCCGTTGTTCTCCTGGGCGAGCAGGTTCTCCGCCGGCACCTCAACGTTGTCGAAGAACAGCTCGGCGGTGTCCTGGCCCTTGAGCCCCATCTTCTTCAGGCGCCGGCCCTTGGCGAAGCCCTTCATCGAAGTATCGACGACGATCAGGCTGGTGCCCTTGGCGCCCTTGCCCGGGTCGGTCTTCGCCACCACGATCACCAGGTCGCAGTTCCAGCCGTTGGTGATGAAGGTCATGGAGCCCTTGACGACGTACCGGTCGTCTCTCCGGATCGCGGTTGTCTTAACCGAATGCAGGTCCGAGCCGGCGCCCGGCTCGCTAATGGCGATCGCCCCGACCATGTCGCCGGAGGCCATCTTCGGCAAGTACTTCTTCTTCAGCGCATCGCTGCCGTAGTTGAGCAGGTAGGGCGCGACGATCTCGGAGTGCAGCCCCCAGCCCAGCGACGAATTGTTGATCCGCGCCTGCTCCTCCATGAGCACCATGCTGAACAGCCTGTCGGCGCCCGAGCCGCCGTATTCCTCGGGCATGCTCATGCAGAGGAACCCGTGCTCGCCGGCTTTCTTCCACACCGACTTGTCGGCGAAGCCCTGCTCCTGCCACTTTTCGTCGTGCGGCTTGACCTCGGCCTCCATGAAGCGGCGGACGCTGTCGCGGAAGGTTTCGTGCTCAGGCGTGAACAGGGTACGGGGGATCAAGGCATCGGTCATTCGTGGGCGATGCACGATTTTAGTCCCATAACCCTAAAATTCCCGTGGGAAATTCATGAACGCTGATATGGCATTACGGCCCGTCAAGCTCGTTTGCGGCCTGATGCTTATGGCGTTCGTCGCCGGGCACCTGGGCAATCTATTCCTGGGTATCCATTCGCTCGCCGCGATGGAGGTCGCCCGACCTTACCTCGTGGGACCGCTGGCGCAGCGGACCTGGCATCGTCCTGCTCGGGGGCACCGCCCTGATTCACATCGCGCTGGGCCTGTACGCCATAGCCTCCCGGCGGTCCCTGCCGTGGCACCCGCGAGCTAGACCGCCCCGGCTTTCTGCAGCACCGCGTGCAGCAGCACGTTGCACCCTGCGGCGATGTCCTCGGCCCGCGCGTTCTCGATCTCGTTGTGACTGATGCCGCCCTCGCAGGGCACGAACACCATCGCCGTGGGCGCGATGCGCGCCATGTAGACCGCGTCGTGCGCCGCGCCGCTGACGATGTCGCGGTGCGAATAGCCAAAGCCCATTGCGCCCTCGCGCACGCTCGCCACCAGCTCGGGTGCAAATTCGCTGGGTGGGAAATAGACCACTTCGTCCAGCTTCGCCTCGACCCGGCATTCAGCGGCGATCCGGGCGACGCACTGCTTCAATTCCTGGACCATCGCGCTCAGCGTCGCGTCCTTCGCGTTGCGCAGGTCCACCGTCATGCGCACCTCGCCCGGTACCACGTTGCGCGAATTGGGCTTCACCTGCATGAATCCGACGGTGCCGCGCGCATAGTCCGGGAACGTGGTGGCGATCCGGTTCACTTCCACCACCAGGCGGCTGGCCGCCAGCAGCGCGTCCTTGCGCGTCTCCATCGGCGTCGGCCCGGCGTGGGAGTCCTGCCCGGAGATGGCGAGGTCGAACCAGCGCTGGCCCAGCGCGCCCAGCACCACGCCGATGGTGGTCTTCGTGTGCTCCAGCACCGGGCCCTGCTCGATGTGGGTCTCGAAGTAAGCCCCCAGTTTGTGCGGCGCCGCGGGCCCGGCATAGCCGGTGGCGGCGAGCGCTTCACGCACGCTCACGCCCTGGACGTCCTTCTGCGCCAGCGCATTCTCCAGCTCGTAGACCCCGGCGTAGACGCCCGAACCCATCATGGTGGGCACGAAGCGTGAACCCTCCTCATTGGTCCAGGCCGCGACCTCGATTGGCGCGCGGGTCTTGACTCCGGCGTCATTCAGCGTGCGCACCACCTCCAGCCCCGCCATGACACCGTAGGCGCCGTCGAATTTCCCCCCCGAGGGCTGGGAATCGAGATGGCTGCCCATGGCGACCGGAAGCGCAGCGGGGTCCGTACCCGCGCGGCGGCCGAAGATGTTGCCGATGCGGTCGACCTCGACCGCCAGGCCCGCCTCCCGGCACCAGGCGACGAACTGGTCGCGCCCGCGCCGGTCCTCCTCGGACAGCGTGATGCGGCACACACCGCCCTTCGGGGTGGCGCCGATCCGGGCCAGGTCCATGAGGGACCGCCAAAGGCGGTCGGCGTTGATGGTCAGCATGACAGGGCCACACTTTACACCGTCATGGATTGACTCAAAGCGCCCGGCAGGGACTATCATGGCGTCGCAGGAAATTAGACGCACCACCGTACTGCAACTCGCCTGCCGGCCACTAGCGCGCCCGCGCCACAGTGAGACGGAATGGCCTTTGCTTTGAAGTCTAATCGTTACCGTTGCCCAAAAGGGAGTGATGAACATGAACTTGAACAAACTGATTGCCGCGGCGGCCATTGCCTTGGCATTTCCGCTCGCCGTGCATGCGCAGGGGACCCTGCGAATAGCCATGACCGCTGCCGACATCCCCAAGACCACCGGGCAACCGGACCAGGGCTTCGAGGGCAACCACTTCACCGGCATCCCGCTGTTTGACGCCCTGAGGAACTGGTACATGTCCTCGGCCTAAAAGCCCAGCGTGCTGATCCCCGGCCTG
>SXGR01252149.1_pt1 | contig 15762 bp, 29 predicted proteins | sample 3174711 | NCBI WGS metagenome assembly SXGR01 (sample SAMN11356860, study PRJNA531348) | freshwater metagenome | isolation source: freshwater sample F1-60 | place: China: Fuxian Lake, Yuxi | collected 2017-12-25
CAAGACCTAACTCGAAGGCTCATAAGCTTCTTCTCTCGTCATCGAACGACCGCCCCAAACTCCGTATCTCTGGTCGGTGGCTTCGGCATAGTCTCGGCATCGTTCGATTACTTTACACTCTCGGCAGATAGAAATTGCTACCTTTTCCAACGCCGGCTCGAAGAAAGTTTCGCTCGGCAAGTTGGCGCAAGCGGCTTCGTGAGTCCATCGTTGATCGTGATAAATAGAGCGGGGTAGTTCGCACGGGTTCGGCTCGACCTCGGCCAGTATCGGAAGCGGCTCGAGACCTTTTCTTATTCGTCTACGGTTGGCGGTGTAGAGCCGACTAGCCTCTCGACACGCGTCGCCCCGGCAGCCCTTGACCGAGTAAGTGTTGTAAGTTCCGCAAGGGTATTCAGAGCAGTAAGTCATACCGGCAGCCTAGTCAACTTGGCCCGTTGCTCGGGGTCTAGTCCGCCCCAAACCCCGTGCTGCTCGCCGGTTTTCATGGCGAGGGTCAAACATTCCCGGCGTACTTCGCAGACCGAGCAGATGGTCTTGGCCGCTTCGATCAACTTGGTAGCGGCTGCACCTTGTTGCGGGTAGAACATTTTGGTGGGCACGTCGACGCAAGCCCCACGCTTAACCCACGCTCTCGCTTCTTTGTGTAGGGCAGAATGCTCGAAGAAGTTCTCGATGGCGGTGTTTTTCATCGTCGATACTTTTCTCGAAGCGGGTAATGGTTAGTCAAGACCACGGGTTCCCCGTCGTAGTTATCAACGACCAGCCTTGACGTTCCGTCGGTGTTGATCCGCAAGAAGCCCCACGGGGTCGTCTTGCCCTTGACCGACACGCCTTTCTCGGCAATCTGCGCCCACGTTAACTCGAGGACGTCTTGGTCGAACGGCAAGGTCAGGCGGTAGACCCTCTCACCGTTTTGAGGGTCTACCTCGCCGGCAAACTGTCGATCCTGACCGCTTACGTCGAACCAGTACCACCGCCAAAGATTAAAATCGGCTTCGTCGGTGATTTTTTTCATGTCAGCAAGCCGACCAATGCGAGCAGCCTCGGCCGTTGTTCCAGAGTTCAGCGGCCCATTGGTCTTGAATGTGCTCGGGCGCGTCGGCAGCGTTCTCGTAGCCGGCGTATCCGCCCCACGTTCCGGGCATCGCCTGATACTTGCCACTAGCACCACTACCGCCGTAGTTCCACTTATTGATGGCGGAAGATTCACGGGCGCAGATGTAAGCGGGCAGCACACAAGTTCCCGGCGTAGTCGGAATACACGCCGACTCTCCACCGACGCAGCCACTTGGGTAGCGTCCACCGCCACCGCTCGAGCGGGTTCCGCTCAACTTCGATGCTTCGGCGAGTGCTGCGTAGAACGCCACTTGGTCGGCTAGATACTTGTCAAGGCCAGCGACCCAAGACACTTCGCCGCAAGCGGCCGGTGCTGGATCGCAAGCGACGACGGCTGCCGTTACCACTTTGGCCGGCTTGGTTGGCGTCGTTGCTGAGGTCTCATCTATCAAGACCGCCGCTATGACTAGAGCAAGTGAGGCTACGATGACGATAACTTTCGTGGTGATACTCAAGGTTCTTCCTTCGTTTGGGAATGTGACTGGCGACCACCGCCCAGACTGGACTGATCGCACCACCGGCTGAACCGGTTCGGGTCAAGATTACCATTTTTCAAGGATTCGAGCGAGGTCGTCGAGCGTAAGTAGTACGAGTGCTGGCTTTCGTGCGACTTTGATCACGCCCACGAACGGTCTCTCGTCGTTGGGCAGGTTCTTCTCGCATTGGCTCAGCATTTTTTCGAATGCCGTCAACGCCGGCTGAACCTGCGCCCCGGACTTGACTTCAACTTTCCACGGCAGCCCGATCCAGTTTTCTTCCGAACCGCCAAGCGGAGCAAACTTGGTCGCTTTCGTGCCGGTAATCTCCTCGAGCCGTTTGCGAATCTCACGCTGGTAGCGCAGGCCGCTCGACCTCGAGCGTTTACCACGGGCGACGTTCTTCGGGTCAGTCATAGTCCTTGCCCTCGTCGTCGCCGGAGTGGTACCGGCACGCCATGTCGTCGGTCGTTCGGCAAGTGCAGTTGGTAGGTGGCGGGGTGCGCTTTACTTCGGGCTTCTTGACCGCAGGCAACCAATGAATCTCGTCGTTCAAAGACTGGATAAACTCGCTGCGCTCACTCATCGTTTGCGCCTTCGCCGATGGCCTTGAGGTCGTTGACCAGTTGCTCGAACGATTCGATGAGAACCTCACGTGGCCCGTTGATTGAGACGTAACGCTTCGACAGAAGCCGGAAGTGCCGGGGCGAGAAGTCGATGTGAACTTGGTCAGCGTCTCGACCGACAAACTTCGACCGCTTGGCGTGGCCGTGGAAGTCTTGAGCTTCAGCCGTCTCGTCGATGCTAATCGTCAGACCTTGAATGAGCGTGACCTTCTCAGACCTCATCGTTCAGCCCGGCGATCAAGTCTTGGAGCATCTCGACGATGGCCTGCTTCGGGCCGCTCAGAGTGAATTGACTCCCCAAGAACCCGATAGAGCCGATGGTGATTCGACTGAATCCGTCGTTAGAGGCTTCGTAGTCGAGGTCGAGCGAGCAAGCGTCCTCGTCCAGCATGATGTGCATTCTGTTGATACTGAGGGTCTTGGTTTTCGTTTCCATGTCTTCTCCTATTCGGTTGGGTTTATTTTGAGAGGGGTCGGCTGGCAGGAAAGGAAGGCGGAACCCACCAGCCGAGGAATGTTAGAAGTCTCGCTCCTCGCCTAGAGCGTCGGTGAGAAGGCCGACGAGTTCCCAAGTGTATTGCTGCTCCTCAATTGGAGCGTATTCGCCAACCGGGAATCGTCGAAGCGCATTAAGTAAGCGTCGAACGTCTCGGTAGTGGAGCGTCAGAGTAATGTCGCTACTCATCGTCGGCGCAGCCACTCGAGCAGTCCAACGGAGCCAAAGAAGAACAGAGCCACCGGCCAAAGGTCGAAGGCTTCCATTAGTGACTCCCGACGATTTGACTCGGCTTCAAGTGCGCTCGACGTTCGGTCACGATGGCAACCGTGTGACCGCAGACCGAGCAGATGCACCAACGCTTTGAGACCTTGCTCAAGACGCTGACCGCCCAGATTTGGACGCGACTCCCGGAACCTTTGCAGTTCACGACGCGTCCAATGTTGCGTCTTTGATCTCTTGACCGATTGAGTTCGCCACTCGATTCAAGATTTCAAGGACCAACTTGACCTCACGCAGAGACAACTCGGCGTCGATTGGTTTCTTGGTCTCTATCAACCGACCGAGTTCAGTCAGAGGGTTCTCAACCACCCAGTAGACCGAACGCTCGAGGTCTTCTTGCATCTCTTGACTGAGGGTTCGACGAGGCCAACTCATCGAACACCGCCGAAGCAGGCCGGTGATGGCTTCTCGGTGTTGATGTTCCAGCCGGGGTATCGGCGAGACATGATGCATCGGAACATGTACCGTTGCTCGTCGTAAAGACGACTGATCCGATAGGTCGTAAGTCCAGACTTCTCGGCGTTCGAGTAGTGCTTGTCGGTGCGAGTCATCAACTCCAACTCGCTGAGTTCGGGGTTCCACAAGTCTTTCCAAATTGCCTTGCGGAAGTCGTTTTCTTTGGAGTGAGTAATGACCGCAGAAAGTTCGCCGTCACTTAGTCTCTTTGCCCATTTCTTTGACTTTGCCATGTTGCCTACCTTCCTTGCTGTATCTCAGCGTGCCACCCGTCGTCGTGAACGACCGCTGCCCGAAGCAGAGTGGCTGTGGTGCTTTAGACTTTTACGATAACTGGGTATTTCTCCAAGTCGCTTTCAATAACGAAGTAAGCAACCCCGTAGACGTCACGAATAAACCAAACTTCGCCGTCAATCTTGAACGGTGTGTCGGCGTACTTGACGAGGCAAGCGTCGCAGCAACTCATGTTTCGATGTTGGCACGCCACGCTTCCATCTTGAGGGTTTTCTAGTAGTTTTGCTGTTGATGGTCTCATGGTATTCCGCCTTTCGTAAGCGACCCCCGCTTGAGGTCGATAGGTAAATTATCCGCTCAATTCAGGCCGTTGTCAACTACTAATCTTGGATTTGGGCATAAAAAAACCCTAGAGCCCATAAGGGTTCTAGGGGTATTCTGCGAAGTTCGGGCGGCCCCTCCACCGTGATCCCGTCCCAGCACCACCCGAAGCGGGCGAATGGTGCCTCTACCATGTGGCTAAATCAGATTCTCAACGGCGCGGTCAATCTTCATCGAGCGACCGCCGACGTTGTACCACTCACGACCAAGCGTATGAACGTGCGGCGCAGCCCAATCGGGCGAAGTTCTGAGGCCGTAAGCCTCACCGCAGCACCAGCAAACTTCTTCGGTTGAGAACACTTTGCAGATAAAACAGAACATCACGGTCGGAGTTGTCGCACGATCTCGAGGTAACCCACGGCATCGGTGAGCGAATCGTCGCTCGGCGTCTCCGTCATTCTGGCAATCTTAAGGCCGGCCATCATCAGCGCAACCTTCCACGGAGGTATGCACTCGATGTCGAGGATTCCCGACCAAACTTGGCCGATGCGCCAATGGTTTATGAGTGGCGGCCCGTACTCGTTACTGCGTTGATTAGCCACCAGCCCGAGAGCTAGGTCGCTGAGGGTTTTCTCGTTGCTTTGCCCCGGCTCCGTGTGCTTTTGGCCTTCGGGGTAACTTCCTCCGTCGCAGTCGTTCCGCATAAGTAATCAACTACCTTTCCGTTTCGAATCATTACGTCAAGAAGTATCGTGGCAAGACGCCGCACTACTTTTTCCTCTAACTCGGCACCAAGTTCGTGGTCGAGTCCGGCCACACTAGCGCACGCGTGGAGCGTTTCGTGAAGAAGCGTCTCACGAATAATCATTGGATTACGGTCGGGGTGGAGCCGGATCACTAGTCGCTCGATGTCGGTCTCGCCGTGAGCGTCGGTCAGAGTAATCTTCGCCACGTCGTCGGTCTCAATGCGAAACCGGAACGGGCCTACTTGGACTGACTTAGGAATCACTACCAGCCTTCTTTCGCTCTGTCCTGAACGAACACCGGAGCGGTGAACGTCACGCCGTGTTCCGGAGTCGTGACCCACAACGCCTGCTGCGGTCGCTCCGGGGCGAAGTTACTGATGGCGGCGTACTCGTCGAGACCCTTGAGCGCACCGTTGACGATGAGACCTTGACTCGGGGCCATGATGAGTTGGTGCCAATGGCCCATGACTACGGTGTCGAAGTGTTCTCGGACTCGCTTGCGGGCCACCATTCGCATAATAGGAGGCCAGATACCGCCAATCCCCGAGCCACCGTTGGTCTGGTCGCCGTGGGTTAGTAGGAACCTAGTGTCGTAAATCTGAACGAGAACGTCGGTGCCGTCGGTGATGTCAAAGGTCACTCGAGCGTCGTCTCGAAAGTGTTTGGCTAGGACTTGGTAAATAACCCAGTCCCAGTTGTCTCGAGCTCGTTGCTTGGTTCTAGGTTTGCGAGTGAGTCGCCCGTGGTTCCCGACGACGCAGGGAACGTGAACCTTCTTGAACTCGTCCGCTAGGGCTTCGATAGTGCCGGCCAGTTGCTCGGCCCAGAATAGAGCCGTGTCTGGTGCCGTCGTTTCGTTGGTCTCGGCCATGTCGTGAATCGTTCCCGAGACCATGTCGCCACCGAGGAATAACACGCAACCGTCAAACTCGACGCCGGCGAGATACTGGCGTGAGATTTTGATCGTGTTCTCGGTGAAGCGTTCTAGACGTTGTTCGGCGATGTCTCGGTTGTAAGCATTCAAGTAGCCAATCTCGGCCGGATTCACTACCTCGTCGAAGTGAGTGTCGCTAAGAATCACGCAGATAGTTCCTCGATGTCCGCTGCGCTTCTTCGGTGCTAACCACTTCGGCGGTTTGAGTCGACGAGCGGAGAACTCGGCTACCTGTTCGGCTTTGCCTCGGTCGTACTCGGACTTGGCGAGAAGTTTGCGAAGTTTGCCAACGGTGTCGGTTGACTCGGAGAGTTTCGCCCGGAACTTCTCGACCTCGACGTTGTTCACTTCGTCGGCGAGGCTCATTGACCGTCCCGTCGAATGGTGGACAACGTGGCCGCAGAAATACGAAAGCCGCGCCCCTTTAGGACGCGGTGAATAACTGCGACGGGAATAGTTCCGTCGTCCATCATTGAAAGTAAGTCTTTGCGGTCTTGGTCGTTTAGGCTGTCGAGTAATCGAGTCCAGACGTTCGCTCGATTGACGTTGCTTTTCTCAACTTCTTCTCGGAGGCTTTGCATTCATCATCTCCCGCTCGAGGGCTATTACTTATCCACTTTCGTGGCGATCCACTCAACTCGGTCTCGGAGCGACTTTCCGCCGTTGGGCTTCAGTTCGTCCTCGACTTTGCTCATTCTATTGCAGAGGTCGCCTAGTTCTTCTTTCATTGTGGCCCGCAGCCACGACGAAGTTGGGTCGCCGACGAGGCGACGGAATACGAAGCGCACCGGCTTCGACCGGCTAATAAGCATAAGCAGCGTCAAAATACTGACTAATGCGGCCGCCGCTAGACCAGCCTCTAGAAGTAGATTAGAGGCGTTCAGGATCGGCATGGGGTACCTTTCTGCGCCGATTCCGAAGTTTTGGTCGATTCGGCGGTAATCGTTGATGGATAAAGGTTTGCTGACCACTAGGGGTAGTGGTGCCTAGAAGGCCGTCAGAGGCCCCTAGAAGGCGATTCTAGCGATGTCTACCCGCCGAGATGAAGCGGTGGTGGTCGCTTTTCCAGATGTCGCCGTAGGGAATTGAGGCCGGCACTAGGCCGGTCTTATTGACGACGTAGGGAAGTGAGATTTGGTCTTGGTACGAATAGCGATTTATCTCCCGCCACCAAGCGTCTGAGAAGGCTTTGATCTCGTCGGTGTGACGTCGAGCAATGATTCCGGAAGCCCAGAGGCCGGAGTTCCTTGGGTGCGCTTCGTAGGCTTCGACCTGCTCCTCGATGATGGGCCACTCGGATTCGTAGCGGCCGAAGTGAAGCGTGGTGTCGGCTTCGGCGAATAAGCATTCTCGTTCGGGGTGCGAATAAATAGCCATCGGGTTGGCGACCTCGAGCAGAGTCTTGGCGAAGTTCGGAGAACGAACCTCGATGCTCCCGTCGATCCACACGCTGGTCGGAGCGTCGGTGTATCGCCACGGGAATAGTTTGGGAATCTTGGCCGCTCTAACCGGCGAGAGTTCGCTCGGCTCGTAGATAATCTGCCAGCCTTTAGCGTCGACCGCTCCGCTCGAGAGGGCAGCGTCGTCGGTGATGAGTAGGTACTCGCAGTCGACGTTACGTTGACCGAAGGGTCTTTTAATCTCGTCACTCGCTCCGTAAATAGCGGAGATGATTGCGGTTCTCAACGGTAGGACTCAACCGTCGCCCGGAAGTCGTTCTCGTCAAACTCGTAAGGACTCAACGGGCCGAAGTCTTTAGCGCATAACTTTGTATCGGGCAACTCGCCGACTCTCATGTTGAGAAGAGCCACGGAATCGTTGCCGGTTATCTCGGCGACCATTTGCGAAACGTCAAGAACGCTAGTCTCGACTCCGCTCCCGGCGTCGTAAGTCTGGTCGTTGGTAGGTAGTCCACCGATGGCCGCTTTGATTAAGCAGTCGGCTACGTGAGAAGCGGAGACTAGATCGGTGGTTTGTAGGCCGTTGCCGTAGATGGGCATCGGCTCCCCACGCCAAGAAGCAGCGGCCAGAGTCGGAACTATCTTGGCCGGGTGGCTTTCGCCGTTGGCCTGACCAAGACCAAAGGCGTTAAAGGCTCTGATGTGAGTAACGGGTAGTTCGTGAGCGTGATGGTAAGCACTTGCCAAACGAACCCCGCAGAGTTTGGTCGCTTGGTAAAGGCTCGGCCAGCAGTCCGGCATCGTGATTCCAACGTAGGCAACTCGATGCTCGAGGGCAGCGTCTAGGACTCTGAGCGTTCCTTTGACGTTGACGTCGACCGCTCTCTCAGCGACGTCGAATAGTTCGCTAGTTCCGAGAACGCCGGCTAGATGGATAACGGCTTGACAATGCTCGAGCGGTATCGGGTCGAGCGTGATGTCGGTGCCAAACTTGCGGTCAATTTCTTTGACTTTAACGTCGAGGCGTTCTAGTTTTTTGACTACGTACCCGCCGATGAAACCGGACGACCCGGTAACGGCGATCACTTCTTGCGAGCGACCGTGAAGCCAACTAAGGCTCCGACGGAGGCGGATAAAGATACGAGAACCAGTAGTCCGATTGCTACGGTGCGAACGACTTCGTGTTCGAGAGATTTACCCACTTCGTCCCAGCCCATCAGCCTGCGAGCGCAGCCCATGTCTTGGGGCCGACGATGCCGTCTGGAGTTAGTCCGTTGGACTTCTGAGCGCAGACAACCGCGTCGTGAGTCTGTTGCCCGAACTTACCGTCAACTCCGTTCGTGTTGAAGCCTCTAGCGTTGAGCAGACTCTGTAGTGTTTTCACGCAGACCCCGGTCGAACCTTTCTTCAAGATGCGGTTCTCGCAAGTGCCAACGCAACGAGGCTTCGACGGTGGCTTCTCGGCTGGTTGAGTCGGTGCGATAGGGATCGACTGCTCGAGTTTGTATTTTGCGATGGCTTCGATGGAACCGAAACCAGTCACTCGGGGCCGGAGGTTATCGCCGGGGCAAGCGGTGGCGTATTGAGTGCCGGCACTCGCTTCCGAGTGCGGTATGCAGCGAAAGTCTCTAGAGATGTAACCCAAGTAGACCCCGTTGACGATGCAGTCGGCTGCCGCTTCGATAGCGGCGTCGGTCGGCTGTTCGTTGTAAGGCGGGTGAAAGTAACCGTCGAGAACGATGGCGATTGAGCGACTGTTCCAGTCGTGGCCTCCGGTGGCGGCTCCCTTGTTTCCCCAGCCACGTGACTCGACGATCTCGCCGGTCGGGCCGTTGACGATACCGAACGAGTAGGCAAGACTTGAGTAGCCACGAACCACTTCGGAGTTCTCAAGATTGCGCCAGCGTTGCGGGTCAAACTCAGTCGGTGCGCCTTGCGAAGCGGTGTGGTGAATAACCACGACGTCGACCTGACCAATCCTTCCGCTAGTCGGGGTACGACCGCCCCACTCGCCTCGTGAGTGAAGGTCAGCCACTAGACGACGCTCGGCGAGTCTTTGTCCGGGCCGATGTTCTTACTCGCCAACGACGACAACGCCGAAAGCCCCGCTGCGATGCCAGCGAAGGCGGCGAGTTTCCATGCCTCTCCGGAACCGAAGTCGACGATGCCGGAAGCGGCCACCACGAAGCCGGATAGGGCTGCTTGGGCAAAGGTCTTTACCGCTCGCTCGATTAAGTCTTTGAGGAATAGGTTCATTTGTTCCTTTCGGTTAGTTAGGTGCGCCCGATGGGCCGATGTCTTCGACGAGCATTCTCACGCCGCCACTACTTTTAGCGGTACCTGCGCTGAATCTAACAAGTTGTAGTTTTAGGCTTCTTGTTCCTGCGCTAAATGTTGTAACCGCAAACCCGCTTGGAGTTGAGGCGAATGTAGCGTTAGTGTACGGTAGTTCGACTTGAAATAAAGTGGCCGACGCTGTTGTATCAAAAGCGTACAAACTGTTTACCGTAGCGTCGCCAAACAACGACCCCCACACCGAGACCTTGTAGTAGCGATTAGCGAACGCCGTAAATGAGAGACTTCCACCGGCAAGGTCAAGTGTGCCGGTTGTCGTTTGCGACGATACGGTTGATGTTACCGATGCCACTAACCCCCACGGAGCGTTCCAACCGGGGCCTTTGTTCCACGTCGTGCCGGTATAGGAATAGAGACCTTCGCTTGCATCGCCGGAGTTAATGTAGGCCGTCATTCCGGCTTCGGGCGAAGTAATGGCGGAGTCACGCGCTGCGGTAGTCGCAAAGACCATCACGGACTGCTCCATGAGGTAGTTGTTGACTTCGCTGGCGGTTAGAACTGATCCGGCTGTAAATGTTTGGAACCCTGAACCCATTGTCGTTCTCCTTAGTTAGAAGGCTAGTTTATTGGTATCTAGTACGCCGAAAGTGGCGTTGTCGAGTATAAAGAAGCCGGTGTACTGAGTGGCCGACTTCAATTCGAAAGTGGTCGTCCATGACTCCGGCGTGATGTTGTGAGATACTCCGTCGATGAAGCAGTCTTTTTCTAGCGTTCCCGAACCCGGCACCTGAAACTTGACCGTGATCCGTTCAAGGATTGCTCGACCGAGTGCCTGAGGGAATAAGTTATTTTCATCGCGCTGCGGCGATAGCACTATCGAAGACGGTCGAAGTTCGGGCGTGGCATAAACCGAGGCCAAGAAGCCGGCGATGCCCTTTGCCTGATCGCTGCCGTAGTTCGTGTCGGAACTGACGGTCGACGGGATTGGCAACTCTCGGTCGAGGTAACGCGTTCCGAACAGACTTTGCGATTCGGGATTCGATACCACCACCGTGGTTCCGATAAGAGCATCTCCAGCGGCCGCCGTGGTGTTTTTGCGACTCACGCGTACCACGTTGCCGACTAATTCGTCGTCGTATTGAACCTCGACGGTAGCGAATGGATTGGTCGTGGTGGTCGTGTCAAAGGTCGCTTGAGAAGTGATTGACGTTGATTCGGTGAGTTGATGATAGCGGTCGGCAAAGATTACGGTGCCATCGGTACCAATTAGAAACTCTCCGGCCTCGGTGTCGGCTACTTCTTGAAGCAGTTGAAGAACCGTCTGCGTGGCGTTTTGCTTATTGAGTTTGGTGTTGCCGGTGTCGATGTCGCGTAAGTTATCGGGCCAGTTGATGGCCGTCAGTATGGTAGCGAAGCGAGTGCCGGTATGATCGTCCTGCGTTCCGATGAGCGGAGTCTGCTCGACCCCGGCGACTACGGGAATGTTCGAACTAGTGCCGCTGCCAACCGAGCCGACCCCGACGACCGAACCTTCGGTCTCCGTGACTACAACGTCTACGGTACCCGACGTCGTTGAACTAATCGCTGCCGCACTCGGCAAGCCGCCGATGATGTTCGAGAACTGTTTGAGCGCGTCCGATACGGTAATCGTGACCGTAGCGTCCTTGACACTTTGGTCGTAGTTGTAGTCCCAAGAGTCGATGAAACCCCGAAAGAGCGTGTACTGGGTCGAGTTCCATGTCGCCTTGATGATAACCGGGCGCGTGGGAACTACGCCGGAAGTGCCAAGACTGGGGGAAGCGTAGGGACCGCTGAGGTTCGTGGGGTCGTACTGACGACTGCGGTTGTCCAGAACGATGGTTGCAATTCCGGTAGAGAAGCGGTCGAGCGAACGGCTGCGTCCTCGTCGAGTCGTTACGCTGCGAACGTCGTCACTGATGTCATAAAATAAAGCACCGTCACCAAGTGTGCCGGTGTCTAGTTTCGATACGTTGAGAATAAAGCGAGTTCCGGCCGTGTTCTCGTCGACCACGGAGGGAGCAAAGAGAACTTGGAGCGTAGGCAGACTCATTAGACCGCTATGTCGGTGAAGCCACGCCGCCTAGCTCGAGCCAATGCGTCGACGACAACTCGCTCGATTTCGGCTGGGTTCCCGGCCACCGTGTTGATGGTGATGTTGGTCACCGATCCGGCCGACGACATACTGGAGTCGTTCTTCAATTTATTGTTCGGAATAACGACGCCGCTGCCCGAGGGAGTAAAGAGTTCGGGACCCTTCTCGCCGACAAGATACGTTGAGCCACCAGAGACCGGACCACCTGCGGCTCGACGACCTCGCACCGCTGCGATGCCCTCGGCGGTGACTACGCCAAACTGAAACTGAATCCCGGCGTACTTGTTGATGAGGGCTTCTATCGAATAAATGGCCGGATTTATGTCGGCGGTGATTTTGGTCTCTTTGAGATTGGGAATGCGATTGAGTGATTCGTTTATGGCACCGGCGAGTTCGGGGTACTTGGCCGCTAAGTCGATGAGTTTCTGGCGAACGTCTTGAGCCGAGAGACCTTGAGCCTCTAGTTTCTGCTTGTAAGAAAGCACCGAAGTTTCTCCGCTGATGACGGCTTGCGTTGCTGAGGTCTGCGCTTGCGCTAGGTCACGTTGCGCCTTCGCCGCTTCGGTAGAGCCTAATCCGTATTTACCGATGGCCTCGTTGAGCGCAGTCTGCTTGTCCGCCACGTTCTGAGTTGCTGTGGCGACGGCTTGCTGGCTCGACACTACTCCGAGAGCGGTACCGGTTAGACCCAAGAGTTGAAGTTTGCCGGCGAGAGTCTCGGCGTTGATGTCGCGCTGCGACTGGACGACGTTCTTGTTTGCCCCGTCGAGCGCGTCTTGTGCTGCCTTTTGCTCTTTGACTGCCTCTGCGTATTCTTTGCTTCCGGTTTTGCCGTCAACGGATAAGCGATTGACTTCGACCTGAGCCTCGGCTAGTCGCTTTTGAGCGTCGGCGTACTTGTTCGACGCGTCGCCGCCTAATCCAAGAGCGTCGCCGAGTCCTCCAAAGAGTCCGATGGCTGGCCCGACAACGGGTATTGCCTGAACGAGTCCGTCGGTTATTCCGCCTAGAGCGTCAGAACCGACAACGCTCGCTGCCGCTTCGGAGAGCGAACTGAAAGCGTCTTTGAGGTCAAGAATGAAACGAACACCGTCGGCGACGTTGTTGAACAACGCAGTAAGTGCGGGTGCAGCAAGAGTGCCGGCCGCCACTTTTACTTCCATCAGAGAGTCGTTCATGTCGTCAACGGCGAGCGAGTATTCAAGAGCCTGATCGAGCGCAGCGTCGTCGAGGATTTGACCTTTCGGCACGTTCTCGAAGAAAGCTTTAAGGCCGGCACCGCCTTTTTCTAGGATCGGAACGAGTTGAGTTCCGACGCGCTTGCCAAAGGCTTCGGTGAGAAGCGATGCTCCTTCGGCCCCGCCGCCGAGTTCTTTGTACGTTTCGGCTACGTTCTCAAGGGTTGCTGAGAAGTCGAGGTTTCCGTCTTTGGTCTTGACGACCTCGACACCGTAATTCTTAAACACTCCGCTAGTGTTAAGTGCTTGGTCTCGTAGTTTCTGAAAGCCTTGCGTGGCTTTAGTGGCTGAGATGTCGTAGTCGTCAAGAACGGCGACCAGACGCGACGACTCATCGGCCGTACCTCCGGTAGCGTTCTTCACGGTACGAACCGTGGAGCCGAGCATGGCGAACTCGTCGGCCGCTTGTTTTGCGGCACCAAACACGAAAGCACCAGCGAGCGCACCGCCGAAGGCTTTGGTGGCTAGGCTGGCACCTGCGATCGAGTTCTTTAGCGAAGCGAATGTGCCTTGACCGGCAGCCGTGGCACCGGCCACTTCGGCCGATGTTCCTTTGGCAACCGCTCCGACCTTCTCAAGTTCTCGAATGGCCCCGGTGCCGTCGCCTCGAATGATCAGACTGAGGGTATCTGAGAATGCCATTTAGACTCCGAAAGTTTGAGCGAGTGATTTAGTGAGTGCGGTTTCGTAGGATTTCTTGACCGCCGGCTTCGACGCTTCCGCTCCCTTTTGGAACGGGTGCGAACCGGAACGACCGGGGTGCTTCAACGGCCCTCGAACGACGTTCCCATCGGCGAAGGCTATTAGTTTGCTCGTCTCGCCGCCGCCTCGACGCCGGGAGACTTTCGAGAAGCCAATGTTGTGAGGCTTTGCGCCTCGTTCAACGATTGCCCAGAGACCTCGAGGTCTTGCCTTAACGAGTGCGGTAGGAACGGTGCCGTAAGTCTTGATGTCGTAACCGACGCCAAGTTTCACGTTGTTGCCCTTGCGCTTTACGTTCCGCAGTTGCTTCGGAGCCACGAATAGAATCGCTCGCTTGGCCGTGAGGGCGGCAGCGTTGGTGGCTTCGTATTGCGCCCGGCTGTACGTAGTCGTGAACTTCTTCGTCTTGACTGCGAACGCCGGAACTCCGGTGAGTTGCATCTTTGGCAGAATCATTCGGGCTCGTCCCAACTGGCCTGCATGAGCTGCAGGTCTCTAAGCGTAAAGTCCTCTCGGACTTGACGTGGCGTTAAGCAGAACGGCGGTCGACCGAGGATTATTATCCATGCGTCGAGGGATCGACCGCCGACGGAGGGACTGAATCAGCAAACTCCGTCGGCAGGTCGTCCTCGACAAGATCGAACAAGCCGATCAACTCTCTTGCGCTGTACGACTCGGAGACTTTGGCTTCGAGTCGGGAGGCAACCTCTTTGGTTAGGTCCAACGAAACGGGGACTTCCATTAGAGGCCCATCGAGAACTTGCGCCCAAGAAACGTCGTGCTTCTTGGCGATTTCGTCGATGGTCTCTATTGGTAAGTCACGAAGTTGGAACGGAGGCTTGCCCGGGAACTTAATCGCCCAGACTTTTCCCATTATTTACTAGCCAACCTTCGCAACCGCAGAAGCGGCCTTGAATGTTCCGCTAATCTTGACTGCATCGGCCACGCCGGTCTCGACGCTCATGTCGAAAGAGGCTGTACCGAACCAATAAATAGCGTCGGCGGTTGATGGGTAAAGGTAGAACTTGCGGGCTACTCCGTCTGTGGCGGCGGTGTAAAGTTGCGCCGTTGCGCTGTCGTAAAATCCAGCGAACGAACCTGACACATCGGGAAGGCCCGAGACGTACGTCTTGTTGGTGTCACCGAAAGCGGTTACGTCAACGTCATCGGACGAGAAGTCCGCTGACCAACTAGACAAGAACGTAATAGGTTCTGCCGTTCCTGAACTGCTGACGCCGGCGTAAAGTCGGCCGGCCCGACCATGTATTCTTGCCATGATTTTGGCTCCTTAAGTCTCGAAGCGTTCGAGTAAACGTCGAGCGTTGCGCTCGAAGGTTCGGTCAGCGACTGCTTCTCGTGCGAGAGCGGTCACTTTGTTTCTTTCGCCTTCATGCCCAAGCCACCAACGTAGTTGGTCGCTCGCCTCAGCCGGCGACGAGACACTTGGAAGCATTCCAAGAACCTCGTCACTTTCTGGGCGTGGATCACGAAGAAAGAATGTTCCGGTGGCTGCGAGTTCAACTTCGCGTGGCCCCATCGACCAGCCTTGTTGTAACTCTGGGCGTTCTGATTCTTTGCGATAGATGTTGATGCTCGCTTTAGTGTTCTGATAGAACTCGGTGGCTTCTTCGTTATCGAGGCACCACTCTTGCGGGTGAACTAAGTGCTTTAGAAGCGGAGATGCTTCGTCAAGACCTTGCCAGTTGCCGCCGAACTTCACGTCGATACCGTCTAGGTTCATGTGGTCGAAGAACGCCACTCGGGACGGGTAGCCGGTACCGCAGAAGAAGAAGTCGCTCGTCATCTCGGGGTCGGGCTTGCTGGCGGGCTTGTGAATGTCGGGGTCGTAGGCGTGCGGAACGTAGTGAGTGTTCGGATTGACTTCTCTGAACTTGTCAATGTTGGTCGGGTCGTTCAGCAGAACCATGTCGTAGAACGGAGCCTTTTTGAGTTGCCGGTCGTCCTCATACGGCGACTCGGTGCAGAGTAGAACCGTCTTGTGGCCCCGGCTTCTGATGAGATTAAGAATCTCGGCGTGAACGTAGAAGCCGCTAATGACTAGGACGACGTCCGGCCAGAACTCGTAGAGAGCAGTCTCTAGCGACTGAACGGCTAGGCGAACTGCGGACTCAGCGTCGAAGGCTCGTCGGTAGCGTTTCTTGTGTTTCACGTAAGTCGAAGCGAATAGATTTAGTCTGTCGTCGAGGTTGAAGTCCACGACGTCGACTCCGCATTGCTTGAGTCCCTTGACCCAGCCTCGACAAACGTCGGCGACGCTGAAGTGTGGGCCGGGGCGCACCACGAGAACTCGCATTTAGCCGATA
>SXGR01512042.1_pt1 | contig 15762 bp, 10 predicted proteins | sample 3174711 | NCBI WGS metagenome assembly SXGR01 (sample SAMN11356860, study PRJNA531348) | freshwater metagenome | isolation source: freshwater sample F1-60 | place: China: Fuxian Lake, Yuxi | collected 2017-12-25
CGGTTCCTTGATGATCGCGAGGCCGTGACCTACTTCACCCGGTACTTCAACTGGTACGACACCGAGCATTACCACTCGGGCATCAACTTCGTTACCCCGCAGCAAGCCCACGACGGCCAAAGGAAGGCCATCGTGGAGGATAGACGGGCAAAAGCCTTCTCCCAGCGCCGCCGGCGCCGGGAGGAAAACCAACAAAAATCCGGCGTGCAAAAAACCAAGAACCAAGGAACATCGATCAGCCAGCACTCCGTAGTGTAATCACCTGCTCGGTTAGGTCATTGGTTAAAAAACGCGCCGACTTTGTTATCCTATCAGGGTATTAAGGGTGCAAGACACTGTCTTGTCGTCTGTTTAAACAATACGCCCCTGAGGCCTGCCCAGTCTGCCCTGCTGAGTCCCTGCAGGATGGCCTCGGCGAACGGTCCGGTCTTTCCCTGGATCTCGTCATAGAGCCACACGAAGCCACCCGGGACGGATGTGGATTTCCCCCAATCCAAGTACCGCCGGGTCGCGGAGGCTGTGGTCTCCTCGCCGACGGCTCGCCCTCCCGAATCCGTCCCCTGGGCCCAGATTCCTGGATAGACTGGAATACCTGGGAAGGACCATTGGGCTGGATTGTTCCCTCGGCCCCCACCGTAGCACTGGAGGTTGACCGCCTGGATCGTGCCCGGGCGCTGCCGGTTCACGGCCTGCGCGACGTTCTGCCAGAACAAAGGATTCATATAGGGGCAGAGGGTGACCTTGAATCCCAGTTCCGAGAGCATCACGGAGAACTCGGTCATCGAGGATTCGTCATAGGTGACCTCGTCGTTCAGATCGATGACCGTGACGGCAGGCAGATCGCTGCGGACGGCCTCGAAGTTCTTCCTGAGTCCGCCGCCGGGTCTTGCACCGCCGTTCTTGATGAGGTCCCGGATGTTGTTGAACGCCGGGGATCCTGCCGCTCCGAAACCGAGGGTGACCTGCCGTCCGCTCCGCCGGAGCTGTCTCAGGTCGTTCGCGAAGTTGGGATGCTGCTTGGCCCCGATGTAGGCCCCGTCCTTCACGATCGGGAATTCCTTGTTGAGGTCCAGGGTTCCATCGGGATCGACGTGGACCGACCAGACGATCACCTCGGTGAACTTGGACTTCATCAGTTCGGCAAGGGTCCCTGCACGTCGTTCCTCCGTGTAGATCGGGCCACCGACATAGATACCGAGGTGTGGTTGGGTGCCACCCTTGGTGGACCTCACCCGCAGCGGCTCGCCCTGTGCCTGCCCGTTGGGCAGAAGGATGAATGCCGATATCAACAGGGCCCAGAGGCGGGGGAAGTATGGGAGCGGGACTATAGATCTGAGGTACAGGTGACAGGGGGCTTGAACAAGTCGCTTTTGCTGGAATGTGAATGGATCGAGCCGGGTTGGATTCCGGTCGCGTCACCGGGATTCAGTCGATGGGACGACGGGGAGTCATAGAGGGGGCGTGGCGCACCTGCAGGAGCGCAGACGCGTTGCTTCTGGGCGAGGGGTCCGGTCGATGGGGTGGACCTGCGCAAAGGGCCGCTGACGGGATGGCGAGCGGTCTTGCCAAGGCGCTCAGAGGCTGGCTTCCTCCGCCATCTCCATGAGGCAACTTTTCCGGATCACATCCTTCCAGGCCCTCTTCGTCGCCTTCATCCTCAATGCCTCCGCGGCGGATCCCTCGGTGGAACAGCGCCTCGCCGACCTCGAGGCCTACGTTCGAAACACCGCACCCGCGACCTCGCTGGTTGGCAGCCCGGGGCCGGGACACAACGGTTGGATGATGATCAGCACCGCGCTGGTCCTGTTCATGACCCTCCCGGGACTCGCATTGTTCTATGGCGGACTGGTCCGCAGGAAGAATGTGCTCTCCGTCCTCGCCCAATGCCTCGGGCTGGCCGGGATCGTCACGGTCCTGTGGTGGTCCTGCGGCTACTCCCTGTCGTTCGCGAAGGGATCGCCGTTCCTGGGAGGACTCGACTGGAGCTTTCTCAGGGGAGTGACTGACGCGCCGAATGCTGATTACGGCGCGTGGGTGTCCCACAACATCTATGCGATGTACCAGATGATGTTCGCCATCATCACGCCCGCCCTGATCGTCGGAGCGATCGCCGAGCGCATGCGATTCAGGGCGCTGACGGTCTTCTGCACCGCGTGGATGTTCGTGGTCTACTTCCCGACGGCCCACATGCTGTGGGGTGCGGACGGCTGGATGAACGGGCTCTGGAACGACAAGGCCGCCATCAAGGCAATCGATTTCGCCGGGGGCATCGTGGTCCACATCACCTCGGGATGGAGCGCCCTGGTCCTCTGCATTCTTCTCGGCCCACGACGAGGCTTCGGCCGCGAGCCGATTCCGCCCCACAGCATGGTGCTGTGTCTGGTGGGGACGGGGATGCTCTGGTTCGGCTGGTACGGATTCAATGCAGGCTCGGCCGTCGCGGCGGACCGGATCGCCTCGAATGCCTTCGTGGCCACCACCCTCAGTGCCGCGGTCGGACTCTGCGTCTGGGGCTTCCTGGAGCTGGTGCTCCGTGGCAAGCCGTCCGTGCTGGGACTCTGTTCGGGTGCCGTCGCGGGCCTGGCCACCATCACACCGGCCTCGGGCTTCGTGACCCCATCTGGTGCTGTGATCATCGGGCTCCTCGCCGGCGTCTCCACGTTCCTTGCCTGCGCCAAGCTCAAGAACGCCCTCGGCTACGATGACTCGCTCGACACCTTCGGGGTCCACGCGGTCGGAGGCACCGTCGGAACCGTCATGGCCGGATTCCTCGCCAGTGCGGACATGAACCCGAACCTCCTCGCCGAGCGGATCAGCCCCCTGGTTTCCAAGAGCCTATGGCTGGAGCAGGTCAAGGCAGGCGGCCTGATCATCCTGCTGTCGGTCGTGGCCACCGTTCTCCTGTATCTCATCGTCGACAAGACTCTGGGCTGTCGGGTGTCGGACGAAGTGGAAGACCAGGGGCTCGATCTCACCGAGCACGGTGAGGAGGGCTACACGCACTGAGCAGTGGATCCGGCGAGGTGGGTATGCCGTGAGGTGGGGTCCGACCTCTTCGGGTGAGGAGACCGTCGATTCCCCGTTTTCCGGGTCCCGGGCTTGCCACCCGGCGGAGGTTGCCCGTGTAATCAGGGATCATCCCGCTGGCGAACCGACGCGAGGCCCGGAGCCCCGTCGCGGACCCGCCGCAGGAACCCCTGGATTCCATGAACCAATTGCGAAGCCTCCCGTGGATGGTCCTTGTGGCCCTCCTGACCCTGATCCCCATCCGCGCGTCGGCGGCCGAAGGCGATCTCCGTGATGGAGACCGGGTCCTCTTCCTGGGGGACACCTTCTTCGAGCGGGAGGTCGACTACGGGCACCTCGAGACCCATATCACCGCTGGGTATCGCGACCGGGGCATTACGTTCCGCAACCTTGGCTGGGCAGCGGATACCCCGATGGGGCGCTCCCGCGCGAGTTTCGACTGGAACAAGTCACCCAATGACTGGCTCAAGCGCGTCAAGGAGCAGATCGGCGACTTCAAACCCACGGTGGCGATCCTCGCCTATGGAATGACCGAGGCCCTGGAGTTGGCGTCGCTTCCGCCGGGTGCGGCCCAGTCGGCGCAGCTCGCCGAGTTCCTGAAGCAGGTGCGGCTGCTCATGGGAGCCGTCCGCGAGCTGGGAGGGGCCGACGTCCGGTTCATTGTGGTGGGGCCCCTCGACGTGGGTGCGCCCCCCCCTAGTATGCCGCTCCTGGATCGTAAACCCGTCGAGACCCTCGCCTCCGTGATCCCCCGGGTTCGGGAGACGCTTCGGGACCTCGCCTCTGAAACCGGATCCCGGTTCATCGGCCTCGAATCCACCGCCGCCCTCCCGAGGGAGGCGGACCTCGTCCATCTCAACGAATCGGGCTACCGGGCCCTGGCTGATGCGATCGTCAATCGCTCTGGTGGGGCGGTCGAAGGCAGCAGCCCGGCCTATCTCGTGCTCAATGCTGCAGTCCGGAAGAAGAACGAGCTCTTCTTCCATCGGTGGCGTCCCGCCAACTGGACCTATCTGTTCGGGTTCCGGAAATACGAGCAGGGACAGAACGCGGTCGAGATCCCGAAGTTTGACCCCCTTATCCAGGAGTGGGAGGGACGCATCGCCAAGCTGCGGGACCTCAACCACCAGAATCCGGCAATCGTTGCCGAGGTGACCCGTCTGCAGAAGGAGGCCGCGGAGCGCGCCCACCGGGACCCGAAGTTCAGGGTCCAGCCGGAACCCACGTTCGAGATCTCACCTGGATTCACGGTCAGCCTCTTTGCCGAGAACCCCATGCTCTACAAACCCATCCAGATGAACTGGGACCCGAAGGGCCGTCTCTGGGTGGCCAGTTCGCGTCTGTATCCCCAGATCAAGCCCGGTCAGGACGCCGAGGATGCGGTGATCGTCCTCGAGGACACCGATGGCGACGGCAAGGCGGATCGCCACACGGTGTTCGCCGACGGGCTCGTGATCCCCACAGGCGTGGTGCCCGATGGACGGGGCGGCTGCTATGTCGCCGCCAGCCACCAGCTGCTGCACATCGCCGACACCGACGGCGATGGTCGGGGAGACCAGCGGACGATCGTGATGTCGAGCTTCGGCACCGAGGACACCCATCACAACCTGCACACCCTGCGGTGGGGCTATGACGGACACCTCTACCTGAACCAGTCCATCTACACCCACAGCCATATCGAGACCCCTCAGGGCGTCCGACGCCTCAACAGCGCGGGCATCTGGAGGTTCAATCCCGACACCTCGCGCCTCGAGATCTTCACCAAGGGTGGCTGCAATCCCTGGGGACACCACTGGGACCAGTTCGGCAATTCGTTCTTCACGGACGGCGCCGGAGGGAAGGGGATCTACCATGCGATGGAAGGGGGAACCTACTTCACCTACTCGGACATGCGGCGGGAAGGTGACAGCATCAGCCCGGGCAGCTATCCCAAGTTCGCCAGCCTGGAAATTGTCCACAGCCCCCTGTTCCCGGCCGATTGGCAGGGCAATGCGCTCACCTGTGACTTCCGGGCCCACCGGGTGGTCCGCTTCGCCATCAACGACAACGGGTCCACCTTCCAGACCCGTGAGCTGCCCGATCTGCTCCGCTCGACGAACGTCACCTTCCGGCCGATCGACCTGCGATTTGGTCCGGACGGCGCCCTGTACATCGCCGACTGGTCGAACCCGATCATCCAGCACGGCGAGGTCGACTTCCGCGATCCGCGTCGTGATCACGAGCACGGACGCATCTGGCGCGTGGCCTACACCGGCGACAAGTCGGGTCCGTCGAAGGCCACGGTCCGCGACCTCACCAAGCTGTCCACGCCAGAACTGCTCACCCTGACACTGTCGAAGAATGGCTGGGACCAGGAGCAGGCCCGCATCGTCCTGCGCCAACGTGCGGCCTCCGAGGTCCTCCCGGCGGTGCGGACCTGGTTGGCCCAGCAGAAGGATCCCCGGGCCCCGCTTGAGGCGATGTGGCTGGGCGAGGCCTTGGGTCAGCCCGCCGCTGACCTGGTTGGATCCCTCGCCGCGGCGGCCGATGAGCGTCTGCGGACCGCCGCGGCCCGGCAGCTGAGCCGGTAGACGCCATGAACTGCCCACACCGGGCCTGAATCCTGGTGCGGGGATAGAGTCGCCTCGAGCCCGAGGGTCGAAACGGAAGGAGTCGAGAGCCCATGTCGAGAACCCTCCTGCTGGCCTTCCTCCTCGGCTCCCGGCTCCTGGCTTTTGGCTCCCTCGTCGCCGCCCCGGGCGACTGGGTGGATTCCGATGGCGATGGACTCTCGGATGCCGAGGAAGTCGCGCATCGGACCGATCCCAAGGACGCCCGCAGCTGGTTCCCGAAACGTCTCGCCGCCTGGTGGTGGGATGGAACGGCATCGGCATGGCGGTCAACCGCCGCCGGGCTGGAACCGGTCGGTCTCCCGGGCACGGAGTCCCAGGTGCCTGGAATCGTGCGTGAGGGAATCCGGCTGGTGCCGTCCCCGGGGAAACCCCTGCGGTATCCGACCGCCGGCGCCGATGGATCCCCACAGCTCCGACTCGATCGCGGATCGATCCGCCTCTGGTTCAAACCGGACTGGTCGCTGCCCCGGGGCCAGGAGTGGAGTGCTCCGCTGCTGGAGGTCGGGGGGTACATGGACAAGCCGGCCGGCTGGTGGTCGTGGTACCTGCATGCCACGGTCCAGGGAGGCTTGTCGGTGAAGTTCAGTCAGGGTGCCGCGGAGTATTTTCCCGTCTTCCTCATGGAGAGCCGGCTGCCGGCCGTGTCGTGGTCCGGGACGCCCGGCTGGCACGAGCTGGCCCTGTCCTATGGGCCGACGCTGACGCGGGTCTACCACCAGAACGCCCTGAACGTCTGGACCAACAGCGTCCGGACCGTCTTTGACCACGGCCCCGGGATCGATCCGCGATATCTGCCCTCGGCCGCCGGCATGGCGCGGGGCTTCCAGCTGGGGATGAACGCCGCAGGATCCCTGGCGGTGGAGGGGGCGATCGACAGTGTCGAGACCTTCAACTACCCGATCGGGTTCACTGAAACCTTCCGCCTCCAGCAGCTCACCGTGCGGGCGGTGGAGCGGGATGGTCGCCCGGCCCTTGAATTCGCCCGGCTCTATGAGGGATCGCCCCGACGCAGCGGGATCGGGGCGCCGGGATACCCCGATCCGTGGCCGCTCACGATCCAGCGTCGGCCGTTCGGCGCCACCCAGTGGGGTCCGCCCGTGGTCAACGAGTCCACGGAGGAGCGCTGGATTGACACCTCGGTGGAGAAGGGTCAGCGGTATGAGTACCTGGCGCGGCTCGGACCGGGCATCCGGGGCGAGTCCTACCGCCATTGGGTGGCGGGCATCGAGATGCCGGTGGAGCACCAGCGAGGCGTCGTGTTGCTGGTGGTCGACCGCACCCTCGCCCCGTCGCTCCGATCGGAGCTGGCCCAGCTTCGGACCAATCTCGTCGGTGATGGCTGGCAGGTCCGCGAGTGGCTCGAGGCTCCAAGGCATCGCGATGGCTCGGTCGAGGGCAATGTCGCCAATCGGTCGAAGGTCGCCCGCTGGATCACGGACCACCACGAGCCCGGTGCCACGAACGTGGTCTTCATCCTGGGGCATGTGACGCTGGTCCACAGCGGCGCAGGGGGATGGGACGGCCATCCGGACCACCGGGGTCGCTGGGTGGCGGACGCCTTCTATGGCTACACCCACCGGACGGTCCCGGTCTGGACCGACCTGGAGGCGCAGCCCGGGGGCCGGAACCTGCCCGGGGATGGAGTCCTCGATCAGAGCTACCTGCCGGGTCCGCCCGACTTTGCCGTGGGTCGGGTGGACTTCTGGGGCCTCCCGTCGCTGGGGCGTCGGAGCGAGGCCGATCTCCTCCGGCAGTATCTGGCCAAGGCGACGCGGTATCGGCTGCACCGGATCCCGACCTGGGGACGCGTCTCGTGCCTGGCGGAGAACCCGGCCGCCAACGTCGCGGTCCTGTCGGCCCAGACGCTTGCCGGGGCCGCCTTCGGCGTGGAGCCCGGGGTGTTGTTCGACGGCCACAACCTCCGGGACCAGGTGCCGGTCGACCTCGGGGTCCACTTCCAGTACGCCAGCGCCGGTGAGGCGGGGATCTTCGATGGGCTGGGGGGCAGCCATACGAGTGATGCCTTCGTGGATCCATCGCGGGAACTGCCCGTCACGTTCCGTCAGGTCTGGTTTTCCTACGGACCCGACTGGGCCCGTGTCGATGACCGGGGTCGGCTGATCTCGAGGGACAACTGGCTGAGGGCCTCGCTGGCCGGTCCCAATCATGGCCTGGCCACGTTCGGCGGCGTGTCCTGGGACTACACCCTGCTGGGAGCCGGTGCGCCGTTGGCCGACCTGATGGTCCGGAGCTGGTCCCGACCCGGACTCCAGGTGCCCGCGTTCCACAGCATCCTCGGGGACCCAACCCTACGACTCTTCCGCGTCAGCCCACCGTCGGACCTCAAGCTGGAGCGGTCCGGGCGGCGCGTGACCCTGTCCTGGATTCCGTCGCCCGATGGGGGTTGCCGTTATGTCATCTATCGGAGCACCGGGGGACTCGAGGGGTTCTCGACTCCTCTGGAGGCGGGGCGATCGATCGAGGGGACCACCTTCACCGACGAGGACGCACCGGAGGCGGCGGTCTACCAGGTCCGGGCGATCCGGTTGCAGGAGACCGGTTCCGGATCGTTCTGGAACAACAGCCAGGGTGTGTTCGTGGGTCCCTGAGATGGCGATGGATCCGGGGCTGGACACGGGAGATGCACCACTTCCCGTCTGGTCCTCCGTCTGGGTCCGGCTAGGCTGATCGGGTCATGCGCGGCGAACTCAGGGATGACCACGGACGTGTGATGCGGGACCTGAGGGTCAGCATCACCGACCGCTGCAATTTCCGGTGCGTCTACTGCCTGCCTGAGACCGAGGAGGCTGCCAATTTCTACCGGACCCGGTTCGATGCCGTCCGAAATCCCAACCCGGCCTCCACGTTGCCGTTGGACTATGCGTGGAAGCCGCGGCACGAGCTGCTCAGCTACGAGGAGATCGAACGGTTCGTCCGGGTGGCCGCGGATCTGGGCATCGAGAAGGTCCGTCTCACCGGCGGCGAGCCTCTCCTGCGTCGGGACGTCCCCCGTCTGGTCCGTGCGCTGGCGGCGATCCCCGGAATCAAGGACCTGGCCCTCACCACCAATGGATTCCTGTTCGGGTCCCAGGCCGCCGCGCTGCGCGAGGCGGGACTCCATCGGGTGAGCATCAGCCTCGACTCTCTGGATCGCGACCGGTTCCGGCTCTTGACCGGCCGGGATGGGCTTCAGGAGACGCTGTCGGCGATCGACACGGCCCAGGCTCTGGGGTTCCAGCCGGTGAAGGTGAACGCGGTCATCATTGGGGGGCTGAACGACCATGAGATCGAGCCCCTTGCCCAGTTCGCTCGGGACCGGGGCCTCGTGATGAGGTTCATCGAGTTCATGCCGCTCGATTCCAAGCGTGCCTGGCAACGGGACCTCGTCGTATCGGCACGCACCCTCCTGGAGCGGCTGGCGGACCGGTTCGACCTGGTCCCGATCGAGGCCTCGTCCAATCCCTCCGAGACGGCGCGCCGATGGCGCTTCGCCGACGGTCCGGGTGAGATCGGCATCATCGCCCCGGTCACCCAACCCTTCTGCGGGCATTGCAACCGGCTTCGCCTCACGGCGGACGGACAGGTCCGGACCTGCCTCTTCAGCCTGGTCGAGCACGACATCCGGCCGCTGCTCCGCGAAGGCCTGCCCGATGCGGCCCTTGCGGATCGTCTGGTCGGAATCGTCCGGGGCAAGGAGGCCGGGCACCGGATCGGTCAGCCGGACTTCATCCAGCCCCAGCGGACGATGAGCTGCATCGGGGGATAGCGGTGTTGCGGACTGCCCGAAATCTGATGCAGGCGCGGAGGCGTCGGCATCTGCTGATGCTCGGTCTGCCTGGGTGGATCTTCTGATTTGGGATCCTACCTCACCCCTGCTCCCGCCTTGGCGCGATCGATCACGAAGCGGACGAGTTCCTCGGAGCGGAAGAATCCGAGGTCCATGTTGTGCCCCTGACCTGGAAGCACGATCAGGCGGATGTCCTTCCCGTGCCCGGTCGAGTTGTAACCCGACACGAAGGCCCCGGAGTTGGGTTCCAGGGGCACCACGGTGTCGACATCCCCATGGATCAGCAGGGCAGGGATTCCTGCCTTGGCGATCCGTCCCGATTTGGACACGGGATTCAGGGTGTCGAGGCGCTGGACCAGTTCGCCCGGGGCCAGGCCGTAGGAGGGTGCGGCACGGTCGAGACCGGGATAGCTTCGGACATCGAACACCGGGTAGATCCCGGCGAGCCCCGAGACCCGATCGGGATGGCTGCCTGCCCAGCTGGTGACGATGAGTCCGCCACGGCTGCGTCCCAGCACACAGGCCTTTCGGGCGAGTCCGAACCGCCGCCGCACTTCCCGATACAGGGCCTCCTGGGCCGCATGGGCGGCCGGGCTGCCGTAGGCCTCGCCGACGTCGACCCCTGCGATCGCCACGCCGGCCTCGAGGAACCGTTCGTGCATCCAGCGCTCCGCCTCGTCGGGCACGTTGGACAGCGTGGGTGCGTAGAACACCCAGGGTTGCCCGCGGCGCGAAACCTTCTCCGGAAGTCCGGGCAGGATCACGAAGGCCGGGCGTCCACCCGCCATGAACGTCTCGGTGCGCCCCAGGACGACGGATTTCGGGTCATCGGAAGGTGTCGCGGAGGCCCTCTGTTCGGGTCGCACAAGGGGCCAGCCGGCGGCGGGGTGGACCGAGAGGGTGGAGGGTGGCTTGGATCTCGCTCCCGGCTGAGACCGGATCCAGGGGAGGAGTGCATCCGCCCAGCGATGGCCGTGTTCGCGGAGTCCGTCCCCGTTGAAGTGCACCCCACGTCCGTCCCCGTCCCGCCATCGCTCGGTCAGCGCATCGGTATCCGGCCCCTGAAGCGCCAGTCCGGAACGCCAGAGCGAGGCCTGCGCCGAGCGGATGTCCTCCGAGCCCCGGTCGTCTGGCGTGTGGTAGCTCACCTGCGCCACGAACCAGGGAATCGGCCATCCTGCACTGGATCGGGTGTCCTCGATCAGCCGCCTCAGAAACGAGGCATACTGGATGCCTGGCAGGGTGCGGCTGGGATCCGACTGGTTGGCGTCGGATTCCCCCTGATGCCAGAGCACCGCCCGGAATTGCCGCGGCCCTGTCGCTTGGATCTGGGCGACCAGGTTCCGGAACAGGTCGCCGTCGGACTCCCAGCCCTCGCCTGAGCGTTGGACCCGGGCCATCACCGTGGGGGGACGGTCGAATCGTACCGCCTTGGGCAGCCATTCCCGGACGCTGGTGCCGCCACTGCCGGTCGCAATGAACCCGATCGGGAGGTCCAGTTCCTTGGCAAGTTCGTCACCGAGGGCAGGAAGGAAACTTCCCCCATCGCCACTGGCGCCGGGCTGGGGATCGGCCGCCTGCTGCCAGCCTTTCGGTCCCCGAGTGAACACCCGCCCCGATGTCGGGGTCAGACGTTCGGACCCGTGGTTGGCGGAGTTGGACTGTCCGGCGACGACGAAGACCTCACCCACACCGAGGGAGACCGAGGCGGCTGCCAGGATCTCCTGACCCCGTCGGATCCGGACCTCCAGGGGCCAGGGGCCTCCGGCCGGAAGAGTCACCCCGATCTGGAACCCGCCCTCGCCCGGAGCCACGACCTGCCACGATCTCCATCGTTCCCCGGGACCCAGCCGCCCTTCGATCACGTCCCCGGCCCGGACCTTCGCCTCGGGAGGGAAGCTTCCGACGACCGATACCTCCGCGGCGTTCCGGTCATCCCGCTGGTGAACCGAGTTTGAGACCGGCGCGGTGAGGGTCCACGGGACGGGGTCGGCCTGGATGAGGACACCGGCCAGCAGGAGTCCTGCGAAGGCTCCGAGGGGGAGGGGGTGCATGGGTGGGGCGGGGGGGAGGTTTCCGGGTCAGCCGAGGTCGATCGATCCACCCTGTCCATGACCCACATGCACTTCCTCACAGGGCTGCACGACAATGAATCCCGACCCCTCGAACCGAAGCTGGATGGACTCGCCACTCGCCCGTCCGAAGAACGTCTTGAGGCTGATGTCGGTGTGGATCTCCGGCGAGAGGGAGCCCGACCACGCCACCGTGGCGTTGGGGTCGCTGAAGACCGGCTGACCGGGTTCCACCCGGAGCACAAGGGGGTCGAAGTGGGTCGTGATGGCCAGGGCGCCCGTGCCGGAGAAGCGGACATTGAAGAGCCCGCCGGCCAGCATCTTGGACACCTGGCGCATCATGCGGATCTCGTATTGAAGCGACGGTTCGAACGCCAGGACGTCGTTGCCGTTCACGAACAGGTCCTCCCCCTGGAGATCGAGGATGTTCACCTTCTTTCCCCCATCGGCCAGATAGAGTCGACCCTGTCCCTCCGCCTTCGTGAGCCGGATGCCCTCGGACGTCAGCGATCGCTTCAGGAAGGTGCCGATCCCGTGGTCGAAGAGACCCTCGCGTGTGAAGCGGACGGAACCCAAGTAGGCCACCATGGCCCCGGTCTTGATCCACAGCCGGTCCGAGAGGTTGACCTCCAGCATCCGGTCGCTCTCGAGTTCGAACAGGCCGTGGCCACGGTCGACCTCGGATCGGTTCCGGACGAAGTCGGCGAGGCTGGATCGCGACGGTGGGGACTGCAGGACGGGAGGGACGGAGTTCATGGTTTTTGGAATCAGGGGTTCAGGGGAAGGGGACCCGGGTCTGGTCGGGAGTCCGGGGCAACCTCATTCGGAGAACTTGAGCTTCCGAACCGACTGCTCCCGCCCGGTCGGTACGGCGAGGGGGGTGTAAAGCTCGGGTCGACGCGCCCGCATCCAGATCTGGCCGGTGCTTTCCGGAAGGAGCCTGGAATCGAGGTCGGCCATCACCATCGCGTCCCCGGCCCTGCAGGTCTCCTTCAGGATGCGGCCGTAGGGATCGAGGACCATCGCGTTGCCGGTCCGGATCTCGTCGTCGTCCACGCCAACACCGTTGGAGAACGCCACGAACAACCCGTTGTCGTGGGCCCGGCTGGGCAACCAGCGCATCAGCCAGGCCCGTCCCTTCTCGCCCCGCAGCTCGCGTCGGATCGCCTGGGGATCCTCGTGGCGTCGGTCCCAGATCCTGCGATCGATCACACCCATGAGGTGGGGATTGCGGGTCCTGCACCCCCCGGTCTGGTGGGGCGCGATCAGAATCTCGGCCCCCTGGAGCGCAGTGAGGCGGACGTTCTCGATGAGGTTGCAGTCGTAGCAGATGAGCACGCCGACCCGCCATCCGTCCGGCAGGTCGAACACGGTGAACTCCGATCCACCCTCGATGGCGGGATGCTCGAAGGCGTGGAGCTTGCGATGGCGATGGAGGCGTCCATCCGGCAGGGCCACGACGTAGCTGTTGTGGAACACCCCCTGCTCGCCGGCCTCGATCCAGCCGGCGCCGATGGAGATGCCGCTGGATTGGGCGAGGGCCTGGAGGCGGCGGGTGGATGGTCCGTCGGGGATGAGCTCGGCGAGCTGTCCGAGCTGCTTCCGGCTGAGGTTGCGCAGGAACCAGTAGCCCGTGAGGCAGCACTCAGGGAAGACGACCAGCCGCGCGCCTTGCCGTGAGGCCTTGCGGACGAAGGACTCGAGCACGGCGAAGTTGTACTCCTTGTCCCCGGGCCGGCTCTCGAACTGGACGGTGGCGACCCGCAATGTTCGCGGATGGGGCACGCGGGTCGGGGTGGCCTTGGGCTTCATGGCGGGGTGTTCGGAGGGAAGGTTCTGGAAAAGACAACCGGGCAGGCCGAATGGGGGCAAGCCGAGAAGCCGAGACGCCGTCGCGGTACTCCCATCGGGATGGGGACGGACATCCCGATCAAGGGCGTCTACCCCATCCGGGCGCGCAGGTCCCTGAGGATCTCCGGGACCCGGGTCCAGGGATCCTTGGGTTCCTCATACTCGAGGGTCACCCAGCCCTGATAGCCGGAGTCTCGGAGGATCCTAAACACCCGGTCCAGATCGGCGGGCTGGGTGCCGCGGCTGCCGCGGGGATGGACATGGGTCTTGAGCTGAACATTGACCGCCCAAGGGGCACAACGGGCGAGGTCGGCGTAGGGGTCGGCGGTGTGGAAGTTTCCCGTGTCGAGATTGATGCCAACCCAGGGGGAGCCCACCGCCTCGACGATCTCAAGCAGGTCCGAGGCCTCGGAGACGATTCCGCCGTGGTTCTCGACGCCGAGCAGTATCCCGCGTTTTCTGGCCTCCGTTGCTGCGACCTTCAGCGCCTCGATGCAGAGCCGCTTGACCTCCGCGGGGTTCCGTCCCCTGGCGTCTCCCGCAAAGACCCGGATGTGAGGGGCGCCGAGGACCGAGGCATGGGCGATCCAGTCACGGACCAGCCGTTGCTCGGCCTCGCGTTTGGCCCCGGGCGGATGGCAGAAGTCGTTGCCCACCGCGGTGCCGCTGACCGTCACGCCCCGGAGGTGGGCCCTGCGCCGGACCCCCGACAGGTATTCCTCGGAGAGGGGTGTCGGGAAATAGTAGCTGGTCAGTTCCGCGCCATCACAGCCGTGGTCGGCGCAGTAGTCGACGAACCGCAGCATGTCCAGCCGTGCGGGCTTCCCATCCTTCCCGGGAGCGAAGTCCTCCCGGAACGAGTAGGCGGCCAGGGCCAGCCGAAGGCGGGAGTGGGGGCCTCGTTGGAAGGGGTCGGCAGCTCGGAGTCCAGGACCCAGAGTCGATGCGGCCAGGGTGGCGAGGCCGCACTTCAGGAACTGTCGGCGATCGGAGGTCATGAGAGCAGATACGCCGCGGATCTCACACCACCTCCACGGTGTTCATCAGCTCACCGATGCCCGTGACGCGGATCCGGACCACGTCGCCAGCGGCCAGGGTGAATTCGTTGGGCGGAACCACGCCGGTCCCGGTCAGGAGCATCGCTCCGGTCGGGAACTCCTGGCTCCGGAACAGCCACTGGGAGAGCTCGTCGAAGCCCCGTTTGATCTTGGAAACCTCCGTGGAGCCCGAGAAGACCGTGGCGCCCGCCCGCTCGATGGCGATGGAGATCGTCCAGGCCCGGGCCTCCTCCTCGGATGCCCCGACCGTGATGAACGGCCCGAGGGCGCACGCGTGTCGGTACATCTTGGCCTGGGGCAGATAGAGGAGGTTCTCGCCCTCGATGTCCCGCGAGCTCATGTCGTTGCCGATGGTGTAGCCCACGACGGCACCCCGGGCGTTCAGCACCAGGACCAGTTCGGGCTCGGGCACGTTCCAACGGGCGTCGGACCGGATGCCGATCGGACCGCCCGGGCCACTGACCTTGGCGGGCATTGACTTGAAGAAGATCTCGGGTCGCGCGGCGTCATAGACCCGGTCGTAGGCGGTGGCGCTGAAGTCGGACTCCTCCATGCGGGCCGACTTGCTGCGCAGGTAGGTCACCCCTGCGGCCCAGACCTCCTGGGTGTCGACCGGTGCCAGGAGCGTCACCGAGGAGAGGGGGATCCGTCGGCCCACCGCCGAGTGCAGATATCCCTCCAGGGCCAGGCGGCAGTCGGGATGGTTGAGGAGAATGGAGAGGCGTTCCACCCCGAGGGACGTGAGATCAAGGACCTGGGACCCATCCGGGGTCAGGACCCCCAATCGTGGGGCCGATGCTGTGTGGCTGGGGATACCGGCCACGGAGGGAACGAAACGGCAGACCTTCATCCGCCGAACCTACAAACAACGCCGTGAGCGGAAAACGTGAATCCTCCGTTCAGACTGCAATCGGGCAATCCGGTACTGGGTGTGTTTTCGAGAGTCGAAGGGAGAATCCCGATCCCGAAACTGGAACCGGAGACTCCATCCACACGCTGCAGGGGAGGGGTGTTCCCTTTGGATCCAGCCGACTGGGGCTCGTGACCCCACAGAAGGCTCAGCCCGCGCCGCCGGCGGCCGCCTTCTTCGGATCCCCCTTGATCAGGGCCGTGGCGTAGTCGCGGTTCATGCGCGCGATGAAGTCGAGCGAGATGTCCTTCGGGCAGACCGCCTCGCAGGAGCCCGTGACGGTGCAGGCGCCGAAGCCCTCGGTGTCCATCTGCTCGACCATGGCCTTGACCCGGCGGTTCCGCTCGGGCTGGCCCTGGGGCAGGAGGCCGAGGTGGGAGACCTTGGCGGCAACGAAGAGCATGGCGCTGGCGTTCTTGCAGGCGGCGACGCAGGCGCCGCAGCC
>SXGR01409841.1_pt1 | contig 15753 bp, 14 predicted proteins | sample 3174711 | NCBI WGS metagenome assembly SXGR01 (sample SAMN11356860, study PRJNA531348) | freshwater metagenome | isolation source: freshwater sample F1-60 | place: China: Fuxian Lake, Yuxi | collected 2017-12-25
CGCTTCAGGCGGGCGTTTTCTTGCTCCAGCGCGCGCTTCTGCTTGGTCTCCTCCGTCGTCATCGTACCAAAGCGACGGCGCCATACGTACAGCGTTTGCTCACTGACACCATGCTTTTTGGCGGTTTCCGCCATCGTGGACGGATCTGCCTCACGGAGAATGTTCACCATCTGTTCGTTCGTGAATCGACTCGATCGCATTGCTCGCTCCTCGCGGTGGCGAAGAGGATCCTTATTCACGTTTCAAATGGTCCGAAATTTCGGGAGCAGGTCAACCGAACAGCGGCTGTGGACGGTGGAGCGCACCGATCTGTTGTCGATCGGTGGGGATGGCGGCCGCCTGTTTGCGATCGCACAAGACGGCCGGGTGTTGTGGCTGAACCCCCGCTCAGGAAAGGTGATTAAGGAGCAATGCCTGTTGCCAGATTGCAGTGCACTGCAAACGAACGCACAGAGCATCGTAGCCGCGATCCGTCCAGGGGTATGGATCGCCATGACTCGCGGCCGCAGCGTCCATGTCAGCGCCGTCATCGATGGCAAAACGAAGGCGGCGTGCGCGGACACGGAACTCGTGACCTTTCAGGAGAAGTGCGGGATCGACATCGACGAAGTCACTCAGACCCTGGCCGCACACCTCCGGTACACCGGCGCAGAAGCGGGCATCCTATTGCCCGGCGAATCTGCCTATTGGGCAATGTCGCAATCCACACCGCCCACTTTTCGTCGATTGACCGCTGGCAGTGCCCCGGACGTTCGCCAGGGCCCACTCCCGCCGTTTCAGTGGAAAGCGGGGATCCGAGAGCTGAGCGTTCCCGGGCTTCCTCCACCCAGCAAGATCAAAGCGTTCCACGACGGGGTGTACGTGGTGGGATCCACCTTCGACCGCCATCATCCCAGCGTCGAACGCTTCGGTCGACTCAGCACCGCCGGTGCCTTCACCGAAATTCCCGTTCCGCCACAAGTCCCGAAGCAACGTTACCTTGACCCTCGCCCGTACCTGACCGACAGCAGCGTGATGTACACGGACGAACGGGGCGGATTCTACTTTGCGACCCAGGGCCAGTGGTTTGCATACTCGACGTCCGGATGGACGGGTCCCTATTCGGGGACCTGGCCACAGGAGATGGGCGACTACCTGATCGCCCAGGAGCAGGCGCCCTGCGACACGAAAGTCGACTTTGCTGCTCTGCAGAGCGAACACCCATTGTTCGCCAGAGGACTGCCGGCGGTGGGCAAGTGGAAGTCGCAGCCGGTCGCCGCCGCCGATGTCGAAACCACAGGGGAGTGTTCCATCTTGCGCGTGTTCTCTGCCGGAGTCCTGATCGCCGAGGTCAAACGGCCGATCTACCACCTGAACTTGGCCGAACGTTATTGGAGCCAGCTTCCATGGCTGCAGGAGCAACGCACCTTTAGCGGCTTCGCACTGAAGCCCGAATCCGCCCTGGCGAAAGCGGGGATGAAGTTTATGATCGTCGGTCCTGCTTTTCTCGCCTTCGACGGCAAGAACTTCGTACCGGCGATCGACTTCGCGCCGGAAGACATTCTGGAGCCGGCCCCCGCACCCGCGGACCCTTGGTCGGTCACCTCCACCGGGTTGTCGTGGACCGATGGTGAGAAGATCCACTTGTTCAATACGGCCGATTGACGCCGGTTTAGTGCCCTGACGGCCGCAAACCATAAAGATCGGTCGTTCTCTCCCTGCGGCACGCCCAAAAAAGGGCCCGACCCCAACGGATCGGACCCCAGAACAGCCACGAAATTCCAGCTCAGCGAGCGGCAGCAACCGCTCCCCTCACCCCAGCCTCGCCGCCACCCCACCCGGAACCTCCGCATACCGCAGAAACTCCATGGTAAACACGCCCTTCCCCTGGGACGCGGATCGCAGCGCCAGCGCATACTGGAACATTTCGGCCAGCGGCACCTCGGCCACCGTACGAACGACGCCCTCCAGGCCTTCGCTGGAGGAGATCGACCCGCGCCGTTGCGCGAGCTGCCCCAAGATCGCTCCTTGGAATTCGCTCGGAACTTCCACCTCCACGCGCATGATCGGCTCGAGCACGATCGGATCGGACTCGCGGTACGCCGCTCGGAATCCCATCAGGGAGGCCGTTCGGAATGCGATCTCGGAGGAGTCTTTGGAGTGCGCGGCGCCATCGGAGATGACGCAGCGCACGCCGACGATCGGCGCGCCCACCAACGGGCCACGGCGCATCGCTTCGACAAATCCCTTTTCGCACGCCGGCACGAATTGCCGCGGGATGGAACCCCCGACCGTCTTGTCGACGAATTCGAAGTCCGCAGCGACCGGTTCGAGCCGTCCGGCGACCCGCGCGTATTGCCCGTGGCCGCCATCTTGCTTGCGATGGGTGTAGTCGAAAGCGCTGGTTCGGCGAATCGTCTCCCGATAGTTGACCCGAGGTGGACCGGTCACGACTTCGCAGTCGAAATCCCGCTCCAATTTCGCGATCGTTATGTCGAGATGCAATTCGCCCATGCCGATCAGCAGGGTTTCGCCGGACTCGGGATCGCGCTTAATGCGTAAGGTTGGATCCTCTCGCAAAAAGCGCCCGAGACCTTTGGAAAAAGCGGCTGCCTTTTCTTGGTGTTTCGGTGCGATCGCGAGCGACACCACCCCCTCCGGGACAAACATCGACGTCAACGTCAACGCTGCCCCGTCGGTGACGGTATTGCCCGACTCCGCCGAAAGGCCGACCACCGCGACGATGTCGCCCGCGTTCGCCGAGTGGATCTCCTCGTGCCGGTTCGCGTGCAGCCGCAGCAGTCGGGACACTTTCGTGCGCCGGCCTTGGATGCTCACAAACTGGCCTTTCTCGATCCGACCCTGGTACAAGCGAACCCACGCCAGCTGCCCAAACCGATCCTCGTCGATCTTGAACACCAACCCCACCAACGGCAGGGTTGGGTCCGCCGACAGCATCATTTCCGCGCCGGTTTCGGTGAACGCCACCTGTTCCACCTCCCCCGGATGGGGAAGGTAGGCGACGACGCCGTCCAGGAGCAGCTGCACCCCTTTATTCGCGAGCGCCGAACCCAGGAACACCGGGGTTGCCCGAAGCGAAAGCGTAGCAGTGCGGATCGCGGCGATGAGCTCGTCCACCGCGATCGGGAGATCGTCGATGAATTTCGCAGCCACGCCCGCATCCACCTCTGCTACCGCTTCCACCAACCGTTGACGGGCTTCCGTGGCTTCGGCGACCAAGTGCGGCGGGATCGCGCTTTCACGCACGATCTCCCCGTTCTCGCCGTCGAAATAGAAGGCCCGCTCGGTCAGCAGATCCACCACGCCCTCGTGCTCGCGCTCGAGGCCGATCGGGATCTGGGTGACGATCGGATGAAGCTGGAGCTTCTCCTTCAGCTCGCGCACCACGCGTCGCGGATCGGCGCCGGGACGATCGAGCTTATTGATGAACGCGATCCGGGGAACCCGGTAGCGTCGCATCTGGCGTTCGACCGTGTACGACTGGGACTGAACCCCGGCAACCGCGCACAGCACCAACACCGCCCCGTCGAGCACCCGCAGCGCACGTTCGACTTCGATGGTGAAGTCGACATGCCCCGGCGTGTCGATGAGATGGATCGTGTGTTCGTTCCACGCCACCGTGGTGGTGGCCGACTGAATGGTGATCCCCTTCGCCTTTTCCAAAGAATCGAAATCCAAGGTGGCGCCATCGCCCGATTTGTCCTTGACTTCGGTGATCTTGTGGATGCGTCCCGTGTAAAACAGGATGCGCTCGGAAAGGGTGGTCTTGCCGCTGTCGATGTGTGCAGAAATGCCAATGTTGCGTACGGAATGTAGGGTCGTCATGGTCGTCTCGGTCGGACAAAAGGAATCCATTCCCGCGATCCCGTCATCGACGGCTTCGCAGGGCCAGAAACAAAAAGAGCCCCCAAGGCGGGAGCTCCGAGTCCAGACCGTCACCGATCCTTAGGCGTAGAGCTGCCAGCCGCTTGGGAGCGGGGCAATAAGTATGTTGCGCCAGGAGGTGTCGTAGGTCATGGGCGGAACATAGGTTCGATTTTGGCGGGTGTCAAGATGGTGTGTGACCCCGGCGCACGACGCCCTGAAACACTCTGCTACACCAACCCGGGCGCCTCGAAGGTATAGCACCCTCGGGAACGGCTTTCCGTTCTCACTTTTTTTGGAGCGTTCATGTTTTTTCGATCGGTCGCGATGACCACTGCCGCAGCCTCCCTCCTGAACACCTGCGGCGGCGGAGGTGGCGGAGAATTCGACAGCGGCTGGATCGACGTGCAAGTGGGCGGCGATGTGTACGGCGAAATGGCCGACGACGAATCCCAGGCGTACGTCGACTTTGGGGTCGAGGACGGCACCGAGATCTTGGGCGTGGGGGCGCCCGACGACTTCGGAAACCAAGTGTACGTGCAAATCGATCTCGATCAGGCGAACCAGGAATTGTCCCTCTCCGATCTTCGCGTCATCACGGCGTACTACGACGGAGTCAACTATGAAAGCCGGGAATACGGCCTGGTGTACGTCGAGGCCTGTGGGGGCTCCGACGAAGTGCGCGTTTCTTTGGACGAAGTCACCCTCACCAGCGAGGATGGCACGACCCTGTCTCTAAATGGTGAGTTTGCTGCCACCGCTTATGCTAGCTTCGACGACTGCTGATCGCGATGTAGGTCCTCCCCTGCGTTCACACCACCCTACGCCGCCTCACCCGTGAACACATCCCATCCGTACACGATCAGCAAATAGTAAAACATCGTTTTTGGGATCCGAAACAGCGAACCCAAAAACACCGTCAACAGCGGCAATCGGGCCGCTCCGGAGGCCCATGTGACCAGACTGTACGGAATGGGCGTCACCGCGGCCACCGCCACCGCCCAAAAGCCGTACCGCTGAAAGAAGATGTCGATCTTTCGTTTTTTGATCTGGCCCTGCAGCCACGCGTTTCCGCCGATCAGGCGGCCCATCGCCCAGCCCGTCGGACCCGCCAAAACGCTGGCCGATGCTGCAGCGATATACACCGGCCAAAAACCCAAACCGCCCTCGTATCCGAGGAACAGAAACGGCTCATTGGTGAACACGGTGGCGTCGACAAGCAGGACGCCGAAAAACAACCCGACCAACCCGAACCGGGCCACAAACCAAGCGGACGCCGCCTCCAACGGGTCTTTGGCCACCAGCGCCAACAGGCCCAACGCGGCCATCATCAGTGCAACGCCCAGCACCATTTGCCGGGCGAGCACCCGCGGATCGAGTTCATCCGACGGGTCAACCGTCACCTTTCCGTCGTCTGCCACCATACGCCCCGCCCGAGCAAGTGTATGCACCCCGACGAACGTAGCAAGCGGTGCCGCGACTTGGAAATCGATCCCCCCGTTGAAGGACCTCCGCCGGACCGTCAGGGCGCCTATCCCGGCGAGTGGAGCGACACGCCCTCGTCCCAGGGCACCGTGACATACTGGTCCGTAAACAGGCCCCAGCCCGCACGACCGAAAGCGCTGACGTAGTAGACGGAGGAAAAGTCGATGGGTTCGAGGTAGATGGCGTACACTGGGCTTTGCGAAAAGACCGAGGCCGCAAGCAGCGGCCCGTCTCCCTCCTCGGTGTACGTCTGGTCGGGCGCCGCATCGTCCCAAGCGATCGCGGCGTACATCGCCACCCTCAGGCCGCCGCTGTCGACCAGATGGTCCGCGGGAGGGGCGGTGGCCAGGAGAAATTCGGCGCCGGCCTCGGTGGCATCGACGGCCACCGACTCGCCGAGGAGGTTATCCTCGGCTTCTTCGTTTCCCTCCACCAAATACAGGCCGGCCCGCACAGCGCCTTCATGGCTGGATTCCAACACACCGGGCAACGGTCCGGGGTCGTTCAGCAACAAATTGGCGTTCAGAGAGAGCTCATCGCCATCGGACAGGGCCGTGTTGACGATCTCGCCGTCGGGGAAAGTCACGACGAGGCGATTCCAGCCCAGCTGAACCCCGTATTCGGCGAAATCCCCCGGAACGGCCCCTCGAACATGGAGCAAGAAGGCATACTCGCCGTGCACGAGGGCTTCTCCCGGGGTGAATGCCTCGTCTCCATTGCTGTCGACCATACCGCCGATCAGGTATGGAGCCGCTTCCGCAACCACGGTGTCGGTATCGGTATCGGTGTCGCCGCCGCCGTCGTCGGCCTGATAGTGTTCTTCCGGCGGAGTACCCAAACACCAGCTAAAAGATACGCTTTCGCCGGCGACGCCAGTGATAGCGGTCCGCTCCCACATCGTCGACACATCGAACGCGTTTTCGCTGTCGAAGTTCATCGGGAAAAGGGCCATCGTAATTTCGCCCTCGGGAACGAGGGCATCGGCGGCGAACGCCAACGACCCATTCAGCGCGAATTCGTCGCAGTCGTCGACCACCACCTCGTCCGTATCACCCGAATCGTCGGTGTCGGTGGGCCCGGAGTCGGTCGTGTCGGTTCCGGAATCTTCTTCTTTGGCGGTACAGGCCGCGAGCAACAGGGCAAGGCAGAACAGGGGGCGCATCAAGGCTCCGCGATGGGCGTGTCGTGGGATCTTACCACGACACGGCCTGCTCACCCCGGTATCAGAGCTGCTGCCCGCGATCTCCCCGCCCTGAGCCGCGGAAACGCTACCGCGCGACCACCGCACCCGAATCGACCCGAGCGTGCCACAGTCCGCGGCGAAACCCTCTCAACACCTGCAGGGCCCGACCGGGGGCGAGATCGGCCAGCGAGCGGCCGCCCTTAAAGAAGTCGTTCATGCCCGGAAGGGCGGCGATGTCCGCCCGCGACATCTCGGCAAGTCCCATACTCCAGTCCCCAAACGAGCGGGCCTCCACGGGTTCTTGGATCAGCTTCAACACGCGGAGGTGCCGGGGATCCGCGGAGATACGGTCAAACAAAGCGCTGATGGTTTCCGGCTCTCCCTCTAGCACTTGCAGGATCGAGCCCTCCACCTCCACCAAGATCCCCGTGATCTGGCGTTGCTCATTGAAAACCCGGGCCCGTTGCAACAGCAACAACAACTCCGTTGGTCCAACCGCAGGATCGAGCGCACTGACGTAGATGATCTGAGACAACGACGGTCGGTCATCCATGGGACCTCCTGTTGTGCCCTACGTTTTCGGCGTGGGTACTCAGAGTGTACCCATTCCGGCGGCGGCGTCGCGTCAACTCTGCTGGGCGCGCAACTGAAAGCCACGCGTCACAAACGATCGCCGTCCCACCGTAAGAAACTCGGCCGACCCGCCGAGACGTGAAATTGGCTCCGTTCGAACAACGCTTTACAAATCGCAGAATTTCTTTTCTTTTCCGTGCCCAAATTTCCGAGTTGCGGTCTCCATGGACGCCGAGCGCTTCTGCTCGAAACTTGGAGTTTACCATGCGTCGTTTTATGCTTTCTGTGTCCTTTTTCCTCGCCGCTGCCTGCAATGGAGAAGGCCGCTTCGTGGGTACTTGGGTTGGAGATCTGGACTGCACCTCGGAACAGGACCCCGTCCTGTCGGGAATTGAACTCCGCGTTGAGGCGGGCGACGACGGCTACACGGCGTCCCTCGTTTTGGACGACGAGGTTCTGCCTTTGACCTGTACCGCCGAAAAGAACGTGCTCAGCTGCAGCGGCGACGACATCGCGTCGGTGGAATTGGAGGTCGACGGCGATCTGGCCACGCTCTCGGTCGATGACGAAGATGTGACCTGCGACGGCGAATTCGAACGCGAGTAGCCTGCGTACGCCCGATCCCGGCCGGCCGCAGCGGCAGGTCGGGACGCTCGTCCAGGCAGACCTGTGGGCCGTTGTCCTGAATCACCACACTTGGGGATGGTAAAGGAGTTGACGATCGGTCAACCCGTCCGCGTCAACCCCACCACCGCCGCCCCAACGGCCGCCAACAATGCGCCCACCACCTGGCGAATCTCCAGTTTCTCCTTGAGTACCAGCCACGCCATCGCCAGGATGTACACCGTGGACATCTGATTCAGCACCGCCGCGACCGACGCCGGCGCCCACTTGAAGCCTCCCACCCACAACAACATCGACACATAGCTGCCGATCACCGCGGCTGGGACCATCGTTTTCCAGAGGCGGGACGGCCGAAACACCGGCAAGGTTCCGCGCCAACCGCCGCGCACCGTCAACCACACCGCCTGACCGGCCACCCCCGCCACCATCCGCGACCAGGTGACTTCCACGAGCGAACTCGCCTCCAACACCGGCTTCGAAAGGATCACCCCCAACGCCATCGCCACAATGCCCAGGAACCCCAGCAGGACACCCGCCCACGGAAAAGGCTCATCGCCCTCAACTTTCAGAGACTTCGGCTCCACGCTGGCGACGGTCACGCCGATCACCACCAAGATGGCGCCCACCACAAACCCCGGTCCAGCCGGCTCATGAAGAAAAATCATTGAACAAGCCACGATCACCGGCGCATAGGTGGTGTCGATCAACGCAAACCGCCCGGCGCCCACCCTTTGCAGCGCCGCGAAGATCAGCGTATCGCCAACCGAAAGCCCAAGCACACCGCTCAACGCCAACCGCGCCCAATCCCAAGCGCTCCGATCTTCGGGGATCCCGATCCCAAACGCAAACAACGTGACCGTCAACAATAGAATCGCGACCGTATTTTTGAACAGGTTGAGTGCCATCGGCGAGGCTGCGTCCGATCGTTTGAACAGGACGACCGCCACCGACCAACACAGAGGGGCCAGCAGCGCGCAGATCTCGCCGGCGAAGGGAAAAGGCATCGGCAGAGGTCACCGGTTTGGAGTCGGTTGGCAAGCACCCCTTCCCCGCACGCGTCTCCATCCACAACAATTTGCAACAGCTTCAGGTTGGAACGGCCAGCTAGGTTAGCGGGCGTGTCGGAGTTCGAATGAAACGCCTGTGGTTACTGCTCTCTCTATCCGCGTGCGATCGCCCCACGGCGGTCGACACCGGCGGCCTATCCGATTCGCAAACGGGTGAAACCGACGATACGGGCGACACTTCGGACACCGGAGATACGGGCGATACCTCGGATACGGGCGATACCTCAGATACGGGCGATACCTCGGATACGGGCGATACCTCGGATACGGGCGATACCTCGGATACCGGCGATACCTCGGATACGGGCGATACCTCGGATACCGGCGATACCTCGGATACCGGCGATACCTCGGATACGGCCGACACCAGCGACACCTCAGACACAGGAACCCCGTTTACCGCCGGCGATTGCATCTGGACCACCACCGCCATCGACACCAATTACCGCGCTCAACAGTACCTCTCGATGGCGATCGACTCCACCGATGCGATCCACGTGTCGTACCAATACAACGTCTGGGACGACCATGACATGAAGTATGCGTACCGATCCCCCTCGGGCACCTGGTCCACACAGACCATTCAAAACGACTCGACCAGCATCGGCTACTGGAACGGCATTGCGGTCGATTCCAGCGACCAGCCGGTGGTGAGCTACCACGACTGGACCGGGGATCGGCTGATGTTCGCCATCCTGCCGTCCGGCGGAGCATGGAGCCGAGAAGTCGCGGATTCCACTGGCGAGGTGGGGATATACAACCAGATTGGGGTGGATTCGGCTGACACGATCCACATCTTCCATGTCAACGAGTCGGGCAACGACGAATTGCGCCACACGTACCGAGACTCCGGCGGCAGTTGGACCACATACACGGTCACCACCGAGTCCTCCTCCGGAAGCAATCTGTCGCTGTTCATCGACGAGGACGACGGCATTCACCTGTTGTATCGGCGCAATGGAACGGCCAACCTCCGTGGGGTGAAATACGCCTACAAGCCCGCCGGGGGAAGCTGGACGATCGAGGATGTCGCCATCGGACACTACACCGGCCTCAACGATCTCGTCGTTTCGCCGAGCGGAGCGGTCTACGCCGTCTTTTTCGACATCGACGCGCAACAACTGGTCTACGCCGAAAAACCCAGTAGCGGAACCTGGTCCACCTCCACGCTCGTCGCGAGCAACTATGCCAACAATCCAGCGATCACCCTCGACGACACCGGCGGACTACACCTGAGCTACACCTACGACGATGAAACCACGCCGGTGCAGGCGTTGATGTACGGTTATCGTCCCTCCGGTGGCGCCTGGACCTTTGCCGACACCGGCGCCATCGACAACATCGGCAGCGACGAAACGGACATCGCGATCGATTCTACGGGCACCGTTCATGTGATGTTCTTCTACCGGTTGGGGGGGGCCGGAGGGCTGTACCACACGGAATGCACCCCGGGCGGGTGACGCGCTATTCCCGCCTCAACCGCACCGGACAATCCCGACCGTCGAACCCCTGGTAATCCTCCAACTCGGCCCACTCGCCGTGGACCCGCAGCGCAAATTCGGTGGCCCAGTCGTAGCGACACAACATGGTTTCGTCATCCTTGGCGAAACAGTCGAGCTCGGACGCATTTTCACCGATCGTCCACTCCCCGTCGTATAGCCCAAACCGATCCACCGGCAGCAGCTCCAAACGAAGGTCCTCATCGGTCGGCCCATCCCCATAAAACTGGCAGGTCGCCGCCCCCTCCCACGCTCCCGCAAACGGATCGGGGGTATCGCAGCCGATGGCCGCGCCGAAGAGCATTGGAAACCACCCAACCAACGATGGGAACCGGGACATGACACCTCCAAGAGTCGGCCAAAGTGAGCCGATCACCTGCCCTAATCTGGCACATGCGTCGGGCGGTCGCGCTTACATCGCGCGCTGGAGCACTTACATGCTGATGCGCCGGTTCAGCTCAGCCTACATCGCCTCAAGCAGCTCCAACGCGATCTGGCTGTCCGTCCGGATCTCATACGGATCAGCGGCATCTGGCAGCAGGAGTTCGTCCGGCAGACTGGTGACTTCTTCCTCAAGCGGCGTGTGGTTGAGCCACACCATAGGCGCCGTTCCCTCGAGTGCCCGGTTGATCATCAGAATCGCATGGTCGTGGTCCGGCTGAACGTGGTCGGTCACCGACTGCACGCGCGCGTACGGCACCGCGATCCCACCGACGAAATTCTTCGCTTCCCGTTGGGACCAAAAGTCCTCGTCCTCGCAATCATACTCGCTGAGATGTCCATTCCCTCCGGCACAGCTCCCTGTGTCGTTCCGATCCGCGGGCCCCTCAAAGTCGACAAGGAACTTTACCATGTCGTTGGCGCTCTCGTGCCGGCTCAGCATGCCAGTCGCGATGGTCACCCCATAGGAATTGGAGATCACGCCGATGCGATCGACGTCGATCGAGGCATCAAACTGCTCGGTGGCGAAGCGCACCAGCTCCAGCAGCCCGTCTTGGTGAACCGACCCTCCCTCATCCTCCACACCTTCGCTGTCACCACGCCCTTCCGGATCAAACACGATGTAGTTCATATCGAAAAGATCCGCGGATGCTTGTGCTTTATTACCGCCGGTGAACAGCGTGTGATCCCCGCGACCACCCGGCACCAGAATCGCTGTCACCCGCACGTCGCTCACAGGCTCCGTCGGCGAAATGAACTCGACGTACATGCGCGCCTGAGAAGTAGGGTTGGTGACTAGAAATTGGTTTTCGCCGATGACCTCGTAGGTCACCGCTGCGGCGTCGGTGTCCGCCGAGGTGTCCGAGTCGGAATCCTCCCCGGGGCCGCTGTCCAAGCTGGAATCCGCCGTTGAGGGGTCAGAGTCCTCCCCTGGCGCACACCCCAGGGCACACCCCCACACTCCGAAAATCGCCAGCGTCCGGTACATGCCTGCCTCCGTGCCGGAGATTATGGCAGATCGCGGGCGCCAGCACACAACCCCTTCGTGGCACGCTACTCGCGCGTCAACGCCACCGGGCATTCCCGCCCGTCTAACGCCACATAGTCCTGCAGGACCGCTTCATCGCCGTCGGCCTGCAGCACAAACTCGGTGACCCAGTCGTAGCGACACAACATGGTTTCGTCATCCTTGGCGAAACAGTCAAGCTCGGACGCATTTTCGCCGATCGCCCAGTCGCCGTCGTACAGGCCAAACCGATCGACCGGGAGCAACTCCAAGCTGAGGGTCTCCAGGGTAGGACCCTCGCCATAAAACTGGCATGTGGCCTCACCCACCCAGACGCCCGCAAAGGGATCGGGGGTCGCACAACCGGTCGCCGCGCCGAAAACCAAAAAAAACCACCACTTCATGAGGCCCCCAAAGAAAAAAACGCGCCGGAGGGCTCCGGCGTGGCTCTTTCTGACCCATTTTTCGAGCCACAATCGCTTCACATTGCTGCAATGGCGCCGGGCCGTTGACAGCCCCCGTGGACTCGCCGATCGTAGCCGCGTGTCCGAACACGAACTCCTCCACTCGACCACGCTGTCGATCAATGCGGTGACCGGAGCGTATTCCCGTGTGGATGGGGAAAGCGGGAAGTTGTCCGGCTTGGAGCTGGGCGCCGTTCGGTACTTGGTAGAGCACCGGGACCGGTTCGTTACCCAGGAAGAACTCCAACAAAACGTCTGGGGATACGCACCCGGGACCGTCTCCCGCGCGGCCGATTCCACCCTGTTGCGGCTGCGCCGGAAGCTGTTGGTCGGCGACCAGGAGCCGTTCGTCAAACAGTATGGTCAGGGACTTCGCTGGGTATTGCCGATTCGTGCCCACGAAACCCACACGCCAGCGCCAGCAACACCCGCACCCGCCGATCCGGTGTTGCAACGGCTGGAAGCCGCCTGGAACGCAGGTCTCCAGCGGATAGCGGTGGTTGGCCCTCCTGGGATCGGCCGCCAAACCACGGTCCGCGCTTGGTTGCGCCAACACCCCGAGTGGGCGGTTCGCTGGGATCAAGGGCCGTGGATCGGAAATTCATCGGTCCGCGTGCAGGTGATCACCGAAGTGGATGGTCCGATCGACGGATCCGCGGCCATGGTCGTGCAGATCCGCTCGGCCCCGGATCCCGATCTGCCCGCCATGGCGGTGGTGACCCTGGCCCTTCCGTCGGAAGCGGAGTTTCAAGAGCGGTTTGTGCGCCTTGCCCGGGAGCGCTGGGGCGTCGATTATGCGCCGACACCGCACATACTTCACCAAGTATATACCGAGACCCAAGGGATCAACGAACTGATCGACTGCGCCATCGAACGCCTGCCATGGCTCCTCGCCGGATCCGATTCGGTGGTGGCCGCCACCTCCTGGGACGCGCAAGCGGTGGTCGACATCGAACGCCTGCCGGAGAGCCTCCGCTGGTGGTACCCGCGCCTGGCGATCTTCGAGCACTGGTTTTCAGAGGCGTCCGCCGGACAGTTGTTTCCAGAGGCACCGGTGCCGTTCTCCGAGGTGGTTCAACCCCTCACCCGCGCCGGCCTGCTCACGTTGATCCCCGGTGAAGGCGCGCCATTGCTCGCCATTCCGGTCCCGTGGCGACGCGCGCTGCTGCGCCGCTCGCCGCCGTCGCCCGACATCCTCCGCCGCCACGGCGCCTGGGTGGCCAATGCCTCCTTCCAGGCTGCGCATCCTACCCCGATATTTTGGCAAGAGGGCTCCGGCGCACTGCGGAACCTGCTCCGGATCGACGACCGCCCCGGCTTGCAGGCGTTGCTGCCCGTGTTGGTCCAGACGTACGCATTTCACATCGCAGTGTTCCCAAGCGAACACGACATCGATCGGCTTCAGACGCTGAAACAACGGCTGACCGATCCCTCCAGCCAATTTCGGCTCGACCTCTTGCTTCAATTTGCCGAACATCCCTCCGGCGTCGCTGCGATCGCTCAGATCGCGCAGCAAAGCTTGGCCCGTGCCCCCTGCGCCTCCACAAAAGCCGAGGCTGCCGCGGTTGCGATCGGTTCTCGTCCCTTTCCAGGGGTGGACTACACCGCCGCGACCGCGGCGCTCGCCGACGATTCCGCTTTCTTTGGACACACCGCTGCGATTCTGCGCGATCTCGCCACCTCCAAGGCGGCCCTCACCCAAGGTCGAACCGCCGACGCTGAGCAGGCGGTAGGCGCCTGGGATTCCGCCGAGATTCCCCCTTTCCTGCAGGTGCGATTCTGGTACTACCGAATGAGCGCCCTGGGCGTCCTGCCGCGCCACGGCCGAATTCGCTGGGATCCTCACGTTCAGCATGCCTTTTCGCAAGAGACCACCTATCTGTCCGCCCTCGGCAGGGCCCTGTACGCGATGCAGCGGCCGCCCTGGAGTGCCGCGGCAGCAGCGATTTCGGCCGATCTCCCCTTGCTACAACGGCAAGCGAACCCCTCCTTTCACGACATGATCCGACGGCGGGCGCGATGCCGTTGGCTGATCGGCGACCTCGCGGGCTGCGCAGCCGATTATACCGCGTTGATGGAGTTTCACGTTCAACAGGGGGACCTGTTCACCCAACGATGGATCACCATGGAGCGGGCGTGGCTATTGGAGGAATCGCCCGGCGAGCTCAACCACCCCCCCGCCGGCGATCTGTGGCTCCTGACCGCCATGTATGAGCGCCTCATCGGCCTCACCCCCGAAAGGGTGCCCCCGGACGCTGCCATCGCGCACTCGCCGACGCTGGCAGCCCTCGATGCGCTGTGGCGGCACCAACAAGGCCTGCCCGGCGGCCGGGCGGAAACCGTCCTGAAAGCAGCCGATCGCCTGAGCACCACCTACCCCGATTTGGCGGAAGTGATCCGACGCCGGCTGGCCAATTCGTCAACCGCTTGACCAATTACGGCCGGAGTTCGGCGCGCCTTCGGCCCAACCGCAGCAGGCCGATCACCAACGCCAGCCCGGGGATCAGAAACCGTTGATCCGGAGCGGTCGAACACCCGGCGCTGCGGGGCTCCTCGTCCACTTCCGGCGTACGTTCAAAGCGGTTTTTCCATTCCTCAGCCGACCACACTTCGGTGTACTCCTCGATCCACTCCAGGTGGGCGTCAACCCGCGGCGAAAGCGTGTAGCCGCCGGTGCACTCGACCCCATCGCCTTCCGGCTGGCCACCGGCGGAGATCACCCCGGTGATCTCCCAGCCGAGCTCGTTGAACTCCAACACCGCACCGCCGGAGTCGCCACTGCAGGCGTTAAACCGGCCATGAGGATCATAGCCAAAAAGAACGTCTACTTCGAAGTTGTTGAGCGGGATGTCGCCGAAACGTTTGACGCCGGCTTGTCCGGTGAGTTCATCCGATATCCCAAAGCCCACGTACCGCTGTTTGGTCCCAATCTCCGCATCTGTGATCGCGTCGCGGTTCACCGGCATCACATCGAAATCGAAGTTATTTTCTGGAAGAAATACAAGGCCCACGTCGTTGTTGAGGTGGGTCAGGTCAAAACCCGGGTGCGCCACCCAGTCCGTCGCCCGAACCGAATCCTGCGTTCCGTCCTCGCTCACGTCCGTTCCGGAGAGCACCCACAGGTTCGGATGCCCCGTCGCGGCCAACAATTCAAAGTACCAAATGCAATGGGCGGCGGTCAGCACCGCCTGCTCGCCGATCACGGTTCCCGAACAGAAAAAATCGCCTTCCCCTTGCTCATCCGCCGCGAACAGGGACACCACCTGCGGCAGCGTGTCCGTCTCCTCGCCGTTGATAATGGAACTGGCTTCAGCGGTCGGGGTTCCAGCAAAAAAGAGCATCGATAAGGTCAACATCAGAACTCCAGAGGGAGGTTGCGCCATTGAAATGCCCTCCAAACCGATCGCCAACTGCTGCACATTGCTTCAACCACGGAGCCGACGAACACCGCGTCAAGAACTACGAAAGGCCGTCTCCCTCGAGAGTCGACCCCCACAACTCGTCAACCGGTTGACCATTCAGCGCCGGATTTCGGCGCGCCTTCGGC